>Ga0181533_1001993_pt1 | contig 24886 bp, 12 predicted proteins | sample PEATcosm2014_Bin_45_FD_119772 | JGI IMG/M metagenome (GOLD analysis project Ga0181533, IMG submission 119772) | Peatland microbial communities from MTU Mesocosm Facility, Houghton, MI, USA - PEATcosm2014_Bin11_60_metaG | ecosystem: Environmental > Terrestrial > Soil > Wetlands > Peat | place...
GCCAGGGCCACACCGGAGCGGAAGATCTCCGGGAGTCGAAAAGCTCGGCAATTACTGGTGGAAACTCATCCCGGCTTGGCCAAAGCCAACCCCAGATCCATGGCCCGGGGGCTACGGCAAGCCTGCCTTGAAGGTGCGAAGTCCGGCTATGTCACGGGGCTGGGAGCGTGGGCCCTCGCCAGCGTCTGTTGCCTCTTGGCAATCTCCGTGGCATCCGGGGAGAATCCCGGGGCGCCCAATGCCTCTTCCGGTGAAAAGGCTGGGGGTATTCGTCCGGCGACAAGCCCGGGAGTCAGCGTGAGTCTGAGGTCTTTGCCTTTGCATTTTGAGATCAACCAAGGGCAAGCGGGCGAAGAGGTGAGATTCCTGGCCCATGCGCATGGGTCAATGGTTTTGCTCACATCTGAAGGCGCCGTGCTTCGGTTGCGGGAGGGTGTGGCGGAACCTCCGTCTGACCGACACCTACATTGGAGCGGTAACCAGGGCTCGGCCTTGCCGCGGTGGGGCACATTGGGTCTGCGATTCCTCGGCGGAAATGCGCGACCATCGTTGAGCGGGATGGATCAACTTGCCGGCAAGGTAAGCTACTTCGAAGGCTGCGACCCGGCAAACTGGCGGACTAATGTGGCCACCTACGCCAAAGTGCGCTACCAACACGTGTATCCCGGCATCGATGTGGTGTTTTACGGGAACGGGCGACAATTGGAGTTCGATTGCGTGCTGGCCCCGGGTGCGGACCCGTCCGTCATTTTGTTCAGCCTGGATGGCGCGGACCAGACGGGGATCGATGCTCAGGGGAATCTGTTGGCGCAGGTGGACGGCATTCAGGTGGTGTTCCATGCGCCTTCCGTACATCAGATGGGAGGTGGTGAGCGCCGCGAGGTGCTGGGGCGCTTCGTGCGACGGGAGTTGCCAAGCTCTGAGCGGACCTACGGAAGTGCTCCGTGCTTCGGCTTTGAATTGGGGGCTTACGATGTCAGTCAACTGCTGGTGATCGACCCGGTGTTGAGTTACTCGACGTATCTGGGCGGCGGCGATGACGACCGGGCCAACGGAATTGCGGTGGACGCGGAGGGAAACGTCTGGGTCACCGGAATAACCAGCTCGTTGAACTTCGTAACAGCCAATCCCTTGCAGACAACCATGCAAGGTGGCATGGATGCGTTTGTGACCAAGTTGGGGCCGACAGGCGCCCTGGTTTATTCGACCTATCTGGGAACCAATGCCTGGGGCACCGCCATCGCTGTGGATTCAAGCGGCAACGCGTACTTGACTGGACTCGCACAATCGTCAACGGAATTTCCCACCACACCAGGCGCTTTTCAAACCTCCGGCGCCGGGGCCTTCGTGACCAAGCTCACCGCCGACGGTTCCGCGCTCATCTTCTCGACATTTCTCAGCGGACAAACCGGCTTCGGTGCGGGCAACGGCATTGCTCTGGATGCCGCAAGCAATGTTTACGTCACGGGGTGGACCACCGCCATCGATTTCCCGGTGACCAACGCCGTGCAATCCGTGTTCGGCGGGTCTGGCCCGTACAACATGGGCGACGCATTCGTGGCAAAATTGAACTCAACGGGAACGAGTTTATTGTACGCGACTTACCTGGGAGGCGATCAGGACGATTCCGGGGAGGGTATTGCCGTGGACGCCGATAACAATGTTTACATTCGAGGCTTTACGATCTCAACCAATTTCCCAACGACGGCTAATGCCTTTCAAACCTCGTTTAAAGGGGAAGCCGATGCGTTCGTATCCAAGCTGGATGCGAACGGCGCGTTGGTTTACTCGACGTATCTGGGTGGCAGCGGACTGGTCTATTTCGATTTCTACACGAGATTCGGGGGCATCGCGGTGGATCGGGCCGGGAGTGCTTACGTGACCGGCCGAACCAGTTCGAGTGATTTCCCGACTCAGAATCCTTACCAACCAACCAACGTAGGCGGGCCGGATGCATTCGTGACCAAGCTAACTCCGGACGGATCGGCGCTGGCGTATTCGACCTACCTGGGTGGCCAAGGGGGTGCAGGGGCCTATGCGATCGCGGTCGATGCCGCTGGGTGCGCCTATGTGGTCGGCAACGCCGACTGGGACAGCCTGCCGATTATCAATGCCGTTCAACCCGCGCGCGGCGGCGGTAACTGGGCAGCCGCCTTCATTGCCAAATTCGATCCTGACGGCGCTTCGCTTCTGTATTCGACTTTCGTGGGCGGGGACGGCGATTGCCCCGGCGGGAGCTGCGAGACAGGGACTGGCATTGCCGTTGATGCGGCCGGAAACGCTTTCATCTGCGGCTTTACTCAATCCACGAGCTTCCCGGTGACCAATGGACTCCAATCCACTTATGGGGGAGGGTCATTTGACGCTTTTGTTGCGAAAATCGCGGCCGACCTGGACGCGGACCCACCCCGGCTGGTCTTCGCCGGCACTGAAGGCGCGCTTGATGCTGTCGAGGTGATTTTTTCTAAACCCTTAGAGGAAGGGTCCGCGACGAATCCGAGCAACTTCCTTCTAGATAACGGTGTGGCTGTGATCGGTGCGGCGATCGGAAGCAACTCAAGGACTGTCGAACTGGAGACCAGCGCCATGCTTCCGGGAGTCGATTATGTCTTGACGGTCAACAATGTTCAAGACCGCGCGCCAACGCCCAACACCATTGAGGCGGATTCCCAGATTCACCTTTTCACCTTTCCCACGACCAACGGTGTCGTCACGCGCAAGGTGTTCAACAATATCCCAGGCACAGTGCTGGACGATCTCACCAACTCTGCCCAATTCCCGAACCTGCCTGACAGCGTTGATTACCTCGGCCAGTTTGAGGCCGGGGACAGCCTCTCCGCCAGTTGCGGCGTCCAGTTGCAAGGCTATGTCATCCCTCCGGTGAGCGGCGACTATACCTTTTATTTCTGCGCCGGCTACCCGGGGGCGCTGTTCTTGAGCAAGGATTCCGATCCGGCCAACAAGTCCCTGATTGCGTCCGAACCGGACTCGAATCCCCCCGAGCGCTGGATCGACGGGCTAACAGACCACGGGCGCGGATATCGTGGCGACCCGCCCGCCAACATCTCAACCCCGATCCATCTCGACGCCGGCGGGCGGTATTACCTAGAGGCGCTGATGAAGAAACCCAGTGCTTACGACCTTTCGCCCAGCGGCTATGACTACCTCGGGGCGACGTGGCATATTCCGGGCACGCCGCCTGTCCTGGACTATGCCCCATCGATTCCAGGGCAGTACCTGCTCTCTCGCCTGACGGTGGGGCCGCCGGTCATTACGGCGCAGCCCCGGGGCATAAGCGTCGGAGAATTGCAGCCCGCGACGTTTGCGTTTCAACTGGACGGATCGCCGCCATTCTGCATTCAGTGGTTCAGGAACGGCGTGGCAATCCCTGGCGCGACGGGCCTCGTCTATACGGCGACGGCAGCATTGAGCGACGGTGGCGCCGGGTTCTCGGTCGAGATCAGTAATCCTCTTGGTTCGGTGACGAGCAGCAACGCGCTTCTCGCCGTGGTTCCGAAGACGGCCCCGCCGGCCCTGGTTAGCGCGGGCAGCGTGACTTTGGAACAGGTGGAGGTGGTTTTCTCCGAAGCGCTCAGCGGGACGACAGCGACTAACACAGCGAACTACTCGATTATTAGCGCGCAAGGCAGCTTGGCCGTTATTGACGCCGCGTTGGCCGCCGATCCCGCCAAGGTCAATCTTACTACCGACCGGCAGAGCGAGGGAACAGAATACACGCTCACCGTCAACAGTGTCACGGACACTTCCGTTGCCGGGAATCCGATTGCGGCCAACAGCCAGGCCAGGTTTACGCCTTCGTTTCCCGATGAGTTTGTGGGTCCGTTCCCTAGCTGGGCCGATGTGAAGCGGGATTTTGGCGCGACGGGAGACGGCGTGACCGATGACACTGCTCCGATCCAGAACGCGCTGGACAGCATCGGAATCAACAACGAGGTTGGCAGCGACCAACGTCCGACTGTTCTCTATTTCCCCGCGGGCGCCTATCGCATTACCGCCGGTCTCCAATTCTTTACGCGGCTCGGCGCGAGTGTTTTGGGAGAAGACCCCGCAACCACCAGCATTGTCTGGGACGGACCGACGAATGGCGTGATGCTCTGGTGCAACGGGGTTTCGATGTCACGCATCGGTCGTTTCACCTTTGACGGGAAGGCGATTGCCCTTTCTGCAATTGACCAAAAATGGGATGGCCAAAGACCCTTCAACCCCACAATGAACGAATACGCGGACATCACCTTTAAAGATGTTGGCGTGGGGATTCGAGGCGGGGTTTCCGAGAACGATGACGGAGTTGCTCTGCTGCGGTGCCACTTCCTCCGTTGTTCGCAAGCCGGGGCCCGGGTTGAAAGCTTCAACGCGCTGGAATGGTCGTTTTGGAACTGCGTCTTCGAGGACTGTCGCGAAGGGGTGTCCAACTGGCCAGGAGCGGGAAATTTCCTCGTTTACGACAGTCTTTTCCTGCGGTCCATTGAGACCGATATGAGGATGCAGATGACCAGCTCGTTTTTCTCTGCCCGGAACAACGTATCCATCGGCTCTGAGCGGTTTTTCCTTGCTGGTTTTACAGGAAACTCCGCCCCCGTGACCCTCCAGGGCAATGTTATCCTCGATCCGAAAGGACGCCCGGTTGACTACAGCAACTTTGGTCCGCTCCTATTGCTGGACAATGTCATCCGAAGCAGGGCGGACGCAATCGCGCCGGTGATTTCTGCCGGGACCCTTGGTTATGGCACCAACGACGTGGTTTCAGTGGGCAACACCTTCACTCTGGCCCCAAGCCTAAACGTCAGCGGCTGCTTTACGAGTCTCGATGATAACGTGGTTGAGAGCAGCACGATAAGCCCGCCGCTCCCCACTCTTCCCGGCACGCCCCCCAGCCTGAAACGGCCGGTGTTCGACATTCCCAGAGGGGCGGGCGCCACGGTGATTCAGCAGGCCATCGACGCCGCTGCTCAACTGAATGGACAACGTCCCGTAATTCACCTTCCGGCAGGCACTTACTCTCTGGACCGAACTTTGGTCGTCCCCGCCGGCAGTGATTTGCAGTTGGTCGGCGACGGCCGCGATTATGCCACGGTCCTCGACTGGGTCGGGACCAACGCAGGGCCGGTGCTGTGGCTGGTTGGGCCCGCACGGGCCAATTTGCGCGACTTCACCATACTCGACCAGACACACCAGGCCTACGGAATTGTGGCCGACGATTGCGATCAGGCCGGCGCCCGGATTTACGGTGACCAGGTGGCCTTTTTCGGCGCGGGGCAACAAAACGACCTTCTTGCCGACCACCTGGACCACGCCTTGGTCGAGCTTCGGGCCATTGGTCTAACCACAAGCCAAGTGCCCACCCCTGCCGCCGTCTCGGTCATTGGGGGTCCACTCCAAAGCAGCGGCCAGCCCTCTGAAGGGCGAGTCAACATTTTCGGGGGTGAGGGAGGAGGAGAAAGTCTCGCCTATAACGTGGAGGAAGGTGGCCGACTGCTGGCCTGCGATATGTGGCTGGAAGGGACTTCGACCGACCAGTTCCTGCGACTGACCGGGTCCGGAACGCTCACGCTTCACGGACTCAATTTTGGGATCTCGTCCCAAAGCCAATCTCCAACCCTGGAAATCAGTAATTTCCAGGGACAAGTTTCCTTCATCGAGGGAGGGTTTATGAACACCGACATATTGGTGACGGGGGACGGCGGACAGACCCGAGTGCTGGCTCTCGGTCTGCTCTCTGGCATCAAGGACGGTCACACCAACTATTTCGCCGACGACTCCCCAGAGGCCGAAGTCGACTTCCTCAATGACCGTGTCGGCGGTCCTACCGACCCTGGTTCATCACCGGCTCCAGATTACAAGACCACCGGTTCGGAACCCGAATTCCTGCGCGCGATGCTGGCTCAAACGCGGACGGAGAGGCCCCAACCGCTAACGAAATTGCCTCCTGGCATTACCGATGTGCAGTTGCACCGAGTCGGGGTGCAGTACGGCCTCATTGGAATGCTGCTCAAGAGTGAGCTGCTGAATAGTCCGCCGGTTCTGGCCCCCATTGAGGATAGAACCGTCGAGGAAGGCGCTTTGCTGACAGTCACCGCCTCGGCCACGGACGCCGATCTCCCGCCCCAAACTCTTAACTACAGTCTGGCGCCGGGTGCGCCGGACGGTATGAGCATCGAACCTGCTACTGGCGTGATAAACTGGGTGCCGGCCCAGTCACAAAGCCCGGGCACCTATTCGATAACCATTCGCGTCACAGACAACGGCACGCCCCCCTTAAGCGATTCAAAGACATTTACCGTTACCGTCAACGAAGTGAACTCCGCACCCGTGCTTCCGACGATCGGTCCCCAGGTGATCAACGAATTGGCCACGCTCACCGTGACCAACGCCGCCACGGAACCGAACATCCACTCGACGACCTCCGGCTATGCGCTGGTCGCCCAGCCTGCCGGGATGATCATTGGCACCAACGGCATCATCACCTGGACGCCACAACAGGCCCAGAGCCCGAGCACCAACCTGATCACCACGGTTGTGACCGACAGCAATCCGTACGATTTGATCAACCCGCATCTGAGTGCGACTAACAGCTTCACCGTGGTCGTCAACGAAGTGAACGTGGCCCCCGTGCTGCCTAACATCGGCCCGCAGAGCGTCAACGAACTGACCCTGCTGACGGTGACCAACACGGCGACCGAGTCGAACATTCACTCGACCGTGGGTTACCTGCTGGTCAATCCGCCGGCGGGCATGGCCATTGATGGCAACGGCGTTATAACCTGGACTCCGCAGCAGAACCAGAGCCCGAGCACGAATCTTGTCACCACGGTGGCAGTCAGCACCAACCCATACGACCTGGTCAACCCGCACCTGAGCCAGACCAACACCTTCAAGGTCGTGGTCATTGAAGTAAACGTGGCGCCGACGCTTGCCAGCATTGCGGGCCAGGCTGTCGACGAACTGACCCTGCTTAGGGTGACCAACACGGCTACCGAATCGAACATCCACTCGACGCTCGGCTACGCCCTCGTCAACCCACCGGCCGGCATGAGCATCGACGCCAACGGGGTCATCACGTGGACCCCACAGCAAAACCAGAGCCCGAGCACCAATCTGATCACGATGGTAGTGACCAACAGCAATTCATACGACGTGGTCAATCCACACATGGCTGCCACCAACAGCTTCACCGTGGTGGTCATTGAAGTAAACGTGGCCCCCGTGCTGCCTGGCATTTCGGACCAGACGGTCAACACACTGACCCTGCTGACGGTCACCAACACGGCGACCGAGTCGAACATTCACTCGACCTTGGACTACCTGCTGGTCAATCCGCCCGCGGGGGCGGCCGTTGACAGCAATGGCATCATCACCTGGACGCCGCAGCAGAACCAGAGCCCGAGCACAAATGCCATCACGACGGTGGTGACCAATACCAACCCTTTCGATCTGATCAACCCGCATCTGAGCGCCACAAACAGTTTCTTGGTCGTGGTTCGCATAGAGACGCGACCACGTCTCCTGAGTCCAAGCGTGAATGGCCAGAACTTCAGCTTGATGCTTGTGACGAGTCCGGGCCTGCTTTACTTCCTGGAGTTCAAAAGCTCGCTGTCCGACACGAATTGGGCGTCGCTGACCAACATTCTTGGGAATGGCTCGTCGCAGACCCTCACCGACTCCTCGCTCGACCGGAGTCAGCGGTTCTATCGTGTCCGAGTGGAGTAGCTTCTGCCGACGTTGGATTAGGAGCGGCTGGCCAGGCTCGACCTGGGTGAGATCGTTCTTCAACCCGTTGAGCAGCCCTGATGGGCCTGCCAGACCAGGCGGAGGCCCTCGAGGGTGAGGAGGGGGCGGACGGCGGTGATTTCGGGCAGCTTGCGGGCGATGAGTCCGGCGTAACCGCCGGTGGCGATGACCGGGAGGCGGCGGACGCGGAGTTCGCGTTTCAACTCGAGGATCAATTCGCGGACCATGCCGCGATAGCCATGCACCGCCCCGACGAGCATTGCTTGTTGGGTGCTCTTGCCGATGGCCCCGGCGATGTCGCGAATCCGGATGCGGGGCAGGAGGGCGGTTTTCTCGTGGAGGTAATCGGTCATGGCCGCCAGACCCGGGGCGATAATGCCCCCCGCGTAATTGCCGGCGCAATCCACGACATCGAAGGTGACGGCAGTTCCGAAATCGACAACGACCACCGGGGCGCCGAAGGCGTGTTTTGCGGCGACAGCGTTGGCGAGGCGGTCGGGACCGATGGTCCGGGGTTTGGGGTAATCGAGGCCGACGCCGCGCAGGGTTTCGGCGGTGAGCTCGAGGCAAGGCAGATGCCAGCGCTGTTTTGCGGCGCGGCGCAAGAGCGGGGGAACGGCGGGGACAACGCTGCAAAAGGCGGCAGCGTCCAGCCTTGCCTGGCCGGCGAAGGCGGCAACTCGAGCCTCGGCCGTTCCGTCGCCCCAGGCGGCCGTCGGGATGTTGGCGCTTCTGGCGACGCGTGTTGAGCCGGCCAATCCGAGGTGAGTGTGGGTGTTGCCGATATCAAGGAGAAGGAGCATGGCGGGATCACTTTTCGATGGTGACATCACCGCCGACGATGCGTTCGAGGTGGCCGTGCTCGGTGCGGAGGAGGAGGGCGCCTTCCTCGCCCAGGGCCTCGGCGCGGCCTCGGATGCGGCGATCGCCCACGCGGATGGCGACGTTGCGGCCAATGGTGCTGCAGTGTTTTTCCCATTCGTCGGCGATGTCCGCGAAACGACCCGCGTTGATGCGGGCATAATCGTGGTCCAGTTCCCGCAGGATGGCCGCGGCGAGCTCAGGGCGGAAGACGGGTTTGCCCAGCTCGGCCTTGAGAGAAGTGGCTTGGTGGCGCAGTTCGGCCGGGAAGTCGGCGGGGCTCAGGTTGACATCCACGCCGATGCCCATGATGAGGTACTTGATGTGGTCCAGCTCCGCGCTGAGTTCGGTCAGGATGCCGGCCGTTTTGCGGCCGTGAATCAGGAGGTCATTGGGCCATTTGATTTCGACTTCCAACCCGGTGTGGGTGTGAAGGGCGCGGCGCAGGGCCGTGGCGGAGGCCACGGTGATGCGGGTGCTCTCCAGTGGGGGGAGATTGGGCCTGAGCAGGACCGAAAACCAAAGGCCCTTCCGGGCGGGGGACAGCCACTTGCGTCCCAGGCGCCCGCGGCCGCCAGTTTGGGACTCGGCAAAGACTACCGCCCCCTCCTTCACGCCGTCGCGAGCGAGCTTCTCGACCACGTCATTAGTGGAGACGGTGGACTTGAAGACGCGGATGTCACGCCCGATGACCCGGGTTGGGCCCAGCCTCGAGACGAGGTCGTCCGCATGCAAGACATCCGGGGCGGACAGCAGGCGGTAACCGTGGTGAGGGCTGGCCTCGATGTCGTAGCCCAGCGAGCGCAGTTCCTCAATGCGGGCCCAAACGGCGGCCCGGCTTACACGGAGGTTTTGAGAGAGCTCGCTCCCGGACACCGAGCCGGCGGCGGCGCTGCGCAAGGCGTTGAGGATTTGGACATCGATGCTCATGATGAGCCGGGCTCGAAATCGAGGCCGATGTCCACCGCGCGCGCAGAGTGGGTCAGGGCGCCGACCGAGATGAAGTTGACGCCGGTCTTAGCGATGGCGCCAACGGTATCGAGGTTTACACCGCCGCTGGCCTCGGTGGGGACTTGGCCGGCGCAGTTCCGGACGGCCTGGCGCAATCGGCCCAGGTCCATGTTATCGAGCAGGATGAAGTCGGCGCCTGCGGCCAGGGCCTGGTCCACCTGTTCGAGGGTGTCGGCCTCGACTTCCACCTTGAGCTGCGGATACGCGGCCCGCGCGCGCCGCACGGCGGCGTCGATGGCGTTGGGCCGTTCGTGCCGCAGGGCGGCCAAGTGGTTGTCTTTGATGAGGACCATGTCAAAAAGCCCCAGGCGATGATTGCACCCGCCGCCGCAAGTCACGGCGTATTTTTCCAGACGCCGCCAGCCCGGCGTGGTCTTGCGGGTATCGAGGATTTGCGCGCCGGTGCCCTGGACCGCCTCGACGAAGCAGGCGGTGAGGGTGGCGATACCGGAGAGCCGCTGGGAGAAGTTGAGCGCCACGCGCTCGGCTCCCAACAGGGCGCGCGCCGGCCCGGAGACCTCCAGGAGCGTCTGGCCGGCTCTCACAGGCTCTCCGTCCTGGACGGCACGGGAAATGGCCGCTTGCGGAGCGAGTTCGGCAAAGGCCGCCTCGGCCAGGGCCAACCCGGCGACGACCAGTGGTTCGCGCGCCCGCATCACCGCCCGGGCCGTTGCATCTGCCGGCACGGTCGCCAGACTGGTGGCGTCTCCGGTTCCGATGTCTTCGGCCAGGGCCAGTTGAACGGCGTGGCGGAGTTCTTCGGCGGCCAACGGTTCCATGGGCGGGAAGATGCGGCAAAGGGCGAAAAGGTAAAGGGCAAAATGGACGAAGGACGAAGGCCGAAATCCGAAGGCCTTTGCGGGTTGATTCTGCACTCAATACTGGGGCCGCAGACGCTTCCCCCTCGCGCAGCCGCCGCACCCGGTAAGGAACCGGTTTCCCTTGGTCTAGCCGCTTCGCATCAGCCCTTCGATTTCATCGCCTTCAATCGGGATGTCCACCATGAGGTCGAGGTTGCGCTGGTCCTGGACGAGGATGTCGTTTTCGAGGCGGACAGCGAATGCCTCGTCAGGGATGTAGATGGCGGGTTCGACGGTGAGGACCCAGCCCGGCTGGATGGGTTCGGTGGTAAGGCCCAGGTCGTGAACGTCCAAGCCGAGGGGGTGGCCTACGCCGTGCATGAAGTACTTTTTGAGGGCGGGTTTTTCGGGGTCTTGCTTGCGGATGTCGGAGTGTTTGAGCAGGCCCAGGCCGAGCAGTTCCTCCTGCATGAAGGCCTCGGCCTCTTTTTGCCATTGTTTGGGCAGCTTGCCGGGAGTGGCGGCCTTGGAGGTGGCGCGCAAGACGCGGAGCACGGCGTCATAGACGTGGCGTTGACGACGCGTGAAGCGGCCGGACACGGGGATGGTACGGGTCAGGTCGGAGTTGTAGTTGGCATAGCTGGCGGCCACGTCGAGCAGGAGGAGGTGGCCTTTTCGGCACGGTTGGTCATTGGCCAGGTAGTGGAGCACGCAGGCATTCTTGCCGCTGGCAATGATGGGCGGATAGGCGAAGGCGCCGCCGCGCCGGATGAATTCGTGGGCGAATTCGGCCTCGACCTCGGTTTCGGTAACGCCCGGCTTGACAAAGCGGGCGACTCGGTGGAAGCCCTCCTTGGTGATGGCGCAGGCACGGCGGATCAATTGGACCTCGGCCTCAGACTTGACGACGCGCAAGCGGTGCAGGAGTCGGGCCAGGCGCTGGTAATCGTGCAAGGGGTACCGGGCCTGGGTGTCTTTCACGAACCGCGCGTCGCGGGTTTGAACCTCGATGACGGCGCGCTTGTGTTCGTTGCTGTTGAGATAGACGTGCTCGCACTGGCACATGAGCCGATGGAAAAGGGGGCGAAACTCACTCAGCCACTCGACCCGCTTGACGCCGGAAATGGCGCGGGCTTCATCCTTGGCAAGCTTGCGCCCTTCCCAGGTGGCGATGAGGTCGTTGGTCTCGCGGAGAAACAGTATCTCCCGCATGTTCTCCTCGTCCGCATCCGGATAGAGGAGCAGGATGGTTTCTTCCTGCTCGATGCCCGTCAGATAAAAGAGGTCGCTGTTGGGCCGAGGCAGGAGGACGCCGTCGGCGTTGGCCGGGAGGATGTCATTGGCGTTTGCGATCGCCAACGAATTGGGCAGCATCAGGTTTTTGAGGTTTCCGCGATGGGTGACGAACAACTGTGGGTCAAGGTTTGGGTAACGCATGGGGTGAAAAGGCCTGGTGTTCGGTGCGGGCGATGATTTCGTTTTGGAGGTCGGTTGGGAGGTCGCAGAAGTAATCGCTGTAGCCGGCGACGCGCACGATAAGATCGCGGTGTGCTTCGGGGTTGGCCTGGGCCTCGAGGAGGGTGTCTGCGGTGACGATATTGAACTGGACATGGTGTCCGTCCATTCTGAAGTAACTGCGGACCAGGCCGGCCCACTTGTCCAGGCCGTCTTCGCCGGCCACCAGGCCAGGGGCGAGTTTCATGTTGAGCAAGGTGCCGCCGGTCTTGACATGGTCCATTTTGGCGGCGCTGCGGATGACGGCGGTGGGGCCGTGGCGGTCGGCGCCCTGCACGGGGCTGATGCCTTCGGAGACGGGCAGGCCGGCCTTGCGGCCGTCGGGCATGGCGCCGACGACGGTGCCGAAATAGATGTGACAGGTGGTGGGAAGCATTTCCACGCGGTAGCGCCCGCCGCGGGCATCGGGCCGTCCGTCCACTTCTTCGATACAGGCATCGAAGACCCTCCGCATGAGGCCGTCGGCGTAATCGTCGTCGTTGCCGTACTTGGGGCAGCGGTTGAGCAGGCGCTGGCGGAGCACCTCATGGTCCGCAAAGTTCTGGTCCAGGACCGAGACCAGTTCGGCCAATGGAAGCTGCGGCGCGTGGTCGAAGCACACTTGTCGGATAGCGCTGAGGGAGTCGGTGATGCTGCCCAGGCCGACCATTTGGATGAAGGTGTTGTTGTAGCGGGCGCCGCCGGCGTTATAGTCGCGTCCCTTGGCGATGCAATCCTCGATGAGCACGCTCAGGAACGGGGCGGGCATCTGGCGGGCGTAGATGCGCTCGATGAGGCGGCTGCCGCGGATTTTGATTTGGATGAAGTGGCGGAGTTGGCGGCGGAAGGCATCGAAGAGGCTTCCAAAATCCCGGAAGGAATCGGGTGAGCCGGTTTGAAGGCCCAGTTGGAGCCCGGTGCGGGGGTCGGTTCCGTCATGCAAGGCCAGTTCGAGGATTTTGACCAGGTTGAAGTAGCCGGTGAGGATGTAGGCCTCTTTGCCGAAGGCGCCGACCTCGACGCAGCCGCTGCAGCCGCCGGCGCGGGCGTCCTCGAGGGACTTGCCCTGTCGCAGTTGTTCGGCCACGACGGTGTCGGCATTGAAGAGGGAGGGGAAGCCGTAGCCGCGGCTGACGACGCGCAAGGCGTGTTTGAGGAATGCCTCGGGGCTTTTGCGAGAGAGTTGGATGTTGCTGCTGGGCTGGAGGAGGCGCATTTCCTCGATGATGTCCAGGAGGAGATCGGAGACCTCGTTCGAGCCATCGGAGCCGTCGCGGAGCATCCCGCCCAGGTTGAGGTTGGCGAAGTCGGTGTAGGTGCCGCTTTCGGCGGCGGTGACACCGACCTTGGGCGGGGCGGGATGGTTGTTGAACTTGACGAAAAAGCATTCGAGCAACTCGCGGGCCGATTCGCGGGAGAGGGCGCCGGCAGCCAGGCCCTTTTCGTAGAAAGGCAGCAAGTGCTGGTCGAGGTGGCCGGGGTTGAAGGAATCCCACCCGTTCAACTCGGTGATGACGGCCAGGTGGCAGAACCAGTAGTATTGGAGGGCCTCGTGGAAGTCGCCGGGGGCATGGGCGGGGACGTGACGGCAGACCTCGGCGATTTTGAGCAACTCTGCGCGGCGTTGGGGGCGCTCCTCCCGCCCGGCCAATTCGCAGGCCAGGGCGGCGTGGCGTTCCGCAAAGAGGATGAGGGCGTCGCAGGAGACATCAAAAGACCTGAGCGTCTCGCGTTTCTCGTAAGCCTCCGAGTCGGTCAGGAAATCCAGCTTGGCAATCGAATCGGCTATCTCCTTTTTGAAGTCGAGCAGGCCCTTGGAATAGATTTTGTCGTCCAGGACCGTGTGGCCCGGAGCGCGCTGCTCCATGAACTCGGTAAAGACGCCGGCATCATAGGCCGCCTTCCATTCGGGGGGCAGTTGGGCGAACATCCGGTCGCGCATGGAGCGGCCGCGCCAATAAGGGATGACCGTTTCTTCGTAGAGTTTGAGGGTCTGCTCGTCGACCCTGTACCAGGTCTTGGGGCGGGAGTTGAGGATGCGGAGGTCCTCCAGACTGTGGCAGGTCAGCTCGGGGAACGTCGGCGTCGCCTTTGGGCGCGGTCCGCGCTCTCCGACGATGAGTTCGTCTTCGCCGAGGAAAATGGTCTTGTGAGTGCAGAGGTGCAGGAAGGCCAGCGCTCGGAGCGCAGGAGTGGAGTGGCGGCCCTCGTTGGCCTGGTAGAATTCAGTAATGAGCCGGGCGCGTTCGCCCGAGATGGAGGGCGGCGTTTGGAGGGTCTGGCGGCGAAGTCTGGCCGTGCGTTCGTTCATCAGTTCAGTTCGGTTCGGTTTGTCTTTGGCTTCCGGGCACAGGGGCGCGGCCTCCGGCAGCGGCGCCGGGAGACGCCCGGGCATCGAAGTCCACCCAGACCGCGTCATTCATATACAACCGGGCGTAGGCATACGGCATGAAACCGTCGACCCTGTCCCGGCTGGTGTTTTGAAAGATGAACACGCCGCCTCCGGGCTGGGCCGCATCGTCGCGGTAACCGGCCAGCAACACGCTGTGGCCGTCCCGCACAGCGTTGGACGGGCACATCTGGAGGACATCCTCGGTCCATTGCTCCTGTTTGGGCCAGCGAAAGCCGCCGCAGACCGGCCATCCCTGCGCCAGGGTGCGCTTGACGCTGTCAAACTCGGGGTCCGTCAGGCCGGTATTGACATTCCATTGCTTGATCCAGTGGAGGCGCAGGCCCAGGGCGAGCCGGGTCTTGGCATCAGCCAGGGCCCCGGCGCTCGGGAGCCGCGAGGAATCGAACTTGGGCTCGTAAGGCATCTGTTCTTCGGCACAAATCCCGTATGCCGCAAAGCCCTTCCACAAATCCGAGAAGAACCCTCCATCCTCGGTGTCGCCGCAGGCCTTGTTGGAGGCCCAGTTGAGGAACTCGACACTGAGCCTGGGAGAATGCCCCTGGCCTTTGGCCACGGCGTATTCCAGGGCCCCGGCAACGGTGAAGACCGAGCAAGTGGGACGATTGCCCTGCCGGCGCGGCCCCAGGCCCATTTCGCGAAATGCGGGCCGGAGGTCCACCGACTGGGCGGACGCCCGCTCCGTCAAGGGCAGACTCAACAGGCAAAAGGCCAGGATCGAGCATCGGACGCGCATGACGGCCATGCTTGCACAGAGGCCGCCGGGGCGCAAGCCGCAGATGGGACCTTCTGGCCGGTTGACGGCCCGGAGTGGACACCCGATGTTGTGCCATGAGGATGACTGGCGTCTATCATCCGGGGCACCGTCGTGCCGTTGCCGCCCCAGGCGGGGCGTCTTTCCTTTGCCGGCTTATGCTCTGCCTCGGCAGCGCTTCAGCCCTGGCGCAGAGCACCGACGTGCTCACGTACCACAACGACAATGCCCGGACCGGACAGAGCCTGCAAGAGGAGATACTCGGTCCCGGCAATGTCAATACCAACCACTTTGGCAAGCTGTGGGTCCTGCCAGCCGACGGCAAGGTGGACGCGCAACCGCTCTATGCAGCCGGGATAACAATGCCAGGAAAGGGTATGCGAAATGTGCTTTTCCTGGCTACCGAACATGACTCGGTCTATGCCTACGATGCCGACAGTACGAACCTGTTCTGGCTCGTCTCGATGCTGGGCAGCGGTGAGACGCCTTCGGACCCCCGCAACTGCGACCAGGTTGTCCCGGAAATCGGCGTCACGGCGACCCCGGTCATTGACCGCGCGTTGGGTTCCAACGGAACGATTTTTGTCGTGGCGATGAGCAAGGACGTCTCGGGCCACTATTTCCAGCGGCTGCACGCGCTGGACCTGGCGAGCGGCTCCGACCGGGTTCCCCCCGCGACCGTGGCCGCGAGCTACCCCGGCGCCGGCGACTACAGCAGCGGGGGCCGCGTCATTTTCGATCCAGCCCAGTACAAGGAACGCCCGGGCTTGCTGCTGTTGAACGGGGTCGTCTATACCGCCTGGTCGTCGCACTGTGACCTTGGCCTGTACACCTGCTGGGTCATTGGCTATGACGAGCGGACCTTGGCGCAAACCAATGTTCTGAACCTGACTCCGAACGGCTCCCAGGGCTCGGTTTGGATGAGCGGGGCAGGCATGGCGACCGACGCCGAAAGCAACATCTATTTCCTGGCCGCCAACGGGACCTTTGACGCCACGCTCGATGCCAACGGCTTTCCCAGCAAGGGTGACTTCGGCAACGCCTTCATCAAGCTTTCCACGACGAGCAACCAACTGGCCGTGGCGGACTATTTCGCCGGCTACACCAACGCCTACGAAAACGAGCACGACCTGGACCTGGGTTCCGGCGGCACAATTGTGCTGCCCGACATGGTGGACGCCCTGGGCAATACGCGTCGCCTGGCCGTCGGTGCCGGGAAGGACCAAAACATCTACCTCGCGGACCGGGACGACATGGGCAAATTCAGCGCGGCCAATAACGACGGCCTGTACCAGGAACTGGGCGACGCCCTGCCTGGCGGCGTGTGGTCCATGCCGGCTTACTTCAACGGCACGCTCTACTACGGCGCGGTGGGCCAGCCCATACAGGCATTCCCCTTCCAAAACGCCCGTCTGGGAACTCGCTCCTCACAAACCCCAGGCGCGTTCATCTACCCCGGCGCAACGCCCAGTGTGTCGGCCAGCGGCACTGCCAACGGCATCGTATGGGCGGCAGAGAACACGGTCCCAGCCGTGTTGCACGCCTACGCAGCCACCAACCTCGCCGTCGAGTTCTACAACAGCAGCCAGGCGCCGGACGCCCGCGACCAATTCGGGAACGGCAACAAGTTCATCGTGCCGACCATCGCCAGCGCCCGTGTTTACGTCGGCACAACCAACGGCGTGGGCGTCTTCGGCCTGCTGGATACGGAGACGTTGACCCCCCTGCAAGCCTGGCGCGCCGCCCATTTCGGGAACCCCTCCAACGTCGGCGCCGGCGCCAATGGGGCCACGCCGGCCGGCGACGGCGTGGCGAACCTGGTCAAGTACGCGCTCGGGCTCGACCCCTTCACACCAGTCCAGCCCGACGAATTGCCGGCCGGGAGCCTTGAAGAGGAACTGGGCTCGACCTACGCCACCCTGACCGTCAACCGCGCGGCCCAAGCCCCCGACATCACATACCTTGTCGAGGTCTCAAGCGATCTGCGCACTTGGACCTCCGGTCCGCCAAACACCGTTACTCTTGAGGATACAGCTACCCAACTTGTGGTGCGTGACGCCACGCCGCTCGAGGCTGCGCCCCGCTTCCTGCGCCTGGTGGTTTCAAATCCTTAACTCGACCTCATTCCACCTTCGGCGCCAACTCGTAGCGGACCTTCCGGCCCTCCTGCAACCTGTTAAATCCGCTGCTGGCCACAACCTCCCCTGGCGACAGACCGCTCTGAATCTCAACCCATTTTCCTTCCTCCGCCCCAATGCGCACTGGGCGCCGGGTTACCGTGTTATCCGGTTGGATCACATAGACAAACGTCGTCCCCGCCTCGCGCTGAATCGCTACCGCGGGCACGAGCGCGACCCCATGCCTCACCTCCAACGACATACGGATGTTCAGAAACAGGCCGGGTATCATCAGGTTCCCTCCTTCAGGGATCAGTCCGGCCCTGCATTGCAGAGTGCTGGTAACCGTATCGATTCGATTATCCACCCCCGCCAGGAAGCCGTGGCCGAACTTCTTTTTCCCCGTCCGGTCGTAGGCCTCCACAGTCAATGCCTCGTGGGCGTGGAACTTCCGGACGACCTCCTGGACGTAGTCCGACGGAATCGCAAACATCACCGAGTTGGACGACTCCACCGTGCCCAGGCAATTCAGCCAGACTCCAATGTCACCTTTGTGCGCGGCTGCCGCGGAGACCTCTTCCACCGTGCCGGCATTCCGGCGCTGCCCGGAATGTGCGCGCGAGCTCAAAAACACGTGCCAGTAGAACGATATGGCCAGCATCGCCGCCAGGCCCACGACAATGCCAGGATAGGCGCACCTGCGCCAACCGCCCGCACGGCTCGCGGTTCGCGCCTTATTCAGAGCATCCGGGGCGGCGGTTTGAAGGATCGTTTCCACAGCGGTCTTGACCTGACTGACCTGCTGGTAGCGGCGCTCGGGCTCCTTTTCCAAGGCGCGGAGCACGACCTCATCCAGCCTCACATCAATCTGGACTTTGCTGGACGGCGCCTCGAGGCTCCGGCCAGGCAGTTCGCCCGTGAGCATTTGGTAAAACACGACCCCCAAGGCATAAATGTCCGCGCGATGATCCACTTGGGCCGGATGCTCGGCCTGTTCCGGCGCCATATAATGGGGCGTGCCCACGACCTTGCCCGCTCCGGTCAGGCTGGGGGAAAGCGCCGGCCCGGCGCCCCCGGCCAGGGCGGACTCGTTCCCTGCCCCCAGAAGCTTGGCCAAACCGAAATCCGCCACCTTCACGCGGCCCTGGCGATCCAGAAGGATATTCTCAGGCTTGATGTCGCGGTGGACGATGCCCTGGTCGTGGGCGTATTGGAGGGCGTCGCAGAGCTGGGGCACGATTGCCAGCGCCTCGCGCGGAGACATCCGCCCGGCGCGCATCAACCGGCCCAGGCTCACCCCGTCCACGTATTCCATCAGGAAGTAAAAAAGCCCGCCAGTCCGCCCGAAATCATAGATGGTCACGATGCCCGGATGGTTCAGCCTGGCCAGCGCCTTGGCTTCCCGGGCAAACCGCTCGGCAAAAGCCGGGGCAGCCCCAATGTCCGGCGGCAGTATCTTCAAGGCCGCTACCCGGTCGAGGTCCTTCTGGCGGACCTTATAGACCACGCCCATGCCGCCGTGGCCAATGACCTCGAGAATCTCGAGCTGCGGGAAATGCGGCGACAGTTCCCGGGCTGAGGGCGGCGGCGGCGCGGCGGCGGCGCCCGCGCCCGTGAGGCCGGTCTCCGGGTCGAGATTCAGAGCGCCCAGGCAGCGGGGGCACAACCCCTCCGGCGCGTCTTGCGGCACTGGTTGCCCGCACCTTGGACATCGATGCGCTTCGTTCATCGTCTATTGGTTAAGTTTCACCCAGCATCCCAACCAGGTAACGCAGCTCGCTTTCGACTTCCCCGGGCCCGGAAACCGTATCGGCGACAGCCGCCCGGAACAGTTCGCGAAACCGCTTCCGCAGCCGATGCACCGCCACGCGCGCAGCGCCTTCGCTCAGGCCCAGCGCCGCCGCCAGGGCGCCGTATTGGATAGCGCCCCGCTCCGCCATCAGGACCCCTTTGAGCCGCTCGAACTCCGCCGCTTTGCCCGCGGCCGTGTGCTCGGCCCGCAGCCGGCTCAACGTCTGTTCCAGCAGAGTCATGGCCCAGCGCCTCTCGTAGAGGCAGTCCGGCGGCAGCCCGCCGCCCGGCTCCGCCTGGTAGCGGTCCTCGGCCATCGCGGTGTCCAGCGAGCGCGGTGCTTGTCCGCCGCCGCGTTTGAGCCGCCGCACGCGGTCCCATTCGTTGGCTAGAAACCGCTTCAGCGCCACTCGCAGAAAGGTGCGGAATCGGCCCTTCTCCCGCGCGGCCGACGAAAGGTAGTCCTTGGCGAGAAGGCGCGCGAAGAACTCCTGGGTCAAATCCTGGGCGTCGCAAGGAGTGTGCCCCTGCCGGCGGACCAAGGCGTAGAGCGGATACCAATAAGCGCGGCAGAGGGCCTCCAGGGCCGCTGCTGAATCCGGCGACGACTCGTCCCTGGCCGCCAGCACCACCGACCAGTGCGTGGTGACAAACAGCGACTGGGCTTCGGCTGATTTCGCGGAATGTGACACGAGATTCTCACGCCCAGATTAAGCGTTGTGCGCCGCTTGTTACAGCAAAAGACGGCCAGAGGTTACAAAACCGTAACAACTCCTCTGGCGGTCCGGCTATGCTCCGCGTAAACTGACGACTGTGAACCGGGCAAGCAGGCCGAAAACGCGGGGCGCGGCCAAGCCAGGCTTTTTCTGGCAAGGAGCGCTGATTGTGCTGCCGGCCATGGTGCTGGGCAGCGCCGGTTTCTATTCGTTGCGCCAGGACCGCCTCCTGGCGGAGCGGGAGGCTTCCGAACAAGGGAGGCTAATCGTCACTGCCCTGGGGCGGGACTTGCTGCCCAAGGCCTTTGCCCTCCAGCAGTCTGACCAGGCCAGCCTGGAACGCTGGCGCGAGTTGCCCGCCCGGCCCCTGGACGAGCCGCTTCTTGGCTTCGCCCGCAAATACCCGGGGCGCGTCGCCTGCCTGGTCGACGCCCAAGCCCGGCTGCTTTACCCGCCGCCCATCTCCCCGGCGCCCGCCCCGCAACCGCTCGACGAAGACGAATTGAGCCAGGGCCAGCGCGCGGATTGGACCTTGCTGCGCAGCCCGGCGGCAGCCAGCAACGACTTGGCCGCCGCCATCGCCGCCGGGGGACGGTTTCTGGCCCAGGCCCCGCCCGAACGTTTTGCGGCCGTGGCCTGCTACCGCCTGGGTTTGCTTTGGCTCAAACAGGGTGAACCGGCAACGGCCCGGGAGTTTCTCGAACAAGCGGCCGGCCGATACCCGGGCGCCGTGGGCGAGACGGGTTATCCTCTGAAGACCTGGGCGCAGGTCCAACTGTTGAAATTGGCCGACAGCCAGGGTTGGAAGGCCGGGCCAATGGAGGAACTCATCAACCCCCTTTGCGCGCAAGTAGTGGTGACCCCTTCGTCGCTCTCGCCTCTGTTGTGGGGCCGGATTGCAGCGAGGGAGACCAACCGACCCTCCCTCGCCGGTTGGCTCCGGGTCGTCCGAGCGCACGACCAGGCGCGGGCCTTGCAATCCCAGGTCGCCGCAGCCGCAGCGGCCATCGCCACCAACGGCGTGACGACTTTCCGGGCCCGCTGGCTTCGGCTGACCCCCGCTAACGACTGGCTGGTCACTTGGCACCCCGCTGGAACAAACTACTGGCTGGTTGCGCTGCCCCAGGAGCAGGCCCGGCAGATCGTCAACGAGACCCTGGGCCGGATGGCGCTGCCTGCCTACCTTGGGGTCTCTGTTGAACTGGCGGGCCGGGGCCTGGGGCCCGATGCGCCTGCTGGCGACGTATTGGCCGATGGCTCGGCCAGCCTGTCCTCGGATGGCGGCGCTCCCGACCTGCGGGTGAGCGCCCGCCTGACCGCCCCGGGCCGATTATATGCCCGCCAACACAGGCGCACGATCTGGTTCGGTGCGCTTATCGCCGCCTCGGTGGCGGCGGTGTTGGCGGGCTTCTTCACCGCTTGGCGGGCCTTTCGCCGCCAGCAGCAGCTTAACGAGCTGAAGAGCAACTTCGTCTCGGCCGTTTCGCACGAACTGCGCGCGCCCATCGCCTCGATTCGCCTGATGTCCGAGGAGCTGGAAGACTTCGCCGCAGCCGACGCAGCCCGGAGCTGGGATTACCACCACCTCATCCACCAGGAGTGCCGGCGGCTGTCGTGGCTCATCGACAATGTGCTCGATTTCGCGCGCCACGACCAGGGCCGGGAACAATACAGCTTCGAGCCGACCGACCTGGAGCCGCTGGTCGAGGCGGCCGTGAACCTAATGCAGCCCTGCGCGGCGGAACGGGGCGTCACCCTGACGGCAACGTTTCAAGGACAATGCCGGCCGGCTCAGTTGGATGGCCGGGCGCTCCGGCAGGCGCTGCTCAATCTCATCGATAATGCCATCAAACACTCGCCCACCAACGCCGACGTCACGATCGGAGTCGAGTTTGGTCCGGCTTGCCCCCTGCAACCTGCACCGGACGAGCCGGCGCCGGCAACCCTGCGCCTCTGGGTCGAGGATGCGGGCGAGGGCATCCCGCCGGAGGAGCACGAGCGGATTTTTGATCGGTTCTATCGCTGCGGCTCCGAATTGCGGCGCTCGACCCAGGGAATCGGATTGGGGCTGGCGATTGTGAAATACGTCACCGAGGCCCACGGCGGCAAGGTGACCGTGCGCAGCGCCGTTGGCCAAGGCAGCCGCTTCACCCTCGAACTGCCCTTCGCCGTCCCGAGGCCGGCCCCATGAATCCCCTCCCCCGCATTCTGGTGGTGGAAGATGAACTGCCCATGCGGACGGTCCTCCGCGATTGCCTGGAGCGCCGCGGCTACCGGGTCCTGCTGGCCGCCGACGGGTCGAGTGCGCTGGAAAAGGCGCTCCAGGAAAAGCCGGACCTCATCGTCCTCGACATCATGATGCCCAAGCTGGACGGCTTTGCCGTGTGCGCCGAATTGCGCCGGTTGGGCAACACGGCGCCGGTCCTGTTCCTCACTGCCAAGGCCAGCGTGGAAGACCGCGTTACCGGCCTGGATGCCGGCGCCGATGATTACCTGGTGAAGCCGTTCAGCCGGGAGGAACTGCTGGCCCGGGTCCGGGCGCTCTGGCGGCGGGCCCAGCGCCAAACCCGAACGCTCACCACTGTCGCCTTCGGCGCGGTGAAGCTCGACTTCGCCGGGCAGTGCGCCTGGCGCGCCGGCAAACCGCTCGAGCTGACCCCCAAGGAATTTGCGATGCTCCGCCTGTTGCTCGAGCGCCCCGGCGAGGTCGTCTCGCGGGACCGGTTCCTGGACGTGGTCTGGGGCTACACAGCCTTCCCGACGACGCGCACGGTGGACAAGCACATCGTGGGGCTGCGCCACAAGCTCGAGGACAATCCCGAACAGCCCCGCTGGATTACCACCGTCCACGGCGTGGGCTACCGGCTGGAATTGCCGGCGGAAGTTACAGAACCGTAACAACCGGCCCGCGCGGATGGGGCAGGATGCCAAACGATATGACGAATCAACCCTCCAAAACACATTGAGTATGAAACAAAAAGGTCCGTTTCGTTCCCTGGCATTTCTCGGCGGCCTGCTGGCGCTGGCGGCCGTATGCGCCTCCTCCGCCGCCGACCCGGGAGGTTCCCCTCAGAACTCCAATTTTGCCGACACGTCGACCTGGGTCCGTTGCGTGCTCGGCTCCGGCGTGCAATTGACGCCGGCGGGCAACGGGTTTGAAGCGGATTATGCCGCCGACGCGCAGCCGGACGCAAAGGGCGACATCTCCGCCGGTTATTTCTCGACCTTCGCCCTGCGGGGGGATTTCACGCTGGACATCGACTACACGCTGACGACCTGGCCGGCCTCGAGCGGGGTCCGGCTGGGATTGGTTCTCTGGCCATCGATCTGCATGATTCGGCAGGGGCAGGGGCCTTCAACGCAAGAGTGGCACACCTTCGGCGGAGGGCCGTATGCGAACATTCCAACGGACGACCGGCAGGGGACGTTGCGGCTTGTGCGCAAGGGAGGGGAGCTGCTGGGCTATTATCTGACCGGCGGGACGTGGGTGCTGGTGGGGTCGCGGACAGGCGATCCAGTGTTCGCCAACGATTTTCAGGTGTTCGTTCACTCCTGGACAGCCAGTTCGGATTTTGGGCAGCGGGCAGTTGGGATAAGGCTGAGCAATTTCGTAATGAAGGCCGACACAGTTTTGCCCGGGCCTTTTGGGGCTCCGTCCTGGACCACGACGCCGCCGCCGGTGCCGGCAACGCCCGCCGGGCACTGGACAACGGGCCCCACGATGGAGCAGTCTTTTGAGGCCCGCGTGCCGTCGACGCTCTATTCCCTCCTGGCCCCGCGGGCGGCGAACACGATGGAGCAGTCTGTTGAGGCCCGTGTGCCCTCGGCCCCCGCGGTCCAGCCCTTGGAATCGGCCGCGGTGCCAACGGGCATCCTCGAGGAGGACCTCAATCTCGACCTGAACGCCGCGATTCAGTCCTACCAATCGCTCGTTAGCCAGTTTGACGCCCAGCGGCCATTGGCGGCTAACGCCATCTTCCGCATGGCCGAGTGTTACCGCCGGCTGGGCAGGATGGAGGAGGCCCGCTCACAATATGCCCGCATCCTGCGCGAGTTTGCCGACCAGGCCCCGCTGCTCAGACTGTCCCGCAAGTACGCCGCCAACCCCACGACCATTATGCCGCCGCCGAACCTTTTGCCGGCTCCTCATCTCCCGGCTCAGGGTAGCGTCACAGGCACGTGGAAGGCTGAGGAGGTTGCGTTTGCCCCCTGGACCTTCACCTTGAAGGCGGAGGGCGCCAAAGTGACGGGCACGGTGAGCCAAGGAGGCTCCAGTGGCGCGATGATAACGACGTTGACCGGGGCCACCGCGATCTACGATGGCGCCATCGAGGGAAACAAGGTCTCTTTCAAGTGCGACAGTCCGGATGGCGGGCGCACGGTTTCTTTCTCGGGCGTGGTCGCAGGTGACATCATCACGTTCACGCGCCAGGTGAAAGTTCAGCCTGGCCGTTTCCCAGGGATGAACGGAATATACGGCGCCTCGGGCGCCACCCATTTCACGGCAAAGCGCGTCGGGACCTCGGCAGCGAAGACGGCGCCAGAGCCGGCCGTTGTCTTTTCGCCAGACGTTCATCTGCTGTGGGACCAAGGGGCGCGGGTCCTGTCCGCCCCCGGGAGTGCCTTTGGCCTTTCGCCGGGACCGCGTCTCCTGCCGGGCCTGGTGGGCTGGTGGGCCGGGGAGGGCAACGCGTTGGACAGCACCGGCGTGAACAATGGTGTGCTGCAAGGCGACGTAACTTTTGTGCCCGGTGAAGTTGGCCTGGCATTCAGCTTGGATGGAACCACTGCCGACGTGGAGGTTCCTGCAAGCCCAAGCCTCGATGTCGGTCTTGGGGCGGGTTTCACGGTTGAGGCCTGGATCATGCCCTCGGACCTGTCGCAGGGACGCCCCATTGTGGAGTGGAACACCGGAGACACCAACAATTTCTATGCCTATAATGCTCATTTCTGGATGTCTCTCCCGCTCCCGGCCGGCACCGGCGCCGGATGCCTCTTCGCGAACCTTGTCGATAGCTTCGGCAACAATCACCCCTTTTCTTCGGCGGCCAATCTCCTCACTTCCAATTCCTTCCAGCACATCGCCCTGACCTACGACAAGTCGAGCGGAAACGCGGCGATGTACTTGAACGGCTCGCCTGTCGCCCAACAATACCTCGGCAGCTTTACGCCACAAACCTCGA
>Ga0181533_1001994_pt1 | contig 24875 bp, 22 predicted proteins | sample PEATcosm2014_Bin_45_FD_119772 | JGI IMG/M metagenome (GOLD analysis project Ga0181533, IMG submission 119772) | Peatland microbial communities from MTU Mesocosm Facility, Houghton, MI, USA - PEATcosm2014_Bin11_60_metaG | ecosystem: Environmental > Terrestrial > Soil > Wetlands > Peat | place...
AAAACGACGCCCAGGCTGCAGTTGACGTTGCGCTCCAGGCCTTCGGCCATCTGAACGGTCTCATCAACTGCGCAGGCATTGCGCCCTCCGAGAAAGTCGTGGGCCGCGAAGGACCGCATCGCCTCGACTCCTTCGTGAAGACCATCAACATCAATCTCGTCGGCACCTTTAACATGATTCGGCTCGCGGCTGCGGCCATCGCCAAAGAGGAACCGGGCGAAGACGGCGAGCGCGGCGTCATCGTCAACACCGCGTCGATTGCGGCGTTTGATGGCCAGATCGGCCAGGCAGCCTACGCGGCCTCAAAGGGTGGCGTCGCCGCGCTCACGCTGCCCATCGCGCGCGAACTGGCGCGCTGCGGCATTCGCGTCGTCACCATCGCGCCGGGCATCTTCGAGACCCCGATGATGGCTGCATTCCCGCAAGAGGTGCAGGACACGCTCGCCAAAAGCGTTCCCTTCCCGCCGCGCCTCGGGCGTCCCGCGGAGTTCGCCGCGCTCGTCCGCCACATCGTCGAGAACGTTATGCTCAACGGCGAAACCATTCGCCTCGACGGCGCATTGCGCATGCCGCCGCGCTAGGGTTTTTCTCAGATGCCTCAACGGAAGGGGAAATAGCCCATCCTCGGCTGCCGCTTGCCTTGCGGGGGTCTGGAGACCCCCGCGACAGCCGGTCTGGAGACCGGCGCTACAGGTTCTCGCCGCGTGTGAGAAATGCGGGCTAGGATTAAGGAGCAGCCATGACCACCCCCGATCCCATCGTGATTGCCGGCTTTGCGCGCACGCCCATCGGCGCATTCCAGGGCGATTTCAAAGATCTTGCCGCTCCCGAACTCGGCGCTGCCGCCATCCGCGCAGCGGTCGAGCGTGCCGGTGTTCCTGCAACTGAAGTCGACGAAGTCCTCTTCGGCTGCGTGCTTTCCGCCGGTCAGGGTCAGGCGCCCGCGCGGCAAGCCGCTCTGGGCGCGGGTTTGCCGGTTTCCGCCGGCGCAACCACCGTGAACAAGATGTGCGGCTCCGGCATGAAGGCCGTTATGCTCGCCCACGATCTTTTGCTTGCCGGCAGCGCACAGATCATCGTCGCCGGCGGCATGGAGAGCATGAGCAACGCGCCTTATCTTCTCGACCGTGCGCGCTCCGGCTATCGCATGGGTCACGGCCGCGTGCTCGATCACATGTTTCTCGACGGCCTGGAAGACGCGTACGACAAAGGCCGCCTGATGGGCACCTTTGCCGAGGATTGCGCGCAAAGTTACGGCTTCACCCGCGAAGCTCAGGACGCATTCGCCCTCGCCTCGCTCGCCCGCGCGCAAAAAGCCACGGCCGACGGCAGCTTCGCCGCCGAGATTGTTCCTTTCACCGTGAAAGCGGGAAAAACCGAGCGTCAGGTCGCGCACGACGAGCTGCCGCTCAAGGCCACGCCCGACAAAATCCCCCATCTCAAGCCGGCATTCCGCGAAAACGGCACGGTCACGGCTGCCAACTCCAGCGCCATTTCCGACGGCGCCGCCGCGCTGGTCCTCATGCGCCGGTCGATGTTTGAAAGACGAGGCGCTGAACAACGGGGCCTCAAGCCGCTGGCCACCATCGTCGCGCACTCGAGCTACGCCAACCAGCCCGCGCTCTTTCCCACCGCTCCGATCGGCGCCATGCGCGGGCTCGCCGAACGCATCGGCTGGTCTCTTACCGATGTGGATTTATTCGAGATCAACGAAGCCTTTGCCGTGGTGGTGATGGCGGCGATGCGCGATCTCGGCCTGCCGCACGAGAAGGTCAACGTGCACGGCGGCGCATGCGCGCTTGGCCATCCCATCGGAGCCTCCGGCACGCGCATCGTCGTCACGCTGCTCGCCGCACTTGAGAAATACGGTCTCCGCCGCGGCATCGCCTCACTCTGCATCGGCGGCGGCGAAGCCACGGCCGTTGCGATCGAACGCATCGGCTGACTCGCCGGCTCAATTGTGGTTTTGGAGTCTACGCGCCCGCCAGCGCCTCTTCCGCCACGCGGGAGTCGGCCTCGAGCTGCGTTTCACCGACGGCCGGCGGCGTCACCGGCACGTGCGCCAGCTCCCATGCCGAGCGGTCCTTGATCAGCCGCGCCACAAGAGCGGTGTGCATGGCGTGGCCGGCCCGCAACGCCACCACGTGCCCTTCGAGCCGCCGCCCGGCCAGCGCCAGGTCGCCGATCAGGTCCAGCACCTTGTGCCGCACGTATTCATCGGGAAAGCGCAGCGGGCCGTTCTCCGGGCCATTGTCGCCCAGAATGATGGCATTCTCGGGACCCGCGCCGCGAATCAGCCCCATGTCGCGTAGCTTGCTTTCGTCGGCCTTGTAGCCAAACGTTCGCGCCGGGGCGATGGTCGATCCGTAAGTCTCCGCAGCCAGGTCTACGCAGGTCTTCTGCTGCCCAATCGGCGCGGGAAAATCGATAGCGTACGAAACCCGGTAGCCGCTTCCGGGATACACGCCGATGAACTTGTCGCCCTCGCGCACTTCTACCGGATGCAGAATGCGCAACGTCTCGCGCCGCCGCCGCTGCTCGCGAATCCCCACGCGCTGGAAGGCTTCCACGTAGGGCAGGGCGCTGCCGTCCAGAATGGGCAGCTCCAGATTGTCGAGCTCCACAATCACGTTGTCGACGCCCATGCCGATGAAGGCCGACAACAGATGTTCGGTGGTGGAGATGAGCACGCTCTGGCGCATCAGGCTTGTCGCGTAACTCACCTTGGCCACATTGCGCCCGGTGGCCGGAATCTCGAAGTTGTCGAGATCCGTGCGCCGGAAAACAATGCCCGACCCCGCCGCGGCAGGCAGCAGCCGCATCGTCACCGGAGCCCCGGAATGCAGCCCGACTCCCGAAAATTCAAGCGGTGCCGCGATGGTCTGTTCCAGATGCGCCAGTTGAGCCAAGTACGAACTCCCAAATGCAGGAAAATCCTGTGCAGTGTTTAGATTAGACGGCACGGGCAAATCCTGTCCTGTGGTAAATTTGCCACACTGTGAGTCATGCAGAACGCAAATTGGCTCTCGGATTAAACGATTATTTGCAAGGACTTAGAGTCGTAGCGGGCCATCTCGGCGTCACTCGTCACCAACGCCAACCCCTCCGATGCGGCCTGTGCCAGGAGCATCCGGTCGAACGGATCCTTATGAATCGGCGGGAGCGCGTACACCCCGGAGACGTGATCCGGCCGCAGTGTCAGCGGCGTGGCGGCCAATTGATCGAGTGCGTCGAACCACCAGACGCGAGGGTCGCCCACGTCCAGCGTTCCCTTCATGCTCTTCAGCATGACCTCCCAATACGAGACCACACTCAAGCGATTTGGTCCGCTGAGAATCGCTTTCCGCGCCGCTCGGGTCAGTGCATCGGGATCGCTGAGGGCGAGAAGAATCGAACAGGTGTCCAGAAGAAAGCCCGCGCCGCCCGGACCCTGTTTCACAAATCGCCTTCCAGGAAACGGTCGGGATCGATGGGCACGTTCCAGCCCGGCAGCAGACGAATGCGGTCCTTCATGCCGCCCAACTTGGCCTTGCGATGCCTAGCAGGCGCCGGGCCAATCTGGGCCACGGGGCGGCCGTGGCGCGTGATGACAATTTGTTCGCCCCGCTCCGCCGCCCGGATCAGTTCAGTCAGCTTGTTCTTCGCCACTCCGGTGCTGAATTCCATATCTCAAATTTTAGCCAAAAGTTTTGGCGAAAACAAGCTACAATCGCCGGAAAGGCTGCAAATGTCTTTCGATCCCGCAGATTCCATCCCCATGCGTGCTTTGTTGGCCGGGGCGCGCCGCAAAGAGCGCTCGCTCCTCGATTTCACCCGCAAACTGGTTCAGGCCGAGTCGCCCTCCGACACGAAATTCGCTGTCGACGCCTGCGCGGCCCTCGTTGCCGCGCATCTGAAGCAACTCGGCGGGCGCGTCAAACTGCATCGGCTCGAGCACCATGGCAACGTGCTCGAAGCCCGCTTCGGCCCACGGTCATCCGACAGAACCCCCGCCAAACCCATCCTCCTGCTCGGCCATCTCGATACGGTTTGGCCGCTCGGCACGCTCCAAGCGATGCCCTGCCGCGTGCGCGACGGCCGCCTCTGGGGGCCCGGCGCTCTAGATATGAAGGCCGGCGTGGCCATGGCTTCGACCGCCCTCGAACTGCTCATGGAAGCTCGCCTGCTGCGCCGCGAAATCATCCTGCTGCTCAACGGCGACGAAGAGATCGGCAGCCCCGTTTCGCGGCCCATCACTGAGAATCTTGCGCGGCAGTGCTCCGCCGTCTACGTCCTCGAGCCCGCGCAGGGACTGGCCTACAAAACCGCGCGAAAGGGCGTCGGCGACTGGCGCATCGAGGTCAAAGGCCTCGCCGCTCATGCCGGTGTCGACTTTGAAAAAGGCGCCAACGCTCTCCGCGAACTGGCGCGGGTTATTGAAACCGTCAGCGGCTGGACCGACCTCAAGCGCGGCCTCACGGTGAGCGTGGGCGTGGCCGCCGGCGGCACGAAAAGCAACGTGGTTCCCGCCCATGCGCAGGCCGATATTGACGTGCGCATTCCGCGCCTCTCCGACGAGCCCCGCATCGCGCGCAAATTTGCCGCGCTCCGGCCCGCCGATCCGCGCTGCACGCTTATCGTCACCGGCAGCATCAACCGTCCCCCCCTGGAGCGCAGCCGCGGAACCGTGCGGCTTTTTCGCCAGGCGCAGTCGCTGGCCCGCGAACTCGGCTTCGAACTCAACGAAGCCTCGACCGGTGGCGGATCAGATGGGAATTTTACCGCCGCGCTGGGCATTCCCACGCTCGACGGCATGGGCGCGGTGGGCGAAGGCGCTCACGCGCGGCACGAATCGGTGTTCGTCGAACACCTCGCGCCCCGTACCGCGCTGCTGGCTGCAATGTTGATCGGCTGAGATCCCCAATTCAATTCGGGCACCCCAAGCTGATATACTTCGCCTCAGAAATCAGCTGGAGATTCTCCCTTCATGAAACGTGTTTTTCTTCTTCTGTTGGCGGCGGCTCTGCCTGTCGCATGGTCCCAATCAGCTCCCAGCCCTGCGGCGAAACCGCAGAGTCCGTCCGCAACAAAAACACCTCCCGCTTCCTCCGCCACCAAGCCTGCCACTGCGACTGTCCCGCCGGCGCCGTGGATCAAGCTGCCGCCCGGCGTGCCCGTGGTGGCTCATGGACCGGTCAAGGTGCCGTTCTCGCTGCGCTACGAAGAAATCAAGGTCGGTGCCGGGCCCATCGCAGAGCCGCATAAGGTCTACCGGGTCAAGTACACGGGCTGGCTGGCTGCCGACGGCTACAAGTTCGATTCGTCCGATGACCATCCGCCACAGCCCGTCTATGATAGTTCGCTCCATCAGGTAAAGGGCGACGACGGCAAGCTGAAGATGGAGGCGGGGCAGCCGATGCTGTTCATGCAGGGCGATCCCCGCATGATCTCTGGATGGAATCTGGGCTTTGATGGGATGCACGTCGGCGGCAGGCGTCGGCTGTTCATCCCTTACCAGATGGCCTACGGAGCGTTGGGAAGTCCGAGCCCGGACCCGAAGAAGCCTGGGATTCCGCCGAAGGCCGACCTGATTTTCGATATCGAGCTGGTGGAGATGATGGAACCGCCGGCTCAGCCTGCTCCGCCGACGCGTCCCGGAATGCCGCCTCATCCTCCGGCGCCGGCCACGCCGCAGCCCGGAGCAGCCACGCAACCAGGTGCCGCGCCCGCTGCACCCACAACACAGGCAAATCCTGCGTCCAACATGGCTCCAGCTCAACCCGCAATGCCTGTGCTGGCCACAAAACCCGCTCCGCCCGCGACTGCCGCGCCATCAACAACGCCGGCGCCTTCGTCGACGCCCGCGCCAACCACTGCGCCGGCCCCACCGCAACCGAAATCGAATTGATTCGCTTAAGCCGCGCCGGTCGGCAGCTCCGGCGTGGCCGCAATCAATTGCTGCGTGTACGCCTCGCGCGGGTGCGCGCAAAGCACCTCGGCCTCACCGCTCTCCACCAGCCGTCCGCGCTCCATCACGGCGATCCGCGCGCTCAGATAGCGCACCAGCGGCATGGCGTGCGAGATGAAAAGATACGTCAGCCCGTTCTCGCGCTGCAGGCTGCGCAGCAGGTTCACAATCTGCGCGCCCACGCTCACATCGAGCGCGGAAACCGGCTCGTCCAGAATCAGCAGCCGTGGGCGCAGCGCCAACGCGCGCGCAATGTTGATGCGCTGCCGCTGGCCGCCCGAAAACTCGTGCGGATAGCGCTCGAGCGCGGATTCTTCCAAGCCCACTTCCCTCAGCAGCTCCACAACCTTCGCGCGCAGCGCCCCGCGCCCATCCGCCATTCCCGCCTCGCGCCCGTGAATGACCAGCGGCTCGCTCACAATCTCGAGCACATTCATGCGCGGATTCAGCGCCGCATAGGGATCCTGAAACACCGGCTGCATCTCGCGCCGCACGCGCCGCATCTCTTCCTGCGAAGCCCGCGCCACATCCACGCCGGCAACGCGCACTGTGCCCGCGCTTGGGCTCGTCAGGCCCAGAATCATGCGCGCTACCGTCGTTTTTCCGGAACCCGATTCGCCTACCAGGCCCAGCGTCTCGCCCGCCTCAATGGAGAACGACACGTTGTCGACCACGGTCTGCTCCGTGGTGCGCAGCCCCGCGCGGCGCGGATAGCTTTTTGAAACCGAGATGACCTCGACCAGCGGCATGAATCGATGGTAAACGGACGGCATCCCGCTGACTTGCTGACGCGCCGACCGGCTGACTTGCTAATCCAGCTTCGGGTGCAGCTTCTCGAACCCCGTCGCCTGCTGGTACGCGCGCGCGAATGCCGCCACCTTCGCGTCCCGATACAAGCCGCCAAGAAACGTGAGCGAAACCGGCGTGCCCGGCCCGCCGATGTCGTCGTGGTCGCCGTCGTCGATCAGCGGCGGCTTGGGCGCATCGTCTCCGCGCAGGCCGTTGGGCACAATCACCGCGGGATTCCCCGTCAGGTTGGTCGCAATCAACTGCGCATCGGTCGAGGGCGTCACAACCACGTCCACCTGCTCGAAGAGTTTCGCAAGCCCGCGCACTGCGAGCGTGCGCGCCCGGTTGGCCTGGATGTACTCGACCGCCGGATAGAAACGCGCAACCCTGAAATCATTCGGCCAGTCCTCCGGGCCCTGCTCGGTGAGCAATTTGTCGCGTGCGCTCATGGTCAGGTCGTCGAATGCCGCGGCCGCCTCCGCCGTCAGCAGTGGAACCATCGCGTCCCATGGCAGCTTGGGCAGATCGACCGGAATCAGGTTCACGCCCATCGCGCGCAGCTTCTCGAGCGCGGCCTGTTCGTAACGCCGGTCGTACTCGCGCCGCGCCCGCCCCGCCACAGCATCGGCGTTGGCGTCTTCGCGCTTCTTCTTGTCTTCGGCGGATTCGTCCGGCGTCGCTTCTTTCAGCTTCAACAGCGGCAACGGATCGAACTCGCTCTTGAAATACCCAACCCGCAGTTGCTTCCAGTCCAATCCCGGATGCCAGTCGAAGCCCGCCGTCGCTGTGGAGAGATCCTTGCCATCGGGCCCGGCGATCGTCTCCAGCACCAGCGCGCAATCTTCCACCGAGCGGCAGATCGGCCCCAGCTTGTCCATCGTCCAGCTCAGCGCCATCGCGCCCGTGCGCGGAACCAGGCCAAAGCTCGGCCGCAGGCCGGAGCAGCCGCACCGCGTCGAAAGCGACGAGATCGATCCCAGCGTCTCCGAGCCGATGGCAAACCCCACGCAACCGGCGGCCACCGCGCTCGCCGAGCCTGCCGACGATCCGCTCGAACCCTGCGCCGGATTCCACGGGTTGCACGTCCGCCCGCCAAACCATTTGTCGCCCATGGCCAGCGCGCCCAGCGTGAACTTGGCGATCAGGACCGCTCCGGCCTCGTCCAGCCGCTGTACGACCGTCGCGTCTTCGTCGAACGACTGGTGCTCAAACCCTCCCGCGCCCCACGTCGTCGGATAGCCCTTCACGGCGAGCAGATCTTTCGCGCCCCAGGGAACCCCATGCAGCGGCCCGCGACAATTTCCAGCGGAAATCTCCTCATCGGCCTTCTTGGCTTGTGCGATGGCGCGCTCCTCGGTGATCGTGATGACAAAATGCAGCTTCGGGTCGTAGCGCTTGAGGCGGGCGATATACATCTGCGTCAGCGCGAGCGAGGTAATCTTACGGTCGCGCAGCAGCGGCGCGATTTGGCCGACGGTGGCGAAAGCCAAGTCCTCGATGTGGGCAGGAGCCACGAGCGGACTCCCGACGGAATCAACGCCGATGAATGTGCCCGGGACCTCCGTGTAGCAGTTGGCTGCCTTCTCATCCGGTTTCGCCGCCGGCCCCGGCCGAAACACATACGCCGGCGGCACATCGTTCCCAATCTTCAACGCGCGAATCTGCGCATACGCGTCGCGCTGGTCGTTCAGCCCGTCGAGCATCATCTTCTTCTGCTCGGCCGTGAACGGCCCCACGCCCGCCAGTTCAGCCGCCTGATCCAGCATCTCCGCAGTGATTTTTGGCAGCGCCGCCGCCTTCGGATCGGGAGCAGCCTCCTGCGCCTGCGCAGCCAACGTCAACAAAATCCCCGGCAGCAGCGGAGAAGCGATCCCCGCGCAACTGCACGCGTTCAAAAAAGCCCTGCGATCGAGAGTCATGCGCAAAATTCCTTTCCTGGCTATTTCGCCGCCTCCGCCAGCAGCGCCTCGGCGCGATGCAACGCGTCGCGGCGCTTCTGCTTCTCGCTCTCCACATCGGCGGGAGCCAGCGCCGATCCGCCGATGCGTCGCGAGGCATCGCTCAGCCGCTGCTCGAATTCCTTGTCCAGCGCGGCCACGTCTGCCTGCGCTTGTTTCAGCGCCTCTTGGAAATGCGCAAGCTCGTCCCCGATCCTCGCAGGAAAATAGCTGAGCCGGTCGCCGGTCTGCATGGCATCGATCAGCGCTAAAGACGGGCCCGCCACCGGTCCGGTCTGCTGCATGGCGTCGTACGCGCCGCGCAGAAGGGTCATTTTGCCGGCAAAGCCGTCGATTCTCTCGCGGTGTGGCGTCGATCCTTCCGTCCGTCGCACTTCCACAACCACCTTTGCGGCGGTGCTTTGTGCCGGCACAGGAATCACGGTCGTCAGCGTGTTCCCCTCATACGTCCATCCTCCATGCTCGCCCGGTTTAGCGAACGGCAGAGCCTTGCCGTTGACGGTCACGGAAACAGGCGGCCAGTCGGCGGGCAATCGCAGTTCGTAGCCGCGCGTCTTCAGCATGCCCGGATAGCTGCCTTCCACCGGCCCAATCTCCACGCGCAACGTGACGGAGGCCGGTAAAGGAGTCTGCGTTGCCTTAATCGGTGTGCGCGCAAAGACGCCGCGCTGGTAGTCGACCGAGACGCCCGAATCCTCATAGACCGAATAGTTCGAACTTGAACCCGGCTCGAGCGGCCACACGTTCACAATCAGCGGATCGACCGCCTTCTCGCCGGTGTGCAGCATCGGCGGCTGCATGGGAATAATCGAACCGGCCTTCACATACACCGGAATCTGGCTGATGGTGAAGCTCCGCTCCACGTTGACCGGCCCGGCGAAGTGCTTGCCCGTGGGCCACTCCATCCAGTCGCCGTCGGGCAACCATACCGTCTCCTCCGCGAGGCCCGTCACTTTGTCGGCGGGGGTTGTCACCGGGCTCGCGATCATCTGGTCGCCAAACAGGTACTCGCCCCTGCTCGAGTAGGCGGAACTGTTCTCCGGCCAGTCGTAATAGAGCGGCCGCAAAAACGCCACGCCCGTTTCGTAGGTGCGCCGCGCCTCGGTGTAGAGATACGGCTCCATGGCCTCGCGCAGTTGATACGTGGTTCGCAGCACCGACGAGTACGGTTCGGGATACGCCCAGATGCGCCGCTCCGCATCGGGATTCTTGGTGGTGTGCGTGCGCAGAATCGGCGAGAAGGCGCCAAACTGCACCCACCGCGTGTACAGCTCGGGATCGACCGCGCCCGGCATGTGCCCGCCGATGTCGTGGCTCCAGTAGGCATAGCCCACGTTGGCCGCCGTGGCCGTAAACCACGGCTGAAAGGCCAGCGACTCCCACACCGAAATCGTGTCGCCGGAAAATCCGATCTCGTAGCGGTGGTTTCCCAGCCCGCCCCAGCGATGAAACAAGAGCGGCCGCTTGCCCTCGCGCTGCTGATCGGTAAAGTGCAGGTAGTTCAGCCACCAGGTATTGTTCAGGCCGGCCAGCTTGGTCATCATGGGATCTTGCTGCCAGTCGAGCCACCAGAAGTCGATGCCCTGCTTCTCCAGCGGATGCAGAACCAGATCCAGGTAGTTCGTCGCCCATTTCTTGTCCGTGGGATCGAACGGAACGTATTTCCCGGTTGCCGGATCGATGCCCATGGCGCGCGCCATCGCCGGATACGCCGCTTCCCACGGCTGAATGCCCGACGCGGGATGCAGATTCATCGTGGTCTTCAAGCCATCCTCGTGGATCTTTTTCAGGAACGCATCGGGATCGGGAAACAGGTCTTTGTTCCACGTGTAGCCGGTCCAGCCCAGCTCGTAACCCGACTGATCCTTCTCGCCCATGGCCTTCAATTGCTCCTGGCTGATGTGCCAGTCCATGTCGATCACCAGCACATCGAGTGGCGTATCGTTCTCGCGGAAGCCGCGCACCAGTTCGTCCAGTTCCTGGTCGCTGTAGGCCCAGTAGCGCGACCACCACACGCCGAATGCAAAGCGCGGCGGCAGCGGAATGCGGCCGGCGACTCTTACGAAGTCGCCCAGCGCCTTGCGGTAGTCGTGCCCGTAGCCGAAGAAGTACCAGTCGGTGTATTTTCCCGGGGCCTCGTTCGCCGGCCGTTCCATCGCCCACGGCCAGAGGCTCTTTTCGCCATCCAGAAAACGGAAATCGGTGGAGTCGAAGAGGGGCCGCGTCGAATCGTCCACCAGCGCCCATCCCGAGCGTGAAACCAGCCCCGGCTCAATGGGTTGCTGGGTTTTGCTGCCGCGCGCGCCGTCTAAAGTGCGCGTGGTGCCTTGCAGATTGTCGGGATCGGTGTCGCCGGGATGCCAGACGACATTCTTACCGTCGACGGTGAGTTCGATAGTGAGATTGTCCGCAGTGAAGTGTCCGTCGCCTGTGGGCGTATAGGAAAGGGTGAGCACGTCTCTGAGAGGCGACTGCGAAAAGGTATCGATGGTAACGGAGCTACCGCTTACAGACCGGTTGACATCGATCTTCGGCACCGGTAGCCGCCGATTAATGAACACCAGCGAAGCGTGATCCTCAAACTTCCCGTCTGCCGACCACTCCATGCGGATCAACTGCGGTGTCAGAATGGTGAACCGGGCATGGCCAAACGTAACCACGGCCTTGGGATCGGCCACCGGGTTGTCGGGCAGCTCAACCGGTCCCGCCGCTGGCTGCACAGCCACCTGATGCGCTGGAGCCTGCGCCGGCTTCGCCGTCGTCTGCGCCGCCAACCCTGCTGCCACCAGCACGCCCATCATCCAAAACCGAGAAAAAATCCGCATGGCTTTCCCCTGTCGCAATTCCACAGGCAAGCCTACCACCCGGAAGGAGGGCGTAGAAGAACCTGCATGTTACGCGCCGCATCCGCGGCAGAACTGGGATTCAGCTCCGCATTCACAATTCGCGATCAGAGAGGGCTGGGAAGAGAAGCGCCTACGGAGGGAGATATATGCCGTTAAAGATGTCCGCCAGAGGTGACGATAATTGCCTCATCGATAAAAGCGCGGATCGAGGAGGGCCTGTGCCACTGAATTGTTGGGACTTCAAGCAGTGCGGGCGACAACCTGGCGGACTCAAGACAAGCGAGTTGGGAGTCTGCCCAGCGGCAATCGAAAAGCGAGCGGATGGACTCAATCGCGGGGAGAATGGAGGCCGTTGTTGCTGGGCCGTCGCCGGCACATTCTGCGGCGGGAAGGTGCAAGGCGCGTTTGCCGCGAAGCTGGCGAACTGCATGGTTTGTGAGTTCTACAAAAAAGTGGCGCTGGAAGAAGGACCCGAGCTGGTGAAAAACCGTGAGATTCTCAATAGACTAGGCTAGGCAGTACGCTGTCACGCCGGCCCCGCGTTGGCGTGCTCTTGAAAGCCGCCGATCAGTTACCCGTAATCGGCAAAGCCGAGCTTGTTGGAAACGGAGAACGCAACCCGGCTGCCGTCGTACCTCTGGTAGATCGTCTGCATGGCTTCGATCGGCTCACCACGGAGCGTCGCCCGCGCAATCCGCTCTCCCCCACGCGCCAAGCCGATATGATGAGGCCATATGCAATCGGCAGAGGCCCAGCCATGAACCCGTCGATCTTTATCTCGGCGGGCGAAGCCAGCGGCGAGCTTTACGGGGCGCTGTTGGCCGCCTCCCTTCAGCAATGCTCTGCTCCAAAAGCTAAAACAGCGGAGCTGTTTGGGATGGGGGGTCCGCGCATGGCTGCCGCCGGCGTCGAGATCGTCGTCCGCTCTGAAGACATGGCGGTCATGGGATTCACTGAAATCGTGCGGCATCTGCCGCGCATCTATCGCGAGTTCCGCAAGCTCAAGCGCGCCATCCGGGAGCGTCGTCCCACGGTCGCCGTGCTCATCGACTTCCCCGAAATCCATTTCCGCCTCGCCAAAGAGTTCCACCGCCTCGGCGTCCCGGTCATTTACTTCGTTAGCCCGCAGTTATGGGCCTGGAAGCAGCATCGCATCCGCCTGGTACGAAAGTTCGTCCAGCGCATGCTGGTCATCTTCCCGTTTGAGCAGGCCTTCTACCGCGAGCGTGGCGTCGAGGCCGAGTTTGTCGGCCATCCTCTCGCCGATCTGCCGCCACCGGCCATCGGCCGCGGGCAGTTCGCCGCGGAAAACGGGCTCGACCCTGCGCGAACATGGATAGGCCTCTTGCCCGGCAGCCGTCTCAAGGAGATCGAGGCCAATCTGCCGCAGATGCTTGAAGCGGCTCGGAGCCTCCTCACACCCGATCCGGCCCACGGCGATCCCGAAGGAAGTTACGAATTCTTGATTCCCCTTGCGTTCACGCTCGACGCAGCTCAACGCAAGGTCGTTCTACGCATGGTCGAGAACCACGGGGGCGGGCTCCCCGTGCGTCTGGTCGATGACGCCCGCGCCGCCCTCTTCCACGCGCGAGCCTCCGTCATCGCCAGCGGAACCGCCACCGTCGAAGCCGCGCTCATCGGCAATCCCTTCGTTGTGGTCTACCGCGTCTCGCGGCTGACGTATGCTATCGCCAGACGTCTCGTAAAGGTGCCCCATGTGGCCATGGCCAACCTCATTGCCGGCAAGCGCGTGGTTCCCGAGCTCATCCAGCATGACTTCACGGCGGCAAATATCGTCCAACACCTCAGGCAGTTGCTACCCGACGGCCCCGCTCGAGAGTCCATGATGAAGGAGTTGGGGGCCATCCGCGAAGCGTTGCACCCGGCTGCTGGCCGGGGCAATGATCTGGGCGCAATCGAAACCGTAGCGGCCCTCGTTGCCCGGGAGATTGAAGCGGCGTACCCGGCGGCTCAGGAAGCCGCGCAACCTTGAACCAAACCGGGACTTCCCTACGGACTCACTCCCGGCCCACGAATGATGGCAAGGCCACGACCAATCCCATGACCCATGCGATGATCAATGCAATGGCTCGACACGCGGTAGATCCTCAATCAAAGAAGGGCCGGCTCCCAAACCTGCTCACGTACGCTCTTTTGGCGTTCGCCTGCGCCGTCATGGCGGTGGCTCCCGCGCTCGCGCAACAGGCGCGCCCGGCGTTGAACATCACCGGCTATGTGATTGACGCAGAACTGGATACGACGACCCACCACCTCACGGCCACCACCGTAGTCAGCTTCACCGCGCCCGCCAATCTCGACGTGGTCAACTTCGGCTTTCATCCCGCGCTCAAGGTCACAAAGATCACCGATGAAAGCGGCAAACTGCTCGAGGGCGAGCGCACCGCCGACGGCTCCATTCGCGTCACCGCCGCCACGCCCTTCGTCGCGGGCCAAACGGCCCATTGGACATTTGTTTACGACGGCACTATCACCGGCAACGAAGACGGCCCTATCGAGGGGCTCAAACTCGCGGCTATCCAGGAACCCATCAGCTATCTGCTCTATGCGGCCCGCTGGTTCCCCTCGACCGGCTACATGACCGACCGCTTCACCGCGGAGATGCACATCCGCGTGCCCCAGGGCATGCGGGTCTTATCGAGCGGCGGCTCGGGAACGCCTAAGCTCATCACTCTCTCGAACGGCAAGCCCGGCTCCGAATGGGACTTCAAATGGACCAAGCCGGGATTTCCCGGCACCGTCATCGCCGGCCGTTTTGCCGATCCCTTCTCAGCCGGCGGCGGCAACGTCAAGGTCTACCTCACCATCAGCCATCAGGCCTCGGGCAACCAACTGGCCCAAACCGCCACCAAAGAGTTCGACTTCTTTACCGACAGCTTCGGCGAGCCGGAATCCACCCACCTCAACGTGGTGGAGCTGCCCGACGACACCCTGCCCGCCGCCTACGCCCCCGAGCTGGCCGCCATTCAAGGCTCGCGCGTGGGCGACAAATCCGGCATCCGGCTGCTGGCCAATACCATCGCCCACCAGTGGTGGGGATGCGAAATCAGCCCCCGCACCCTGAACGACGCCTGGATCACCAACGGCATGTCGCGCTACGGCGAGTTGATGTATGTCGAAGACGAGAGCGGCAAAAGCGCCCTCCGCGCCGCCCTTGAAGACGTTGCTGCCGGCGCCCTGGCCTATGACACCATTCCGCTTTCCGGCGACAACCGTCTCGACCCCTTCTCGCCTCAGTTCCAGTCCATGACCCTTGAGAAGGGCGCCATGATCTTCCACATGCTCCGCGGCGAAGTGGGCGACAAGGCCTTTCTCAACATTCTCAAGGGCGCGCTCAGCCAATTTACCGATAGCTCCATCCGCACTGAGGACTTTGAAAAGGTCGCGGAAGAGCTGAGCCAGCAGCAGTTGCTCCCCTTCTTCTCGCAGTGGGTCGACGGCACCGGGGCCCCCAGCTTCGCCAACAAGTACTCGGTCTATCGGCTCGGCAACAACAAGGGCTTTCGCACCATCGGAGAAATCAACCAGGACCTCGACCTCTTCCGCATGCCGGTCGAGCTGCGCATTGAGACCGACGGCAAAACTGAAAGCCAGAAGATCGACGTGGTCGGCACCGATACCCAGTACGTGGTCGACACTTTCGGCCGTCCCCGCCGCATCAGCCTCGATCCCGGCGACTGGGTGCTCAAGACCACCCCCGACCTGCAGGTGCGCATCGCCATCCTCAAGGGCCAGCAGTTGGTGGCGCAGGGCGACCTGGCCGGCGCCCTGGCCGAATACAAGAAGGCGCTCGACTCCAACCCCATCAGTTCCCTGGCCAGCTACCGCATCGGCGAAGTGCTGTTCACCCAGCGCAACTACCAGGCCGCGGTCAACGCCTTCCGCGATTCGCTCCGCGGCGACGACGAGCCGCCCTGGACCGAGGTCTGGAGCCACATCGCCATCGGCAAGATCTTCGACCTCACCGGCCAGCGCGACCGCGCCGTCAACGAGTATCGTCTGGCCGTGCAGACCAACGACAATACCCAGGGCGCGGTCAACGAAGCCCGCCAGTATCTGCAAAAGCCCTACAAGCGCCCTGAAGATCAGTAGGCTCTGTTCTTTCTCGGAGTTAAATCACCATAGCAAGGATCCGCTCACACTACCAGGGTGGATGGTGCGCGCTTGGCGCGACGCGCCCACGCGCGATCTCGCTCCCGCTACAATGAAAGCGTGATGGAACTGGTGCAGATCGAGCCCGCGCGCCGCACGCCTGCGCCCAAGCCGGAGTGGCTGAAGGCGCGCGCGCCGGTGGGCGAGAATTACCACTCGCTCAAGCGGCTGGCGCGCTCGCTGGGACTGCACACGGTGTGCGAAAGCGCGCAGTGCCCCAACATCGGCGAGTGCTGGCACCACAAGACCGCGACCTTCATGATGCTGGGCAATCTGTGCACGCGCCGTTGCGGATTTTGTGCTGTGCCCAAGGGGCGTCCCGAGGCGATCGACTTTGACGAGCCGCGGAGGATCGCAGAGGCAGTGGCTCAATTAGGGCTGCTCCACGCAGTGGTCACCAGCGTGAACCGCGACGACGATCTGCTTGGCGGGGCGCGGGTCTTCGCCATGGTCATCGACGAGATTCGGCGCCAGGCCCCCGGATGCCGCGTGGAAGTGCTTATACCGGACTTCCAGGGCGACCGCGAAGCCATTCGAACGGTGGTGGATGCGCGGCCCGAAGTGCTGAACCACAACACCGAAAGCGTGCCGCGCCTTTATCGCGTGGTGCGCTCAGGCGCGCGCTACAAACAGACCATCGAGTTGCTGCGCTACGCCAAGGAGCTGCGGCCCGAAGGGGTCACGAAGTCGGGCGTGATGGTGGGGCTGGGCGAAGAGACACATGAGTTGCTCGAAGTGTTCCGCGATCTGGCCCGAGTGGGCTGCGACATTCTGACCATCGGGCAGTACCTGCGGCCTTCGCGCGATCACCTGCCGATGAAGCGCCTCTACACGCCGCGCGAGTTTGCCGAGTTGAAGACCGAAGCGCTGAAGATGGGATTTCGCCACGTGGAATCGGGGCCGCTGGTGCGCTCGAGCTATCACGCGCACGAGCAGGCGGCGGCGACCGGGATGATCGTCGTGGCATAGCGCTTGTCAACACGGGGTAGTGGGTCAGTTTGAAAGAACCTTTTCTTGAACAGTCCCCTTGACCGTGAAAGACTTACAGAATGACAGACGAATCCGGTCTTACTGAAGTTCCTCTTATTGACGTTCTGGAAACACTTGGTAGGTGCCTTGGTTTTGAAGTGAGGAAAGAGGTGGAAGCGGCGGAGGGAGCATTTGTAGATATGGTTTGGTTCGACAACCGACTTGCCCTTCCTCTGGCCGGGCATAGCGTCAAGATGCGTTATCAGCCCGTCTTGCCGGTAGTTGCTTTTGAGATTGAAAGGCGCACCGCTGGTAGTGCAAAACATGTGAAGGGCAGTGCTTCCAATCTTAGCAATCTCGGCGCTCAGGTCGGCGTGATCGTGATCGGCAATGGCAGTATCGAGCAACTGAGAAAGAGACCGCCTCACAAAGACGAGCCCCTGGAGCAGAGTAAGAAATTCCTGCGCGACTGCGTATCTCGGTGGGTATTTTCCGAGTCGCAGCTAAAGGGCCGCATTATTGTGATGTCTGAAGATGATGTTATGGCTTGGCACGACAGGGTGAAAAAGGAAGATACAGCGGCAAAGCGCGCAATGGTGAAAAACTAAACTGCTGCCTGGGGCAACCCACCTGCCAAGCTCTCAGCCCCACGTTTCGAACTGCACCACCGTAAACGCGGGCATTCGTCCGTTGTGGTTGTAGAATATCGGTTGGAAATCCGCTCGAACGAGGACGACCTACGATGACAGCTTTCATGGCCGGCAACCCGGCGCTCAAAGACCTTTACAGCGACCTGAAGCGGCGTATGGACCATGCGGTGGCTGATTTCCAGGCCAATCTGGCCTCCACGCGCACCGGCCGCGCCAGCGTGCACATGCTGGACCAGGTGAAGGTGGATTACTACGGCACGCTCACGCCCATCAACCAGATGGCGCAGGTGTCTGCGCCCGAGGCTCAGCTCATCACCATCTCGCCGTGGGACCCCAGCATCCTGAAGGATATTGAAAAGGCAATTCAGGCGGCCGATCTCGGTTTCAATCCCCAGTCCGATGGCAAGCTCATTCGCATTCCCGTGCCGCCCATGACCGAGGAGCGCCGCCGCGAGGTGTGCAAGCACCTGAACAAGGTGCTGGAAGAGCACCGCACCGCGGTGCGCAACGTGCGCCGCGACGGCAATGAGGCCCTGAAGAAGCTCGCCAAGGACAAGAAGATCAGCGAGGACGATGAGAAGCGCGCGCTTGAAGAAGTGCAGAAGATGACCGACGGCGAGATCCGGCGCATGGAAGAGCTGTCGCAGAAGAAGGAAGCCGAAGTGATGCAGGTGTGACGGCGGCAGCCGCGCTTGTAGCGGCGAGGAGTTGGCTTGTTCCCTTGGTCCCTGCTCTAATTCGCTTCCGCTTCTTCCACGGAGGCGGCGATGCGCACCACGGAGTCGACCCTGGTGAGCTTGAAGACCTCGCGCACGCGCGGCGTCATGCCTGCGGCGATCACTTTCACGCCTTTTTTCTGGCAGTGGACGTGATGGGAGACGATGATGCCCAGGCCGCTCGAATCCATATAGGGGCAGGCGGTCAGGTCGAGAATGTTCTTGACCGGCGGGTCCTCGCCCGGCGCCGGCTCCAGTTCGAGCACCTGTTTCAGCGTCATGGTGGGCAAGCTGCTGTATGCATCGCGCAAGGTGAACGGTCCGCGGAAACTGAGAATGACCGTGCCTGGCGCCTTGCCCGGCTTGCGCTCGATGCTGAAAGGACCGCTGTTCCAGGTCTGCCACGAAAATGACGCCATGCTAAGCTCCCTTTCTTCGTCCGGCGGCTCGATCACCTCAGGGCCAGCGCACCTGCAGGATGGGCGCCAAGGCTTGCCTGTTGTCGATTGGTATAGGGACTCGCCCGCGCCGGGGAACCCCCTTCCCCGATGCCCGGTACTTCGGATTCTTATTGAGACGCCGGGGGGATGGCAAGAGTTTTTCCTGGAGGGCGCGGAAGCGTTGGTTCGTGCTGTCCCGCATCTTCCGCCGCGGCGGACGAGATGTGAGGCACCCGGCTGCGGTGGTTGTCATGGTTCGACACCGACGTTAAGCCTTTTTCGGGCGCTTGTAGAAGGGCAGCGGCACCTGTTTGGCGCGGACGCGGTTGCCGCGCACGTCGACGAGAACGTCTGAGCCTGATTCGGCTACGCCCGTGGGCACGAGGGCCATGGCGATGTTGGTCTTGAGAAATGGCGCGGGCGAGCCGGAGGTAATGATGCCGATGGGATCGCCCGAGAGCGAGAGGACCGGATAAGAGTCGCGGGCGATGCCGCGATCGACCATTTCGAGGCCGACGATTTTGCGCTTCGGTCCGCCTTCGGCCTGTACGGCGAGCAACGCGTCGCGGCCGATGAAGTCGCCTTTGTCGAGCTTGAGCCAGCGCGTGAGGCCAGCCTCGAAGGCGTTGATGTCTTCAGAGATTTCGTGGCCGTAGAGGCTCATGCCGGCCTCGATGCGGAGGGTGTTGCGCGCGCCCAGGCCGCAGGGGCGGATGCCAAACTCCGCGCCCGCGTCGAGCAACGCATCCCACATCTTCGCGGTGGTGGGCTCGTCGGCAGAAATGTAGAGCTCGAAGCCGTCTTCGCCGGAGTAGCCGGTGCGGGCGATGAGCGTGTTGAAAATGCCGGCGACCGTGCCCCACACGAAGTGATAATTCCTGATGGCGGCGAGATCGACCCTGGTGAGTTTGGCGAGGGTCTCAAGCGAGCGCGGGCCCTGCAGCGCTAGTTGCGAGTAGTAGCTGGAGTAGTCGCTCAAATGAATCCCCGGCCAGCGGCCAACCTGCCGGTAGATCCAGGCGAAGTCCTTATCCTTGGTGCCCGCGTTGACGACGAGGAGATAGTCGTTGGGGCCGAGGCGGTGGACGAGGATGTCGTCGACGAATGCGCCCGAGGGCGTGAGCAGGGCGGAATAGTGCGCCTGGCCATCCTGCAACTTGGAAGCATCGTTCATGGTGATGTGCTGCACGGCGGCCAGCGCGCCGGGGCCGCGAAACTGGATCTCGCCCATGTGGCTCACGTCAAAGAGGCCGACACCGGTGCGCACGGCCATGTGCTCCGCAATGAGGCCGCCACCGGGGCATGGGTATTCAACCGGCATGTCCCAGCCGCCGAAGTCGACCATTTTGGCTTTGAGGGCGCGGTGCGTGGCGTTGAGCGCGGTCTTCTTGTGTGGCGCGGTAAACGGCGGCGAAACGGGATCAGACATGGCAGTTCCTTTTACAGGCATTGCACCACATTTTCATGATACGGACCGGCGGGCAGCGGGGGAAAGATTAGGATGGATGCGTCCTCCGGAGCGTGAGAAAACTGGCAGGAAAGGCGCAAGCATGGACCGCATTCGAGGCATTGTGATGCTGATCGCCGCAGCTCTGGCGATTTGGAAGGGCTGGCAGATTCATCGTGGCGAGATGGCGGTGCTGGCGTATGGGCTGGGCGCAATGGCCCTGGCTGTGGGCGTGTGGCACCTGACGCGCAAGGCGCCGCCGCCGCGGCCGAGGGGCTGAGCGATTCTTTCCGTTTCGTCGCCGCAGGCGCTTTTTTGCCGCCGGTCGCCAAGAATGGGCATATAATTCCGGCAACTTAAGCCTATGGCATTCACCGTCTTTGTAATTCTTGTGGTGTTGGCCGCGATGCTCGTCCTGCCGATCGTCGCGATCGTGACGGCAAACTCCCGTACGAACAAGGTACGCGGAGAGCTGGCGGGTCTAACGAGCCGCATCTACTATCTGGAGCAGGGGCTCGAGACTCTCGCCCGGCGGATGGCGTCTCCAGCCGAGCCGCCGGGTGAGGCCGCTCAGGCTGTTCACTCCCCGCCTGTGACGGCAGAATTCTCGCCGCCCGCGACGCAGGTTGAGGCCCCGCGGCTACCGGAAGCCCCTCCCGCAGCAGGGGTTGTTGTCGCGCCGGAGCCCACGGCGCATCCCGCGGCTTCGCCGCTCCAGACTGCGGTTACGCCGGAACCACCCCAACTCTTCGCCTTCGCGCAGGCCGGGAAAAGCGATTCCTCGTCAGTCGAAGCCCCGTCTCTCGAAAGCCGCATCGGCTCGCAGTGGTTTAACCGCATCGGCATTCTGGCTGTCCTGATCGGCGTGGGCTGGTTCCTCAAGCTGGCCTTCGACAATCACTGGATTGGGCCCATCGGCCGCGTCTTCTCGGGATTGCTGGCGGGCGTCGCGCTCATCGTCTGGTCTGAGCGCTTCCAAAAGCGCGGATTCGCGGCCTTCTCCTACTCCCTGAAGGCGATTGGCAGCGGCACGCTCTATCTCTCGCTATGGGCCGCTTACCAGGTGTACGCGCTGGTGCCGGCGGGCGTTGCCTTTGCGGCCATGATCGCCGTCACCGCGTTCAACGGGCTGATGGCGTGGTCGCAAGACAGCGAGTTGCTCGCGCTTTACGCTGTCGGCGGCGGGCTGGTTACGCCCCTGCTGGTTTCCACCGGCGGCAATCACGAGGTCACGCTCTTCAGCTACCTGCTGGTGCTCGATCTTGCGGTGCTCGTGCTGGTGGCGCTGCGTCCGTGGTCGCGGTTGCTCTTTGTGTCCTCGGCGGGTACGGCAGTTTTTGTTCTCGCCTGGTGGTTTACTTTTTATGACAGTTGGCAGGCATTGCGCACGGCGATTTTTCTGTGCTGCTTCTTCCTGATCGCCTCGTTGGCGCCGCGCCTGGTGCACGCGCCGCTGGATGAGAACGGATCGATGCGCGGCTGGGATGCCCTGGCCCTGGTGGTGCTGCCCGTAGCCAATGCGGCCCTCAGCTTTCTGGGCTTCTACTGCCTGCTCTCTCCCGCAGTGGTCAATTGGGCTGCGCCGTGGCTCGCGGTGGCCTTTGCCGCGTATTATCTGCTGCTCATGCGGCTACCGGAGCGGGGAATTTTACGCGCCGGTTTCCCCATGCTTCCCTCTCTGCATCTGGCCATGGCCATCGGCTTCCTCACCATGGCCATTCCGCTTAAAACGCAGGGCCGTTGGATGACAATTGGCTGGCTGCTGGAGGGCGCGGTGCTGTTGTGGCTGGCAGCCCGCGTGCGGTCGTCGCTGGTGAGAGCATTTGCGCTCATCTGCCTGGTGCTTGGCCTGGGCGCGTTGCTGGCGGTGAATCCGCCCGCGGCTACCCGGCCCTTCCTGAATGAGCGCTTTGGAACCTACTGCGTGGCCATTGCCGTTTTTGCCTTCGTGGCCTGGCTGGCAAAGAACACGCGCGACGAGGAGACTCCCGCCGCGGTGATGCACTGGCCCAACCTGGCCGTTGCGAGCGTGCTCGCCGTGAACGCGCTCACTCTGCTGGCCATAGGCTGGGAGATTCACAGCTTCTGGTGGTTCGTGTGCTGGCGCGGCGATTACCAACTGCTGCAGAACTACGAGATGTACGCGCAGTTCACGTACTCGGCCTTCTTCATGCTCTTTGGGGCCGCGCTTCTCGCCGTTGGCTTCCTGCGGCGCTCGGCTTTCCTGCGCTGGCAGGCGCTGGTGCTGCTCGCCGTGACCATTGCCAAGGTGTTTCTTGTCGACGTAAGCCAGCTCAGCCGGGGATTCCGCATCCTGAGCTTTATCGGCCTGGGCGTGCTGCTGCTTTCGGTCAGTTTTGTTTACCAGCGTGACTGGCTGAACCTGCGCGGCCGGAAGGAAGATAACGCATGAGATGGCTCGCCGCACTGTGGCTGCTGCTGTTCGCCGCGCCCTCGCCGGAGATTCGCTACTTCCAGTTCGAACGGCCCGTGGTGAAGCCGGCGCAATCGGCCGGGCAAACCTGCGCGGTGGTTGACCCGGAGATCTTTAGCCACGCCTCGGCCGGGCTCGCGGACCTTCGGCTGTATCAGGGCGCCACCGAGACGCCTTATGTTCTGCGTGCAGCCGCGCCCGTTGCCTCCACCAGCCAGAGCCTCTTCGTGCTCAACCTGGGAAAAAGCGGAAACCAGACGGTCTTCGATGCCGCGATGCCTGCCGGCAGCTACAGCGATCTGCAGCTCGATATCGACGGGCACGACTTTCTGGCCACGATCACGGTTCTGGGCAGCCAGACGCAGACCAGCGCTTCCCGGACCAAGCTTGGCTCGTTCACCATCTTCGATCTCACCCAGCAACGGCTGGGGCGCAGCACCGTTCTTCATTTGCCGCAATCGGATTTTCGTTTTCTGCACTTTCAGATTGCCGGCCCTATCGCGCCAGAGAACGTGACCGGGCTTTCCGTGGTGGAAGTGCCGGTAACCCAGCCGAAGTATGTGACGGTTGCCCAGACCGCGACGGGCACGCAAAAGGGCCGCGACTCGATCTTTGAGTTCACGGTGCCTGCGCGCACTCCGGTGGATCGCATCGTGTTCGTGCCCGGCGCGCAACCCTCCAGCTTCAGCCGCGATGTGCAGGTGAAGGTTGCGCCGGTTGCACGGCCGCCTGCCAATGATTCCACCGAACCGCCGCAGCCGTTTACGACCACCGGCAACATTCTCCGCGTGCATAGCACGCAGGACGGCCACCGCATCGACGAAGAGCACCTGACCGTCGATGCGCCGCAAGCGTATTACGACAGCCCGGCTACGTGGACGGTGACCGTTGAGAATGGCGACGACGCGCCCATCCAGATCACGTCAATTCAGCTCGAAATGACCGAGCACGATCTTTGTTTTGACGCAGCCGCCGGGGCCGCTTATACGCTCTACTACGGCGACTCCGCGCTGGCCGCCCCGCAATACGATTACGCAGCGCTGTTCGTTCCCGCAGCCAATGCAACCGCGGCACAGTTGGGAGCGGAGACTGCCAACCCCGCGTATCAGCCGCGTCCCGATACGCGCCCCTTCACGGAAAAGCATCCGGCTCTTCTGTGGATCGCGCTGATCCTGGTGATGGTGCTGCTCGGCGCGGTTGCCATCCGTTCCGTCAAAGCCACGCAGGGCAAGCCATCTTAGTTCAGGAACAGAGGCATCACGCTTCACGCCCGCTCTCTATCACCGCATTCGTGCTATCCCACCCTTTCCGCGATGAAGCTGCGGAAAGGATGGGGCACGGAGGGTTCTTCTTCAAACGGCCAAAGGCCTAGCTCCGCTTGGAACGGCGGTGTGCCCGCCAGAAAGAGCTGACGCCGAGGTAGAGAAACATCAGCGCCAGGCCGGTGAACACTAGAAATCCCAAATGGTCCGGGCCATGAAGGTAGCTGGCGCGAGCGGGCCAGATTCCTCGCCATGCAAAAACCGGCACAAAGATCAGAAAAAAGGCGCCGCTAACCTCGAGCCAAAGGATGCCACCCACGCGGCGGAAGGGACGCAAAAAGCCGCCCACGCCGCGGCTCACGGATCGACTGGCCTGGCCCACAGATTGCCCAGCCTGAACCGTGGCGTGGGCTGCCGCCTGGCCGGCGGCGCGGTTCTGGTCCTTAGTACTCTGGGCCTGGGAGCCGGCAACTGGAGCCGCTTGATGCACTTGAGGAGCGGCGGCCGCGGGTTGCGCGGGAGCCGCCAGGTGCTGCCCGGCCATGCGCCCGGCGACGCGCACTCCGATGCCCAGGGCGCGGCCAATCATGCGAGGTCTCATTCCGTTTATGATGGTAGCAGCGGACTGTGGCGCGATGCGCCATCGCCGCGGTTCCCGGTTTGCTCTCGAAAGGGATTGGCAGTAAGGTAGAGAGATTCCACGCCGCCACCCGCATGCATTCCGGTGCGGGCAGCCGCTCCTGGAGGTACCCGTGACATCCCGTCTGCGCGAACTGATTCAGCAACTTGGCGAGGCCATCCATGAGTCGGTCATTGAAAGCGAGCAGATCGCGGGCGTGGTTCAGGACATCCGCAAGCACGGCTTTGACGTGCTGCTGATGCTGGAGGCGACGATCGGGCTGAACGAGGTGGTGGCGATGGCCAAGAGCGCCGAGGCGCGCGATGCCAACGCCGACGCCGCCAACCCCATGGGAACCTTCACCCAGAACGATCTGCATTTTCTGCGCTCCCTGCGCATTTCCGTCGAAGGCGAAAAGGATGATGCCGGAACCGACGTGAAGTAAGCGCCGCGGATGGGCGGGAGTGAAATCGCAGCCGGGCCTTGATTCTCAGGCAATGCCTGTGTTTCTAAGAACCTGTTTAAAAACTAGGTTCAGGAGCCGACGAAAGACTATGCGAGCAGGGGTTTGGCGGTTAGTTTGTGGTCATGTACCCCAGCGATTTGACGGATTTACAGTGGGCCAAGC
>Ga0181533_1001998_pt1 | contig 24852 bp, 20 predicted proteins | sample PEATcosm2014_Bin_45_FD_119772 | JGI IMG/M metagenome (GOLD analysis project Ga0181533, IMG submission 119772) | Peatland microbial communities from MTU Mesocosm Facility, Houghton, MI, USA - PEATcosm2014_Bin11_60_metaG | ecosystem: Environmental > Terrestrial > Soil > Wetlands > Peat | place...
GGCGGTCGCGAAATTCCGATCGAAGTCGGACATGGACAATACCCCTGGGTTGGTCCGGCGCTTGGCCGGGTTGGCGTTCGGCGAACGCCGAAAGACTGAGTGGCTGGAATCTAGTGCGAAAGCTGAGCCCGCGCCAGATGGGTGCGACGCCATATTTTGCAAGGGTTACAAAACATTCATGGTGCTTAACGGCGAGTGTTTTTGCGAACGGCGATTAGAGATTCCGCAGCACCTCGGCGGGCTTACGGCTCAGCGCCGAGAAAGTGCCGGCAAGGCCGAGTACGACAGTGACCAATAGCGCGACGATCGCGGTGCCCACGGCTTCGCCGGCTACGAAGACGAACGGAAACTCCATCAGCCGCGTCACCACGAGAAAGGCGGCGAGGGAGCCTGCCGCCACGGCAAAGGCGACGGTCGCCAGGCCGATCAAGAGATATTCCACGGCATAGGCGGCGGTGAGCCGGGCGCGGGTCGCGCCGAGCGTTTTCAGCACCACGGCGTCATAGACCCGGTAGCGCTGGCCCGCCGCGAGCGCGCCGCCGAGCACCAGGGCTGCCGCGATCAAGGTGATCGAACTCGCGCCGCGCAGCCCGAGCACGAGCTTGCCGACCAGGCTGTCGACCGCATCGAGTGCATCCTTGACGCGCACGGCGGTGACGGACGGAAAAGCGTCGGCCAGCGCCTTGATGAGCGCGGTCTCCTCGGCAAGCGTGCCGCCGTCGGCAAAAGTCAGCGTCGCGATATCGCTGTGCGGGGCGGCGTCGAAGGTGCCGGGCGAAAACACCAGGACGAAGTTGATGCCGAGATTCTCCCAATCGACGGCGCGCAGATTGGCGATCCGTGCCGTCACAGTGCGGCCGAGGACGTTGACGGTGATGGTGTCGCCGAGCGCCAAATCGAGATCGTGCGCCGTTCGGCTCTCGAGCGAGACCAGCGGTTCGCCGGAATAATCGGGACTCCACCAGGTTCCGGCGACGATGCGCGAGCCGGCCGGCACGGCCTTGGCGTAAGTGATGCCGCGGTCGCCGCGGAGCACCCAGCGCGATCCCGCGGCGGGCTTGAGATCGTCGGCCGCTACGCCGTTCGCCGCGACGATGCGCCCGCGCAGCATCGGCACGCGCTCGGCGGCCGAACCCGGCGCCGCGCGCTTGACGAAGCCGTCGAAGCGATCGGCATCCGCCGCCGGGATATCGAGGAAGAAAAACGACGGCGCGTGCTCGGGCAGTGCCGCCGCGAATTCGCGGTGCAGATTGCCGTCGATCTCGACCACCGTGACCAGGAGCGCAAGCCCTAAGCCCAGCGAGAGCATGATGCTTGGGGTCAGCGCGCCGGCGCGGTGGATATTGGCGATGGCCAGCCGCAGGATCGTCGAGCGCTGGCGCGGCGCCGAGCGCGCAAGCCACATGGTCAGCATCGCGACCAGCCGCAGCAACAGGAAAACCGCCGCCGCCGCGATGACGAAAAACACCGCGACGCGACGGTCGTAGGTCGTGAACACCGCCAGCGCCGCGAGTATGGCGACGATCGCCGCGGTGGCGACGACGTAGCGCAACTGCGGCCAATTTCGTTCCGACGCGATCCGGTCGCGGAACAGCATCGACACCGAAATATCGTGGGCACGGCCGAGCGGCCATAGCGCAAAGGCGAGCGCCGTGAGCAAGCCATAGCCCACGGCAAGCGCCAGCACGCCCGGATGAAGCGAAGGCTCAACTGGCAGCGGAATGATAGCGCCGAACCCCCAGGCGATCGCAAACGGTAGCGCGGCGCCGAGCACAGCCCCGATGCCGGCGGCGATCAGCGCGACCAACACGATCTCGGTACAGTAAATTGCGAAGATGCCGCCGCCGGTGGCGCCGAGCGCTTTCATTGTCCCGATCACGTCGCGCTTGCGCGCGAGATGGCTCGCGACCGCGTTGGCGACGCCGACACCGCCGACCAGAAGCGTGGTCAGGCCGACCAGCGTGAGGAACTGGGTGAAGCGCTCGACACTGCGCTCGAGTTGCGGCGAGGCCTTCATGCGGGTGCGGACTTCCCAACCGGCGTCGGGGAACTGCGCCTCGGCGTCCTTTTGCAGCGCCGCCACCGCGCCGTCGCTCGATTGCCCTGGTGGCAGGCGCAGCCGGTATTGCCAGCGCACCAGGCTGCCGGGTTGCAGCAGGCCGGTGGCGCGCAACGCTGCCTCGCTGATGAGGACGCGCGGCCCGAGCCCGATGCCACCGGCGAGCTTGTCGGGTTCGCCGGTCAGCGCCGCGCGCAATTCGATCGTGGCTGTGCCGATGCCGATACGGTCGCCGGTTTTCAGATCGAGTCGCGCCAACAGCGCCGGATCGACAGCGGCGCCGAACGTGCCCGCGCGGTCCGCGAACAAAGCGCGAAGCGGCATCGCCGGCTCGGTCCCTACCGCGCCGAACAAGGGATAGTTGTCGTCGACCGCCTTGAGCTCGACGAGCGCCGTGCCGTCCTTGGTCTGCCCCGCCTGCGGGGGAGCGGTGGGAACCTGCGCGCGCGCCATCGCCCGCAGATTGGCTGCCACCGATACCGCGCCATGGGCATCGAGAAACGCGCGCTCGGCCGCACTCGCTTCGCGTTGGATGAGGGCAAAGGCGATGTCGCCGCCCAGGATCACGCGTCCGGCGCTGGCGATGCCGTCGTTGAGGCTCGCGGCCATCGAGCCGACGCCGGCAATCGCCATGACGCCGAGCGCGATGCAGGCGATGAAAACGCCGAAGCCGCGCACGCCGCCGCGCAATTCGCGCCAGGCAAAACGAAGCGCAAAGCGCGCCGAAAGTGGCCGGTTCGGCTGCTGCGTCGGCGCCAACATCAAGCCGCCTCCGGCATGATGCGCGCCAGCAGGAAATGCGTCGGCGCGAATACGACGAGCGGCAGTCCGATCAACAGGCCTAAGAACCAGACCGCGGGCGGCACGAAGTTTTGTGCCGCATGGTCGCTCAAGCCGAACACGTAATTAATGTTGACGGGCGTCAGTCCGGGATAGGGCGCCGGCGGCGGCATCAGGAAGAAACAGATGAACAGGAGCGCCCAGGCAAGGCCGGTCCAAGACGGCAGGGCACGCCGATCATAGCCGATCTTCCAGACCAGATAGACCAGCAGGAACGGCAGCCAGCCGTGAAACAACGACAACAACCGCAGCAACAGCGAGCGGTCGGCGTCGAACATATAGTCGGTCATGCCGGTGAGCGGGAGGCCGGCGGCATTGAGGAGAAAATCGATCACCCAGATCGCTTGCGGCACCAATATTCCGACGGCGCACATCGAGATGAGCAAGGCATTCTCCGACCAGAGCGCGATCAATGTGAAAATGAGCGCCACGTCGCAGAAATAGAGAAAACTCGTCGGTCCGTAATAGTGCCAGTAGACCGGCACCAGCACCGCCATGAACGCGCTATAGGCGAGCTTGAGGCCGAGCGGGATGCGCGCGGTTCTCGTCATGGAGCCGGGGAGGGTAGGGAGGGGGCGATCCGCCCGGAGCGCATGTGCAACACGCGATCGCAGCGCTGCGCCAGCGCGGTGTCGTGGGTGACCAGCACGAGCGTCGTGCCGCGCTCGCTATGGCCCCGGAACAGAAGCTCGATGATCTCGCGCCCGGTCGACTCGTCCAGATTGCCGGTCGGCTCGTCGGCGACGATGATGGCCGGATTGGGCGCCAGCGCGCGCGCCAGCGCGACGCGCTGTTGTTCGCCGCCCGACAACTGGGCCGGATAGTGGTGCAGGCGTTGGCCGAGCCCGACGGCTGCAAGCTCGTGCTCGGCGCGCGCGTCCGCATCGGCCGCGCCTGCGAGTTCGAGCGGGACTGCGACATTTTCCAGTGCCGTCATGGTCGGGATCAGATGAAAGGCCTGGAACACGATGCCGATATTCTTGCCGCGGAAGCGGGCGAGGCGGTCCTCGTCGAGCTGTTGCAGCTCTTCGCCCGCGACAATGACCGAACCGGCATCCGGCCGTTCCAGTCCGGTCATCACCATCAACAGCGTCGACTTGCCGGAGCCCGAGGGGCCGAGCATGCCGACCGCGTCGCCGCGACCTATATTCAAGTCGATGTCGCGCAGGATATGGACGCGGGCCGCAGCGCGGCCGAGCGACAGATTGACGCCGCGCAGCGCGATAGCGTCGTTGCCGAAAGGATGCCCCGCGATGTCGTTCATGCCTTCGACCGGCCCATCTCTGCCACGAGAGCGATGCCCCGCGCTGTCATATGGGTGGCGGCGCGGGCTATGCCAAATCGCCGCAGTCTTTAGCGCGGCGCTGGTCGCCGGAACAATGGCTGCGGCGCAAGCGCCGGCGGCCGGTGCGGCCGCGAACGTCCATCTCGTCGCGCTCGGCGATTCGCTGGCGGCGGGCTACGGGTTGCCGGTGAATGAAGGTTTCGTGGCGCGGCTGCAAGCGGCACTCGACGCGCAAAGTATTGCGGCAGCGGTCGCCAATGCCGGGGTTTCCGGCGACACCGCCTCGGACGGCTTGGCGCGGCTCGATTGGTCGGTGCCGGAGGGCACCGACGCCGTGATCCTCGAGCTCGGCGCCAACGACATGCTGCGCGGGATCAAGCCTGAAGTGACGCGCAACGCACTCGATGCGATCTTAAGCCGGCTCGCGGCGCGTCACATCACCGTCATGTTGTGCGGCATGCGCGCAGCGCCGAATCTCGGCGCCGATTACGGCAAGGTCTTCGAGAGCATCTTTCCCGCGCTGGCGACCAAATATGGCACCATCTATTATCCGTTCTTCCTCGACGGGGTCGCCGGCGATCTTGCGCTTTTGCAGGCGGACGGTTTGCATCCGAACGCGGCGGGCGTCGATGCGATCGTCCGCCGCATCTTGCCGACGGTGCAAGAACTCGTCGCCCAGGTCCGCGCGCAAAAGGTCCGCCCGCAAAAACCGTCGTGAGGGTTGCGCCGGCGCGACGATCCCCGCATTCTGCGAACTGTGACGAATCACCGACCACGAGCCGGAGTCAGTCATGCCCCGCTTGTTCACCGGTCTCGAAATTCCACCGTCGGTCGCCCGGTCGTTGGCCATGATGCGCGGCGGTCTGCCCGGGGCGCGCTGGATCGATCCCGAGAATTATCACCTCACGCTGCGCTTCATCGGCGATATCGACGACGCGCTGGCACACGATATCGCCGGCCTGTTGGGACGCGTGCATCGCGGGCCGTTCGAACTGCGGCTGGACGGGCTGTCGTCGTTCGGCGGCCGCAAGCCGCGCGCGGTGGTCGCCGCCGTTTCGCCGGTGCCGGCCTTGATGGAACTGCAGGCCGAGCACGACCGGCTGTTGCAGCGGCTCGGCCTGGATCCGGAAGGCCGCAAATATACGCCGCATATCACGCTGGCGCGGCTGCGCGATTCCTCGAGCCACGAGGTCGCCGACTATCTCGCCGCCCGCGGCCATTACCGTTCCGCAAGCTTCGAAGTGTCGCGCTTCGTGCTGTTCTCGTCACGCGCCTCGGTCGGCGGCGGTCCCTACATCGCCGAAGAAGCCTATCCGCTGGCCGCGACCAGGCTGGGCTGGGCGCGCAATTCACCCTCTCCCGCGGGGGGAGGGTCGACGAGCGAAGCGAAGTCGGGGTGGGGTTGAACTTCCCCACCCGCCGTTTTCACTCGCTTCGTTCGCTCGCGGGCACCCTCCCCCTGCTGGGGAGGATGAACATCAAGCGCGCAGCATGCGCGATTGCAGATCGAGCATCGCCGTGGCGAAGCCGTGGCTGTCGGACATCAATTCGCGCATCAGCGACAGCGGCGTCGGGCGCGAGGACTCGACTTCGCCGATGACGCTTTCGAAATCGAACGACAGCTCGGCGTCGAATTTGCGCGCGAGCTGCTGCATGCGGCGGTTCTCGGCAAGGCACGCCATGTGCAGAAGCCGGTAGCCGCGGTTGCGCGCGGCAAGGAGCGTGCGGCGAAGCAGCGCCGAGCCGACGCCGTGGCTCTGCCACGGCTTCTCGACGCTGATCGCCGCCTCGGCCTGGCCCGGGAAGCCTGTGCCCAGCGCCCGCAATTCCGCGGCGCCGCGCATCGTGTCGCCGACGAAGAAGCCGTGCACGATGGCATCGAGGCCGGCGGTCGTGTCGATGTAAGTGCGGACGAAATCGTCGGATACGCCGCCGGCGAAGCGGGCGCGCCGGCTTTCGGGGTCGAGACGCAGCACATGTTCGCGGTATTTCGCGGTCTCGCCGATCCACAGTTTGCGGATCACGCCGCCTTCGGGAAGGACTTCTTGCATTGGGTCTCCTTGACGTTGCCGTCTGCTGTCGAGGTCGTCGACAAAAAGACCCTGCTCGTTCGCTTCCTCCCCAGAAAGCGGAGCGGCGCAGAATCGCGCCGCAGCCGAATCAATACATCATGTCGTGTGCCGGAAAATTTTGGCAAGGCGAAGGATTGAGCAGCATGCCGACATTCCGTATACGCATGGCTCACGACGCGCTTGTGATAAATTGATGACCTCGATTAGAACGCATTTACGCGACGATGGCCGATATTTGGCATGCAGTCTGCAACGCCGGTATTTGTTGCCACGTTTCCTCCACAGCGATTAACTTTCGTTAACCTTCCATGGCGAATTCGGTTACAGCGCATTACGCCGCCGGTGTCGCCGCGGGCCGGGTCGAGCGCGACGACGCCCAGCTCGCCGTCATCGCCATGATGACGCGGCTCGAGCAACGCATCGTGCAATTCCGCCTGGCGCGGAAATCCTCGCCGCTCGGCTGGCTGTTCGCGAGCCGCGAACGCGACCTGCCGCCGATCAAGGGCCTCTACATCCACGGCGAGGTCGGGCGCGGCAAGACCATGCTGATGGACTTGTTCTTCGAAACCACTCCGGTGGTGCGCAAGCGCCGAGCGCATTTTCACGAATTCATGCTCGACGTGCACGAACGCATTCATGTGATCCGGCAGAAAATGAAACGCGGCGAGCATGCGGGCGAGGATCCGATCCGCCTCGTCGCCGAGGAATTGGCGCAGCAGGCCTGGCTGTTGTGCTTCGACGAATTCCACGTCACCGACATTGCCGACGCCATGATCCTCGGGCGGCTGTTTGCGCATCTGTTCGAGCGCGGCATCGTCTTGGTGGCGACATCGAACGTGGCGCCTGACCAGCTCTACAAGGACGGCTTGAATCGGGCGCTGTTCGTGCCGTTCATCGCCATGTTGGAGCGGCGCATGGAGGTGGTGCGGCTCAATGCGCGCACCGACTTCCGCTTGGAGAAGCTCGCCGGCCTGCCGACCTGGTATGTGCCGGCCGACGCGGCGGCGGATCGCGCGCTCGACGACACCTGGCGGCGGCTCACCGGCGGTCACGAGGGCGCCGCGCAGGATCTTGCGCTGCACGGTCGCAGCGTGCACGTGCCGCGCGCTTTCATGGGCGTCGCGCGCTTTCACTTCCGCGATCTCTGCGAACAGCCGCTGGCGGCCGCCGACTATCTGCGCCTCGCCCACGAATATCACACGATCGTCCTCGACCGCGTTCCGGCGATGACCTACGACAACCGCAACGCCGCCAAGCGGTTCATCATCTTGATCGACACCCTCTACGACATGAACGTGAAGCTGATCGCGTCCGCCGCCGCGGAACCCGATGGGCTCTATCGCGCGGACGAAGGTTTCGAGGCGCAAGAGTTCAAGCGCACCGCCTCGCGGCTCATCGAGATGCGCTCGCAAGCCTATCTCGCCCGGCCGCACGGCGCCGCTTACGCGCGGGCGTCCGGTTCGTCGGTCGGTATTGTCGAGACTTAAAGCGCGATCCGGCCAAGGGAAGCGCCGGTGACGAGACCGGGACCGAGCATTCGGAAGCCGGGAGGTAACCGAGGAATTGCTGAGCGCCATCCGCAGTCCTTCACGAAGGAGGCAGCGGCGAGCAAGACCTGTCCGGAACGCCTGCACCCGACTTGAATGCGTCATCCGAAAGGGCTAATGACGCCGCATCCGGGCCTTTTGTAACAATCAAGGACTTTATCAGATGGCGCGCAGCAAAATCGCATTGATAGGCTCAGGTCAGATCGGTGGAACGCTGGCGCATCTGATCGGGCTCAAGGAGCTCGGCGATGTCGTCATGTTCGACGTTGTCGAGGGGGTGCCCCAGGGCAAGTCGCTCGACCTCGTCCAGTCGTCGCCGGTCGAAGGTTTCGATGCCCGTTTTTCAGGCACCAATTCCTACGAGGCGATCGAGGGGGCGGCGGTCTGCATCGTCACCGCCGGCGTGCCGCGCAAGCCCGGCATGAGCCGCGACGATCTCCTCAGCATCAACCTCAAAGTGATGGAGCAGGTCGGCGCCGGCATCAAGAAATATGCGCCGAATGCCTTCATCATCTGCATCACCAATCCGCTCGATGCCATGGTCTGGGCCCTGCAGAAGTGCTGCGGGCTGCCGAAACACATGGTGGTCGGCATGGCGGGCGTGCTCGATTCGGCGCGCTTTCGCTATTTCCTGGCCGACGAGTTCAACGTCTCCGTGCAAGACGTCACCGCCTTCGTGCTCGGCGGCCATGGCGACACCATGGTGCCCTTGGTGCGCTACTCCGCGGTTGCGGGTATCCCGCTGCCGGACCTCATCAAGATGGGCTGGACCACGCAGGCGCGGCTCGACGAAATCGTCAACCGCACCAGGAATGGCGGCGGCGAAATCGTCGCCCTGCTGAAGACCGGCTCGGCATTCTACGCGCCCGCCACTTCGGCGATCGCAATGGCCGAAAGCTACCTGCGCGACAAGAAGCGGGTGGTGCCGGCCGCCGCATGGCTCAACGGCGAGTACAACCTCAAAGACCTCTATGTCGGGGTCCCGGTAGTGATCGGCAGCAAAGGGGTCGAGCGCATCGTCGAGATCGAATTTACCGGCGCCGAGCGCGCCATGTTCGAGAAGTCGGCGCAAGCCGTGGAGTCCCTGGTCGAGGCTTGCAAGAAGATCGCCCCCGATCTCGGAAAGTGAACTTTTGTATCCCGGATGCGGCGCAGCGCGTAGCGGTGCGACGCTGATCCGGGATCGTCGGAGACTGCAAAGGTCCCGGTTCAGCAGCGCATCACTTCGTGCTGCGCTGCGCCCGGGAAACGGGAAGCTTCAATGAACATCCACGAATACCAAGCCAAAGCTGTGTTGCGCGAGTTCGGGGTGCCGGTGCCGCGCGGCATTCCGGCCTTCAGCGTCGAGGAAGCGGAAAAAGCCGCTAACGAACTCGGTGGTCCGGTCTGGGTCGTGAAGGCGCAGATCCATGCCGGCGGCCGCGGCAAGGCCGGCGGCGTCAAGGTGGTGAAATCGATCGCCGACGTGAAGAAGGAAGCGACGCGGCTGCTCGGTTCGACGCTGATTACGCACCAGACCGGTCCGCACGGCAAGGAAGTGCGCCGGCTCTATATCGAGGAAGGCTCCGCTATCGATCGCGAATATTATCTTTCGGCGCTGGTCGATCGCGCCACGTCGCGGGTCGCTTTCGTCGCCTCGACCGAAGGCGGCATGGACATCGAAGAGGTCGCGCGCGTAAGCCCGGACAAGATCGTCAGTTTCTCGATCGATCCGGCGACCGGCTTCATGCCGCATCATGCCCGCTACGTCTCGCAGGTGCTCGGATTCAGCCGCGAGGTCGGCAAGCAAGCCGAGAGCATGTTGCCGAAGCTCTACCAGGCGTTCGTCGCCAAGGACATGAGCCTGCTCGAAATCAATCCGCTGGTCGTCACCAAAGCGGGCGAGCTGATCTGCCTCGATGCCAAGATCGGTTTCGACGACAACGCGCTCTATCGTCGCCCCGAAATCCTCGCGCTGCGCGATATCACCGAGGAAGATGAAAAAGAGATCGAAGCCTCCCGCTACGATCTCAATTACGTGGCGCTCGACGGCACCATCGGCTGCATGGTCAACGGCGCCGGCTTGGCGATGGCGACGATGGACATCATCAAGCTCTATGGCGAGACGCCTGCGAACTTTCTCGACGTCGGCGGCGGCGCCACCAAGGAGAAGGTCGCGGCCGCATTCAAGATCATCACCTCCGATCCCAATGTGAAGGGCATCCTGGTCAATATCTTCGGCGGCATCATGCGCTGCGATATCATCGCCGAAGGCGTGGTCGCCGCGGTGAAGGAGGTCGGCCTGCGAGTGCCGCTGGTGGTTCGGCTCGAAGGCACCAATGTCGGTCTCGGCAAGGAGATCATCGCCAAATCCAACCTCGACGTCACGTCCGCCGACGATCTCGACGATGCGGCGCAGAAGATCGTCAAAGCGGTGCGGGAGGCGGCGTAATGTCCATTCTGATCGATAAGAACACCAAGGTTCTGTGCCAGGGCTTTACCGGCAAGAACGGCACGTTTCACTCCGAGCAGGCGATCGCCTACGGCACCAAAATGGTCGGCGGCACGTCGCCGGGCAAAGGCGGCTCGACCCATCTCGGCCTGCCGGTGTTCGACACCGTGGCCGAAGCGCGCGGCAAGACCGGCTGCGACGCCAGCGTGATCTATGTGCCGCCGCCCGGCGCCGCGGATGCGATCTGCGAAGCGATCGCGGCCGAAGTCCCGCTCATTATCTGCATCACCGAAGGCATTCCGGTCGCGGATATGGTCAAGGTCAAGCGCGCTTTGTCCGGCTCGAAATCGCGTCTGATCGGACCCAATTGTCCGGGCGTCATGACAGCGGGCGAATGCAAGATCGGCATCATGCCGGGCAATATCTTCAAGCCCGGCAAGGTCGGTATCGTGTCGCGCTCCGGCACGCTGACCTACGAGGCCGTGTTCCAGACCTCGCAGGAGGGGCTCGGCCAGACCACCGCGGTCGGCATCGGCGGCGATCCCGTCAAAGGGACCGACTTCATCGAAATGCTCGAAATGCTGCTCGCCGACAAGGCGACCGAAGCCATCGTCATGATCGGCGAGATCGGCGGCGCCTCGGAAGAAGACGCCGCGCAATTCCTCGCCGACGAGGCAAAGCGCGGCCGTAAGAAGCCGGTCGTCGGCTTCATCGCCGGGCGCACCGCCCCGCCCGGACGGCGCATGGGGCACGCCGGTGCCATCATCGCCGGCGGCAAGGGCGACGCCGAATCCAAGATCGCCGCCATGGAGTCAGCCGGCATCAAGGTGTCGCCGTCGCCGGCGCGGCTCGGCAAGACGCTTACGGAAGTACTGAAGTCGTAATTCGGCACTTTCGTCTTTTGACTGCGGCATCGAGACCCTAAATAAGGTAAAAGAGTACACCCCAGCGCCGGGCCGGGGCCCCGTCCTACCCTCCCCGCACGGGAGGGCGGGAAAGGGTCGGCATCCGTTCGGTCTTATCCGTATCGCGCTTTGTTCCCCATCCGCTAGCTCGGGTATCGCTCAAGGGTCACGCCATGTCTCGCCACAATGCGAACGCCGCTTTCGCCCTCACGTCCTTTCTCTACTGCGGCAATGCCGCCTATATCGAAGACCTTTACGCGCGCTACGAGGTCGATCCGAAAGCGGTCGATGCCGAGTGGCAGTCGTTCTTCTCGAGCCTGAAGGACGACGCGCGCGACGTCGCCAGCAATGCGCGCGGCGCCTCGTGGAGCCGTCCCGGCTGGCCCTTGCCCGAGCGCAACGAACTCATTTCCGCGCTCGACGGCGACTGGCCGGCGGCCGACAAGGCGATCGGCACCAAGCTCAAGGCGCAGGCGCAGAGCCGCGGCGTCGAGCTTTCCTCGGCCGATGTCGAGCGCGCCACCCGCGATTCGATCCGGGCGCTGATGCTGATTCGCGCCTTCCGCGCTCGCGGCACCTTCCACGCCAACCTCGATCCGCTGGGTCTCGAGTCGCCCAAGAACGAAGAAGAGCTCGACCCGCGCACCTATGGCTTTTCCGACGCCGACCTCGATCGCCGGATTTTCCTCGACAAGGTGCTCGGGCTCGAATTCGGCACGGTGCGCCAGATCGTCGCTATCCTGCGCCGGACCTATTGCCAGACGCTCGGCGTCGAATTCCTGCACATCACCAACGGTGCGCAGAAGGGCTGGATCCAGGAGCGCATCGAAGGGCCGGACAAGGAGATCACGTTTACCCGCGAGGGCAAGCGCGCCATCCTCAACAAGCTGGTCGAGGCCGAAGGATTCGAAAAGTTCTGCGACCTGAAATTCACCGGCACCAAGCGCTTCGGTCTCGACGGCGGCGAATCGATGATCCCGGCGCTGGAACAGATCATCAAGCGCGGCGGCGCGCTCGGCGTGCGCGAGATCGTGATCGGCATGCCGCATCGCGGCCGGCTCAACGTGCTGGCGCAGGTCATGGCCAAGCCGCAACGCGCCATCTTCCACGAGTTCAAGGGCGGCTCATCGACGCCGGACGCGGTCGAAGGTTCGGGCGACGTGAAATACCATCTCGGCGCCTCGTCGGACCGCGAATTCGATCAGAACAAGGTGCATCTGTCGCTCACCGCGAATCCGTCGCATCTTGAAATCGTCGATCCGGTGGTGCTCGGCAAAGTGCGCGCCAAGCAGGACCAGCAGGGCGCCACGCGGGACGACCGCACCATGGTGCTGCCGCTGCTGATCCACGGCGACGCGTCGTTCGCCGGCCAGGGGGTGATCGCCGAATCGTTCGGACTCTCCGGCTTGCGTGGCCACCGCACCGGCGGCTCGCTGCATTTTATCGTCAACAACCAGATCGGCTTTACCACCAATCCGCGCTACTCGCGCTCGTCCCCCTATCCATCCGACGTCGCCAAGATGATCGAGGCGCCGATCTTCCACGTCAACGGCGACGATCCCGAAGCGGTCGTGTTCGCGGCCAAGATCGCGACCGAGTTCCGGCAGAAATTTCAGAAGCCGGTGGTCATCGACATGTTCTGCTACCGCCGCCACGGCCACAACGAAGGTGACGAGCCGTCGTTCACCCAGCCATTGATGTACAAGGCGATCGCCGCCCATCCGACCACGCTCGAAATCTACGGCAAGAAACTGGTCGGCGAAGGCGTCGTCACCTCGGGCGAAGTCGACAAGATGAAGGCCGATTGGCGCAGCCGGCTCGATGCCGAGCTGGAAGCCGCGATGGGCTACCGCGCCAACAAGGCCGATTGGCTCGACGGCCGCTGGGCCGGATTCAAGGCGGCCGGCGACGCCGACGATCCGCGCCGCGGCAAGACCGGCGTCGATCTCGGCACGCTGAAGTCGATCGGCGAGAAGATCACGACGCTGCCACAGGGCTTCCACCTGCATCGCACGCTGACCCGCTTCCTGGAAAACCGCCGCAAGGCGATCGATACCGGCGTCGGCATCGATTGGGCGACGGCGGAAGCGCTGGCGTTCTGCACGCTCCTGCTCGACGGCCATCGCGTGCGGCTGTCCGGCCAGGATTCCGAGCGCGGCACTTTCTCGCAGCGTCATTCGGTCCTGATCGACCAGAACACCGAGCAACGCTTCACGCCGTTCAACAATCTCGGCGACAAGCAGGCCCGCTACGAGGTCATCAATTCCATGCTCTCGGAAGAGGCCGTGCTCGGCTTCGAATATGGCTATTCGCTGGCCGAACCCAATGCGCTGACGCTATGGGAGGCGCAATTCGGCGATTTCGCCAACGGCGCCCAGGTGCTGTTCGACCAGTTCATCTCGTCCGGCGAACGCAAATGGCTGCGCATGTCGGGGCTCGTTTGCCTGTTGCCGCACGGCTACGAAGGGCAGGGGCCGGAGCACTCCTCGGCCCGGCTCGAGCGCTTTTTGCAGCTCTGCGCCGAGGACAATATGCAAGTCGCGAACTGCACGACGCCGGCGAACTATTTCCACATCCTGCGGCGCCAGCTCAAACGCGATTTCCGCAAGCCGCTGATCCTGATGACGCCGAAGTCGCTGCTCCGCCACAAGCGCGCGGTGTCGCGGCTCGACGCGATGGGCGCGGAAACGTCGTTCCACCGCCTGTTGTGGGACGACGCGCAAGATTTGCCCGGCGAGAAGATCAAACTCCTTCCCGACGACAAGATCCGCCGCGTCGTGCTGTGCTCGGGCAAGGTCTATTACGATCTCTACGAGGAACGCGAAAGGCGCGGCACGGACGACATCTATCTGCTGCGCATCGAACAGCTTTATCCGTTCCCGACCAAGGCTCTGATGGCGGAATTGTCGCGCTTCAAAACGGCCGAGATCGTCTGGTGCCAGGAAGAGCCGCGCAATATGGGCGGCTGGGTGTTCGTCGACATTTTCCTCGAATGGGTGCTCAATCAGATCGGCGCCAAATGCCGCCGCGCGCGCTATGCCGGCAGGCCGGCTTCGGCGTCGACCGCGGTCGGGCAGATGTCGCTGCATCTCGCGCAGCTCAAGCAATTCCTGGAAGACGCGCTGGGTTGACTTTTGACGCCGTCATGCCCGGCCTTGTGCCGGGCATCCACGTCTTGACGGCGTAACGAGGCAAAGACGTGGATGGCCGGGACAGGCCCGGCCATGACGAGAGGAAAGGCGCGAGAGGAAAAGCGCATGGCTGAGATTCGGGTGCCTACGCTCGGGGAATCGGTGACCGAGGCGACGATAGGCAAATGGTTCAAGAAAGCGGGCGATGCGGTCGCGGTCGATGAGCCGCTGGTCGAACTCGAGACCGACAAGGTGACGATCGAAGTTCCGGCGCCCGCTGCCGGCGTGCTGGGCGAAATTGCCGCCAAGGACGGCGACACCGTCGCGGTGGGCGCGGTGCTGGGCGAGATCAAAGAAGGCGCCGCCGCCGCCGCCGCCGCCGCCGCCAAGGCAGCGCCCTCGCCTGCGAAAGCCGCCGTGCCGCCGCCGCCGACTCCCGCCACTGCGCCGCCAGCTCCGGCCGCGAAGGCGCCGAGCGACACGCCGCTAGCCCCATCGGTGCGGAAGCTCTCCGCCGAATCGGGCGTCGATGCCGCGACCGTGCCCGGCACCGGCAAGGACGGCCGCGTCACCAAAGGCGACATGCTGTCGGCCATCGAGCGCGCAGCGGCCCAACCGACCCCGGTGGCGCAGCCGGCCGCGGCCGTGCAGGTCCGCGCCCCGTCGCCGGCCGACGACGCCGCGCGCGAAGAGCGCGTGCGCATGACGCGGCTGCGCCAGACCATCGCCCGCCGGCTGAAGGACGCGCAGAACACCGCCGCGATGCTCACGACCTTCAACGAGGTCGATATGGGCCATGTCATGGCGTTGCGCACGCAGTACCGCGATCTGTTCGAGAAGAAGCACGGCGTCAAGCTCGGCTTCATGGGCTTCTTCGTGCGCGCCTGCGTCCAGGCGCTCAAGGAAATCCCCGCGGTGAATGCCGAGATCGACGGCACCGATCTGATCTACAAGAATTATTATCACGTCGGCATCGCGGTCGGCACCGAGCGCGGCTTGGTGGTGCCGGTGGTGCGCGACTGCGACGCGAAGTCGCTCGCCGAGATCGAAAAGACCATCGCCGATTTCGGCCGCCGCGCCCGCGACGGCGCGCTCAAGATCGACGAACTGCAGGGCGGCACGTTCTCCATCACCAATGGCGGCATCTACGGCTCGCTGATGTCGACGCCGATCCTCAACGCGCCGCAATCCGGCATTCTCGGCATGCACAAGATCCAGGACCGGCCGATGGTGGTCGGCGGCAAGATCGAGGTGCGGCCGATGATGTATCTGGCGCTGTCCTACGACCACCGCATCGTCGACGGCCGCGAGGCGGTGACGTTTCTGGTGCGGGTGAAGGAATGTTTGGAGGAGCCGGCGCGGCTGGTGCTGGATTTGTGATATACTGTCCCGATGGCAACGGTCGCGATCATCGATGGAATCAAAATACAGTTCTACTGGGATGATCATCCTCCGGCGCACTTCCACGCAGAGTATGGCGAATATCGCGCTCAAGTCGCAATCGAGAGCTTGCAGATCATCAAGGGCTACATACCCAACGCGCAGTTTCGGAAGGTGAAAACATGGGCCAAGTCGCGAAAAGGCCAACTGCTGGACGCGTGGATGCGATGCCGATCCGATCTTCATCCCGGCAGAATCGCATGAAGAAGCTGCCACGCATCGTATCTGCACAACCGGTCATTCACGGCGTGCTCAAGATCATCTTTACCGATGGCTACGAGGGCGTGGTCGATCTTCGTCCAACAATCGCGCGAGGCAGAATCTTTACCTATCTGCAAAATCCAAAGAATTTTGCGAAGGTTCGTGTGAGCGAGTATGGCCACTCGATCGAGTGGATAAACGAGAAGGGCGAAGAGATCGATTTCGGAGCAGATACATTGCGGTCTAAAGCGGAGAATCAAGCTCGACTCAACGAAATCGCTTCGGTACTTCAGTATTGAGACCACCGCATGGTCGACCGCCGCGAGGCGTGACGTTTCTGGTGCGGGTGAAGGAATGCCTGGAGGAGCCGGCAAGGTTGGTGCTGGATTTGTAGCTATCGAGGGCGATAATGGCATATATCAAATTTGAGCTAAACACGTCAGCATCACCGTTGGGGTTCCTCTCGCCTTTGGACTTAGAACTTGCATCAGCAGTAATCGATACTTTCTATCTGACTTGTTTGAGAAGAGAATTGGCCTCCCGCTTTAGCGGCGGCTCGATACAGAGCCCCATCTCTCGATCGACCTATCCACGTCGCAATGTCATTATGAGCAACTACGAGATTAAGATTGAAGTCATTAGTTTCTCAAATCCGCTAGGCATCGGTGCCTTTCTACAAAACGTGACAGTCGGAACAGCTCAGCGGATCCTTGAAAGGACACTTTTTTATTCTCAAGAAAGAGATCGACGTGAAATTAACAATAACATTGCCCGCCAAACACTCATCGACTTGAAATTGAGGAACGTCCAAAAGGCGGCGGCGGTACGAAAAAAACTAATTAGCCAGGGACTTAGCGAGGACGATGCCACAAAGGCAATAGGAAGCTTGCTCAACGATGAAGGCGCTTCACTTAGGATAACCGATCGAGACTGAATGGAGAAGGTTTTGTACGATCTCATCGTCATCGGCACCGGCCCCGGCGGTTATGTCTGCGCCATTCGCGCGGCGCAGCTCGGCATGAAGACCGCGGTGGTCGAAAAGCGCGCCACTTTCGGCGGCACCTGTCTCAATGTCGGCTGCATCCCGTCGAAGGCGATGCTCAACGCGTCCGAGCTTTACGAGGAGGCCACGCACAAATTCGGCGAGATGGGCATCAAGGTCGGCAAGCCTTCCGTCGATCTCGCCGCCATGCTTGCCTATAAGCAGCAGGGCGTCGACGGCAACGTCAAGGGCGTCGATTATCTGTTCAAGAAGAACAAGATCGAGACGTTCATCGGCTCGGGCCGCATCGCCGCGCCTGGCAAGGTCGAGGTGAAGTCGGCCGACGGCAAGACGAAGTTGCTGGAGACGAAAAATATCGTCATCGCCACCGGCTCCGACGTCGCGCGCTTGAACGGCATCGAGATCGACGAGAAGCGCATCGTATCGTCGACCGGCGCGCTCGCGCTCGGCAAAGTGCCGAACAAGCTTCTGGTGGTCGGCGCCGGCATCATCGGGCTCGAACTCGGCTCGGTGTGGCGGCGGCTCGGCGCCGAGGTGACGATCGTCGAATTCCTCGATCACATTTTGCCCGGCGTCGACGGCGAGGTCGCCAGGCAATTCCATCGCATGCTGCAGAAGCAGGGACTCGTGTTCAAGCTCGCCTCCAAAGTCACCGCGGTCGACGCTTCCGGCAAGGTTCTCAAGGTCAAGGTCGAGCCCGCCGGGGCGGGCGGCGGCGCGGCGGAAATCCTTGAGGCCGACATCGTTCTGGTGGCGATCGGACGGGTCCCCTATACGGCGGGGCTTGGGCTCGAAGCGGTCGGGGTGAAGACCGACAATCGCGGGCGTGTCGTCGTCGACTCGCATTTCCACAGCAATGTCGAGGGCGTCTATGCCCTGGGCGACGTCATTGCCGGGCCGATGCTGGCGCACAAGGCGGAAGAGGAAGGCGTCGCGGTCGCCGAAATCCTCGCCGGCCAGGCCGGCCATGTGAACTACGACGTGATTCCGAACGTCGTTTACACCTATCCAGAGATCGCGTCGGTCGGCAAAACCGAGGAAGAGCTGAAGGCCGCGGGCGTGGCCTATAACGCCGGGAAGTTTCCGTTCACCGCGAACGGCCGCGCCAAAGTGAATCTCACCACCGACGGCTTCGTCAAAATTCTCGCCGACGCCAAGACCGACCGCGTGCTCGGCGTGCACATTCTCGGCCCCGACGCCGGCAACATGATCGGCGAGGCCGCCATCGCCATGGAATTCGGCGCCTCGTCCGAAGACATCGCCCGCACCTGCCACGCCCATCCGACGCTGACCGAAGCGATCAAGGAAGCGGCACTCGCCGTCGCCAAGCGCGCGATCAATTTTTGAGGACTTCCTGCCCCGCGACAGCGGGGAAGGGGGACCACCCGAAGGGTGGTGGAAGGGGGGTGGGCGCCGCGGTGACGAAGATAAGGTTCGGCTTGACATCAAATTGTTTTGCAACGGCAACTAAGCATTGAGTCAGACGCCCCCTCCACCGCGCGTCGCGCGGTCCCCCTCCCCCGTTTCCACGGGGGAGGATGTTTCTACAGCGCCGCGATGAACGGCACCGCATGCGGCGCGAACAAGCCAAGCGCCATCAGAACAAGTCCGACCACGCCGAGCGCGCCGCCGAGCCAGACCAGCGCCACCATGCCGGTGATCACCGCCGCCGACGCCAGCACGATGCCGATCTGGAAGGCCGCCGAGGCCAGTTCGTAATGATGGTATTTCGCCGTCGACAGGTCGCGTTCTTCCTCCGCGACTTTGGCGCGCTCCTCCAGTTCCTTGCGGCCATTGCCTGCCTTCGGATCCGATTCGTAGCGCTGGGCGGTCTGGCGCCACGTCTCGATTTGCTTGTCGACAGCGGCTTTGGCGGCCGGATCGCCGAAGCCGGCGGCAAGCAAACCCGTCTGATCGGCTGCCACGCTCACCACGGTTCGGCGGATGTCCTTGGCCTGGAAGAAGGCCCACAGATCCGACGCTTCGATATTCTTGGTGGTGACCTCGGTCTGCGCGCCCTTGCCCAGCGTTTCCGACAGCGACAGGAACAGCGCCAGGATCGCGATCACCAATGCGATGCGTCTGTTGAAACCCTCGGCGTGCTCGCCCTCGTGCGCTTTTTCGATCGCTTCGCTGATTTCCGACATGGAGCGCCCCTCTGCTCGCGTCATTCCGGGGCCGAGCGAAGCGAGGAGCCCGGAATCCCTATTCCCGGCGCGGGGGCTATGGATTCCGGGCTCGCCGCTGCGCGGCGCCCCGGAATGACGTATCACGAAATTTATTCACGCGCGCGGGTGGGCGTTGCGATAGGCCTCGATCAGGCGGTCGGCGTCGACCGCGGTGTAGATCTGCGTCGTCGACAGCGAGGCGTGGCCGAGCAATTCCTGGATCGAGCGCAAATCGCCGCCGCGGGCGAGGAGGTGGGTAGCGAAGGAGTGGCGCAGCGCATGCGGCGTCGCCGTTTCGGGCAGCCCGAGCGCGCCGCGCAGCCGCGCCATGGCAAGCTGCACGATGCGCGGCGACAGCGGCCCGCCCTTGGCACCGACGAACAGCGGGCCCGATTCGGGAAGATCATAGGGGCAGAGCGCGACATAATCGGCGACGAGCTTGGCGACCTGCGGCAGGAGCGGCACCATGCGCTGTTTGCGGCCCTTGCCCAAAACAATGAGCGCGTCGGTCAGCGCATCGCGGGTGCCGAAATCGGCGCGGCGCAGGCCGAGCGCTTCCGAGATGCGCAAGCCGCAGCCATAGAGCAAAGCGAGCGCGGCGGCGTCGCGGGCGTGGATCCACGGCTCGCGGCCGTCGCCCGCGGCGCTGTCGGGATCGGCGACGCCGAGCGCCGCGGCGACGGCAAGCGGCCGCGGCAGCGTCTTGCCGATTTTCGGCGCCCGCACCGCGGCGAGCGCGCCGACCTTGCCTTTGCCGCGCCGCTCGAGGAAACGGGCGAAGGCGCGCAGGCCCGCCAGGCTCCGCATCAGCGAGCGGCTGCCGATGTTCTGGCCGCGCCGCGCCGCCAGGAAGGCGCGCACGTCGGCGGGCGTCAGCGCGGCCAATTCCTTCAACGACGGCGCGCCGCCGAGATGGTCCGCGAGAAAGCGCAAGAATTGCAGGACATCGCGCCGATAGGCTTCGAGCGTCTTCGGCGACAAGTGCCGCTCGGCGCCGAGATAAGTGAGCCAGGCCTCGATCTCGGCTGAGACTTGGGGGGTGATGAAGGCAATATCGGTCTTTGGAGTCATCATCCGCTCGTCCCCGCGCCGTTCCGCCCCCGCGAAGCGGGGGAGGGGGACCATGCGTAGCATGGTGGAGGGGGCCTCGGCGCAGAGGATGCACCGCTATGCCGGACGCCCCCACCACCGCGCTACGCGCGGTCCCCCTGCCCCGTTCCGCTGCGCTCCACGGGGGAGGATTAAGATAGCGACCACGCCCTTTACCCTTCCTAAACCGGCCGGAATCGGCCCACATTTGCCGCCAGGAAAGCTTGCATGGCCAGACGCGTCGTCGATGTCCTGGTCCCGGTCGCGCTCGACCGGGCCTATTCGTACCGGGTGCCCGAGGAGCTCGAGCTTGCCCCGGGCGACATCGTCTGCGTGCCGCTCGGCACCCGCGAGGCGACCGCGGTGGTGTGGGCGGAAAATCCGAAGCCTAATCCGCGGCTCGATAATCGGCTGAAGGATATCGAGGAAAAGCTCGACCTGCCGCCGCTCAAGCCGGAATTGCGCGGCTTCGTCGATTGGGTGGCGAACTACACCGTCAGCTCCCGCGGCATGGTTTTGCGCATGTGCCTGCGCATGGGCGAGCATCTCGGCGCCGAACGCGAGCGCGTCGGCGTGCGGCTGGTCGGCGCCGCGCCGCAGCGCATGACCGGCGCGCGCTCGCGCGTTCTCGAACTCCTCGCCGACGGCATGGTGCGCGCCAAGGGCGAAGCCGCGCGCGAGTCGGGCGTCAGCGCCGGCGTCATCGACGGCCTGGTCGACGAAGGCACGCTGCAAGCCGTGGTGCTGCCGCCGGAACCGGTCGCCGAAAAACCGGATCCCGATTTCGCCCAGCCCGAATTCGCAGCCGAGCAGAGCGCCGCCGCCATGGCGCTGAAAGCGACCTTCGCCAAGGGCGGCTATTCGGTCACGCTCATCGACGGCGTCACCGGCTCGGGCAAGACCGAAGTCTATTTCGAGGCGGTGGCGGACGCCATCCGCGCCGGCCGGCAAACTCTGATCCTGATGCCGGAAATCGCGCTCACCGCGCAATTCCTCGACCGCTTCGCCGCGCGCTTCGGTGTGCGCCCGGCGGAATGGCATTCGGAACTGACGCCGCGCCGGCGGGCGCGCACCTGGCATGCTGTCGCCAAAGGGGAGGTCCCCGTCACTGTCGGCGCCCGCTCGGCTCTGTTCCTGCCTTACGCCGATCTCGGCCTCATCATCGTCGATGAGGAGCACGACCCGGCTTACAAGCAGGAAGACGGCGTGCACTATCACGCCCGCGACATGGCGGTGGTGCGCGGCCATATCGCCCGCATTCCGGTGCTGCTGGCCTCGGCGACGCCGTCGCTCGAAAGCGAGGTCAATGCCCGGCGCGGCCGCTATGCCCGCGTCAGCCTGCCGGAGCGGTTCGGCGGCCAGCGCATGCCGTCGGTCGAGGCGATCGATCTGCGCCGCGAGCCGCCGCCGCGCGGCCGTTTCATCTCGCCGGTGCTGGCCGGCGCGGTGCAGACCGCGCTGCAAAGCCGGGAACAGGCGCTGCTCTTCCTCAATCGCCGCGGCTATGCGCCGCTGACGCTGTGCCGCGCCTGCGGCTTCCGCTTCTCCTGCCCGAACTGCGACGCCTGGCTGGTCGATCATCGCTTCCGCAGGCATCTCGTTTGCCACCATTGCGGCTTCGCCATGCCGCATCCGGCTTCCTGCCCGCACTGCCAGGCGCAGAATTCCTTCGTCGCCTGCGGCCCGGGCGTCGAGCGGCTCGAGGAAGAGGCGCGCGCGCTGTTTCCCGAGGCGCGCATCCTGGTGCTGTCGAGCGATCTGGTCGCCTCGGTCGAACGGATGCGCGAGGAATTCGCCGACGTCGCCAAGGGCCTGTTCGACATCGTCATCGGCACCCAACTGGTGGCGAAGGGCCACCACTTCCCGATGCTCAATCTGGTCGGCGTGGTCGACGCCGATCTCGGCCTCGCCAACGGCGATCCGCGCGCCGCCGAGCGCACCTTTCAGCTCCTGCATCAGGTGGTCGGCCGCGCCGGCCGCGACGCCGGCATCGGCCGCGGCTTGTTGCAGACCCATCAGCCCGACCATCCGGTGATGCGCGCGCTGATCGCGCAGGACCGCGAGGCGTTCTACTCCGCCGAGATCGAGGTGCGCGAGAAGACCCAATACCCGCCGTTCGGCCGGCTCGCCTCGATCGTCGTCTCCGGCCCCGACAAGCACGACGCCGAACTGCACGCCCGCGCGCTCGCCCGCGCCGCGCCGCATCACGACCAAGTCCGCGTGCTCGGCCCCGCCGAAGCCCCGCTGGCGCTGGTGCGCGGCCGCCATCGCCTGCGCTTGTTGCTCAAGGCGCCGCGCAATTTCGATCTCTCGGCTTATGTGCGGGAGTGGTTGGCGGAGGCGCCGAAGATCAAAGGGGGCATCAAGCTCGATATCGATGTCGATCCGCAGAGCTTTTTGTGAGGGGGTGCGAGGGTGCCGTCTTATCCCACTCTCATACATAGTCCGTTAACGGTCTCAATTCGAGAATGGTTACGACGGAGGATCCCGATGTCTGATCGAGCTGGAATTGGTGGCATTGGTTCGCGCTATCAAATCAAGCGAGCCGGCAAAGTGGTATCTGAAGCCGACGATCCGGTGACCGCGCAGGCGATTGCCAAAGCAGCAAAGCGGGTGCAAACGACAAAGCATGTGAGCATCCATGATCGCGTGACGCGAACGGATGAACCGATTGGCTGATCGCCGTTTTTGTCGCAGCGCGAAGCGCGTCAGGATGGGTTGAGCAAGCGTAGCTCGGATGAGCGAAGCGATATCCGGGGGCAGCCTCGACGTTCAACCCCACATGTCGCTCCGCTTATCGGGGGCTACTCGCTTGCTGGCCTTCGATTCCATACCGGGATTCACTGGATGATGCAGGTCATGGTATCCCCATTCATGGAACGATACCCTTATGAGCAAGCGTAGCTCGGGCGGTAAGTCGCTGGAGAAAACTATGGCGACCCAAGAAGACAATTTAAAACGTGGCCTTACCGGCCTCATCACGTTTCAGGCATGGGGCAGCATCCGAAGCGCAAAACAGTGGGCAGATGAGCGTAATTATAACCTGGAAGTGTCGGACTGCGTAATCGCGCAACTATTGATCGGGGTTGTAATTGAAAGCGCGATCAATGAGGTCGGTGAAAGTCTTTTCTCAGCTTCTGTATGGGACGGAATCGAGAAGACGGACACCAAAACAAAATGGTGGATCGTCTCCGGTCAGGCGGGGCGAGCGCCGTTCGATTATGGAGTGGAACCAATGCAGACCGTTCGCGAAATAATGAGGGTGCGCAACAAGCTAGCGCATCCGAAGGTCTACAAATTCCCGCCGGAGATTATGTTGCAGAAGATCGACGGAACAGTTGAGCGAAACGTCGACCCCAACAAGCCGATTGAAGTCGGCGATAGTCCGATCACTGCGGCGATCCGCCTGCACGAGGACGAAGGGTTTAACTTCACCAATTCATTTGCGTTGTTTAAGAGAGCAGTGATTGGGCTAATAGCCCTAAAGGAACATATGGGAAGCGAATTTTTGACGTGGTCCTATGAATTGCGGAACCTCATAGAGCATTTTGAAAACGTGCAAGAAATCAACTAAGCAAGCGTAGCCCGGATGCGCGAAGCGATATCCGGGGACAGCCTCGCCGATCAATCCGCATTTCGCTCCGCTCATGCGGGCCACGTGCTACGTGCTGTCAGTGCACGATGATTGATATTGATGTGCCGCTATGAGGGACGATCGAGACGAGTTCCGCATCGAGCGAATGCGGCCCACGTATCACCTGTAATGTCACGTCGCTGATCGGCCCCAAGGTATCGTCGGGCGCGATGGTCTGGACGGCGGCATGGACCAGCCCCTGATTGTCCACGCTCATGGGGGGATGGGCGGAGAATATCAGGCCGTATCGGCTCGCATCCGTGACGTCGCGCAGCTTTGCCAACATGGGCGGCACAATGATCTTGGCGACATCAAACGGACCGAGTGCCGCGCCGTCATCGCTGAAGGAATAGAGTTCGCCGATCGCCCAGGTTTCGCGCTGCTCGACTTTTACCAGGAGGCGACTGTCCGGGGACCAAGCGGTCATCAGGTATGCCTTTGCGATCTTCGTACTGAGGTCCCAATAGGCGCCATGGGACTTCGCTAGAACCGTACCGTCTACGATCCGAACGATGAAATTCTCCAGGTCGGGATCGTCGATTCTAGGCCGATCAGTGGGCGGCCGATTGGCAAGTCGCCAAGCGAAAGCGATCTGCTTCGAGGGCGAGATCGTCTTCATGATGACGCGTGCTGCGCCGTCGCCGCTTCCGCAAATGAGATCAAAATCAGCCCGCGTGCATGGTCCCATTTCGGCCGATCCCATGCCGGCGCAAAGGATCAAGGCCGACAAGGCCAACGATCCTGCCATGATGCATTGCCGGGTCATCGTGTGCGTCCACGTGTGCGGGCGAGGAGCTTGGAATATTCCACTCGCAACTACAAGTGCAATGCGGAATGAGAGCGCAGCAAGCGTAGCTTGGATGAGCGGAGCGATGTCCGGGGCTAGCCTCGCCGCTTAATCCCGCATGTCGCTCCGCTCATGTGGGCTGCCAGCTCCGTCATGCCCGGCTCTCGGGTCCGGCCGCTGGCCGGCCCAAGTGTGAACCTTGTGCCGGGCATCCACGACTTAACGGCGGTGCGGAAGCTAAAGACGTGGATGGCCGGGAC
>Ga0181533_1001999_pt1 | contig 24837 bp, 13 predicted proteins | sample PEATcosm2014_Bin_45_FD_119772 | JGI IMG/M metagenome (GOLD analysis project Ga0181533, IMG submission 119772) | Peatland microbial communities from MTU Mesocosm Facility, Houghton, MI, USA - PEATcosm2014_Bin11_60_metaG | ecosystem: Environmental > Terrestrial > Soil > Wetlands > Peat | place...
ACTCACTACATGGGAATCGTTGAGGGCTGGCCCGTGGTGGTGAAACGAGTCGTGGATTTCTGTCTGGCTTGGATGGCCTTGATCGTGGTTTCCCCGGTTATGCTGCTAGCAGCAGCGCTGATCAAGCTTACTTCTCCCGGTCCCATCCTTTTCACGCAGGCGAGAATCGGTCAAAACAAAAGGAAGTTCACGATTTACAAGTTCCGGACCATGGCGGTTGACGCGGAAGCCAGAATGAAACAGGTGGAACATCTCAACGAGCTCAGCGGTCCGGTCTTCAAGATCAAGAACGATCCCCGCATCACCCCGCTGGGAAGATTCCTGCGCAAGACCAGCATCGATGAACTGCCTCAGCTGATCAATGTCCTGAGAGGCGACATGAGCTTAGTGGGGCCACGTCCGATGTCGGTCCGCGATTATGAACTCTTCAACAAAGATTGGCACCGTCGCCGCTTCAGTGTGCGTCCGGGAATCACTTGTCTGTGGCAGGTCAACGGCCGAAACTCCATCCCTTTCGAACAATGGATGGAGCTTGACATGCAATACATCGACAAATGGTCCCTCTGGCTGGATTTGAAAATTCTGGCCAAGACGATCCCGGCGGTTCTGCGGGGATCAGGCGCTGCATAGCTCGACGGCGTTTCCCCCCGACTGGTTCGTCCCCGAAAAATACATGACAGACTTTCAAGAGCTTGACAGAGCCCTAGCTCGACATGTGTCCCAGGGCGTATGCCGTGACGACGGGACTCGCCACACAGGGTGACCGAGGCGCTGGCCTGGGGCGGCGGAGTGCGACTCCAGCTTGACGACGGCACCAACCGGACTGTCGATCACGTCGTCCTCGGAACCGGATATCGGATCGACGTGAATTCGGTTTCTGTCCTGGCTCCCGAACTACGCCGTGAAATCGCACAACATGAAGGGTATCCTGACCTCAATAGCATGATGGAGTGCAAGGTTCCGGGTCTCCACTTCGTCGGGGCAGCGGCAGCCTTGAGTTTTGGAGTCGACATGTGGTTCGTGCACGGAGCACGCCGTGCTGCCGAACACGTTAGTCGGGTGCTGAGTCGCAGGCACTTCTGGCAACCAGCCATCGCTGCCAGGCATACCCCACTGTCGCATCGCGATCAGCACGCGAACCATCCGGCCGGTTGAGCGAATTGTGATCTCGCATCGTAACTTATCTGATGACCTCTGGCGGAGACAAATTGTTGCACCTTAGATTCCTGGGAGGGTTCTCTTTGGTTTCTTCGTCCGCAGCTACCTTGGGCGAGAAGGACAGCCTGAACGCGCCATATACTGTAAGCACTTCCGCTGGCTTGGATATGGCAGACAACTACGCTCAGGCGGAGCGTTGCGAAGTGGTGAGTGACTTCCAGCGCCTGGAGGAACTTTGGCCACAGTGGGAACGCCTGTGGGAGAGTGATCCTCGGGCAGAGATTTTTCAAACCCCGGAATGGACCAGGGCCTGGTGGCGGGCTTTCGGCGAAAGCTACACCCTTTGTACATTAGTGGTTTTTGCGGGAGAGGAAGTAATCGGCATCGTGCCTTTGGTGAGGCGCGATAATTTCCTCCGTTTTCTTGGCACGCCGGAAGCGGATTACGCCGATATCCTCTGTGAGGAAAGTCGCGCGGCAACGGTTCTGGCGGTTGCCCTGAAAACACTTCTGGAATCGGTTACCGGCTGGAAGGAATGTACTTTCCTGCACCTCTCCAAGCATTCGCGCCTGGTTCGGCATTACCCGGAGCTGCCTGGGAAAATCCGAGCCCGCTTGCGTCGCCTGCCTGCCGAGCGTCAGCATACGATCATCCTGCGCAATCAACGCGAGGCTGTGTTCAAGTCGCTGCTGGGAAAGCACCACACCCGGCGCTTACAAAACAAGTTGCGGAAAGCCGGTCAGCTGCGATTCCGTCACCTGGAGACATGGCAAGAGATAGAACAGTATCTCCCGGACTTCTTCCGGTACCACATCCGGCGCAACGCGGTGCTCGGCAGACAAAGCGCTTGCGAGGCCCCGGAGTTCCGCCAATTTATAAGTGCCCTCATCCAGGAACTGGGACCTACAGGCAGGGTGCGTTTCGGGGTGTTGGAGCTCGACGGCCGGCCGTTGGCTTTGGATCTGGGTTTTCAGGTAAATGGCAAGTTCATGCTTTACCAGCATACGTTTGACCTGGACGCATGGCATTACACTCCGGGCGAAGTGCTTTTGTGGAACGCCCTGGAGTACGCCAGGGATCACGTAACCAGGGAGTTTGACTTCGGCAGGGGCGACGAACTGTACAAAGACCGATTCTCCAACTACTCGCGCGAGACCTTTTCGCTATATGTCACACCTCGCAGTTTGCAAGGACGGATGCGGGGTTGCGCGCGAAGCGTCGAGGCGTATCTTCTTCCTGGTCTGGGGAAGATGACACAGATTGCTAAAAGCCACCGCACCAGCTTACGGGCGTTTCGATCGGTGCGCATGTGGATTACCGGCACCTGGGGTTGCGTTCGACAAGCCAGGAAAAATAATGCGCTGTGGCGTTACGCCCTTCATATCACAAAAGAACTCTTCGGCAACTCTATTTGGGACAAGAGATCGACCGACGTATTTGCACCCCAGACATCCCTCACCGAGCATGGAGGACCACTAATCAGTGCTCATGGCAACGGGGACCTCGACGTTAGCGTGCGGCAATTTGGCGACTTGGTTGATCTGGCTTGGCAGCATCCCGAAATACTGTCGCTGAACGAGCTTGCAGAATGTCGGAAACGGCTGAAGAGCGGCGACCGCATGTACATGGTGCGGGAGAAGGCCCAGGTCGTCAGCCTTTGCTGGGTGTCACGCAATGCGGATGCAACCGCGGTTTCCAGCGTACCGCGACTTGGGCTAAGCCCGACTAGCCCGGCGATTGTGGTCGACGAGTTTTGGAGCCCGCGCGATCGCGATATCTCAGCGGCATACCGGCTGTTGTTGTCGGCTCTCATGCGGGATGCCGCTGGCGAGAAGGCAGATCTGCTGGTGCACTGCGGGTCGGATCAGCCGGCGTTGCGAAGCGAACTCCGCCGCGGGGGGTTCGTTCCGAAGTTCCGGAGCACCCGGTACAGGGTTCTTAACTACTTCCGCCGCGACTCGGTTCGTCTGCATCCAACAGCCGGTCTGTCGCCATCGCACGTCACTTAGAGCAACTGCAGATCATTTCCACCAACACGGTTCAACGCCTTATGAATGAACTCAATCTTACCCCGGGCACCATCGAGATCGCGCCAGACAGCGTCCTGACGAGAGATGCGGAACGCTGGTCCGGCGGCGACCACGTGGAACGAGAACTGTCCTACTGGCGCGAGCAGCTAGAGGGCATTCCCGCAATCCTGGAACTGCCTACCGATCGGCCGCGCCCACCCAAGCAGTCGTTTCGGGCGGCGCGCGAATCCGTTGTTCTTCCTCGAGGCTTGAAACGCGCGCTGGAGGAACTGAGCGAGCGGGAGCGCGTATCTGTTTTCGTGATGCTCCTGGCTGCCTATCAGACACTGCTTTCGCGATACACCCGACAGGACGACATCCTCGTCGGATGCGCTCTCCCAGCCCGTGAAGAAACTAACCCGCAAGAATTGATCGAGGGTTTCGCCTCGCCCGCTGTGATTCGTACCGATATGAGCGGCGATCCTACCTTCCGGCAGTTGCTGCTACGCGTGAGCGATGCTACAAACGGTGCACGTGAGCATCAGAACGTGCCCTGGGACCGACTGGTCGAAGCGGTACAGCCCGACCGGGATGTCAGCCGTCATCCCGTGTTCCAGGTGCAGTTTTCCTTGGACGAATCCGAGTTTGTGCCTGAGGGCTGGGGAATCGAAGATGCTAAGACAGATGGCGGGCTGAAGGTCGATTTGCATCTGCAGATTTCGAACCGGCCCGACGAGCTGGCAGCGCATTTCACGTACAGCACCGACCTGTTCGACGCTGCCACGATTGTCCGGATGGCGGGGCACTACGAGAAGCTGCTCGTGGGCATCGTCGAAAACCCAGATCAGCAGATCACGCGCCTTCCTCTGCTAAGCGATGCGGAACGGCATCAGATTGTCGTGGACTGGAACGACACGCGGGTTGGCTATCCCAGAAATATCCCGCTGCACAAGCTGATCGAGGATCAAGTCGAGAAGACGCCGGACGCCCCAGCCGTGGTCTACGAATCGCAGCGGCTCACGTTCCGGCAACTGAACGATCGCGCCAACCAACTGGCGCACTTCCTGCAAAAACGCGGCGTAGGTCCCGATGTGCTGGTTGCCGTGTGCACCGAGCGGTCGCTGGAGATGGTGATTGCGCTTCTGGCTGTGATCAAAGCCGGTGGGGCGTACGTTCCGTTTGATCCTGAGTATCCCAAGGATCGTCTCGAGACGATGTTGCGGGATGCGAATCCGCCCGTGGTGCTGACCCAGGCTCATCTGCTCGACAGCGTGCCCGAGGGAAGCCGCGGCGTGTTTTGTCTGGATCGCGACTGGCACACGCTGCAGTCCGAGAGCACGGACAATCTGCCGGCAACGGTGGGTGGAAAGAACTTGGCGTACGCGATCTACACCTCCGGTTCCACCGGCAAGCCGAAGGGCGTGCCCAACGTACACGAAGGCATCGTCAACCGGTTGCTCTGGATGCAAGACATGTACAAGCTGACGGCGAAAGATCGCGTCCTGCAAAAAACGCCATTCAGCTTCGATGTTTCCGTGTGGGAGTTCTTCTGGCCGATGCTGACCGGCGCAACGCTGGTGGTGGCGCGGCCCGGTGGCCACCGCGATCCCGCCTACCTTGTGAACCTGATTGCGGAGCAGGGAATCACGACCCTGCACTTCGTGCCCTCGATGCTGAGCATCTTCCTGGAAGCCTCCGGGCTGGAGCGCTGCCGCAGTATCCGGCAGGTGTTCGCGAGCGGCGAGGCTCTGCCTTACGAACTGCAGCAGCGTTTCTTCGAGCATCTGGGATGGTCGGAGTTGCACAACCTGTACGGTCCGACCGAAGCGGCAGTGGACGTGACCTATTGGGCATGCAGTCCGAAGAGCAAGCTCTCGACCGTCCCCATCGGCCGGCCGATCGCGAACACGCAGATTTACATCTTGGATTCGAAACTGCAGCCGGTGCCGATCGGAGTTGCCGGGGAGTTGCATATCGGCGGAATCGGCCTGGCTCGTGGATATCTCAACCGGCCGGAGTTGACGGCGGAGAAATTCATCGCTGATCCGTTCGCCCAGGAGCCGGGCGCGCGTCTGTACAAGACCGGAGATTTGTCCCGTTTTCTTCCGGACGGGAGCATCGAGTACCTCGGACGAATCGACCATCAGGTAAAGATTCGCGGCTTCCGCATCGAGTTGGGCGAGATTGAAAGCGTGTTGCGGCAGCATCCTGCGATCAAGGAAGCGGTAGTTGTTGCGCGCGAAGATACGCCCGGCGACAAGCGGGTGGCAGCTTACTTTGTTCCCGACAATGGTGCGGCGCCCGCAACCGCGGAACTGCGCGCATTCATGCGCGAAAAACTTCCGGAATACATGCTGCCTTCGGTCTTCGTGACGCTGAAGACCATGCCTCTGAGCGGGAATGGCAAGGTAGACCGCAAGGTGCTGCCCAAGCCTGATCCGGCCGACTACGCGCCGACGGGAACATTTGCCGCGCCGAAGGATGCAGTCGAGTCGCAATTGGTTGAGATCTGGCAGACACTGCTGGGCGTGAAGCCGATCGGCGTGAAAGACAATTACTTTGAGCTCGGCGGGCATTCGATACTGGCAGTCAAAATGATGAACCGCATCGCGGAGACTTTCGGAAAGACGCTGCCGATCGCGACGCTTCTTCAGACTCCAACCATCGAGCAGTTGGCGGTCATCCTTCGCGATAAACAGTCTGCCCCGGCGTGGTCGTGCCTGGTACCAATTCAGAAGGGCGGCTCAAAAGCACCGTTCTTCTGCATCCACGGAGCCAATGGCGCGGTCGTCCGCTTCCATGCGCTGGCACAGCACCTGGGTTCGGATCAACCGTTCTACGGCGTGCAGGCGAATGGGCTAGGCGAGGGGCAGGTTTGCCACAAGCGCACCGAGGACATGGCGGCGCACTACCTGAAGGAAATCCTCGCGGTTCAGGCGCGGGGGCCGTACTTCCTTGGCGGATATTCGTTTGGCGGAGCGATCGCTTTCGAGATGGCACAGCAGTTGGCTGTCTTGGGTGAGGAAGTGACTGTTGTACTGTTTGACACCTACCTTCCTGTTCCGAAAACTTCCGTTTCTACATCTGCGGCATCTGTGTTGCTTTCGTTCTTCCGGGCTCCAGCGCCGGAAAGACCTGCCTATCTCTGGCGAATATTCACCAAGCCAATTCGAGACGTGCAGTGGCGGCTACACGTTGCCAGACTGCCCCACAACACCAAGAAGGTCCGAAAGGCCTGCCTGCAGGCGGAGCAAGAGTACCGGCCGCGACCTTACCCGGGGCGGGTTATTCTGTTTCGCTCGAGCTACAAACCTTTGGGACAGGTGGTTGATCCGCGGGCGGAGTGGCACCGGTACGCGGCTCGCGGATTGGAGATCTGCGAAATTCCGGGCAATCACGAAAACATTCTGCTCGAGCCGCAAGTTCGATTTGTAGCCGACCACTTAGGAGCCTTTCTGAACGGATCTCCTGCGCCGCTGGCAAACACGCCCCAACTGACTAAGGACTGATAAGTGACAGGATCGACACAACAACCAGTAATCGCACCCCCAGCGGAAGCCGGCCCGGACTCCAGCCGCCGATTCTGGTTGGGAAGAATCCTGGACATCGACCGGGCAAGCTTTCAGCGGAAGCTTATTCCCTGGGCGATGAAGGGCGGGTTGGCTTTGCTGGACCAGGGAGTCTTTGCCGGGTCCAATTTTGTGATGAGCATTCTACTGGCGCGGTGGATGCCGCCCGAGCAATACGGAGCTTACGCAGTCGCCTTCGCCGTTTTTCTCTTCCTGGTCAATTTTCACCAGGCACTGCTGCTGGAACCCATGTTGGTGTTTGGCAGTTCGGTCTATCGCAACAGCCTCCGGGGCTACATGAAGGCCCTGCTCCTGGCTCACTCAGCCATGAGCGCAGTAATGGTCGTGGGCCTGTGTATCGCGGCCGCGGTCGCACTGAAATTTGGTCAGGCCAACGGCTTGCCTGGTGCTCTGGTCGGTGTTGCGGTCGTCGCGCCGACGGTCCTGTTGTTCTGGTTAACCAAGAGAGTCTTCTATTTGAAGCTTTCCCCGGCACCCTCGGCCGCCGCGGCCATTCTGTACTGCGTTCTGACCATGGGTGGGCTGGCTCTGGTTTATCACCACAGCCATCAACTTTCCCCGTTAGCCGCGTTTCTGCTGATGGGGTTTGGTGGCCTCGGCGCCAGCTTCGTGCTGCTGGTTTATCTGAAGCAGCGGTTACCACGGAGCCCGGACGCCCCCAGCATCGGGGAAACGTGGCGCCGGCACTGGCGCTATGGGCGGTGGGCGTTGGGGGCAAACGCCATGATGTGGATTCCGATCAACGCCTTCTACCCCATTTTGAGCAAATTCTCGGGCATGGCGCAGGCGGGCGAACTGAAAGCCCTGATGAACTTTGCCGCACCCATGCTACAAGCCTGCGCTGCGCTCCACACCCTGCTGCTCCCATATGCGGCTCGGGTACTGGACCAGAGAGGGTCCGATGGCGTCAGCATCATTCTGCGGCGAATGACTCTGCTGTGCGTTGGCTGCGCCGTGCCCTACTGGATTGTGCTCCTTCTGTTCCGCGGGACCGCCTTCCAAATGCTGTACGCCGGCCGGTACATCGAGGTCGCCTATTTGCTGCCCGTCGTCGCATTGGCGTCGGTGGCAGGCAGCGCGTTTTTCGGCCCGTCGATCGTGTTGCGGGCCCTCGAGGCTCCCGGTTCGATATTTGCCGCGGTTTCGGTTTCGAGCGCCATCGCCCTTGCCCTAGGCATTCCGCTCACGCGAGCCTGGGGAGTGGGCGGAGCAGTGTGGAGCATAGTCTTGTCAGAAACCCTGGCTTTTGTGGCGGCGGTCGTACTGCTCCGTCGCAAGGCTCGCGAGTCTTCGGAAACGGAGCCCGCTCTGTTAGCCATGTCCACCAGCGAATAACCCAACCGCACGAGGCGGATTTCGGCAACGCCGCATCGGGTTGATAACGTCGAATTAACTTTGAGGAAAATACAACTATGATGAAGACTTACCGGATCCTTCACGCCAAAGCAGCCAGGAGCAAAATCCGCGTTCCCTTGGTGTGGTACTGGCATCTTGGAGTCAAACCTCAAGATGTCTTTCTGGCTTCGTATCCTCGTTCCGGCAGCACCTGGCTGCGCTTCATGCTCTTCGAAATACTGTGCGGCGAGGATCCCGGATTTCGAAGAATTGAGAACCGCCTGCCGGAGATTCAGTGGCATCGCGGCGCGCCGCCGATTTTACCCAGTGGTGGGCGCTTGATCAAAACCCATGAACAATATCGCAAGAACTACAAAAGAGCCGTCCTTCTGGTTCGTGATGTCCGGGATGTTTTTCTTTCCGCCTATGCCAGGGGTTCGCAGGACGGCATAGTCCAACTTCTTTCGAAGGGCGATATGGACAGCTTCTTGCAGGTCTTCATGGACGGCACCGCGTTGCAAATGGGTTCGTGGCAGGAACACTCGCGCTCCTGGCTGGAATCTCCCACCGCAAAGAATGGCAATCTGTTGGTTGTGAAATATGAGGAACTGCGCAAGAACCCGGAACCGATCCTCGCGCAGTTGCTAGAGTTTGTCGGCATCACACCCGACATGCAGGTCATTTGCAAGGCGATCGAGGACAATACGTTGCATCAGATGCGCGCAAAAGAGGACCGAGAGAAGAAGGCCGGAGAGCAATCGATTCTGCTCGGGCCTCACAAGAACGCCGGAGAAGAGGGACGTTTCGTCCGCAAGGGAAGCGTCGGCGGGTGGCGCGACAAACTGGCCGACGCCCAGTTGGAGTTCATTGACCGGTATGCCGGCGATGTGCTCATGACTCTGGGATACGAACGCCGTCCGGCAAGACTGCAGCAGACTCAGCCGGAAGTAGCAACCCTCAGCATCTAACCCTGCATCATCGCCTCGTGCTGAACTGCAATCGTTGTGCATAGGGCGGCTTTGCAGCGACGTGTACCTGCTTCCGCTCGAACCTCCCGCCTTCGTGACGACCGCGGAAAGGGAATACGCGCCTGGTAACAGCTATTCTGTGTGACCATAGAGAGAACACCGCCTAAGAATGCCTGACTTGGCGACCAATTCGAACATCAGACTCAAACCTCCCGTTCGCACCGGGAAAGTTAGTCTGCGCTATGCAGTCTGGTTTTTGCTGCTCGTATTGGCAGGCGGTGTCACGGCGCTTTTTCCCGCCTTCTGGCTCGGTTGCCTCGCGATTGCAGCCGTGATCGGAATCTGTTGGGTGGTGTTCGCAATTGCGGGGCGTGCAGGCCTGGAACCGTGGCAAGTCATCGCGCTCACGATTCTAGGCGGTTACATAGTGTTGAATTACGGATTTGACAATTTGGCGATCCACCTCGGTGGATTCCCCATACTCATCGCCTACGGGCTGATTTACGTTTCATTGGCTCTGGCAGTTCTTGCCCATCGACATTTGGTGCCCGAAGCGCTGCGCGAACCGGCCCTGCTGTGTGTCCTAGCCATTCTTTGTTTGTCACTTTTTCACCTGCCCACGGATATTCCTGCGTACGGAAGTTGGGCCTTCCGGGACTGCACGATGTGTTTCGACGGGCTTTTCGTGCTGATGGGGATGCTTTGGGCCAAAAAGAGCGATAGTTCTCACTTCTTAATGAAGTGGTTGATGGCCGTCTTCATAGTGAACATGTTCTATAGCATCACCCTTCCGTGGAGTGAACAGATCTGGTCTTGGTCTCCGCAAAGTGGCGTGTATAACGCGGTCCCGCTGCTGGGGAATTACCATGGCTCAGGCGACGTATTATTCGCCGGCGCCGTGTTCTGCATCTGCGTCGGCAGCTACGTGATCAGCCGCCCGCGCTGGTTGATGCCCCTTCTGGTGCTGGGGCAATTACTAGGAATCGCGGTCACACAGGTCCGCCGGATGTACCTGGGAATTGTGGTGGTGATTCTTATTCTTATCCTGGCAGGAGAAATCAAGAAATTCGCGCGGCTTTTCATTCTGGTTCCTGCAGCCCTCGCAGTAGTTTTCGCCGTGACCAGCTGGGGTGGTTTGGAAATCTCGGGTCGAGTCGGCAAGGTGAGCCTCCAGTTCTTTGCAGACCACCTGCGAAGCTTATCCGGCGCCGAGGACGCACCGGGTAGCGACCCTCAGACTCGCGTCAGTATGGGCCGCGAAGCCTTGCAGCATTTCTACGCGCACCCGGTCATCGGAGAGGGGTTCGGTCAGCCAGTAACTGATGAGATGGATTATGACACCGGCTTGATTACGCGAACGCCCCACAACACGAGCATCACTTACCTGGCAAGGCTGGGAGTGGTGGGATTCTCTCTTTGGATGGCATTTCATTTCTGCCTCTGGAAGAGGTTCTACTATGCGTATCGACAGCGCCGCTCTGCTGACAAGCAGCTCTACACTTTTGTTTTGTGGTTCTTCCTCTATTACGTGCTCTTTATGATGACGAGTCTTGTGGAGTCTCCTTTCGAGTATCCTGCCAGCGCCATTCCATTCTATTTCCTGATCGGTTTCGCTCTAGGCTTGATTCGTTGGCATCTGTCCCCCAAAAACAAGCGTGAAGTCCAGTCGGCGGCGTTCGCTGAGTAGCGCTGATAAACCCCGCCTGTAATGAGTCTAAGTAATCCGGATCGCACAATGGAAGGGCATTTCGGGGGAAGCCGCAAGTAATGGAAAGATTGAGAATTGTTACGACGAGTTGGGATGACGGCGACCGCGCCGATCTGAGGCTTGCCGAGATGCTCCAGTCCAGGGGGATCGCGGGCACTTTCTATGTTCCCACCAGACCCTATGGCGGACGCCCTGCGCTCAGTCATGCTGATTTAAGAAACCTGTCATCTGAGGGTTTTGAAATCGGAGCTCACGGAGTTACCCACAGACTCCTCTGGGGGCTGCCGGCGGAAGAATTGGCGGCGGAAATAAATCCCTGCAAGCCGACTCTCGAAGATATCCTCGGAAAGGAAGTTCGGATGTTCTGTTATCCCTGCGGCCGCTACGACTCGAACGTGATTCGAAGTCTGCAGCAGGCGGGGTACTGGGGCGCGCGAACCACGCGTATGCTCTCAACCCGGATGGAATTCAAGCCTTTTATGATGCCGACCACCGTTCAGATCATGCCGCATCGCACGCCGGCATACATCAGGAACGTGTTGCGGTCGCGAAAAATGGAAAGCGTGAGGGTTTTTCTCGGCAACTTGAGCAGGCTCGGCAATTGGCTCGAATTGAGCAAAAGGCTCTTTGATTCCGTTTTGCAAGACGGCGGCATATGGCACATGTACGGCCATTCGCACGACGTTGAAAAGCTGGGTTTGTGGAAAGATCTCGGGGAGATTCTGGACTACGTGGGCAAGCGGCAGGGAGTAATGTACGTTCCGAATGGCGAATTGAACCGGCTCCTGTTCTCGCAGGGCAGCCCTGCCGGAAAAGGTTAACTGTGAAGATCATTCTCGTTCATTGTCATTACCAGCAACCCGGCGGCGAAGACGTCGTACTCGACCAGGAACGTCATATGCTGGAGCACGCTGGACACCAAGTTGTGCTGTACCGCCGAAGCAATCTTGAGACGGACTCCTACCCCGGCGTCAAGCGACTGGTGCTTCTGCAAAAGGCGATCTGGAATAGCGACACTCAGGACGAGTTTTCCGAATTGCTGCGCGCCGAGAGACCGGATATTGTCCACGTCCATAACACCTGGGTAATGATCTCGCCCTCGATTTACTCCGCGTGCCGGAAAGCAGGGGTGCCGGTAGCGCAAACGCTGCACAATTACAGGCTTCTATGTCCCGTAGGAGTCTTTTTCCGGGATGGCAAAGTCTGTGAAGAGTGCATGGAACATTCTTTGTGGCGAAGCATCCGGAACCGATGCTATCGCGACTCTCGCGCAGAAACTGCAGCCGTAGGCATGATGCTGGTTGTGCATCGCGCTCTCCATACCTGGGACCGGGAGGTGCAATGCTACATCGTCCCCACGGAGTTTGCCCGGAGTAAATTTCTGGAGGGTGGACTGCCTGCAGAAAAGATATTTGTCAAATCGAATTTCGTCTCGCCTGACCCGCAGCCCCGGACTGGAGTTGGAAAGTACGCTGTGTTCGCGGGCCGGCTTGCGCCGGAGAGGCGGGTTAATACGCTTCTGAATGCTTGGGGCCACCTTAGCAGCCGCATTCCTCTGGTGATTATTGGTGGCGGAGAACAACTCAGTCAACTGAGGATGAAAGCACGCGGGAACAATCTCGAGATGGTCGAGTTCACCGGGCTGATGGAACATAGCCGAACCATTACAGCCATCAAGGGAGCGCGCTTTCTAATCTTTACCAGCGAATGGTACGAGACTTTCGGGCTCACTTTGGTGGAAGCTTTTGCCTGCGGCGTTCCGGTGATCTGTTCCAGAATGGGCGCGATGAAGGAGATCGTGGACGACGGCCGCACGGGCTTGCACTTTAATCCCGGCGATAGTGAGGACCTGGCCGAAAAGGTCGAATGGGCTTGGAATCACCCTGAACGCATGCAGCAAATGGGTGAGGAAGCCCGGCGGGAATACGAAAACAAATACACGGCGGAGAAAAACTATCCCCGCTTGATGGAGATCTACCGCCAGGCGGCTGCGCGGTTTGCGTTGGAATCGGCTGCACCTGGCCGCAGTCCCTCTAGCTCAACAACTGTCGAGGCGAGTTCGGCGACGGTGACGGAACCGGCCTTGGCCGAAAATGCCACCCCGGAGCTTGGGTCCTTCGCTCCAGTCCGGCAAGAGAACAAGCAACTAAGAATCGTTCTTGCCCATAATTACTATCAGATTCCTGGTGGCGAAGACGAAACCCTCCGGAGAGAGGGTGAGTTGCTTCGCGCCAATGGTCATTACGTGAAAGAGTTCATTCGGCGGAACAGCGAGGTGAACTGGACCAGCTTCGTGGCAAAAGCTGCCGCGGCTGCGCGGACAGTTTGGGCGGGCGATAGCCGGAAAGCCATGTTGTCGTTCCTGAAGGAAGAGAAACCAGATGTCGCCCATTTCCACAACATAGTTCCCATCATGTCGCCATCGGTTTATTACGCTTGCCGGGATGCAGGCGTGCCGGTGGTGCAGACTTTGCACAATCCCCGACTTTTCTGCCCGGGAGGCAACCTCGAACGCAACCATCGAATCTGTGAGGACTGCAAGGGCAAGAAGATCGCATGGCCGTCGGTTGTGCACGCGTGTTACCGGCAATCCCATATCCAGACGGGCGTGGTGGCGACCATGTTGGCAGTGCACTGGCAGCTGAAGACGTGGGAGGAGATGATTTCTGTTTATGTGGTTTCAACTCAGTTTTACCGTCGCAAATTCATCGAGGCAGGTTTTCCGCCGAAGAAGATCATGTTGAAGCCGCATTTTGTGGAGGACCCCGGTGTGGTTCACCGCGACGGCGGCTATGCCGTTTTCGTTGGTCGGCTCTCCCCCGAGAAAGGCGTCTCCACTCTGTTGCGTGCCTGCGCGAAGCTGAGAAATGTCCCGGTCAAGATTCGAGGGGAAGGCCCGCTCTTGCCAGAAGTGCAGGAGGTCGCGCGGAAATCAGGCGGAGCGATAGAAATTCTGCCGCGACTCGATCGGGCGGGGCTGAACCAACTCATGAGCGGCGCGCGATTCTTGATTTGGCCGTCGGAAGGCTACTACGAGACGTTTGGCTACGTTGCTGTCGAAGCGTTCTCATGCGGCGTGCCGGTAGTCGCTTCCCGGGTTGGGGTTGCCGAGGAAATAGTGCGTGATCAGGAAACCGGGCTGCATTTTCGCTACGGCGATGCCGATGACCTGGCGGCCAAGATGGAATGGGCATGGACGCATCCCAATGAAATGGAAGCGATGGGCCGGTCCGCCCGCGCGGAATACGAGGCCAAGTACACCCCCGAACGCAACTACCCGATGCTGATGGATATATACAGCCACGTTCTGTCGGATGCTTCGTTACAACAGGCCAATGTTCTCGCCTACCAAGAGTGAGCACTGCCGAAATGTGAGTGGTAAAGCTCTCCCCCAGTTGCAAAACCGTGAATTATGCCAATTGAACCCGTTCTTGCAGAACGGCAAACGAGTGCCGCGAGTGAAGCGAGTACTGCCGTCCCTCAGGCTTTGGGTAAGGACCCAGCGTCAAACGGGGACGACAGCGGTCTCGTGAAAGTGCGCTGGTACTTATCCCGGCTTGCCTCGATGCAACCGGCGGAAATCGTGTGGCGGGCGCGCTCCGCCGCCACCCTGCCGCTGGACTGGGCAGAATGGAAGAAGCAACCGGCAGTGCCGGCCCCGCGCTGGACGCGGCTCGACCCCGCGTCGTACCCCGTACAACTGCACCGCAGCGGAGTGCCGATGGAGAGCATTCACGTGTTCGACCTTGAATTTCCGGTGGGATTCGAGTTCGATTGGCATCGGGATTACCGCTATGGACGCCAGGTTGAGCGCAGCTTTGCCGGTACACTGAACATTCGCGATACCACGGTGGTGAGCGATATCAAGTATGTTTGGGAGCCCAGCCGGCACCAACATCTCTCTGCATTGGCATTTGCTGCGAATGCAGAACAAAACGCGGACTACATCGTTCGGACACTCTCTTCCTGGTTGCAGGCGAACCCGTATCTTTGCGGCGTGCACTGGACCAGCAGCCTGGAACTGGCCGAGCGGATGATCTCATGGGCTCTGTTATATCCGCGAATTGCCGAGTCGGTCGCCGGCGATGGGGAATTCCGCCAGCGCTGGCTTGCCTCGATCTACCAGCACATGGCGCGCATCTCCCGCAACCTGAGCCTGTATTCATCGGCCAATAACCACCTGATCGGCGAACTGGTCGGACTATTTGTGGGAGCGTCCTGCTTCGACTTCTGGCGGGAGTGCAGCGATTGGCGCAAGCTTGCACAGAACTTGCTGGAGCGCGAAATTCGCCTGCAAGTTGGAGAGGACGGTGTGGATCGCGAGCAGGCGATGTCGTACCACCTCTTCGCGATGGAGTTGTTCCTCCTTGCCTTCATCATCGGTCGCAACACCGGCCGTTCATTCAGCGAAGGATACGCACAACGGTTGCGAGGGATGGCCGGATTTCTCGATGCAGTCGCCACGTCGAGCGGAGATTTGCCGTGGTACGGGGATTCTGACGATGCGCGCGGGTTTGTGTTGTCGGAGGGTGAGAGCGCGCTGGAAGTGGTCATGCAACTGGCGGGGTTGCTGTTTGCCGAGCCGCAATGGCTACGTTTCAGCAAGACGGCCACGGCGGCGACGCGAGCGCTCGTCCCAGATTTAGTTGCAAATCTCAATCACGCCGCGCGGCCGCCAGTCCCGCCCCGCGCTCTGTTTCCCGACGCCGGGCTAGTCTCGGTGCGCAGCGATGACGAAAGCATGCGTCTCCTGATGGACTTTGGTCCCCTCGGGTTCACGAGCATAGCGGCGCATGGCCATGCCGATGCTTTGTCACTTTGGCTGTCGATCGGCGATGAATACTTCCTGGTTGATGCCGGGACCTATGCCTACCACTCCCATCCTGAGTGGCGGAGTTTCTTTCGCAGCACGGCGGCACACAACACTGCATGCGTGGATGGTCGGAGCCAGTCGGAAATGGCGGGTCGTTTTCTGTGGAGGGCAAAGGCTAATGCGCACCTGCTGCGCTTTGAAAGCAACTCTGATCAGGTGACGATTGAGGCTGAACACGACGGCTACACGCGTTTGGAAGACCCGGTCATCCATCGCCGCAACGTCTGTTTCGACCGTAACCGCGGCGATGTCTCCATCGAAGATTCATTTCAGTGCGCCAGCCATCACGAGGTCGACTTGTTCTTTCACATGCATGAAGACGCCGCAGTTCGAAGCGTCAACGATAGCGAGGCCCAAGTGGATTGGCGAAGGCGACACATTGTTTTCTCTTCGCCAGATCGCCAGGGTCGCTGGGAGATCATCTGCGGATCTGAAAATCCTCGGCTCGGCTGGCGCTCGCGCCGGTTTAACCAAAAACAGCCCACCCCTACTTTACGCATTCGTACGGAAATCAATGGATCAACCACAATTCGCACGCATTTGAGGATCAACTCATGAATATCAGCATCGTGGGTTTGGGTTACGTGGGCGCGGTATCAGCCGCCTGCCTGGCAGACGCGGGGCATCGCGTTTGGGGAGTGGATATTAACCCCGAGAAAGTACGCATCATCAACGAAGGCCACTCTCCCATTGTGGAAAACGGCTTGGCCGATAAGATCGCACTTGGACGAAAAACTGGATACTTGTGCGCGACGACAGATGTCGAGCAGGCATTGCGTGAAACTGAGTTGTGCTTCGTGGCGGTAGCTACTCCCAGCCGCGCAAATGGGCAGATCGATCCCGCGCATCTGTTCCGCGCCTGCAGCCAGATCGCGACCGCCCTTTCGAGGCTCGGCAAGAAGCAGATCGTGGTGATCCGCAGCAGCGTGTTGCCCTCCATCTTCGACGACTGCCGCAAAATATTCGAATCGCTTGCCCCTGGATTGGTGGAGTTGTGCGCTAATCCGGAATTCCTGCGCGAAGGCACTGCGATCCGCGATTTCGAGGAGCCGGCGTTTACCGTTCTGGGGACCGAGAGCGCGGCGGGCGAAACGGCGCTGCGCTCGCTCTATGCCGATCAAGCGGCGCCCATCTTTGTGCTCAAGCCCAGAGAGACGCTGATGGTGAAATATGCCAGCAACGCCTTCCACGCCTTGAAAGTTGCCTTCGCCAACGAAATTGGTGCCGTCTGCCAGCAGGCGCAGGTGGATGCCGAAGCCGTGATGAACGTCTTCTGCAGCGATACCAAACTCAACATCTCGCGGCGGTATCTGATACCGGGTTTCGCCTTTGGCGGCTCATGCCTGCCGAAGGACGTGCGCGCGATTCTTTACGAAGGCAAAACACTCGACCTGCATTTGCCGCTCATCACGGCGGTATTGTCGAGTAACCAGGAAGTCATCGAACGGGCCTTCCAGAAGGTCCGGGCGACAGGGAAGCGGCGCGTCGGCATGATCGGCCTCAGCTTCAAGTCAAACACCGACGACCTGCGGGAAAGCCCGTTTGTCGAATTAGCCGAGCGCTTGCTGGGCAAGGGCTACGAGTTGAGCATCTATGACCTCAATGTCATCGAGGCGCGATTGACGGGCGCAAACAAGGAATACATCAACGGCGTCATCCCACACCTCTCGCGGCTGCTGGTGCCCTCGCTCGATGAGTTAAGGGATGCCGAGTTGCTTATCATCGGCCACCATTTCGACGGTGTTGCCGCGCTGCTCGAGACCACGCAAGCGTCAGTCATTGAGTTGACCACCCGCCAGCGAGGGACGCAGGCGGGCACATTGGAACGCGAACTGGTGCTCGAAATATGAGAACGAACCGCAACATCCTGATCATCGTGCAGAACCTGCCGGTGCCCTTTGACCGGCGCGTCTGGATGGAAGCGACCAGCTTGCGCCGCCACGACTTCGGCGTCGCCGTCATTTGCCCGAAAAGCGGGTCCTACACTGCCAGTTACGAGCGTCTGGAAGATGTGGATATCTATCGTTACCCGCTGATTTATGAAGCGCACAAGGGCGCAGCCAATTATTTCTTTGAGTTCGTGTATTGCTGGCTGGCTACGCTCTGGCTGGCGCTGAAGGCGTATGCGCATCGCCCGTTTCACGCCATCCATGCCTGCAATCCGCCGGATACATTTTTCGCGCTGGCATTGCTGTTTCGGCCGCTGGGAGTAAAGTTCGTTTTTGACCATCACGATCTATGCCCGGAACTATTTGTCGCCAAGGGGCACCCTCGCACCAGCATGCTCTACCGTGTTTTGGTGAGGTTGGAACGGATGACGCTCAGGTCGGCGCACACGGTGATCGCCGTCAACGAGTCTCACCGGGCGATTGAGCTGCAGCGCGGTGGCATTGCCGACGCAAAAGTCGCCGTCGTGCGGAGCGGTCCTCGACGCGGATGGGCCGATATTCACTCGCCGAACCCCGAACTGAAACGTGGCCGCCAGTACCTTGTGATGTACCTGGGTGTCATGGGCGAGCAGGATGGAGTGGATCACTTGCTGCGCGCAATCCAGACCTACCGCTCCATGGCTCCCAACGACACGTTATTCGCGTTTGTCGGCGGCGGAACGGACCAGCCGCGCATGAAGGTATTGGCCGAGCAGATGGGTCTGGGCCCGGTGGTGCATTTCACAGGCCGCATTCCCGATGAGCAGTTGTGGGACTATCTTTCCACCGCCGACGTATGCGTCGACCCGGACCCCATCACGGAGTTTAACAATCTGTGCACCATGAACAAAATTATCGAGTACATGGCGTTCGGACGGCCTATCGTGGCGTTTGATCTGATGGAGCATCGTCGTTCCGCCGAATCGGCGGCTGTTTACGTAGGAAACGACGACGCTGGGCTGGGGCGTGCGATCCGGGAGTTACTGCTGGATCCGGAACGGAGGCAGGCCATGTCGGAATTTGGCCGCGCGCGTTTCCGCGAAGCACTGGCGTGGGAGAACTCGGAACGGCGGCTGATCGCGGTCTACGAGCAGTTATTTCACCGGGGATTGAGATCGGTCGTCGGTCCGAGTACTCACGAGTGCGCAAGCACAGATCAACCGCGCGCGTGATCACCTTATTCAGAGCAAACAACCCATGGCAGCGATAACTCAATTACGGGTCGAGTTGCATTGTCATACGGTTTATTCGTATGACGGGCACATCGAGTTCGACGGGCTGCTGCGCGCCGCCCAGGGAAGGCTCGATGTCGTATGCATCACGGATCATGACACTATCGAAGGTGCGATCGAGTTTCAGAAACGAAGCCAGGCACGCAATGCGGATTTCCAGATCGCCGTCGGCGAAGAGCGGACCCTGGCGGATGGCAGCCACGTAATCGGCCTTTTCCTGAAAGAAGCCATTGTCTCGGACACTTTCGAAGACGTTGTGCGGGAAATTCGGGGGCAGGGCGGTCTCTGTACCATTCCGCATCCCTTTCGGCACCGCGATGGCGCGCTGCGTGAGGTTGCGCGTCCCCTGGGAAAAGTTTCGGGATTCGAGATCTTTAACCCCAAATGCTCGCTGGAGGAAAACCAGAAGGCGCGCGTGTTGTGCGGCGCGGGACCGGTTGCCATCGGAGGCAGCGATGCTCACTACGAATGCGATTTAGGCGAATGCGTGAACGTCATTCCTTACGCCGGCGATGTGAGTGGCAGTCTGGAGCAGTTTCTCGAAGGCCGGGGCCGATATGAGGTCCTCGGCATACATCAGAATGGCAACGGAAAAGGCCGTCAGTATGCGCCCTTCTATTACCGGATAAAACCGTACGTGCGCGTACCGCGGCCACTTGTACCCGCGGCGCAGAAGTTATACCGCGTCTATCGAAACTCGAAATCGCGTTGGAAAACGCCAAAACTGGAGACGAAGTATGTCAGCGAATAAGGGCCTAGTAAAGAACGTATCGCGGTTGCATGGATATTGGATTTATCGGAATCTTCTTAGCCAATCACAATTTTGGCCGGAGGAACGCCGTCAAAAGTATGTCATGCAGAACTTGCGCCAAACTCTGGTTCGCGCTTACGAGGGAACTCCATTTTATCGGGAAGAATTCCGGCAAGCAGGCTTCGACCCGCGCAAGGATTTTCGCTCTCCGGAGGATCTGGCCCGGCTGCCACTGCTCACCAAGTCCGACGTTCGCAAGAATATCAATGACATTATCGACCACCGTTTTGAAAAGGGAAGCGTTCTGACCCATACGAGTGGATCCACGGGCGAGCCTTTGCCCATGCGGCTCAATGAGTATTTCATGGCGTTTGACAATGCCTGCCTTTTCCGTCACTGGTCGTGGGCTGGCTACACATTTGGTGCGCGCATGGCCGCGCTGCGAACCTATGTTCCTACTCAAACCTCCGAACCTCTTTGGCGGTATGAAAAACTGAAAAACACAATGTACTTGTCTGCTTACCATCTGAGCCCGGCAAATTGCAGTGAGTACGTTGATCGTCTGCTTAAGTTCCGGCCAAAGTTCATCAAGGCTTATCCTTCGTCGATTACCGTTTTCGCTGAGTTTGCCTATCCTTATCGAGACAAGTTCGATTTCTTGCAAGGAATTTTCACCGCCTCCGAAACCTTGCTCCCGACCGAAAGGGATCGTGTCGAGCGTACGTTCGGCAAGAAGCTGTTTAATTGGTACGGTATGACCGAACCGGCGGTGATTATCACCGAGTGCGAACGGCACAATGGCATGCACATCAACTGGGAATACGGGTACCCCGAGTTTTTGCCCTCCGATGACTTGGCGCCCAACGAGTTTCGCCTGGTAACAACTGGGTTCCATAACCCCGTGATGCCTTTTATTCGCTATGACACGGGCGACATCGTGCGCCTGTACGAAACACCACAGGCTTGTTCGTGCGGGCGTAACATGCCGCTGATTCACTCGATTGTCGGGCGCAAGGACGAGTGCATCCTCATGCCCGACGGCCGGCGGCTTCCGTCCGCAAATTTCTACAGTGTTTTCCGGGCACATCCCGAAGTCCTCAAATTCCAGATTGTCCAATACGGACGCAGCGAGATCGTCGTAAAACTCCTGTTGCGTCAGGACGCTACTAACGTGCAAGGGTTGTTGCGGCTTCTGCGCGAGGAGTTGCACGCGCGCTTTGGCCGGAATATAGAACTCGATCTGGAGGTGACCGACCGCTTCCTGACGAACTCGGATGGGAAGACTTTGGTCGTTGTTCGCCGGCCAGGAACTCGATCGGTCGAAGAGAAGCAGGAGTACGCCACCTCATTGCAGTCTCTGAAATTCGCATGGGCTCTTGAACGCAAAGGGCAGGAGATCGCGAAATTAGACTGGAACGAGGCCGAGCGCGTCCCTTCACCCAGAGTTCGCGAGGCACTCCGCAACCTGATGGACAACGATCATTACGCCTGCTGGTACCCGGACCCCGATTCGAGCCAACTCCTGAAGGCCATCTCCGAGTACGCCGGCGTTCCTACCGAGCACATCATTCTCAGCCATGGTTCCGATCTTGGATTGGAGTTGGTTGCCAACACCTTTACCCACCTTGGGGACAAGGTCTTGGTGGTTAGTCCCAACTACGATCACTTCCGCGCCATGACGGAACAACGAGGGGCGGAGATTCTCCGATTTGATTACCGCGGCGACGCACCTTTTCCGCGCGATGAATTCATCAGCATGGTTGCGAAACACTCTCCGCGCGTGGTCTATCTAACGAACCCGAACAACCCACTCGGTTACGCCCTCGAATTACCCGTACTCGAGGACCTAGCCGCGGAGTGCAGCCGTCTCTCTGTACTCTTGATTGTCGACGAAGCATACTTTGAATTCTGCGGAGTCACGGCTGCAAAGCTGGTGACGAAGTATTCGCATTGCCTTGTCAGTCGCACTTTCTCAAAGGCGTTCGGCATGGCGGGTCTGCGTTTAGGATACGTGTTAGCACCGTTGGAGATTGTTCGCGTGCTGAACCGGCTCAACATCTCTAAGAGCGTGACCATGTTTGCCAAAACAGCAGCTCTGGCGTCCATGCGGGACCTGCAGTCGGTTCGGGAATATGTTGAGGAAATTAATCTGGTGAAGGAGCAGTTCTACGCGCTCTTCGAAGAATTCAAACTCGACTATCAGCGCTCGCGGGCGAATTTTATCGCCTTCGAACATGACAAAGCTGCAGACATCGTGCATTACCTGTCGCAGAGGAATATTTTGGTTCGCGACGGCAGCCGTTATTCCCGCGGCAACGGATGCGTGCGAATGTCGGTAGCTGGCGCGCAGAGCGCATTGATTGTTATGAAAGCGCTGCGTGAATACTTGTCTCAGCCGAGCAAGAGCGATGCAGATTCCAAGGTTGAAATTCCAGTTGCAACAGCTGGCAATTGACACACTAAGGTGCTGTAATTAGCTCTCACAACGCACGTGAAAGGACGTACGATTGCTTCAAGTCATCCAATATCAGAAGACAGGTGAAATCAGCGTAGACGAACTGCCTGCCCCGAAACTTCGGCCAGGCAGCGTGCTCGTCCGCAACGTATTCTCGCTGATCAGTGCCGGAACCGAACGGACGTCGGTGGAAACCGCTCAGGCGTCCATGGTGCAGAAGGCTCGCCTGCGGCCGGACCTGGTCCGTCAGGTACTCGACAACGTTCATCGTGAAGGCCTGCTGGCCACTTACAAAAAGGTTCAGGCTCGGCTGGATAACTTCAAGGATCTGGGGTATAGCTCCGCAGGCGTCGTGATCGAATCCGCCGTGGACGATATTAAAGTGGGAGAGCGCCTCGCCTGCGCCGGTGTCGGCTACGCGGCACACGCCGAGATCATTTCGGTTCCACGGAATCTGGTCGTCAAGGTGCCAGACGAAGTCGGTTTCGATGAAGCCGCTTTCACTACCGTTTGTGCCATCGCCATGCAAGGCGTGCGTCAGGCCGATGTTCGCGTGGGCGAGCAGGTTGTCGTTATCGGCCTGGGGCTGATCGGGCTGATCACCGCCCAGTTGCTGAAGGCGAGCGGCTGCCGCGTCATGGGTATGGATGTCGCTCCGAAGAACTTCGATTTGGCCCTCACCTTGGGATGCGATCGCTGCATTATTAGCAACGACGACGCCGTCTTCGAAGTGCAGAGTTTCACCCGCGGCTATGGCGCCGATGCTGTCGTCATCGCCGCTGCCACCACTTCGAGCCAGCCGGTGGAATTGGCCATGCAGTGCGTTCGCAAGCGGGGTACGGTGGTCGCTCTCGGTGCGGTCGGGATGAACATCCCCCGTTCTCCTTTCTACGAAAAGGAGGTCAACTTCCTCACCTCCTGCTCCTATGGTCCTGGCCGCTACGACGCCAATTACGAAGAGCGCGGGCAGGACTATCCCCTCGGATTTGTTCGCTGGACTGAAAACCGCAATATGGAAGCAGTGCTCGACATGATGGCCCAGCGGAAGCTTAACGTTGAGGCGTTAATTACGCACCGTATCCCGGTCGAACAGAGTCTCCGGGCATATGACATCATTACTGGAAAAGTGCCCGAGCCCTATCTCGGTGTCCTCATCCAGTACCCCGAACCGAGCGCACCGATTGCGCTCAACCGTCGTATTGAGTTGCGCAGTGCAGTGCCCGCGGGGCCAGAACGGAAACCGGTCCTGGGCTTCATCGGGGCGGGCAACTTCACGCAATCCACGCTGTTGCCGCCGATAATAAAACTGGCTTCGCGCCTGCGCGGCCTCGCCACTGGCAAGCCCGTCAACGCCAAGAACATCGCCAAGAAATACCAGTTCGAATTCTGTGCCACCGATGCGAGCGAGATCATTCGTGACAAGGATGTAAACCTCATTTTCGTCACTTCGCGTCACGACTCGCATGCCCGTTATGTGGCGGAGGCCCTGCGCGCCGGCAAGAGCGTCTTTGTCGAAAAGCCTTTGGCGCTCAACTATGAGGAACTCGAGTCAGTTCTGGCTGCATACCGCGAAGCGGGCCAGGCTGGAGCGTCTCCGCTGCTGATGGTGGGGTATAACCGGCGCTTTTCCGAGCCGGTGCGTGCCATCCGGAAATTGTTCTCTGAACGAACCGAGCCTCTGGTCATGCACTATCGCGTCAATGCTGGCTTCATGCAGTCCACGCAGTGGATGCAGCAGCCCGAGCAAGGAGGACGCTTCATTGGCGAAGGCGGCCACTTCGTTGACGTGATGCAATTCCTTTGTGGCTCGCAGCCTACCAGTGTTCATGCCGTCGCCCCCACCGACAGCGCGCGCCGCTATAACAGCGACAATATTCTCGTTACGATCACCTTTGCGGATGGTTCTGCCGGCACGATTCACTACCTGGCCAACGGTGCTAGCGCCGTGGACAAAGAATACCTGGAAGTGTTCGGCGATCAGAAAACAGCCCGCATGTGGAACTTCAAGAAGCTCGAATGCGCGGTTGGACGTGAGAAATCAACCAAGTCCTTCTCTGGCGACAAAGGGCATGCTGCGGAGATGAAGGCCCTGCTGGACGGTTTTGCATCCGGCAGCGGGTCACCCATCGGCATTGACTCATTGGCGGCAACCTCCCGGGTGACGTTTGCGGTATTGGAATCTCTCCAAAATGCTTGCGGGAAGCGGGTTTTGCTGGTATCCTAACCACCCGGGCATTGTCGGGCTCCGCCGGCAATGCAAGCGACAATTTGGATTGCCTGGTTGCCCGGCGGTATTGAAAATGGCTTGCGAAGATAACCTCCTCTGATTACCTCACTCCGCAATCCATACCGTTATTCGTTTAGTCTGAGCAAGAAAATCACATTTGAGATTTGGGGCCATGCACATGACAAGCAAACGAATTGAGGTTGCAGCCTGCTGGGCACTAGCTGTTCTACTGTTCCTTTCCGGAGCACATTTCAGTTGGGCGCAGGACCAATCGCGTGCCGTCGTTGTGTCGGCCATAAAGCACGTTGTATCGCCTCCATTAAGCCAGATTGCGCCCATACCGCCGCGGGCGCACGCGAGTGCTTTTTCCGGCGACGCGGACGCGTCAATTCGTGAGCCTCAATCCGCAAGCTCTCTGCAAGATTCGACGCTTCAGCTATCCCTTGGCGCAGACGCTCATTCTGCCATGTCCACCAATTCGGGACTCGATATTCTCGGCATTGGGAACGGGTTCCCTGGTTACACAGAGCAAGCGAACATCCCCGTCGCCAACGGAGCCGCTGGAGGAACGCAATTTGTACAGTTCGTGAACGAGTCCTTTGC
>Ga0181533_1002006_pt1 | contig 24788 bp, 31 predicted proteins | sample PEATcosm2014_Bin_45_FD_119772 | JGI IMG/M metagenome (GOLD analysis project Ga0181533, IMG submission 119772) | Peatland microbial communities from MTU Mesocosm Facility, Houghton, MI, USA - PEATcosm2014_Bin11_60_metaG | ecosystem: Environmental > Terrestrial > Soil > Wetlands > Peat | place...
AGCAAAGTTACGCGTCTTCGCGTATGTCTGAACCAAATTTTATCACTACCTAACTACAGCACGTAGTCGCCTATAACCGAAATGGATGAATCATTCACATCCAAGCCTCACAAACTACGCGTATCTCAATTCAAGCTACGCGTACTACGCCGATTGCTGGGCGTTGAGGACGATGGGCGGTCGTAATCAACTTCGACCGGATTGCGTTAGTTTCGGCATGAAACTTCGTGGACTTTGCAGTTTCGATTTTTTCCCACCATTTGTACATGCGCACAGGAGTTCATTTCGTCACGTGCAGAAATAGCATGATTTGGTGTCGGTAAGAGATAAGCAGTCTATATCTAGGATGTGTTGTGGGGCGTATCAGGTGAAGGTGCTCTTCGTACAATGACTTGGTTGTTTGGGGTTCTCTTGTCATTCACGGGTTATCTTTCGCTGTTTTTGCGAGTCTGGGTTGGAGTTAACTTTGTTGCTCACGGTTATCCGAAGCTCGGCAAGGGTAGGCAACAGACGCTTCAGTGGGCTAAAAGCCTGGGAGTTCCAGCAGTAGCGACTTACCTAGCGATAATTCTCGAGTTCTTTGGAGGATTATCTTTGATCATTGGATTCATTGTGCCAATTGTTGGGTTTTTCATCGCACTGGAAATGATCGGTAATATTTACCTGAAGAAGGTGAAGATGAAAGTGCCCTACATGGGTCAAAATTCGTATGAGATTGACATAACCTACCTCATGCTAGCCATTGCTCTCATAGTGCTTGGAGCGGGCCTACTTTCAGTCGACTCTTTCCTCGGACTTTAGGCCGCAAGGTGAACGATGTCTTCATAGGTTTCCAAAAACTTGCCGGTGTAAGTCATGCCTTGAGGAATGGTCAGACCAGGGTTCACCTTAGTTTTGATAAACGTGCAACCGCTCATAATGCGGACGGCATTCCCTATCACCGAGGTCGATTCAATTCGTGTGGGATGTTCGCCTGTCGATTCGATGGTGGTCTTTCTGCCCACAATGCTGTCTGAAAGATGCGCGCTGTCTCCAATCTTTACAGCATCCATGATCGCTGATCTTTCTATGGTGACGTTTTCGCCAAGAGTGCAGAAGTTGTCGATATTTGTGTCTGAGAGACTGGAATAGTCTCCTATTCGGGTGTGTCTACCGATCAGCGCAGCCCCATTGATAGTCAGTTTGCTTTCGTTGCACTTTTTGATGATTTCTTCGCGTCTCTTAATCGATTCTTCGCTGTATCCTTGAACCCAGATGTTTCTGTTCGGAAAGATCCTCTCTTCTCGGATTCTGATGTCCACTCTACCGTTTAGAGTGTCGCGCATGGCTGTTAGGTATCGTTCCGGACTACCGATGTCGTACCAGACCTTCAACTCGTGGCCAAATACTGGGAATTCATTTTCGACAAGGTAGGGAATGAAGTCGAAACCGAAGTCTAGCCGGTGTCTTTGTTGCATCAAATTTCTTACTTCTTCACTTTCAACTATCTTTCTAGCTTCTGGTGAAAGAAGGTATATGCCTGCGTTGGCTAAGTTGCTTGGCGAACTTTGCGGTTTGGGCTTCTCAACGAACCTGCGAATTCTCAAGTTCTCGTCCAAGTCAGCTACCCCGAACTGTTCGACATCCTCCACTCGTGTCAGGGCTATGGTCATGAGCGCGTGGTTTTCCTCATGCGTCTTCATGAGGTCCTTCAGATCCAGCTCGAAAAGATTGTCTCCTTGCACGACAAGGACTGGGTCATTGATGTCGTAGTACTGCATGTTCAGCCTGTAAGAATCAGCGCTTCCTAGGTCATCGAGGTTAGGCTGATGTTTGATATGTACTCTCGGTTGGATCTGGTATTTGGCCGAGAAACCGACACCCTCCCCGAACTGATCGAAGAGGTTCGAATAGTTCGTGAATCCATACTCTCCGAAAATGAAGTTCCTCACACCCTGTTCAGCCAGCGCTGCCATCGAGAATTCGATTAGAGGTCTGTTCAAGAACCTAAGGCAAGGCTTTGACATGTCATTAGTCAGAGGTCGCAGCCTTTTGGCTTGACCACCAACTGGAATGAAACACCTCACATGCTCAATATTCATTTTTCAAATCCAAACCTGAAAGTCAACACAGCACTATTCTGATTTGGTCTTTCGACCAGAAAGATGCTCTGGTTTCATATAGACTCAATGGCTGGGAAAGAGCCGTCGCCGGACAGCTGAGTTGGTCATGTTTGTTTGCAATTCTGAATCTTAGTACCGTTTCTCAGCTAACGACGAGCTTACCCTGGATCGCCACGCTCACCGGGCAGTGGGGCGTGTAAAACTCATCCCGTCGGAGAAAGCCTCTTTCAAGCTGAAAGGTTCTTAAACAGATCAGCAAGAGGTCTTTCCTTAAGAGTTGAATAAATGAACATAGTAATGCTAGTTTACGAGTTTCCTCCCCGCATCATCGGGGGCCTTGGAACCTATGCCGGAGAGATCTCACAGGAACTCGTTAAGCTCGGCCACGATGTGACAGTTGTCACAATGAACGACGGGAAGCTTCCGTCCCGTGAGACATGGCATGGAGTGGAGGTGCATCGGCCTGCACACGTCGATTTGACCGATAGTCTTCCTGCAATGGTAAATGAGGATCTTCGAAAATGGGGCCGCGGGCTGAAGTTCTTTTCAGATGTTTTCGCGTACAATGTGATTGCAGCCTCGAAGCTTACGTTCGAGCTTGTGCGCAAGGAGGACAAGAAGGCTGACATTGTAGCGGCACACGACTGGCTCTCAGTCGTAGGGGGGGCTTCTTGCAAGCGTGAGCTGAAGGTTCCCCTGGCCTTTCATGTTCATTCAACTGAGCCGGGAAGAACGATGGGCGCGGGGTCCCCGGTGGTCAATGCACTTGAATCAACGGGTGGGTCCGTCTCTGACATGGTTGTTACAGTTTCCCATGCAATGCGCGACGAGCTTGTCGGCTTGGGCTTTCCGGAGAAGAAGATTCGCGTATGTTATGATGCCGTGGATCCAGACAAGTATGACCCAGCGAAGGTCAGCCAGGACGCGGTGAGAAAGTTACGGCAGCGATATGGGTTGACGCAGGACGACAAAATGATTCTTTTCGTCGGGCGACTCACTGCGGTGAAAGGCGTCGATAGGTTGGTTACCGCGATGCCTCGGATTCTGGAAAAGATCCCGAATGCAAAGCTTGTTGTGGTTGGTCTCGGTGATATGCAGGACTACTTGGGTGGGTTAGTGCATTCCATAGGCGTGGGCGACCACGTGACGCTAAGAACCGAATTCATTCCAGAAGAGGAGAGGATTCTGCATTACGCGGCCTGCGACCTTGCCGTCTTCCCTAGCCTTTACGAGCCGTTCGGAATCGTTTGTACGGAAGCGATGAGCATGAGCAAGCCTGTTGTTGTGGGGGCTACAGGAGTCAGCGGATTACGTGAGCAGGTCGTGCCCAGCGGGCCGGACCAAACCGGTCTCCACGTAAACCCACATGATCCTGACGACATAGCATGGGCGGTCACCACGATCTTGAGAGACTCAGAACTTGCTAAGAAATTGGGAACCAACGCTCGAAAGCGGGTTCTTCAAATGTTCACATGGGAAGTAGTCGCGAAATCGCTCGTTAGGACCTACGAGGAGCTCCTCGAAGTGGGAAAAACCAAGTGACTATGTGAAGACGGGTTTCCAAGTCCCTTTCTCGTACTCTTCCAAAATGCGCTCATACACCTTCTTCGTCCTCGAGGCGATTTGATCCCATGAGTATTCTTCCAGAACCTTTCTCGCCGCGTTGGCCTTTAGATAGCTCGCGTAACCATCATCAGTTAGTACTCTGACTATGCCCCAAGCTAGCGATTCAACATTGTTCGGGTAGACCTTAACTCCGGTTCGGTCGTGTTCAAGAACCTCAGAGAATCCCCCGGTATCCGCGACCACTATTGGAGCCCGAGCTGCCATTGCCTCCAATGCGACTATGCCAAAAGGCTCGTACAAGGAGGGAAAAACGCAAACGTCTGCAACTCGGTATAGCTGCTTCAACGTCTTCTCATCAACGTACCCAGTGAAGTACGTCTTATGGGCAACGCCCAGCTGCCGAGCCCTAGCAATTAGCTGCTCCTTCATGTATCCGTCGCCTACGAAAACGAACTTCGCATTAGTCCTAGCTAACACCCTTGGAACGGCCTCCACCAGGAGACTTGCTCCCTTCTCATACACCAGTCGACCGACGAACAATACTATCTTCTCTTCGGGCACGGCGTACAATCTGCGAAAGGGAGCCTTCTGAATGGTTCCCACAAATTCTTTCACGTCCACTCCGTTCGGAATCACATCGATCTTCTGGCGTGGTAATGAAAAGGCCCATGAAACATGATCCGCCATGAAACTGCTGCAACAAACGACCCGCCAAGCTTCGAATGTGAGCCATCGCTCAATCTCATGAATCATACGTTCGTTATCGTCGTGCAGGCCGTTCCTTCGGCCATATTCGGTTGCATGAATCGTCGCAAGTAAGGGAAGGCGTAGAGTGTGCTTCAAACCAATCGCCGCTTTTGCGACCAGCCACTCGTGCGCATGCAGGAGATCTACAGGCTCGTTTTCAGAATTCATAATCTCCGCCGCTGTCTCCTCCATACTCTGATTCATTACCAAATCCCATGTTCCGAGGTCTGGAGTTGGAGCCCGATACGAATCTACTCGAAAAACGTGTACTCCATCAATTTTTTCTTCGCGAGGTGATCCCGGAAACTCGCATGTGAAGACTAGAGTTTCAACGCCTATCTTTGAAAGTGCTCTTGTGAGGCCATAGACGTGTCGGGCTATTCCGCCAACGATTTTTGGTGGAAACTCCCATGCAAATAGTGCAACCTTCATGGAAGGTCACTCTGTTCTTCTCGGATTCCTAAGTTGGATAGGGTGGATCTATACTGCTCAATCAGTTCATCAATTGGATTGGTCGCTACGTCTAGGACAATCAACCTGTCCGGCGGGACGTTGTAGTTCTTCTGCACGATCTCCGCTCTCGCCTTGCTATTCACTATTATCTTCGCGGCTTGAAGGGCTCCACTCTTCTCTAGGTAGGTTATTGCCCCACTCAGGGGTCCGCCAGCTGAACGTTCGGACTCAGTGGAATATAGAGAAAGTAGGTACGGTGTCCCTAATGTCTTCTTGAGCTGTATGGCGGCAGGAACACACATCCATTCGAAAGCATGCACCAGCTTGAACTGGTCGCTGCTTTCGTAAATGATGTCTGCGGCGACTCTCTCAAGTTCCGTGTTGAGCGTCAAAGCCCAAGTCACAACGTTGCCGTGGGTTCGCACAGGGCTCGTTACCCTGTGGATGCGCAAACCTTCCCCACGACTCTCTTTCCCGATTAGGCTATCATGGTACGTCACGACGTCGACTTTGCAGCCATGTTTCGCAAGTCCTAGAGCTATCTTCTCAGAGTCGCCGCTGATCTGACCGATGATTCGAGGGGGAAATTCCCAGCTCATTAGAATAATGTGCAAGAGGATTTCACGTAAGCATTGAAGCGGCCCTTAGAACGCCCAACCCCGTAAGGTAGTATCGCAGTTCCGTCTTACCGTCGCTAAGACTTTTCACGTGTCCAGTAGTTTCCTCTTCTTTGAGTAGACTCTGGATTGTCTCGCTTGGTTCCTGCGTCAGCTGAGCTAGCTCGCCTAGAGACTTCGCGTTCTCGGGACTTACGGCAGCGAGATTGTGGAGCAGATGAAGCACTCTGTCTCTGAGCGGTCGCACTATTGCTTAGCCCCTTTCAGCCTCTCTCTGTTTACTAAATGAAACTTTCTGATCTGGCTTCCGTGACTCCAACCAACGAATCTATCACGTAGTTATGCGAAATCTTCCAGCCGTCTCTGAGCCAGCTCATTCTTCCGTCTGCAAAAGTACCTAGGGAGATTCGGTGGACGTGGTCTGCGTAACCAACGTACGGGTAGTATAGGTCAATCTTCGAGTTAGGGTTAATGCCTGCATGAAGTCTTGAGTTCGAGAAAATGATCGCTCGTGTCACAAGGCTTCACACGCTAAGGCCGTCTCACCGATTTAGGCGCTTCATTGCCTCAGCAAGTTCCTTACAACGTTCCTCAGTTACCTCAACAAGCCTGCTTCGCAGCCTATCAGCTGACAACTCTACTGTATGCAGCTTCTCGAACTCATTTGCAAGCCAATCGTCCCGCACCACTTCCCTAAGCCACTTCGAAAAATCGTTCCGCTTGAAATGAAACTCGAGTGATTTCAAATCAACCTTCCTCAGCTGCTCCAGGAAATCAAAGATTGATGTCGCCAAAATTCCTGTCGGCTTCTGGATGTCAGTGAAGAAATGAAATCCCTTCTCGGCTGGAACCGAGGATGTGATAAGCAATGCTTTGTCTCTATCAATCGGACTCTTCTTTGCTTTCCGACTCTTGTGCGCTTGACTAGTTGACATATTCGCTCGGGGCCCCTGCTGCACGCGCTTTATTATTGGTTTCCTACTAGCGAAGAGTGTTCGTTGATGATTCGATTCACGCAGGAAGTAACGAAAGACTACACTCGCTCAAGCCAGCTCGAATGGCTTCTGACCAATGGGATCGGCGGATACTCATCATCCACCGTCGCGGGATCAAACACTCGCCGATATCATGGTCTATTGATCGCCGCCCTGAAACCGCCAGGCGACCGAACAATGTTCCTACAAAAGCTGGAGGAAACCGTTAGCATTGGACAGAATGCTTACCGTCTCTCAGTCAACGAATATCCGGCGGCACTCTTCCCAACAGGCTTCCTATACTTGGAAGAGTTCAGACTCGACCCACTCCCAATCCTCAGATACCACGTAGAATCAGCAGTCATCGAGAAGGAAGTGTGCCTGGTTTATGGCGAGAACACGGTCATAGTGCAGTATCGCCTGTTAGAAGCCCCAGAATCGGTTCGCTTCACCATGGATCTCCTATTGAACAGTCGACCGTTTCATTCGCTGACGCGCGAAACCTCCAATCTCTCATTTGTAACAGAAAGGGTTGGAGAGCTTGTTAGGATCACAAGCACCAACGGGTCAACACCCTTCTATGTAACTTCACAGAAGGCGAAGATCAGGCCCACCGGGTTTTGGTACAGGAACTTTCTCTATGCTCAAGAACGGGAGAGGGGATACGACTATCATGAAGATATCTACAACCCAGTACAGTTGGTGGCTGAACTTGAGCCAGGCGACTCGCTCAACGTAACCTGCTCTGTATCGAGACCTCCACCAGCCGCCGATTCGGACTCGATCATTTCGGAACAGAGGGAAAGAGTACGCTCCCTGGCTAGTGGCGTTGAGGATGAATTCATGCGTGCCCTAGTAAAGGCTAGTGACGCTTTCATTGTACGAAGAGGGGACGGCGCAAGTTGCATCGCCGGCTACCACTGGTTCGGTGAGTGGGGGAGAGATGCCATGATCTCGCTGCCGGGTCTGACTTTAGTTACAGGCCGCTTCAACGAAGCGAAGAGGATCCTGGAAACTTACGCTAGGAACATGTCTAACGGTCTCATCCCGAACTACTTCTCGGATAGCGATGGGACGCCACAGTACAACTCGTTAGATGCGACGCTCTGGTTCTTTCACGCCGTTCGAAAATATTTCCAATACACAAAGGACACTTCTACAATGAAGGCTCTCTATCCAGCCCTGAAGATTTCTGCTGAATCTCTCCTGCGTGGCACATCATTTCATGTGAAGACGGACAAGGACACGCTCTTGGACATCGGTCAAAAAGACGTGCAGCTCACTTGGATGGATGCCAAGATTGATGATGACGTGGTAACACCCAGATACGGTAAAGCGGTGGAAATCAACGCACTCTGGTATTCAGCGCTTGACACAGTCAGCGGCTTTGCTCGACTCTTAGGCAATCAAAATGACAGTCACAATTACTCTGATGTCGCGGAAGAGGTGCGAACCAGTTTCTCCCAGATCTTCTGGAACCCTGAGGCAAATTGCCTCTACGATAGAAACGCTGACGGAGTGCCCGACCCATCAATGCGACCGAACCAGATCATCGCCGTTGCTCTTCCGAAGCCCCTCCTTCAGAAGAGCAAAGAGAAAGCGGTTGTTGACGCTGTTAGATCACAGTTGTTAACCCCTTACGGTTTGCGCACCCTCTCACCCAAGGACCCAAACTACAAAGGCCTATACGAGGGCGACCTTCAGAGCAGGGATCTTGCTTATCATCAGGGACCAGCCTGGCCGTGGCTTCTGGGGCCATTCGTGAAAGCCTACGTCAAAGTTTCTGAGGACCTAAACGCGTCTCGGAAGGAGGCCGCGAAGTTTCTTGATCCAATGCGCGCTCATCTGAGAGAAACGGGCTTAGGGTACCTATCCGAACTTTTTGACGGCGACTCCCCCTGGCATCCCCGAGGCTGCATAGCGCAGGCTTGGAGTGTTGCTGAAGTCCTGCGGGCTTACTATGAGGATATATTGGGAAGAGAACCGGAAGATACACTTGCCACCTCCAGGGAATAACCACCGGTTAATCAACTTCCTCAAGATGACCCATTATTGTCAGACATCGTACTCTGCTTCGAGTTGCATCAGCCACTTCGACTTAGACGTTGGCCCAGCGAGTACAAGCTGAGCGATTTCCCGAAAGAACACTTGCTCGAAACCTACTTCGATTACGAGTTTACAGGCGCAATCTTTCGGAGAGCATGCGCTAAGAGCTACATACCAGCAACCCGTCTATTACTCGATCTGGTCCGTCAGTCAAAGGAGGATGGCAAACCGTTCAAGCTGGGTTTCAGTTTGTCCGGGAACTTCATCGAACAGTGCGAGCAGTTTGAGCCGCAGTTGTTAGATGTATTCAAACAACTCGTCGATACGGGGTGCGTTGAGCTACTGTCCGAAACCTACTATCATTCTCTAGCCTACTTCTTTCCAGGCAGCGATGAGTTCGCAGAACAAGTCAGAATGCATAAGAGCCTTCTGGAGCGGCTCTTCAACTGTCGCCCAACGACGTTCCAGAACACTGAGATGATTTACAGCAACGGTGTCGCAAAACGTGCAGAGGACCTTGGATTCAACTGCATATACACGGAGGGAACAGAAAGAATACTCGGACCAGGTCAGTCCGCGAACTCTGTCTATCGCCCGGCTGGTTGCGATAGAATAAGGCTGCTATTGCGAAACTACCAGCTCACTGACGATATTGCCTTCAGATTCTCGCTTAGAACTTGGCCCGGTTGGCCTTTGACCGCTGACAAGTACGTGAAGTGGCTTTCTGAATCTTCCGGCGACTGCATCAGCATCTTCATGGACTTTGAGACTGTTGGTGAACACCACTGGGAAGCCACAGGCATCTTCGACTTCTTCAAGCACCTACCCCCTGAGTCCTCCAAATATGAGCATTTGAACTGGGTGACGCCGAATGAAGCGATTCATCGGCATGAGCCGGCCGGTGAAATAGGCGTTCCCGATTCGGCACCAGTCTCCTGGGCTGATCTAGAGCGCGACGTAAGCGCGTGGTTGCTCAACAAGAATCAACTAGAAAGCTTCGAGAGACTGCGAAGGCTGGAGGTGCCACTGAAACAATTAGATGACCCCATACTGCTCAAGGCTTGGCGTTACCTGCAGACCAGCGACCATGTCTACTACATATCAACCAAGACCGGAGGTACAGGTGCTGTTCACAGTTACTTCAGCCCCTTTCCCACACCGGACCTGGCCTATGACACATTCTCAAAGGCGATCTCGGATCTTGAGCAGAGAGTTGGAATAGCAAGCCATATCCAGTGATTCGCTCAGTTTTCGATTGTGGCTTTCAATGCTTCCGCAGAGGTCTCAGGCGTCTGAGTGTTTATGTACATTCCAGTTCCCAACTCAAACCCAGCGTGCACGCTGAGTTTAGGGTACACCTCAATGTGCCAGTGAAAACTCCTATCACGTGATTTCGAAGGGGCCAAATGGAAGATCATGTTGTATGGCGGGTCCGAAAGCAAGCCTGCGAGCGCCTTAAAGGAGATCTTGATTGTCCGGGCGAGAGACATGACTTCGTCAGCCGTAAGACCTACCACTGTTCCCGAGTGCCTTCTAGGAATAATCCAAAATTCGAATGGAAATATGCTGGCCCACGGCGCAATAACCCAGAAATTTCCCCCATCCACGATGCACCGTTCGGTTTTGGCTTCTGCTGAACCGACTTCGCAGAACGCGCACTGACCAGCCTCATCATGAAATCTCTTCATCGCCCTCTGCTCTTCATCAATACGGCTAGGTATGAGAGGTGTCGCAATAATCTGCGAGTGAGCATGAGCGATTGAGGCACCGGCCTCGCGTCCGTAGTTCCTAAACAACGCCACATTAGCCCACCTTGAACTGAGTTCGCCGACTCGTTCTATTGCCGCCTGCAGCCAAAGCGCAATTCCCCTCTCACTCGCCAAGTGCGGGTGCCCATCATGCTCAGGTGACTCAATTATGATCTCATGAACACCAACCCCCTTCCGTCTGACGTATGGAAAACGACCCTGCTCCCTACCCTGTTCAGAGGACGCGGTTGATGCGACTGCTGGGTATAGATTTGGTATACATCTGACGCTCCAATCGGAACGCCTCTTCCCCCCTACATCCCTCAGCCTCAGAATCTTGTTGCCTTCATTCACAAACAGGAGTTTTGCAGGCGGAGTAAGGTTTTCGTTTCCAGGACAGAAGACGCATACCTTCACTTCGGCTTTAGACCTGGACACAGCGAAATCAGCTGGGCGTTTTGCTCGTCCTGGAGCCAGAACGACCCAACGATTGAGCAGATAGTCCCTCCTCATCTCGGACTTTGGCATTTAGTAGCCTCAGCCAGCTAGCTGCATCAGTAGCCTATGTCAATATCGGGAGCAAGCAGTTTCTCAGACAACGAACAAAAGTCAACAGCTCCCAGCTGTCAATCAAGTGGGCTGACAGAACTATATATGGCAGGACCGGCGGGACCCGAACCTACCTAATTGAATTTCTCGAATTCCAAACCTCAGACTTCAAAGCATGCAATGACCTCAATGTAGTGAGCTACGTAGTATAGTAGCATCAGTCCAGACCTTGTACGACTACAATCTCCTAGCATCATGTGAATGGGGAGGTATGCCTAAAGCCAAAAATGAGCTAAGACGGCAACTGACTGCTCTCGGTGACCCCTCTGCCGTCATAGATGCTACTATCGCCAGGGGGATACTGGGCGTCAGAACAACGCTAGATCCTCGAAGAGTCGTAGCAAAATTCAATGAACTCATCTCTCAGAGTCCAAATACCATCAACCACGTCCTGAAGCTAAGACCGGTGGATCTCTGGACGAGTTCAAACCTAGAAGACTTGAAGGTCGCGGTTTCGCGTCTAAAAGAACAGATTAGGCTCGGAGAGAGGTGGAGTATGGAGGTCGAGTTAAGGCGATTCACAGCCCTCCACAAAATGGAGATCATAGAACCGTTAGCCGAGCTCATTGATGAGAAAGTGGATCTAAGGAACCCCGAGAAGACAGTTAGAATAGAAATCTTAGGGAACACAGCTGCGCTCTCAATGCTTAAGCCTGCTGACGTCTTCTCCCTTCACAAGGCACAGTCTCGGACGGGTCAGTTCGAAGCGAGCCGGCCGTAATTCTATGTAAGTCAGATCATTGGAGTGGGTTAGGGAGCAAGTTTTCACAGGTTGAAGCTGCGCATGACGTGGTCTAGAAGTTCAGGGTTCTCGACAATCTTCTTGAAAAGATCAACTTCTAACTTCGAGATCTCCGGCAAAGCCTTCGACAATCCAAGCCCTGCGACGAGACCAACCATACCGTACAGCTCTTCACGTCGCTGCCGGAATCGTAGGGTTCAAAACGTATGGGGATGAGCTCATCCGAGAGGCGTTCTAGTTACTGAAATGCGCGACCTGTGATGAAATCGCTGTGGCCCGCATTTGCGCGGGTGTTTTTCACCCTACAACCCTAGTTCGCTCATCGCACTTAGGGTCTCGGTGGCTTCTCGCATCATTTCCTCAATGACTTCTGCTACAGGTCTGATCTCGTGCACTATGCCGATGCTCTGACTGCATGGGATAACGCCGGCGTTCAAGTCACCATCTTCATACATCTGCTTGGTCGCTGTGCCAGCCACCACGGAGAGGATTTTGTTCAAATCAGCATGCTGTGATTCCAGCTCGGCTACCTTAATTGCGGCCGGGTTCTTCCAAGCCCGAATCGTATTCTGCAAGGAACCAAGAATTGACAGCGTATCCACTTCTGTCGCAGAAGCCAACGCTCGCTTCAGATTATCGTGAATAGGACATTCAACAGTCACGAGCAACCGTGTGCCGATAGTGACACCATCAGCGCCCAGGGCCAAAGCTGCAAGTAACCCGCGTCCATCTACTATGCCGCCTGCGGCAAGCACAGGCACGTTCAGAGATTTGACCGCCCGTCGAACAAGAGTCATCGTGGTCAGTCCAATTTCACCAATGTGACCGCCCCCCTCGCTGCCGAAGACGGTCACGGCGTCCACACCAGCTTTCTGTGCACTCAATGCGTGTCGAACGCTGACGCACTTGTGCATCGTCTTTACCCCACCGGCCTTAAGTCGCGCAAGCAACTCCTCGGGCGGACGGTGCCCACTCGTTTCGACTATTGGAACATGCTCCTCTAGAATAACATCAGCGTAAATGTTATTGTCTATAGGTCTAATTGCTGGAAAAAGACTCAAGTTCACGCCGAACGGTTTGTCTGTTAAATTCCTCACCTTCTGCACAGCTTGACGGAACTCGTCCCGACTAGCATACATGGCGGACGCCATCATACCTAACGCACCCGCATTTGAGATCGCAGCCACAAATTCGGGTCTAGAGACATGCATCATGCAGCCGCCGACGATTGGATACTTGATGTCGAACAGTCTGGTTACTCGAGTCTCGAACATACACTGCCTCCAACAGAATAGGTCCTAGTCTTCGTGAGAAGTTTCGCGGAGCTGAGAATTTGAACCTTTAGACGTGATTCCATTGACGATAGTCCTCGTAACGTCCGTGCAGGCATACTCCCTTCTTGCCCTGTATTGCGGAAGGAATGTTTCTCAAGATAGCACGGGATTTCATTTCAGTTCAAATCCGACGCCCCATCTCTGGACTTGTGATCCGACTCAGTACCAACCCTACGGACAGCTCTCAACTTCATGCTCGGCTACGTCGTCAAAGAGGATCGGCTAATCGACTTTTTCAGTTCGAAGGTCGTCGGGTTGATGCGGCAAGCGTATGCCTGTGTTGAAAAACAGGTCTTTCTCTGATTGCAGGACGCTTACGTGGAACCCGCATGGAACCCACGATATTGGTGGGTTCATATCCCACCGGACCCACGAGTCTGCGCTCATATGTACCAGTAAATTGGGGTCAGAATCCCCTTCCCCGTTTACCGGTATGAATTTGTGATCGCGATTTCGGCTTCGAACGTCACCCGACTCTTTCCCACATATCAGAAATTCGTTTGGATCCAGTAAGGGAGTTGAACTACCGTTTAACATCCAGCCCGAGGGGGGGCGGCGTCGTCGCGTTCTCTCCATCCCAACCCCAATTACACGCGCAGTCTTTCTCTACGCAGCGCTTTCTTACTGGAGACTTATTCGCAAAATGATTGATGGCAGCGTGCCCGCAATTTTTGCATCTTGCAACTACGTTGGGTTCGACGGATTGAGTTTGCGTTCGAACGCTAGGCTGAGGAAGCATGAACAAATGAGCTTTCAGCGGTGGTTAATGGCTTCGAACATCATGTGCGCCATAATCCAGTCGCAGAAGCTCCTCATGATTTACAAGCCGGTTTATTCTCAAACCGCTCCGTCTACTGGAACTGGTTTGAAAAAGTAGATTCAGGTCAAGTCTAACTAACTAACCAAAACTCGGCTTTCCGTCCCTCCCATTCGTCCAAGTATGGAACCATCCTCCGCAGCCACGCTTGATTCGCAGCTTCCTCAGGAGTAAACGCGTTTAGAATCTTGAATGCGCCGCGTAAGTAGTCTTTCGCGTTTACTCCTTCAGGGGTTTCTCCAAATTCTGCATTGCATCAAGCGAACATGGAAGGGAGATTGGCAAGGCAATCAGAAGTAGCTCATGGCTTGCCGAGAAGGAGACTATAGAGGTAGCTAGCATTGAGGGTGACAACGAAGAGCAATCCCGTCAGCACGAAAGTGGCCCATGGAACCAGTACTATGATAGCGACATCTCTCTTTCCCAAGTCCGACTCCTGTTTCATCAAGATCGCCACTGTACTGCTTCTGGTACATCAACGTACTCTGCGGCTATTAAGCGTTAGCTAGATTTTCGGTGCATATTACCGCTAAAAATGACGTATGACATATGTGCCTACATTTATCGTGCGGGACCAAGAAAAGCTTATAAATTCTTTTGGCACTAAAACCTTTGTTTGGGGTAGTCTCAACTTGGCATTTCGTCGGTTCATGCGACCCGTAGCCGTGTTTCTGGTGCTCATCGCAGTTGTGGCAGTGTCTGTTGGCTATTCTCTTGAGTCTTCGAACATGGCTGCATACGCTCAGATGAGTTCTTCGCAGTATTCCGTAAACATCGCCAGCAAACCTGGTATAGGATCTTACTTGACAAACGCGACTGGTTTTACTTTGTATACGTTCGCGCGTGACATTCCAAGTAATGGGACAAGTAGATGCACGGGTAATTGCATAGCGAATTGGCCTGCATTCTATGTCACCAACCTAACTCTTCCTTCAGGACTCAATGCAACCAGCTTTACAGTAGTTACTCGACCCGACGGAGGTAGACAGTTAGCTTACGATGGTTGGCCACTCTACTACTTCAGAGACGACACAAAACCAGGCGACACTAACGGTCAAGGAGTCGCAAACGTATGGTCCGCTTGCACCCTCCCAACACCATTTGCTATTATAACATCAAACACAACAACGTCAACATCAACTACGACTGTTCCCGGGAGCGGCTGGTAAACGATCTAACGTTTACTGCCTAAACTAGAATGACGATGGAGTGTTGCATGCTGATGGAACCTACGAATCCCATCGGCCCCGCCATGACCAAATTCCAGTCTTCAATGAAGACTGACAAAATCAGACGCTGATGGTAAGGCTTCTAGAACTACGGGGGTCCGAGTTGGGCCCTGTGTACTCTTTGACGGACCCTGCTCGCTCGTTTAGAGAACGCGTGTCTCTAAGAACATGTAGTTCAGAATCTTGCCACCGTTGCTCCAATTGCGTAGCCGATGAGGGCGGTAACCATGCCTATGCCTAGGAGTTGTAGGCCAGATTTCCACCAGACTCCTACAGTGACTGTGGCTTTGTACGCTCCGACAATGAAGAGGGAAGCACCAGCCGACGCGATGGCTGCCCACATTGCTAGCCACGGGGGGAGACCGAAGAATGGGATGACTGGTATCAATGAACCTATTATAGCAGCAATCCCAACAATTCCTGCACTCCTGAGAAGACCACCTTCTTCAACAGGTGAAATCTTCAGTTCCTCCGCCAACATGACGTCGACCCATCGGTTCACATCAGACGTTATCGTGTGCACGATGTCGTCGAGCTGCTTGCCCGAGAAGCCTTTGAGACTGTAGATTCGGCGTATTTCCTCTCGTTCAATCTCAGTGAACCTCTGTATGTGGTCTTTCTCCCGTTCCACTTGTCCATGGTAGTAATCACGGTCAGCTTGGTTTGAGGTGTAGGATACTGCAGCCATCGATAATGATTCAGCAAAAGTCGTAGAGAGGGCGGCTGCGATTATAATCTTCAGCGATCCTGAAGCCGCCGCGACTCCGAGGACTAACCCAAGAATATTCACGATTCCATCTTGTCCTCCTAAGATTATGTCGCTTAATCTCGACCCCACACGATGCAGCTTCCTGTGGGCTTCAAGATCAGCGGTAGTAGGTCGATGAAAGTTCACACGAGACATGGTGCCCTCTGTAAAGGGCGTGCCTGAACTGAGTTAATTGCTTTAGGCTTCTACAACCAGGCTCCAAAATCTCCACCAGCTGGTGCGTGCGCAACAAATTCACTCAAACGGGTCGAAGCGCTTTCACTTGCGCTAAACTTCGGAATCAATGGTTGCATAGCAGTTTAATTGACCTGCAATTAACTGGCGCTTCCCGTTTGTAGTCATGCTTTAAGTTATAGACTTCGGAGGCTGAATGTCGAGATGGGGCGTAGTCATGAGTCAGATATTGAAAATCGTCCGGGAAAGACAATCATCGAGGGTTCCCTTCGATCCGGAGCATTCGGTAGCTAAGGAGGACTTGAAGCGAATCCTCGAGGCGGCGTGCTGGGCGCCCACTGCCCACAATATGCAGAACTTTGAAATCGTCGTAGTCGACAGCAAGGGACTTCTAGAGAAGATAGGGAACATCAAGTCTCCGATCTCGGAAGCGTTCATCAAAGAGAATTATCAGCAGCTCTCATTCTCGAGAGAGGAGTTTCTTCAGAGGAAAGTTGGAATCCTAGCCACTATGTTTCCGCCGGAATGGAGGGATCCCGCTAAGGTGGACGAAGTCGTTCGTGACAGCAAGTCCTGGTTGCTGAGTGAAACCATGGAAGGAAGTCCGGTCGTTTTGATCGTGATCTATGACGCGAGGAGGAGGGCACCTGCTTCAGAGGGTGATTTCTTGGGTATCATTAGTCTAGGTTGTGTTATGGAAAACATGTGGCTTGTTGCCCAGGACGCGGGAATCAGTTTTAACGTAATGAGTGTCTTCGCCGCGGACGTTGTGGAAAACGAGTTGAAGCGACTTCTCAATATCCCCGAATACATGAAGATTGCATTTGCCATCCGCTTGGGATACCCCATCTCTACGTCAGCCAAATACCTGAGAGTGCGCCGTGATCTTGATATGTTCGTCCACGATAACAGGTTTGGAAATAGATGGTCTACGCGCTCTTACCCGACATCTTCCCTTAGTAAATGTGCGGCTTCTAACTTGAAGAATAAACGTTGAGGACTCTAAGAGAGCAGTCTAAGCCAACTCACTGAGTGTGCACGACCGGCTATGGTGAACTCTCCGTTAGTTCCATTCATGTCAGTGACGAGCGAGTGTATTGCAGAGTCCGTGCGTTGCAAGTCGAGCCCTTTAGGCTCCATGAAAGCAAAGAGGTGCCTTGATGCGACAAAGGGAGTGAATGGATGAACTCTTGGGTATCCGTTCTTGCGGACGGTTGCCAAATACATGACACAGTATTCCAGTCTCTTCAATCCGAATTCTGCCAACCATCGATGCTCACGATAATTTCTCATGGGTTAGCAAGATGCGCGATTAGGTGGAGATTCTCTTTATGATGATCCCATCCTTTCCTGACTACCATCTCACGGCATTGGCTTGCGAGTTGATTCAGGAAGAAACTCCAAGTGGCCTAGGAGTGGGTTCAAGAAGCCTAGAAATCATCTGATTGGTCAACTACCGGTTTTATGTCGACAATCGGCGTTCCATCGATTGCTTCGATCGGGCCGACATATAGGCCATTTGCACTTATTTCTAAGACCTTTGCGCGATGAAGGCCCAACGGATTGGGGCGGTCCGGTGATCGCGTCAAGAAGACTCCCGTAAGCGGGCGAGACGCATCTCCTCTAGGATGGACTTTTAGAATGTCTCTATGAGCGCGATGAAGCCACGTAATGACGATGATGTCGTCACCGACTTTCATTTGATCCAAACCATCTCTGTATTTTGAATTTAGCTCCAAGAAGGCATTGGGCGCTCCTTCCGTGTAAAATAAGGGTGCGTCTTCTCTCCTCTTTATCTCGGATCGAATAAACCCTATTGGTTCAATCAAGTATTCTCTCATGCTTTTACCTCAATGAAGAATTTCTCTATCTGAGTTTCGCTGCCGAACTCCGCGTAATTGGATGTCGACCTATGAGTTTAGTGTAAGGCAAGCATTATTCATGAACGATAGTAGTTTGTCAGACTTCGAAGGTTCAGCGAACGACAAACTTCCGGGGTTCATCCAGTCAAGCACAGAAAACCACGGGGGTTCAAATCCCACCCCCGGGACTTTCGGCTCCATCTCCTGTATTGAGTCCGTCAACCGAGAAGTCGTGGAGCTCAGACTGAATCAGTTTTGACTTCCGAAGCTTCCTCAACATAATTCGTAAAGGCCACGCAGGTCCCGCCGTAGCTTTAGCAATGCCTTATCCTTCGTCTTCGCTTCAAGCATCACGTCCACAGCCCGACGTGGTAGAAGACTGATGAAATGAACAAAGTCATTGGCATCGATCATGTCGGCGTGAGCACCTGTTCTTGTCCCGACTTTCTGCGTTGAGTAATGCAGTTCTGGGCGACCATCGTGACCCGACCAAGTTTCAAGAGCTCGTTCCATTACGGCAGAATTCGACCCACGACCGGTGTATGCTCTATGGTGCAGGTAGTCGAAGACCATCGGAACCCCAAGCGAATAACGACTACCCGTAATGACAACCCCTAGATGGGTTGAGACGAGGTGCCAGCCGATCGCGCTTCGAGATGTTTTGGGGTACATAGTCGGTGTCGTCAAGTCCTTGGTTGCTAGGACATTTTCTCTTCAATTTTTCGTGGCTGTCAAAAGTCGGTTGCCACCCTCACCAAGAATGGTTGACAAGTCAGAAATATCTTGGTCGCTCATTCGGAAACGGTTCGGGAAGGGTGATGAGAACTTTTCTTTGAATCTGTACTATACGACAGGTTTAATGCCTTTCGTGTATGGTGCGTTCTTGATGAATTATGAAAATGTTGAAGATGACGGTCCTGGCGGTCGTGATAGGCGTGGCAATCACACTGGTGACTGGTCTCGTAGATCATACGCCTGAAGGGCTGATGGGAGCAACGTGGTTCGGCTACCCGCTAGTATGGTTGGTCGAAATGGTCGTTGGGCCGGGGTACAATCCTTGGGTTGTTAGGCCACTGCGGTTGATTGTGGACATAGTTGCTTGGACTGTACTTGCTTGGGTCATCCTGTTCGTGGTGGCTCGCTCCAAGAAGAAGACACCATAGTCTCTTCTTTGGCTCTGTCCTGAATTCTTTTTTACACGCTCGACGTGAGTAGTATTTTCTGTCTACATGACCAAGTACGTCTTGATTGTGTTTGAATCGAGTATTCTCCACGTCTGATCGATCGTTAGCCACTCACCGTTGACATCGAGGCCCCACACTTCATAACCCAAAGAGATGCCAATCTTTCGCAAGGTCCTTCGCATCAGGACAGTCCACGACAGTCCATGAAGGCGCTAAACGTCTCAAATCCGCGTATTTTGAATCATATTCAGGAAACGTTGAGCGTTGAGCCATTCTAGCGTATTCCATCGAACCAATGTTACTATTCTAACTCATTTTGTGTTCTGAACCGCTTTCTGTTCTACACGGTCTCTCGACTTAGAATAACTATGGCAAATGAAGTGAAACAGACGGTCTTAGATAGTCAGTGTATCGGTCGCATACCTAGAGAGGACTACTATGCTGAACGTCAGAAACGTTGGGTATGGGTCTTCCCGAAAATTGACAAGCACTCGACCCTGAATCAAATCGTCGACTTGGACGTTTTCTCCGCAATTCTCTTTCCGCACAGTATAAAAAAGCAGGGCGTCGCCAAGGCAATAATACAAATTTTGGTCGAAGAGAAGCGACCAATGTACCTTATGGATCTTCATCACAAAGTGCTGGCGAGAATCAAAGTGAGCGCCCAAACACTCAGCGACACGTACAAAGCCATGCTAAGAAGCGGTCTTCTTGAGAAGAAATACCGAAATGAGCCTACAAAGTTGAGCGTGCAGTTCGCTAATCGATTGAGAGACTTGGCGTCGTACTGGGATAACTACCTGGACGCCAAGAAAATGAACTGAAAGAAAGTTATACAGCAGATTCCCGGCCTCGGTCAATAAAAGTCGACAAGCATGTCAAGATAGACTCTTCAGAGCATTGCGCTTATTGAATCGTTGTTCAGACCAGATCAAGCGCTACCTTTGTAATGTTTCCCAGCGCCTTTCTCCTTGCTTCTCGAACTAAACTGAACTTAGCCTGAATAGGTTGGAGCCAGCGCTCCATAGCGTCCACCTGCGCAGATAGCATCCTAACACTTGATGGATTGAGTCGAGATTCATTGCTTTCTTGCCGGTTGCAGACGTAGTGTCAAACTTATTACCTATTAAAAACAGGGCAAAGAAGAAAGCGTGAAACAGAGCGCCGTGACCCCACGTAGTGGGGCGGTGCGGTGGTTGTCGTATTGTCCAGCCGCTGGCCGCGAACAGGCGCGTTTGACGGTCTTGGCTACTCTGCAAATGAATTCGTCGGACTCGAACCACTCGAACCTGTGACCTAGCTATTTCCAACAGCAATTCGAGAAGTATACAGCGAACGCGATTACTATGAGCCTCTGCGTATTGCATGTGACAAGATCCAAAGGCCGATGATTATCGCTATCACTGCCCACCAAGATATGTCGAACTTTATTCCTAATACCTGGCCTGCGATAGTGACGACGCCCCAAATCAAGACGAGTGCACCAATCAACAGCGGCCAGAAGTGAAACCTCATATCTGCTCGCTCCTTAACTCGTAAGCTTCCTCTAGTTGAGTCACATTATTTCCTTTTGTGTGTGGGGGGGTCTAATGGTGCGAGCAGCGGAATTTGAATCGCTGAATTGTCAGTTGATCGGCGCGACGACTTTCTCGGCGATGTGAACTTTCGTTGATAACAATACCGACTTACTGGTCACGTAACGTAGTCTCGCTCTCTCAAAGAGTACCTGATATTCAATTGTTGAGTACAATTTCACATGAGCTGGTTCTTTCTTCTTAGCCAGTCTATCGAACATTCGTGTCATGAGCCCGTCTGCCGTCATGTCGAGGACATAGATTCTCCCGTTGGGCTTCAAGACTCGGTAGACCTCTCCAAGAACCTTGTCAGGACTAAAGTAATGATGAAACGAATTAGAGCAAATGACAAGGTCAAAGAAGTCATTGTCGAAGGGCAGTTCCTCAGCATTGGCTTTCCGAAAATGAACGTTCCTGTAACTCGTGGATCCCGCTTCCGCCTTCTCAATCATCTTAGATGAAATATCGACACCATAGAATTCTCCTCGTCCATCAGCCAAGCTGGCTGCGTAGTGCACAGCCCAACCAGTGCCACAGCCCAAGTCTAGAAAGCGGGGATTCAGGCCGAATTCTAAGAGGGAAAACAGTTTCTTTTGCATCCATCGGAGGTATCTGGACTGGAAACTGAAGCGTCTATCAAACCAGCTCTCAGCCCTCAAATCCCACAGTTCTTCGTTCAGCTTAGCATATTCATCCGCCTTTCCCACGTCTGGCGTCCTCCATCACACTCTCGCAGTGATGTGTCTCACATTTACTTCTATTGACCCACCTAGCTCAGAATTCTCGCAAATGCTGGGAGAAGACGCGCCAGGAACTGGTGTGTGGCGTCAGAATTTGAACCGTTAATAAATAACGAAGCCTCGGTGTGTAGACTCACTGCGACCGGCAATAACCGCTAAAATCCCAATCAGTTCGCCGAAATAGGAAGGACCAATCCGAAACTAATCCACCAACCGTGGAGAACAAGTGTCCACGAAATAACGTACCACGAACAAAAAACAAGAAACAGACACTTTCGACCATCCCCCGCTCTCCCTGTCAACTTTTCTCGTAGCGAATGCTATGACTCCAGCGTACGAAGTCTAGGGCTTAATGTAAAGTGGATTTTCTACACCGCACTTGGTGCAGAATTTCTGGAATACATCTATCTGACCTTGGCATTTTGCGCATGTTCCCAAAACCTGTGCGCCGCAACCCGGGCAATAGTACGGTTTCACGGGATCCATGACGGTTGTGATAGCCGTCGATATGTCGGTTTTGCATTTGGGGCAAAATGTTCTCGAAAGGGTCAAATTTCGCACTTGCCGCGACTTTGAGGTTGACTCAGTCTAGTTGCATTCATTATATTAGGATTACAATCCTTATGAGGTCACGTCTGGATTCTGAGCTACTCGTATATCTCCCGAAGATTTGACAGAGTCCGGCAAAAAAATGAAAATTCACAGCAGGACCAAGCCGACTAAGACTTCACAGAACCCTTTAAACTCGTAAGTACTAGGGGTTCGTGTTACTTACATCGTGTTTCTTATGGTTGTGTAGCACGTAACCAACGGCCGCTGGTATGATTAACATACCGTACAATTAATCATACCAGGCAGAAACGGGTTCTGTTTCCAAGTTTTCGTTATGTCTGCTATGGCAAAGGGTTCACGCTGTGTAGACTCGACCTTCTCGACGACCATATCTTGCGCATCACACTTTAGGAGAGCGACGAAAACGTAGTTTGGTGAACCGCTCTCCACGAGGAGACTGGCAACGACACAGTTCTCATATCGGTATACATGCGGGTTGTATTGTTTTTGGAGTACCTCTACTACTTTGGTCTGTGGCAAGAGCCAGGTTCAAACGTATTCCTGCAAGTTTTGTATCTTGCGTGAGGCAACGTTGAGGGTGGCCGTGAATAAGACTTTCTTGTCCCCAGCTTTTTTTCGATAACTCCCTGTCACGCCCATATCGCCGTTTGCGTCGGGGGTCATTCTACCTTCAATCATGAAGTAATCCAAAGTCAACCCAAACTTAGCTTCAAGATAGTCCTTGAGTAACCGATCCGGTTCACCCGAATTCATATCCGACTTCAACGAGACACACGCTGAAAATTCTAGCTAAAATTCAACTATAACGAAGGACACGTAATAAAGCATGAGATACAGGAGATAGTTCGCCACTATTCTTAGAATGTCTTTGAGTGGCAGTCCCAACAGAGTATTTCACAGTTCGACAACGTATCTGGACCACCTGATGCATCAGAGGTCTTGTGGTGTGCTTCCCATGCACCAATTCCCTCCCTTCCACGGCTCCCCCAACTTAGGGGTTCCCCGCATGGGATGTAATGACCGTGTGTTGTCCGAGTACACTCACATCTTCCATCAAATCGATTCCACGCTGCACGAACAACATCATCTGGAAAAGGCAGGTCTGATCACTTCAGATATTACCATGTTGTGAGGATTTACGACTTTACCTTTGAAACAGCGCCTGCGTTCTGAATTAGGGTAAGCCACTTGTTTTCTCCTGTGATTTTGATGCCTGCAACATCCGCCGGTGTTTTGCCTTCCAAGGCTTCGTGCGGTCTTATGTAGTTATGATAAATCCGATAACCTGATAGGATTGGTGTGTGTGCACCAGCATACCCATCAACGGCTGCTGTCGGTACGAGCAGAAAAGGATCCGCCAGCCGGAGAAGAACGAAAAAGTGATTTTCGAGCACTACGTGAACTATGCCCAACTAGGACACAAAACGCTAGAATCTACGGAAACGAATACAAGCAAGCGACCGGGAGCACCCTCAGTTCTCGCTCAGAATGGGTTTATTGTCTTTGAAGTAGCCGCGAGTTTTCAAAGAGTCGCTTTTGTCAGGTTCGTGAGAGCCACCATAACGTCAAGTAGGTTCGCAGAGAGCCCCGTCTGGGTTACCCTTCCGATGACCTTGCCTCCTTCCAGGACGTAGAGCCGTCCCACCTTCATCTGGAGCATTTTCTCCAGAGCTTCACCAGCACGCCTGTCTGGCTCGATCGTAATGGGGGGAGAGCTCATGATTTCCTCGACCTTTACCTTATCAGCATTGTAGCCCTTGACCACACATCGGCGCAGAATATCGTGCTCTGTAACCACGCCCACAGGGAGCCCTTGTCTCTCGACGAGCAAAGACCAAATTTTCGCCTGAATAATCTTGTCGAGCGCTTGCTTAACTGTCTGATCCGACTCGATCGTAACAACCTGATCCATTACCTGTTTGACCGTCACCGATATTGGCAAGGCTCTCAATTCGCCGTCCTACATTGCTCCCCTTTAGCTTTTTGTGTGCTCTGCTGCGCGTGGAGAAAGCATGCGACAGAAACACCCATCGTATGAGCTGAAGCAGTTCATCGCTAAAGTGCGTCGTCGGGTATGCCGGTTCGGATAGATCATGCCGACCTAGTGTCATAAGTCATCGGCCGATTCCACCTGCTTCACATCAAAATTATTCCAATAACGAAGAGTGACTTCGAAAGCCGTTCAGAAGTCCTAACCTACCGTTAGCGTCTATGTCGAGGTAGATGATACAGCGTCACGAATATGGAACAGGTATGTCGAAATCCTGAATTCAAGCCAAAATAGTTGGGAAAGGAAAAAAGAATTTTTGCAAATAAGAGCCGACTTTTACAGCTACGTCATCAACGTGTCCGCTTCGGAGAGCGCAGGATTGCAGGAAAGCAAAGGTTTTCTCCACATTCCTTGTTCCGAAATCGGAACCTTGTATGACGAAGACACAGATTTTGTTCGATTAACTCAATCAGGAAAACAGGCTGAAGCGCGGACCTATTGAGAATGAAACCTGTCCCTGTGAATACTGCGCGATCGGTGGTGGTGCGCACGAAGCTACCCGACGACGACATTGACGCCGCTCTGCTGGGATTCGATCGAGTCTTCCGTAACATTGAAAACGGGTAGCGCCGAGTATCCTGTAGGTGCCTATGTTGGACGAAGAGTTTAGGCAACGTTTGGCAAGAAAGATCAGCGAGGGTGAGTTCACAGCGACTGATCTTCCCGACTTCCTTACAGTCTTCTGCGAAGTGTGCAACGAGTCCGAAGACGTTCAGAGTGAGGTGAAGGCTTGGAACGCCAAGCTACAGTTTGACATCACAGACGGCGACAAGTTCTGGTTGACGGTAGCTAATGGAAACTTCACTTGTGGCAGCGGCGACATAGAAGCTCCGGATACTACTCTAAGGACCTCGGGGGATGTCGCAGCCCGAGTATTC
>Ga0181533_1002010_pt1 | contig 24767 bp, 12 predicted proteins | sample PEATcosm2014_Bin_45_FD_119772 | JGI IMG/M metagenome (GOLD analysis project Ga0181533, IMG submission 119772) | Peatland microbial communities from MTU Mesocosm Facility, Houghton, MI, USA - PEATcosm2014_Bin11_60_metaG | ecosystem: Environmental > Terrestrial > Soil > Wetlands > Peat | place...
CCGTAGGCCTTTATTTACGGGTGCTGCACACGGCAGCCACGATCTTCCATGCCTGCGATGTAGTCGATGAGCATGTTTGCATTACGCCTCAAATCCGGAAGTTATTTATGCACGAACGCTAAGACCGCAAACCTTGAACGACCAGAGGCGCAGAATCCTCGAACGCCTCGCGGCCGCCCAATCGCGGGAAAAAAGAGGCCGCCGGATCGTCGTGTTTGTATGCGCCGGCTGCTTCGCCATCCTGGCGATGTTCTACGTAGCCACCACTCACGAGCTCCTCAAGACTGCGCAATGGCCCCCTTGGCTTGGAACCCTTGCCGCCCTGAGCATTATACTCTCCCCAGTTACCGCCTTGCTCGTCGGCCTGGTTTATCTGCTCCGACATCGCCGTGAGTTGGCCCTGGCCCGAAGGGAAGCGCGTGAACAGGCCTCGCTCGAATTGCCCCGCCAGCTCACTCAACTCCGCCAGGAGCTCGAAGAATTGCGGCAGCAGTTGCCCAGGAAACCCGAGCCGGCCCCGGCCCCGCGGCCAGAAAGCGGCTTCTCGCTGACGGAGTTACTTGTGGTAGTAGCCATCATGACCATCCTCACGTCTTTATCGCTCGCAGCGCTCTCCGGGGCGAAATCCAGGGCACGAATCACAACTTGCCAGAACAATCTGCGCCAGATCGGCTGCGCGCTCTCGATGTATGAAACCGATTGCGGTTACTTTCCCGGCCCGGGTGATGACGTCCTTGTTACTAATCAAGTGCCCTGGATTCTGCCTTCTCCGGCTTCCTGAATTGCCAAGGCAGGCTCCTATCTCGCCCGGGAGCAGGCGGTCTTCTCTTGTCCAGAGTATCAGCCCCCAATTCAGCTCTCCAGTGGAACTAGATCCGATTCCTTCGGATATAACGCCTTCGGGGGCTGCGACTGGAAGTACTCGTTACTCAACCTTGGACTGGGATCTGGAAAAGGGACGTTCATTCGAGCCAGCGATTTAAAGGCGGCCGCGGACATGATAGAGGTGGGAGATCTGCAATTGCCCCGTTCAGTGTTCTCGAATGTCATCACCCCGGAACATAAATCCCCGATTGGCCGCCTGAACTCAGTGGTGCCCAAGCGTCACGCGGGCGGCGCAAACATGGTGTTCGCCGACGGCCATGTCGAATCGGCAACGCAGGCCCGCTGGATTGTTGAAAATGCTCCCGCCAGGCTGCGTTGGAACAACGACCATGGACCGCACCCGGAGACCTGGTAGCGTCCGGCGAGCGTTGGGCAGATCTGCAACGTCCACCTTCCAACCGGCGAAATCAGCAACGGTGTCATCAACCGCTTCGCCCCTGCTCCATGCGCTTTTCTCGCCGGCATTTCCCCCCAAGAACCTGCACCGAGAACTCAGCATTGGGAGGAGCTTTTCTCACGCACCTCCCGCTTGCCGGACCGCCCGCTCGGGTCGGATATTGTCCCCGGCACAAACCGGAAGGCAAAGTTGCAATGAGCAGAACCACTTAGTTCGACGATGTTAAGTTTACTAGGAAAACGCGCGGACAAAGCACGGACAGTAGAGCAGGTGGGCGCATCGATATTACCATCCCTGGGGGCAGAACTCTGGGGTGGACCTCGGGTCTGCCCGGACTCATCCCGGAGGGAGGAAAGGAGGCCTTTGGGCACGAGGCTCATTGTGCCGTCGGAACCTGGAGCATAGGGGATAGGCAAATGTCCTATGTCTGGAGATGCCCCAACTCATGATGCAGACTCGTGGAATGCGGTTGAACAGTTTTCTTGAGAAGTCATCTACAGTGTGTTATGAGGAACGTAGTATAGATACTGAACGAAAGGAGCACGAAATGAAAACGTTAGCAACCATCGCAGGGTTAAGCCTCTTTCTCAATTGCCTCGCCGGCGCACAGAGGGAATCGCTATTGAACTGGCCGGTGCTGGTCGTTATGCCGTCGGTGGTGGACTTCGGAGCCGTGGAGAAGAACACGACCGTAACAAACACCTTTCTTGTGGAGAATCTCGGGGGACGCACCTTCGAGATGAATGCGACCGTGTCTGGGCCGTTCCGGATTGTCTCCGGAGGGAGCTGCTCCATGGAGCCACGTACTGTCGGGGTCGTCACCATCGCCCACACTCCCAGCGGTGCGCCTATCGACAAAGAGATGGTGTTATGCACCGGTGCGGGCGGCGCTCGGGTCTTGTTGACGGGTAGGCTCTCGACCTCACTGCTATCCGATGTCGAACGAAGGAGACTGGTGGCGCCGCATGACCCGGACGTATCAGACTGAGGGCCTGTTTGGAAAGTTACACCCGCTGTAAGAGCCGACGTGAGGAGGCTCACGTCCCTTTGGTTTCTCAGGCAGACCGGAGCCTCCTACGTCGGCTCCTACTCTCTCGAAACACGCTCGGAGAGGGCTGCGGTCCCCGGAGGCACAGGTCAGGGGAAGTTGACGCGGCTCATGGCAGCATTTGCTTTTTCACGCTGCGCTGGTAAATTATTCCAGGAAGAGTTATGAAAACAAAACGGAATAATCTCATAAAAGGCACGATCCTTGCAGCTCTGCTACTGGTTGGCGGCGGCGTGCAAGCATCGGCACGTAGGATCACGCGGATTCATGGCCGGATCGAGTCCATCGACCGAACGAACATGACACTGACGGTAAAAGAAACCGGGCGCAAGGAGCCGCTAACAGTTTATATCACCTCGCAAACGCGGCTGTTCAAAGACGCAGAGCCGGCAATCACCTCCGACCTGGCGGTGGGGGAGAGGATACACGGCTCCGCGCGCAAGGATGCGGCAGGAGAGCTTGATGCCTTGCGCCTTTACACACGATAGACGGCACAGCAGCCGCGGAGTCCTCCAGGATTAAGACCCCTTTTCAGGGCCTCAGGCTGCGTCATTTGAAAACAGGTCACTGTTCAGGTCGGATCTCGCGGGTGACCCGGTGTCAGCGGCGCTCTACCGAGACGCCGCTACGGCCTCCTGGCCCGTGCTGTAGATAATTGTCTCAGTCCACCCCGCACCTGAATAGTCACCTTTCATGTAGCTGGCCGGATCTGCGACGAAATTGAGAATCCAGTTTCCCAAGGGCTTGCCGCAAAACGGCGGCCGACCGTTCCAGGGCACGTTGTTCGTCGGGCGGCAAAGCCACCTGCAAAACCCGCTCGATGCCTTCCTGCGAGACAATGCACGGAACCCCCAGACTGACCTCGGCAAGTCCGTATTCACCCTCCAGCACCGATGAAACGGTGAGCACGCTGTGCTGGTTGCGCAAGATGGCCGCGGCAATTCGCGTCAGAGCCAGCCCGACGGCGAACCAGGTCGCCCCCTTGTGGCCAATGATGTGATACGCGGACTGCTTGACTTCCGCCTCAATCTTGAGCCGAGTCGCCTGCCAATCGTCACATTTCAAGCACACGCGGCAAAACTGTTCGATCGGTGTGCCGGCCATGTTCGTCATCGACCATGCCGCAAATTCGCTGTCGCCGTGTTCGCCGAGCATGTAAGCGTGGATGTTATGCACATCCACTTGGCAGTGCTGGCTCAACAAATGGCGGAAGCGTGCGCTGTCCAGGACGGTGCCGGAGCCCAGCACCCGCCCGCGCGGCCAACCCGACTGCTCGTGAGCGACGTAGGTCAGGATGTCCACCGGGTTGCTCACCACCACGAGGACCGCGGGAGAATTCTGAAGCACAATTTCATCCACGATGTCCTGGATGATGCGAGCATTTCGTTGGAGCAGCTCCAGGCGCGATTCGCCCGGCTGCTGTTTGGCTCCGACCGTGATCACAATCATGTGGGCATCGGCGTAATCCGCGCTTCTGGCCTCATGAATCTGGACCGATGGAAAAAATGCCTGACCGTGAGCCAGATCAAGGACCTGTCCCATGGCCAGCTCATGATTGGCATCGCGCAGTGCGATCTCATCCGCCAACCCACTTTGAGCCAGGGCATAAGCAAAGGTTGACCCGACTGCGCCTGCCCCTACAATCACGGCCTTTCTCGGCTTCCAACTATGATCATTCATTTGTGTCCCTCAGCTCTGGTGCAGACTGCTCCTGGCAGCCGAAAGACCAGGCTTATGCCTGGCCCGGCCTGGGGATGTTGGCTGATTTGGCTCGATCGGTTTCAATGATAATCGAATCGGGACTTGGGGGTTTTCGGTTGCGCCCGTCGGAAAACCGGCTTACTATTTCCGAGTCCAGGCTTAGTATAAATGCTGACCCGGAATAAATCAACAGGATGACAAGCGGACCAGCACTCGGTTCCGCAAAAATCAGGCTCGCCAAATCGTGTCTCATCCTGCATCTTACCGGGCGCCATAAACCAAACCATGTTTACCGGAACTTACACAGCTATAGTGACGCCCTTCAAAGACGGGCCTCTTGATGAAGCGGCGCTCGAGCGTCTGGTCAATGCGCAGATCCAGGGGGGGGTGGACGGCGTGGTGCCGGTTGGCACCACGGGGGAGTCGCCGACCGTTGATTACGAGGAGCACATCCACATTATCGCACTCGTGGTCAAGTTTGCGGCCGGCAGGCTCAAAGTCATCGCCGGGACGGGCGGCAACTCCACCAAAGAGGCGGTCTATCTGACACAGGAGGCGGAAAAGGCCGGGGCCGATGGCTCGCTCCAGGTCGCTCCCTATTACAACAAACCGACGCAAGAGGGCCTGTTTCAGCATTTTCGCGAAGTGGCGGCGCACACACGCCTTCCGCTGGTGCTTTACAGCATCCCTGGACGCTGCGGCATCGAGATCGGGGTCGAGACCGTCAGGCGCCTGGCACAGGAATGTCCCAACATTGTCGGGCTTAAAGAGGCCGGGGGCAATCCCGACCGGGTCAGCCACCTGCGGGCAGCGCTGCCGCCGGGCTTCGATATTCTCAGCGGCGATGACGCGCTTACGCTCCCGTTCATGGCCGTCGGCGCGCAGGGGGTCATCAGCGTCGCGTCCAACGTGATTCCGCGCCAGGTCGTCCAGATGGTCAACTCCTTCGCCGCCGGCAAGCCCAAGGCGGCACTCGAGCTTCACCAGCGATACTATCCCCTGTTCAAGGACTTGTTCATCGAGTCCAACCCGGTGCCGGTCAAGGCAGCCCTGGCGATGCTCGGCCAAATCCAGGAAGAATATCGCCTGCCGCTGGTGCCGCTAAGCCCCCAGAACCGCCTGACGCTCCAGGCAACCCTCAAGGCCTGCGGCCTCCTCGGATAAGCCCCATGACCAACATCATCATCACCGGTTCCAAAGGACGCATGGGCCAGATGCTCGCCGCGTGCGTCCCTCAGCACCCGGGGTTGCGCATCGCCGGGCAGATCGACCAGGGGGACGACCTCCGGCCAGTGCTTGCGTCCGGAGATGTCGTCATCGATTTCAGTTCCCACAGCGCCACGCCCGGCATCGCCGCCTTGTGCGCGGAGTATAACAAGGCGATGGTGATTGGCACCACCGGCCACTCCAAAGAGGACCGCACCGTCATCACGCAGCACAGTTCCCGGATTCCAATGGTGCTGTCCTCGAACTTCTCGACAGGGGTGAACGCGCTTTTTTGGCTGGCGCGAAAGGCGGCGGAGATCCTGGGACCGGGCTTCGACCTGGAGATCGTCGAGATGCACCACCGCCTCAAGCGGGATGCGCCCAGCGGCACCGCCAGGACGCTGGCTGAGATCCTGGCCCAAGTTCGCGGGCAGCAGCTCGAGCGGGTCCAGCGCCATGGCCGCGCCGGCATCGTCGGCGAGCGCGCCGCCGAGGAGATCGGCCTGCATTCGGTGCGCGGGGGGGATGTCGTGGGCGACCACACGGTCATCTTTGCGGGCCTGGGCGAACGTGTCGAATTGACCCACAAGGCCACCAGCCGCGAGACCTTTGCCAATGGCGCTCTGAGGGCGGCGCAATGGGTGGTGCGGCAGCCGCCGGGGCTTTACGACATGCAGCATGTCCTGGGGTTGAAGTGAGGTGAAGCCCGGAGTTCAAAGTCCAAAACCCCAAAGCCGGGACCGGGTATTTGTGGCCCTTGGGGCAAATCTGAGCGAATCGCGGCGCACCCTCCGCCAGGCAATGCAGCGATTGCGCCAATTCTCGCATGGCCCCCTCCTGAGGTCGGCCATCTGGCAAACTGCCCCGGTGGATTGTCCCCCAGGTTCACCCCTCTTCCTCAACGCCGTCGTTGGGTTCCGGCCCCGCCCGGGCCAGACCCCCGAATCCCTCCTTGCCCGCCTCCAGGAACTCGAGCGCGAATTTGGCCGCCGCCCAAAGCGCATCCTCAACGAGCCCCGCCCGCTGGACCTCGACCTCATCGCCTTCGGCGACCAGGTCCGCGCCGGCCCTCAATTGACCTTGCCCCATCCCCGCGCGCACCTGCGGCGTTTCGTGCTCCAGCCCCTGGCCCAAATCGCCCCTGCCTTGGTCTTGCCCGGCCAACGGGCGACCATCGCCGAGTTGTTGGCGAGGCTCCCGGAGGACCCGCATACGAAGGTGGTGCGGGCGATTTCGGATTTCAGCCCTCTGTCGCCGCTTTCCTAATAGAGCCGGCCCTAGGGTTTTCAACTATGCTACATACTCATTTGCCCATGGAAACAATCAGTAGAAATACCAATTGTCAAGGGGCTGAGGTTATCGTAAATTGGCATCATGCAGACAATCTATGTAAGGTGTCCTTCAGAGGCTAGAAGCCAGATTAATGGCCTGGAGACCGAGCAAGCTGCCGCTTCTCAGCCCCGGGACCGTGTGGGCGCTGCGCGCAGCCCCTTGGGCCGGTCCAAGCCCGCCGGCTCCAAGCCCCGGATTGGCCTCAGCCAAGGCGGCGACCGAGGCCTTGTGGAGGCGCTTGCCACGTCGAAGGTCTTCCAGGACTACGAGCGGGCATTTGCCGAAGCGACCGGGATGCCGGTGGCCTTGCGCCCCGTCGAGAGCTGGCAGCTTCCCCATCACGGGCGGCGCAACGAAGGCCCCTTTTGCGCCCTGATTTCCGAGAAGAGCCGCGCCTGCGCCTCTTGCCTGCAGGTCCAGGAGAGGTTGTCCGAGATGGCGGCCTACGATTCCGGCACCCTCAACTGCCCCAACGGCCTGAGCGAAACCGCCGTGCCGGTGCGCCTGGGCGACCGATTGGTGGGGTTTTTGCAGACGGGCCAGGTCTTTCGCAAAAAACCGACCCCGGCCCAGTTCGACCGCGTCGCCAGACTCCTGGCCGAGTGGGGTGTCAACATGGACCTTGACGAATTGCGGAAGGCCTATTTTTCGACACGCGTGGTGGTGGCCAAGCAGCACGAAGCCATTATCAAGCTGCTGAGCATTTTCGCCCAACACCTCGCCATGCTCAGCAACCAGGTCCTCGTCCAGAACGCCAACGCCGAACCGCCCATCATCGCCCGCGCCAAGGAGTACATCCATGAGCACCAGACCGACAACGTCCGCCTCGGGCACGTCGCCAAGCACGTCAACACGAGCACCTTTTACTTTTGCAAGATCTTCAGGAAAGCCACCGGCATCAACTTCACCGACTACCTGTCCCGCGTCCGCATCGAGAAATCCAAGAACCTCCTCCTCAACCCGAACCTGCGCGTCAGCGAAATCGCCTTCGAGGTCGGCTTCCAGTCCCTGACCCACTTCAACCGGGTGTTCAAGAAAATCCTCGGCCAGTCCCCCACCGAATACCGCGCCCAGTTGCTCGGCCCCAACGGCAAGCCCGGCACCGGCACGGGGCTGCATTGAGGACTCTCCTAATACGCCCGGTAGAAGATGGCGGGAGGATTGGTTTCCAGTCCCGAAATGATCTGCATGATGTTTGTCATGGAGATGCTCAGGACGTTGTGCCACGCCGCGGGATTGCCCAGGTCGGTCGAGGCTTGCAACTGGTAATTCGTTCCCGGATTGCCGTATAACGCCAGGCTGCGCGCGCCGCCAGGCGTTGGGGACAGCGCCTGAAGTACCGGTTGCCGGCCCACGATCACGATTTGCCCCTCTTGCGCCTGGAATTCGGTCGTGAGCGACCCGTCGGCGTTGACCACCTGCTGCGCCTCGGGTATGACCGGGAGGAAGGCGGAGGCCTGGTTTGTGACGACGGTGAAATTGAGTTGCGCCAACTCCTGTGCCCCTTGCAGGTTCTGGCCGTAAGCGGCGCCAAGGTTGATCGAGACCAGCCCGGGGTTGACCACCTGGAGCGAGGCCGAGTTCAACTGGCTGGAAACCAGTTGCACGGAAAGGGAACTGAAATCCCCCGTCGGCAACTGCAACGCCAGCGTCAGATTTGTGATGCCGCTTCCGTAGAGCATTTGAATCGGCAGGCTGCCGCTGTGCCCGGCTTGAGCTACCGCCAGGCCCACGGCCAGACTCACATAAGAGCCTAATGTGAACTGGTTCTGCACACCGACGTTGAAGGTAGAGGTGAAGTCAAGCTCGTAGGTCTGGGGCGCGTTGCCGGGACCGTTGCCGAGGGCCATGGCGGTGAAGTCCTGCGCGCCGAGCGGCGCAAGATTCGTGGTGCCCGCCGCCGCCAAGAGGTCGCTCAGGCTGAAATAGACCTGGTTGGTGCCCGCGCCATCGCCAACAACGGCCGCCAGCACGCTGGGGGAGTTGGTGTTGGACAGCAGGATGATGGAGCCGGGCGGAGTGGAAGGGGAGACGTCAAGGAGCAGTTGGAGGGAATCCGCAACGAAGCCGTTCTGCTGGGCGGTGGTCACCGATGGCAGCGGGCCGCTGGCCGGCCACGCAGCTACAGGGCCGTTGGGGCCGTTGACGCCAAGGCGGTAGTAGTAGGTGGTCTGGGGGCTGCAGCCAGTGACGCGGACCTCGGTGTATCCGAGGTTCTGACTCTGCTGGCGCAAGAGGGCCTGGCTCAACCGTCGCTGGTAGGCGTTGGCTGCCGCGGGCGAGCCGCTGGTGAGGGGATACCATTCCACTCCCACTTGCCCCGCCAGGTTCGTGGCGCCCGCCGGGTCAGCGTACACAACGAGGGTCGGCGTCAGCGACGGCGTGAGCGCCGGCGCATCCACCCAGACGACGGAGAAGCTGCTAGGGGTGACGTTAACGGTGGCGACATTGGTGATGGTGGTGGAGGCGGACGCACGCACCGCTCCCAACAACAGGAGGGCGAGGGGGAAACAAGTCCGAAGTTTGAATAATGAGCCACACATAATACGTTAATTTCTGGTGCGCGGGTTAGACCTCGGACCGCTGCGTTGCAGGCCGGCCTGGCCTTTGCGGGCCAGGCTCAATTCACCGCCTGCCAGGATGGCATAGCGCCTGGAGCCGCCGGCCTTGAGCAACCGGGCGGCCGCCTCAGCCGAGCCGTCGGCGGAATCAATCAACACAATTAGCGAGGGCGTGCCGCCGCCGCTGTTGAGCGCCTTATCAGCCGCTGATTTGGCCACGGCCATCCCGGGAAACTCCCGGCCCAGGTCTGTGGGCGGCTCGGCGGCTGATGCCAGGGCCTGCGGGGAAGAGGAGGATGGGGGCGCGGGGGTCTTGCGCAAATCGACTAACACCACCTCGCTGGGATTGTTGGCCTTGAGTTGGGCGTAGGTGATGTAGTTGAGCGTTTCGTGGTGGATGCCTCGGCCGCGAGTAGTCAAGCCGTGCGCGGCTTCCCAGGCGGCAAACCCGCCCTCGAGGATGTCCACGGTGATTCCCGGCTTTTGGGCCAGCGCACCAGCGGCGGCTTGAAGCGACCCGCTGCCCTGGCGGCCGAGGCCGTCGTCGTACACTACCACTCTGCCAAGAGGGGGCAGGCGCTTCTGCGAGCAAAGGGAGGCGGGGATATTGATCGCGCCTGGAAGATGCCCCTGGGCGAAGGAAGTGGGGATTCGCACATCAATGAGGACGACCTTGGCGCCGCCGGCCAGTTGCTGCTGCAAATTGGCCGCTGTCATGGCGCCGGCGTCCACAATAAGCGCAAGGCAGCCCAGGCAGAGGCACCCACGGAGCGTCGCGGTGAATGGGGATGCCGCCTGGGAGGTCCGAAGGTCGAAGGTCGAAGGTCGCCTCGAGAAATGCCGGGAGAATTGGGTTGGATGCATATATGCCTATTGGGATTGGGGCACGAACTGGTTGACCGGATGGGCCAAGGCCACCATCAACACAGCCACGTTCGGGATTGGGAAGTTGTCCCCGACCAGGACACCGTTGCGGATTTCAGCGACGCGCCAGAGGCCGGACTCCGAATCGAGCATGCGCACGGCCAGGGCGTTGGGAAGGCCCAGTTGCCCTAACAACTGATAAGCCGAATAGCCGTCCGGGAAGGCGGTGTAACCGAACACGTTGGCGCCGGCGGCCAGGTTGAGCGGGGAGCTGTTGTTGAGGCCCAGGTCAAGCACTTGCCGGCCGTTGAACTGGACCCACAGGAAGGAGCCGGGGACGAGGCTGAAATTGACGCCGTTCGGCGCCCCGTTGGAGAGGTAGGCGGTGTGGAAGAGGACCTGCGGCGCCAGCGCCGTGTACTCCGTGATCGACTGGATGCCGCTGGCGCCCCAAAGCGAGAGCAGGCCGTAGGCGTTTTGCGCGTAGCTCGCCATGCCGGCCGTGACGGCCAGGGCGTTGGCGTTTTGGAAAACGGGCTGCAAGGCCGGCAGAGGGGCGCTCACAATCTCGGCTTGGCCGGCCGTCGTCTCCTGCCACACCGCCCGACCGTCGGCCAGGGCAGGGAATGCCTTGGGCGTGGGGGTGTGGGTAACGGGGACCTCGGCCAGACTTGGCAGGTGGATCAAGCGTCCGTTGCCTGTTTGGGGACCGAGGGAATTCTCCATGCACAGGACCCACTCTCCGTTGAGATAAGGCTGTGTTTCGTCTTCCGGCGTGTTCGTTATCCGGACCTCCCTGTTGCGGAGCAGGTCGAAGCCATAAAGGTCCAACTCCAGGTTCCGCGCGTCTGACCAGACGATCCAGTTGTCATAAACGGCTGGGTGAAACTTGCCGAACAGGTTGGTGGTCAAGCGCATCAACTGCGCCGTTTCCAGATTGCAGAAATAAATCTCCCCCGCTCCCGGATTCCGCAAATCCTGCCAGACGACGCGCCCGGCCTGCACGTCCGGGTTCTGCTCGTTCTGAGTGGTGGGCGACACGGCAAAGTTAGTGGACGTGGCCAAGTTCATGGCGAGAAGCTGCCAGGGGGCGCTGGTGTTGCCGGTGGGGCGGGCCTGGTACACCACCCATGGCCAGTCAATGGCAGGGCTGGTTTCATCCGTGCCCGGGGTGCTGGTCAGCGCCTGCGGCCCGTTAGTGCCGCTCAGATCATCCATGAAGATATCCCAACTGCCGTTCAATTGCTGCGCCTGCCACACCACGTAGCGTCCGTCGGTGCGGGGGTTCTGCTGGGCCAAAGCGGTATGGGTGACCTGCACGATTGGGCTGTTGCTGGCGGTGACATCCTGGGCGTAAATCTCGAAGTGGCCGTCGCTTTGATCCTGCCAGACGGCCCAGCGGCCGCGGGCGTACGGGTTCTGCGGGCCGCGCGTGACACCGGCCAGGACGGTGTTGGCGCCCGAGAACGTGCCGACCTGCACAAGGGCGAAGGTGAAGTTGGTGTTTCCGAGGGGATCCGTAAGCGCGATACGCACGGTGTACCAACCCGGCGGCTGGATGACGCCCGCGCTGCTGAGTCCGTTCCAGTTATAGGCCACCGGACTGCCGCCGATATTGGTGAAGGCCAGGCTGAGCACGTTGGGCAGGGCGCTCTGGTCGTAGCCGTAAAGCGGGTTGATCGTCCAGGCAACGCTGGTCGGATTGTTGGTAGGTTGGCCCGCGCCCAGCACATAAACGACCTGTGGCCCGGGGGCGAGGTTGCTCAAGACCAACGGACTGGCCACCGGGCTCGGGGCGCGGTAATAGTCCTGGCCAAGGGTGTTCAAGGCCCATCGGTAAGTGGTCGTTCCTCCCACCGTCAGTTGGGCTGAGCCTGTCAACGACGGCGTAGCCGGGGCGCCGGCAACCGTCGTCGCCGGCGCGGCTGGTTCCACGACCCAACCCACCACAACGGCGTTGGTTGGGTCGAGGTAGTTCCCATACTGGGATCGGCCCAGGACTGAGACCGTATTGCTTCCGGCGGGCAGGCCCGAGAGGCTCAGGGGAGAAGTGACCGGCCGCTCGGCGCTCCAGGCGCCGGAGTTGAGTTGGTAGGTGTAGAAATCAACATGGGTGCCGCCGATGCCCAAGGAGGCCGAAGTGGCGGCGGTTGGGGAAGCCGGCACATTGGAGACGGTGGCCCAACCGACCACTCCCTGGAAGATGTCGAGTTGGGCGTTGAGGGGGAGAGGATCAGGGGACGCCTGGAAGGAGATAGGAACGGTCCCTGGCCGGACGGAGAGCGCACCGCCGGGGTTGAAAAGAGGCTGCGAGGAGGCCGAGATCGAACTGAAACCCAGTGTGGCCGGTCCCGGCAGGATGAGGGTGACGGTATGATTGGTTTCCTGGTTGCCGCTGGTGTCCTTGGCGTAGAAGGAGAGTTGGTGCGAGCCAGGGACGGTCAAACTGAAGGGCAGCGCCACCGCAAAGGGGCTGCCGTCCAGACTATCATAGATGGTGACCGGAGCGGCGTCCTGGGAAAGGAAATACATCTGGGTCGTAGGCGTGACATAATAGGCGCCATTGGCAAGTGTGGCAGAGCCGGCGAACATGAGGGTTGTGACCGGCGGATTGGTGTTGGGTGGAATGTTGGTGTAAGTGACGGTGTAGCTGTAGGCGCCCAAGCCCACGTAATCAAAGATGTTCAGATAGGTGTCCTTGAAGTTCGATCCTGGCTCGTAGTGGATGTTGGTCCAATAATTGTTGGTGTTGAGCACCTTGCCGTCCGAGCGCACGACGCTGCCGATGGGCAGGAGCGCCTGGCCGGGGTCATTGAGCCGCATGAACCCCCAGCCGCTGTAATTTGCGGTCAGATTGACCTGGAACGGATTGCCCGAACCGGCCACGGAGACATTGGTGAGCATGTTGACCGGATAGACGCCGCCCTGGCTTTCGTAAAGCGAATCGGGGATCAGATTGTTGATCCGGTCCAGTGTGCCGCTGGTGTCGGCCAGGAAATCACGGATGCCGTCGCGTCCGGGTTGGTCGTCAAGCACCTCGTGCAGGAAGAGATAGGCGTTGACCGATTTGATGAGCGAGGTCTCCTGTCCGCCAAGGGCGGTCGAGTGCGTGTAGCTGGCCGAGACCGACAGGAAGGTGCCCGAGAGGGTGCAGATCATGTCCCAGGCGCCTTTGGTCCCCTGGCCGGGCTGGAGCGTGCCCAGATTCACGGTCAAATTGGCGTTCGAGAGCGGCGAATCGTTGACGCGTGAGCCGAGCAGTTGCGCCACCAGGATCAGATTCTGCTCGTTGGAGACAATTTTGGGCTGCTGCGACGCGATGGCTACATTATTGGCAGGCCCGTAGCCTACGTTCTGCACCAGGACCCCAAAAGTGAACGGAATGGGGGCGCCCAACCCCGTGAATGGATCCATCCCGGTAACATCCCGGGGTTGAAAGTAGGTGATTTGCAACTGGGCATCCGGCGCGACGGTAATCGGGGCCGGAAAGACCGTCAAAGCCGACGCCGGTATCGCCACGCCGTTGATCTGACCGCCCAGATTCGCCCCCACATTGTAGCGGATGCCGGTGGGCGTGGTCCCGCCCGCCGACACCGTGGGGATGATGAACCAACTGATGGTGGCGGTCTCGCCCGGCCCGATGACGCCTGCGCCGCTCACGTTGGTCACGTTCTGCAATGTCGGCGGCTGGACGAAGAACAAACTCGAGGAGTCGTTCACGACGCCGTTCGTCGAGAAGGTGGGATTCTCGAATGTCAGGTTGGCGTTGAAGCCGGTGATGGGGTTGTTGGCGTCGTTGCACGTGATTTGCAGCGTCGCCAGAAAGCCAACCCGCTCCAAAGTCAACTGCTGCGAGATCACGATCTGGACCCGCGCGCACAACCCTTGCTGCTGCTCCTGCGCCAGGACGCCGGCGGGCCACAGGCACAGGCAAAGCCCGGCCAAGGACAAGGCAGTGTTCAAGGGCGCGTAAAAAAGCAATTTCCGGGATCTGAGTGTTTGGGGTGGAGCGTGAGGGCGTGGAGCGTGGAGCGTGGCAACTGCTACGACGCCCTCACGCTCTACGCTCCGACGCTCCACGCTCCGGACGCCGGGCAAAGGCATTTTGCTACAATCACGCCCAATGCCTCTAAGTTTTTTCATCACGCGTGTTAAGTTCGTTTTCATTGGGCCACCTCCGTTACCTTGCGCACCGCCGCGGGCGTGGCCAGGCCGGCGCTGCCGCCCGAAGGCGGCATTCCGGTCGTCACCACCGGAGCGGCCAAGCCGCACAGGTCATGCACCAGCGTGTCGTTGGCATAAAACGCATTGTCCCCTGCCAACCGCAGCGAATAGACTTTCAGGCTGCGCCCCAGGGGCTTATTGGCGGTCACGCGCACCCGGCGCCCATGCGAGTCGAAGAGCCAATCGCCCGGCCCGACCCGCGCCACCGCGGTCCAGCCTTTGCCATCAACCCAGAGCAGGTGCTCGGTTGTGACCGTCAAGCCGGCGTGCGGCGCGCCGCCCGGATCGGCCAGGGTGATCTGGCGCGCGTGCGCGGACATACGCGAATACACTTCCATGACGACGGCCAGGTTGTCCGGGCGTTCCCCGCTCCGAACCAGGTCGTTGGCCTTGAGTTCCGAAATCGGTTTGGGCTTGCCATCTCCCATCAAGACTAGTGTATCGGGCGCCAGACAGCCGCCGTCGGTGTAGTTGACATTCTGCGGGGAGCCGGGCCCCCCGCCGCCGGCGGCAGGCCCGCCCTCCCCTTCTCCGAGGAAATGGCCAACAATGCAGCCGATGAGGGTAGCGACCACGATCGGGCACGATTCCGCCTCTTCGCCAATCGCCTCGAACGCAAGGGCCACGTCGAGCGCCGGCAGAATCGCAACAAGCGTCGACGCGCTAATGGGCACTTGGGTACCATCGGTCGGGCACTGGCCGACGGCATCCGCCAGGGCGTTGATGTAATCCTGGATAGCTTTCATTACCTGGGGCAAATTGCCCAGGAGGTCTCCGGGGAGGCAACCTTCCAGGAATTCGGGTGGTCCAGTCCCCTCTCCCTTCGGCACGGCCACCCCAGGTCGTGCAATGCCGGGCGGCGGGCCGTTGGTATTACCCCAGAAGTTCACGAGGAAGGGGACATCGATGGATTGCTGCGGCAAGACTACCGGCATGTAGGTAATCAACGGCTGCAGGCTGGATAGGGAATCTTGCGAGCCGGTAACGGTGCAGTCTTCCATCTGGATCAACCCGGCGTTCTGCAAGGTGACCGTGTAGCTGGCTTGGAAGCCGGGGGAGACGTTGTTGAACGTGGTCACCGGCGGCGTCAGCACCAGCACCGGGAACGGAACGAACGTCTCATAAGTTTGCGAAATCACGATAGTGTAATTATCCGAGAAGGGGACGGGCACCACGGTGAAGTTGATGGTGACCAGGCTGCGGCTCAAGCGGGCGTGGGTGTAACCGGTCTGGTCGGCGATGACCGTCATGGCGCCCGCGCTGGACGAACACCCCGGCGCCGAGGCCTGCCAGTTCCAGGCCCCTTCCTCGAGGTTGGTGACCGTAACCAGCCCATTGGTGTCCGTGTAAAACGGCCCGAGGTTGGCGGAAATCAAGTTGTTTTGCAGGCGGATGGTCGCCCCGCTTAGCGCCTGCCCCAGAATGTCATCCACAAAAAACTGCATCCCCCCGGTCAAATCCGAGGTCACCAGCGCATAAACCCCGACCGAGAACGGCGTGCTCATGTTAGTGCCTTGAACGGTGATGGAATCCGAGTAAAGCGCCAGGGGCGTCGTGGCCGGCGGGCTGAACACCACCCCGATGGCATTGGACTGGCCCACGGCCAAGTCCGGCAGATGGATGACGCCATTGGTCGAAACCGGGAGGTTGACGGCTATCCAGTTGTTGGTCGGGGGAACCAAAGTGACGCCCTTCAAATCGAGAAGCCCGGTGTTCTTGACCACAATCTGGCCGGTGACCTGATCCCCCCGGTTCAGGCTCGCCTCGAGATACCCGGCGGCCGGTTGCACGACGGTCAGGAGCGGGACCGCCGGGAACAACGACACATCGCCGGTGAAGTTCACGGCCGCGCCTTCGGCGGAGGTGAAGGTGAACACCACCTCCGCGGTGTCAGGCGCATCAATTGTGGCCGCCAACTGGAGATTAATGGTCTGGCTTTGGCCGGCGCCGACCGCGAAGCCCGAACCCGCCAGGTTCGCGCCGGTGATCTTGTTTATCGGAATCAGGTTGGTCCCGGACACCTGGTAAGCGGCAAAGCTGGTGGTGAAGCCGGTCAGCGGAAGGTCCCCCGGGTTGATCAGTTGGATCGAGAAGTCCAGGGGCCCGTTCTTGGACATTTCGATTTCAGCCGAGGAAGGGCTGGCATAGACGTTGTAGAGGATGACTTGGGCCTGGTTCAATTGGTCGACCACCAGCGGATTGGCGGCCCAGAGGTTCAACGTGCCCCCGAACCCAGGCGGGGCATTATAGACGTAATGGTAGTTGCCGTTCGTATCGGTCGTAATGGCCTGATACCACTTGTAGCCCCGGGTCGCGAACCCGAGGTTCAACGCCGCGTTGGGGACCGGCTTGCCCGTAGCCTGGCTGATGGCTTGGCCGGTCATAACGATGGGCTGAGCGTTTGCGTAGAGCGTCTTATCGGTTTCCAGGGTGCCGTAGTAGGGCGGCAGGGACAGGCTCGAGACCACCGTTCCGCTTAGGGGGCCTGACACCGTTTGGTTGGTAGTTTCGAGTTGGTTGTATATGGCGCTGGCCACGCCCACAAAATTGACATTGGTCACCCCCGCCAGCGAAGCCGGCACCAGTACGCCGGGCACGGTGAACTGGATGGATGACTGGGCCGGGATGGTGACATAAGCCGTGCCGTCGCCGAGCACGGAGGTCCCGGGTGGGCTGCCGCTGAACGGCGTGCGGCTCACCTCTTGCCCCAGCCCGTCTTTCACTGAGATATAAACATCTCCCGGCTGCGCGAAACTGGCCCGTGCCACAATCACCTGGATGGGCACATAAGAGGGATTGAATATCTGCAGATGGAACGGCGTCAACCCGCCCGCAAGGGGCAATTGATTGACCGAGACCGCTATCTCGGTGCCTGACACGTGGATGTTGCCAAGCGTGAAGGTCTGTTCATACGTCACGCTGCTCCCCGCGTTGCCGGTTTGCTGGACAAGGCTCACTTGCAGCGTCTGCGTCGCCACCAGCGAGGCCTCCGGCACGATTACAGACTGCTGCAGCGTCCCGCCCGGGGCGATGTTCGCCGTGACGGTCTGCGTCACCGCCAAAGGCTCCAAGCCGGGCACGGTCCGATTCCAGGCGACCTGGGCAAGGGGCAACGTGGCAGAACTGCTCAAGTTGGTGATCTGAACTTGCAATTGGTCGAAATAATTGACCAGAAGCGGGTTGTTCGTCCCGTTCCCATTGGCGTTGACCAGCAAACCCAGGCCGACGCGGCAAACCGTCACCAGCCGCACCGGGCTTTCCTGGGACGCGGCATTGACCGCTGTCACCCCGTATTGCACCGCGTCCGACAACGGCAGGTTGTCAACGAAAGCAGCGGTCGTCAGCAAAGTCCCGTTCTGCCGGATGCCATTCCGATAAACATTGAAGCCCGCGACCGTCGTATCGCTCGAACTCCAACTCAACTGCGGCGCCTGGCCCGGCGCAACAATGGCCGACAGGCTGTTCACCGGCGAGACCAACAGTTGGAAAAGGACCGGCGCGCTGGCATTCTGGTTGCCCACGACATCCACGGCGGCCACGATATAACTGTTGGTGCCGCGCGGCGGGTAGTCGGTGACTGGCGCCAGGCTCGAGGCCGTGCTAACTGCCACCCCATTGCGATAGACCACGTAATGGTCGGGCGTCGCGCCAGCCGGTTCCTGCCAGGTAATCTGCACGCCGCTGGTCGCCGCCGAGACGATGACATTCGTCGGGGCTGGGGGCGGAGTGCGATCGGAAAGCGCCACCACGACATTCGATATCGCGCTCTCCGAGCCAAAGCGGCTGGCGCTGACGCCATAGCTGTAAAGCCCATCGGCCGGCGGCAGGTCGACGACGCTGTTACTGGCCAGGTTGTCCTGAACCAGGGTTGCGGGGAGGGTGAAATTGGTTCCCGCCTCGCGGTAGAGCCGGTAGATTTGCGCCATGCTGACGGCATTCCAGGTCAAGCTCACGTAGCCGCCGGGCTGGCTTGTGGCAACCAACCCCGTGGGCGCAGGGGGCGGGGAGGGAAGGGCGGTGTTGTAAAGCTCGAGTTTAGCCCCGTACAGGATGTTGGTGCCGAGGTTGCCCAAGTTGTCCTGGCCGCGGTAAGCAAACTGGCCGAAGCCCGACCCCATCGCCGGCGCGAGGTCGAGCGTCCCGCTCCAATTGGTGCCGCTGCCGGTTAGTGTCACCGGCACGTTGGTCCCGATGGGCGGCGCAAACGTCAGGATGGGCGCCGGTCCGGGGAGCTTGGTCAGGACCACGCTTACGCTCGCCGCCACGTTGTTGGTCGTCTGCACCGGAGTGGGCGGGAGCGTCGAGATCATCGCGGCCGGCGGAGTTGTGTCGACGATCAAGGGCGGACCGCCCGGGATGCCCACGAACGAATTGCCCACCGGGTCCTGGGCCGCCGCTGCCACAGCCACAAACCCGGAGGGCGTTGCCGGCGTCACGGTGAACAAAGTCTGCCAGGTGTTGAGCGCGACGTTGGTCAGGCTCATCAGCACAGGCGACGCCGCCCCGAAGGGACGCAGGGTCAGCGTAGGCGTCGCCGCCAGCGCCTTGCTGGATATTAGCGTGATCAGCACCGGCACGGCCCCGACAGGCGAAGCGACGTTGTAAGAGACGGTCAGGGCCGGCGGCGTCGGATCATAAACCGCCGACACCAGGGCCGAGAGCGGGCTGGGGTTCCCGACGGCGTCATAACCAACCACGCCGATATAATAGGTCCCCGGCGCCAGCCCTCCCAGCGTGTCAGTCATGGTCGTCAGCGGCAGAGACTGCCCGGTGGCCTGGTTCGTGGTGGCAAACGGTGAAAGGCCCCAGAACAATTGGAACGTCGAGGCGCGCTTGCCCGTCGGCGCGAACTGCCAGGCAAGATTCAAGCCTGGCGCGGCGAGGTTATAGACCGGTTGGTTCATCACCAACGCCGCCGGGGGCAGCGTCTCCACGGTCACGTGCCGCGCGGCCGAGGGCGTCGTCCCGGTGCTGTCGGAGGCGACGACGATGAGAGTGTTGACGCCTTCAACGAGGCCCGTTGTGGCCAGCGTGAAGTTGCCGGAGCTGTCAGCGTTCGTGGCGCCGAGGACCTGGCCGTTGTCGACCAGTTGCACCCCGATTCGAGGCTCGGCGGCGCCCGTAACTTTGAGGGAGTCCGTGTTGGTGGCGAGGTCTGTCGCGGGCGACGTGATCACTGGCGCCGGCGGCGGCGTCACCGCCACGACCACGTCTTCCTCGAGCGTGGCGATGTTCCCGGCGGTGTCGCGGGCCAGCATCTCCACCTGATGAGTTGTGTTGTTGAGCGTCCGAATGTCCAGATACTGCGACAGGTTGCCGCCGCCGTTCGTGCCGGCCAAAACGCCGTCCACGTACAGCTCCACGTCCTGCATCCCTAATACGGCCGTCGCCGAACCTGTGACCGTCAGCGGCCGGTTCAGCGTCTGCCCCTCAGTGAGGCTGAAGGCGTTGATCACCGGACCTGTGGTGATGAAAGTGACATCCACCTGGATCGGCGCGTTGGTTTGCCCGGTCAGGCTGCTGAACTGGATGAAGATGTGTTTGAAACCACCGCCCGCCGAGAGTGGGAAGCTAGTCAAGTTGGTGAAGGGCCGGAAGAACACCCCCTGGAACGTGTAATCCTCGCTCAGCCGCATCTGGCTCGCCGTCCGGCAGGCAAGTTGCAGATTGACTGAGGCGCTGCCGACCTGTGTCACTCCGCCCACGGTCGCAGCGGCCGGCGTGAGCACCGGCTCATAAGTCAGGATTGCGTTGTAGAGCACGTCGCCCTGCACTTGGGTGGCTACCTCGCGCCCGCTCGTTGTCCCCCACCAGTTGCCGGCGGCATTCAATGCGGCGCTGCCCGCCGCCATGGCGTTCGTGCCGTTGTTCTGGATGACCGAGTTGCCGATCGTCAGCGCCGCCGTGTCGGACTGGCGCATGCCGATGCCGTTGGCGGTCAGGAGCGCGTTGCTGGTGGTGAGCGTTGCGCCGTCAAGGAGGGCTAGGCCACTTGGGGCATTCATGCCGGCCGTGAGGGCCTGGACTGTTGGCGCGCAGCCACTAATCGCCAGACCCCCGCCATAGAGAATCTCGACAAAGTTCAGGCTCGATGCCCCCGCCCCGCTGCCCAGGGATACCCCGCCCCAGTCGCCCGGCGCAGGGCTGCCTCCGGCAGTGTCGTTGGCCGAGTCCAGGATAATCGGGGCGAGCGCAGTGCCATTGGCGACCAAAGCACCCTGCTGGACCGTCAGACTCGTGCCGGGCGCAAACAATACCGTCGTGCCGGGCAGGATAGTCAAGGTGGCGTTGCTGACCACCACGATGCTGTGGTAAATCGTTGCCACGCTCTGTCCCGGCCCGCCAACGGTCAGATTGGCCGCAATGTTGCCGGACAGCGGGTCCGACCACCGGACGCTCGACACGTTCGGGTTGAACCCATTGGTGACGTTGAAACCAACCACCGCAAAGTAATAGGTCTTACTGCGGTCAAGGTCATTGACCGTGTACGACTGGGCCGAGGCGTCCAGCGTCGCGATGGGTGTCAGGCCGGCAACGGAACTGAAGCTGGCCTGGGCCGAATAGACGCGGAAGCCGGCAAACCCCAGCAAGTTGGCGGTGTTGTAGGAGGGCCAGGCCACCAGCGCCGAGCCAAGGGTCGTCGGCGTGACTTGAACGCCCACGGGGGGCGGCAGGCTCGTAGGCAGGACGAACTGCAAGGGTGTGACACTCGATATAGTGTTGCCTGCCACGTCGAAGGCCTGCACGGCCGCGTAGTAGGGTGTGTCGAGCGCCAGCCCCACAAACTGGACGCTGCGCGCGCCGGGACCCAGACCGGTAAGGACCGGCACACCGGCCACGTTGCTGAAATTGGTCGTCTGGAGGTACACCCGGAATCCGTTCAGGTCGGGCGGCGCCGAGTAGCTGGACCAGGAGGCGACTGCCGAGGTGCTGTTCGAGGCCGTAATGCTCAGGACCGGATTGGGCGGCGGGGTGGCATCCACCAGGAAACTGGCCGCGTTGGTGAGGGCCAGGACATTGCCGCCCGGGTCCTGCGCGCCGCTCACCCAGAGGTTGTTCGTGCCATCCATGCCGGTCCGGAAAGTGATCGGCGCGGGGACGTAGGTATCGTTGGCCAGGGCAGTCGCGGTCCACTGCCCATTCGTCGGCACGGTGGGCTGGAGGGTGGCCGCCGGGTTGGTCAGCGTCAAGGTAGGCCGGACGTTCGTGTTCATGGTCCGGTCAAATTGGAGCGTGAGGATAAAGTTGGTGGTCGCCGGGACCAGGCCGGGGAAGTTCGCGCCCACGTGGATCAGGACCGGCAGAATTGTGCTGGTGCTATAGACGGCGACGTATTGCAGGTTCGTCGGGTCCAGCGTCGTAAAGGTCTTGCTGAATGCGCGAGAGGTGCTGGCCACGGTGTTGCTCAGGGTGAACTGGGCGAAAGTATAGATGTAAGGGGCATTGGTGACGCTGGCCGGCGCGCTGAAATTGGCCGTGTCCCCGTTGGCGTAGGTGCCCGCGCCCGCCACGGTGGCCAGCCCTGGCGGCTGCGTTGCAGTGGTCACCACGTGGCTGAGGTTCACGGCAAAGTAATTCGCGGTGAACGCGTGGTTGGTAGTGACGATGGTCTGCAGAGTCGCGGCCTTGCCCACGATGGTGGCGCCCTCCGTCCAGTTCGAGAAGGCGTAGCCGAAAGCTGCCGTCGCCGTCAGGACGTTTGTCGTGCCGTAATAAAAATCACCGGTCCCGCTAATCGTGCCCGCCCCGGCAGGGTTATTGCTGGCGGTGATCGAATACAGCGGCAAGGTGAAATTGGCCACCAGTTGCCGGCCGCGCTCCACCTCGAAGCTGTAATTGGCGCTGGTGCTCTGGACAACGCCGCTCTCCGTCCAGTTCACGAAAATGTAGGGCGGGCTGGCCACCGGCGCCGCCTGCACGGTGGCCGTGCTGCCCGACACGAAGGTCCCGCCGCCGGCAACCGTGCCCGCGCCCGGCGGATTGGCCGCCACAGTGACCGTATAACTCTGGCCCGTGAACGGCCCCGGGGTGAAATTGATTACGACGCTGGCATTGCTCACCGTGACGGGCACCCCCGGGACATTGTTGTAGCCCAGCGTTGGCAGGTCGTTGATGCCGACCTCGAACGTTCCGTTGGCCACGGCTATCTGGTAGCGCCCATTGCTGTCGGTCACCGCGCTCAACACCGAGCCGTAATCCGGCGCCGCCAGCACGACGTTGTCCACAAAGTTATCATTGTTGCCTCCCCCGGTCAGGTCCGTAAAGGCCACCGTGGTAAGGTTTGAGGCGGCGGTGAAAAAAACCTGGTGCGGCGTCCAGTGCAGGCCGCTGCCTGCGGCAGGCTCGCCAAACGAGAAAAAGTTCGTCCCAATGGTGACGCCCAGCGTCGGGTTGATGCCATGAATGGCTTGGGCGCCTTCATAGAAGAACAGCCCGTAAGCACGCCCGGCTACTGTAGGGAAGGTCTGCGAAACACCCGCGCCGCCTGTGCTTCCGCTCGGGTCTAAATACTGGTTCCCATCCTCAGCCGCGTAGCCCCAGTACTTGCTCACGATCTGGATGTTGTCCCCCGCCGGACCGACGACCGTCCATCCGGGAATGTTCGTCGCGCCGATACCGTAATTCGCATGCGGGGCGGTGCCGATAGAAGGAGCCTCGAAGCTCCCGTTGACGATATTGGTGAGCGCGGGCCCCGGCTGGGCGAAGACGTCCGCGCCAACAACGGGGCGGCCCTGCGTGTCGAGCACCGTGCCGCTGATGTGCAAGGTGTCGTTGGTCCCCTGGCCCTGCACGCTCAAGGACACGCTTGTAGCATAGTAGGCCACTTTCCAGGTCTTGCCGCCGGAAAGCGGCGCAAGATCGAAGGTGGTAAAGGCGCCGCTGCCGGAGCCGAAGCTCAGCGGCGTGAGCACGTCGTTGGTGGAAGGGACATAGCCGTTGAGCAGCCCCAGCGCCAGCCCGCCGGCCAGCGTGACCGGCCCCGAGATGCTCACCTGGCCGTAATTGGTTGCGCTGGCGGCCCCGATTCGGAACGTCGCCTGGTTGTGCGTGTAACCGCCGTTGATGGCCACCGTCCCGGACTCCACATCCAAAGTGCCGCCGTCGGTAAAGGTGAAGCCTGGCTCGAATGTGGTCGTGCCCGTCGTGCCGCTCTTGACCAGGGTGCCGTTGTTCAGGAAGCTGCTCGAGGCTCCGCCATAAGCATTGTTGATGTCCGAGTCCACCTGTTCCTGCCATAGCCCCTGGTTGCCTATCACTGTGCCGGAGCCGCCGCGGACGGCGCCGCCGCTGTGGATGATGGTGCCGTAATTGAGCAGGTTGGCGCCTGGGAGATCGTGATTGCCGGAGCCGACGATATACACAGTGCTGCCCTGGGCAAACGCCCAGGTCCCGCTCAAAATGGCCCCCACCCACTGCAGATTGGTGGCGGCGAGGTTGCCGCTCAGCGACAGGGTCCCAGCCGACCACAGTTTGTTGCCCGCGCCGGTGAAGGAGGCGCCGTCGGTGAAGGTATAATTGTTGGGGAAATCGCAGACCGCATTGGCCGCGGCGTTAAAGGCGCCGCTGGCGCTGCCCCCGCTGGTGACCGCGATCGTTCCACTCTGCGCGTCCACCGTCCCGTAATTATAGAGCACGGTATTGATGGAACTGGCGCCGCTCCCGCCCGACTTGCGCAAGGTTCCCTGGTTGACGACGCTGCCCCCGGCCCACGAATACACCGACACATCCGCCAACAAATCCAATAACCCGCCCGGCGCGTTCACCAGGTTCCCCGCACCATTGTCGCCCCGGGTCCGCAGAGCTCCGCTCGGCACCCAAATGGAGCCCGCATTGGTCAGCGAGCCGAACAGGTCGTTTAGGCCGCTGTTCGCGCTGCCACCCAACGCGTAAAGCAGATTGCCGGAGGGAATCGTCAGCGTGCCGTATATGGGCGCGCCAGACCCCCAATACAGATTCGTGCAAAGGATGCTCCCGCTGAAAGTCATGTTGCCAGAGTTCAGCAGGTTCGTGCCCGCCCCTCCGAACACAACGCCGGCCATAAACGAAAACGAGTTGTCGAAGGCGCAGGTCGCTCTGGCCTCGGCGATGAAGGCGCCCGTGGCGCTCCCGCCACTGTTGACCTGGACCGTTCCACTCTGCACATCCACCGTCCCATAATTGTAGAGCGCGGTATTGATGGAGCTGATGCCGCTCCCGCCCGCCATGCGCAGTGTTCCCTGGTTAATGACGCTACCCCCGGCCCACGAACCCAGGGACACACCCGCCAACAGATCCAGCGACCCGCCCGGCGCGTTCACCAGGTTCCCCGCCCCGTTATCGCCCCGCGTTCGCAGCGTCCCGCTCAGCGCCCAAGTGGTGCCCGCATTGGTCAGCGAGCCAAACAGGTCGTTTAGGCCGCCGTTCGCGCTGCCGCCCACTACGTAAAACAGATTACCGGAGGGAATTGTCAGCGTGCCGTATATGGGCGCGCCAGACCCCCAATACAGATTCGTGCAAAGGATGCTCCCGCTGAAAGTCATGTTGCCAGAGTTCAGCAGGTTCGTGCCCG
>Ga0181533_1002013_pt1 | contig 24721 bp, 28 predicted proteins | sample PEATcosm2014_Bin_45_FD_119772 | JGI IMG/M metagenome (GOLD analysis project Ga0181533, IMG submission 119772) | Peatland microbial communities from MTU Mesocosm Facility, Houghton, MI, USA - PEATcosm2014_Bin11_60_metaG | ecosystem: Environmental > Terrestrial > Soil > Wetlands > Peat | place...
ATAAACGAGACAACTATATTCATGTGTCCCACGCTTGAGGAGAGGTTAGGTTTGATTAGAGATGACCCGGCCAGAGTTGCCTGATGACCTCGAAGTCTATATCGACGCTTTAGACGAGCAGGGTAGGGTGACATATATTTCCGGATATTTTGAGTACAAAAGCAATCGCCTGAAGTTTAGCGCGATAGGCATGGAAGGTTATGGAGGTCCGAATATCAATGCGACGCTCTCAGAAGAAACGCTCGCAGAGCTGAGAAAACTGAGTCTGGACGATGAGAGCATTGATAGCTTGATTACGGCCCTGCAAAGAAAGATCATGGAAGGCCAAGCGCACATTCAGCTGCGCGAGGAGCCAACCAAAACCCAGAACCCTCCGGAAGGAAAGAAAGCGAATCAGCCTGCTTAGTCTTTACTTGAGTTTTGGTTAGTGATGTCAGTCACTAGCGTCATGTTGCGGTAAACTGCAGTTCGGGCAATCCTCAGCGTCCTTAGGAATTTGATGCATACAATACCAACAGAACTTCTTACCCGACTCGGGCTCCAGAGGTTTCGGTTCCGCACGCAACAGACCAACAGCAAACATGATTCCGCCCGTCACTGAAATAGGTAAGCCGAAAGTGGACGTTCCTAGGGGAACATAGAGGTCGGTGAAGACCAGGAAGCCACCGAAGATAGCGAGGATGGCACCCGAGACGACCAATCCTCTGTACATGACAACCGGACCGGATTGATTATACCGAGGAATATGGGTTTTTTCGCTACGGCGTCTGTGAAACATGATCACGCCAGTGAGAAAATGTCCACCCAACGTCCTACAATCAGTTGCGCGTTTTGTCTGCCAAGACCGCGAGTTCATGGACCAGGCATTCCCACATAGCAAGAATACCGAAGTGGGCCGGGCCCTAGCTTCGCTGGGAAATTCATGGTATGTTCTCGCGTCAGAGCGGTCAATCGCTCTGTTCAAAGCAGAAATTTCGCACGCCACAGCCAATGTATCCACACTATGCTATGATGGCGCGTTGTTCGAGGCGGTTATCGCAACTCTGCGTGAAGATCTGAGGCGGATGCGAATTACAGACTTCCAAGTGGATGCCCCGCCCGGCCAAACGGATTCGTTCCTGTCTAAAGGTTTCGAGACGCATGCGGTGCTCGTCAGATTTTCGCGTGCTCCGATAGAAACGAAGATGATGCCGATTCTTCCTCTGATGAATCCAACCGAGAAGGAGATTCCGACTTTGTCGAAGTTGATGTACGAGGCATACGCGAAGACGAAGAGCGCGTACTCCGACGCTCAATCAACGGAGAGCGTGATCCGGAACATAATGTCAGGAAATCTTGGGGACTACATTTCAGGTGCCTCTTTCGCGAGCGGTGCTTTCCCGAAACTTGAGTGCATGTCTACTTACCAGAGTATCGCCCGCCGAAGTCAATGTTTCACAAGTGTTTACGCATCCACTTTACAGGGCGCGTGGGCTGGCCACCACGGAAATCGCCTCTGCAATGGATAAGCTAGTGAAGGAAGGGGAAGGTGTAACGAGGTTAACGGTGTGGAGCATAGAGACTAATGACGTAATGAAACGTCTTCTCGCTAAGATGGGTTTTGCACCGGACAGGAAAGTGGTGGAGATGACTTCGAAAATTTAGCTCAGGCCATATTAGAAGACGCATTTTACGCTTTGAACCATCTGAAAACTAGGTAATCGACCTTGTTGCGTTGGTTTGGTACCGCTATGGTGAATTGTTTTCGAACCGTTGTTGCAAGGCGTCCGGCAAGAACGACTTCGAAGGGGCCCATTGTTTCCTGTTCCTTCTTTACAGTTACTATGAAGGGCGCGTGGTCGATGCCTGGGCCATGCTCATAGATTGCGAAATCGGATCCGAACCTAATGCCCGGCGTCACGATGAGCCCCTTCTCACGAAGGTTCTCGTAAGCGGTATAACCTAAGTTGAATTGCTTGTAGGTGCGGTTGGCCAGTTTGAGCAACTTAGCCCTGGTAACTAGCTTGTTGGTCTTTGCATCCGTTACTTGAATGATCTTACGGTCCAGAAGATACAAGCCTTCCATGAGGTCGAGTATAAGGGGGGCTTTGAATTCCTGCTCGGGCTTCGGTTTCGGGATTCCTACCGGTTTGCCGAAGAAACCCATACGATAGAGCCGCACTGCGTCTGCGAAGTTCCAGACGACCAGCCTAGTGCCGATTAGTTCGGCGGAAGTCACGTCTACCATTCGTGAGTCTACCTAAGCAGTTAACGCGAGTACTCGGATATGATCCACAACGTCTACACCAATATCCGCGATCCTTTCGGCTCTATCGACTAAGTCTCGAAAGAATAGTACAGATGCGATGGGCATCTTGCTTGCCATGAGCTCCAAGTCCAATGGACGAGATTCAGCGTCGATTTGGCGTTCTGATTCCTCAACAGTTTTCGCAATCTCTACGGCCTTATCTGGATCGAAAGAGAGTGAGTGAAGGGTTTCTCTGACCTTCGATATCTCCTTCAAAACGGAGCCCATAAGGTGTGAAACCTCTTCCATTCTCTTCGTGTCCAGTTTCCATTTCAAATCCGTAACGCTCATGAGTCTGAAGCCCATAGCCTCGCAATATTCAGCAACCTCACCAAGCCGAAAAAGCAAACGCAGGAAATCTTCCCTGCTGACGAGTAAGCTTCCGACTGAGGCAACTTCAGTTAGAAAGGTCGTTTTATTCTTCTCGTTCTCTTCGAGGGCTTTTAACATCGTTTCATAGTTTTCTTTAGCTAGCTTTGTCTTCTTCTCGGAGATATTGTCCATGAGAACTACAAGCAGCCTCGTTATCTCGACGACATTTCTGGCGTGGGTTTGACAAAGATCCAGCATCCTACGACGGATGTTTGCTTCTGTCTCGATTGGGAATGCCACCTGGGTACACCGTAGTTTCTTCCTGAAATACTAGTGTGAATCAGAACTTAAACCATAGCCCAGTTGACCAGTTTTCACTACTCATAAGTGGCCTCAACCGGCTTTCCGAGCTCTCCAAATCCTATTTCTCCCCGGAAGAACTGTAGGGCTGTTTCTGGGAGTTTTTGCCAATCTCCCCGAACTTGCTTCCACGTATCTCGATCTCGGATAGTTACGGTTTTGTTCTCCTTGGTCTTGTAATCGACAGTGACAGATAGCGGAACACCGACTTCGTCCGCTCTCGCATACCGTCGGCCGATCGTCCCCGACTCGTCGTACTCCACTTCAACTCCAGTCTCAGAGAGCAGTGTCTGAATCTTAGAGGCTATTTCAGGAAGCCCGTCCTTTGCCATTAGGGGAAAGACCATAACTTGAACTGGGACTAGACTTTTCGGGAGTCTTAACACAACACGGTCGTTGGAGCGCGTGTAGGCGTATTCTAGCGTTGAATAAACTAATCTCTCGGCGCCGAAGCTAGGTTCCACCACATGTGGGACGACGCGCCGACCTGCCTCACGTTCAGTGTGCTCCTCGAAACGCACATGGGTTGGCAGAATCTTGAAGCCTTGAATTTCGAAGAAGCCAAATCTTTCGAAAGCATTCAGAATCTCGTCTGGATTACTCGACCTTAGTGCTTCGATTACTGGCTTACTCTTTCCCCTCAACAAGGGACCTAGAACGGAATCTATGGGCACAATGCTCTTGACCGTCCGTGAGATGGGACTGTCATATGGTTTGAACACGGAAAGGTCGGCGCCTGAGGACTTAATGTGCGCGGTTAAGTCGAAGTCCGTGCGGTAGGCATGACCAGCGATTTCCACCCAGCCCCATCGGTCGAGCCAAATTTGATGGTCGAAGGTTTGGCTAGAGTAATGCGACCTCTCTGTGACCATTTTCTCCTCGAACCTTTGCTTGTCAGATGGTATGCCGAGGCTGTTCACGAACTCCACTGAAAGAGCCATAAAGTAAGCCATCCATTCAGTAAGCACGATTCCATTTCTCACGGCTTCATGAGGTGCGATCCGTGTGACCTGCGAGTCTTTCTGTTCGCGATCCTTTGCAAGAAGAATTGGCAAGAGCGTTTCTTTGACCCGATCCAAGTATGGGCAACTAGGGTCGTTCGGATCGAAGAACAATTCCATTTCCATTATGGTAAATTCTCGCAACCTGATTGGTCCTTGTCTAGGGGAGATTTCATTTCTCATGACTGTGCCGACCTGCGCGATGCCAATCGGGAGCCTTTCGCGGCTCGCTTCATAGACACGCTTGAAGTCTACGAATATTCCTTGAGCTGCCTCAGGTCGGCCATACCCCGTCACGTCGCCGTATGGGCCAATGTTAGTCTTGAACATGGTCGAATAAAATTCTGCCTTGCTTAAGGCGCCTCCGCACTCTGGGCAACGTATGAGGTTTTCAGTGATGAATGTGTCGATTTCCGCGGCGGTCATGGCTTCGGCCGCTATATTGGTTGTCGCCGGCATCGCTTCGGTTATCACGTAGTCGGCTCTGAAATGCCTCTTGCATTGTAGGCAGCTTACCATTAAGTCCTTGAAGTGGTCAACGTGGCCGGACGCTGTGAAGACTTTCTCGGGAGTAATGACTGGAGTAGATATGGCTGCGTACCCATGCTGGTATACGAAGAGTCGGAGCCATTTCTCTTCTATTCGTCGTCTTAGTTTCCAACCTAAGGGGCCGAGGTCGAGGTAACCACTTATCCCTCCGTAGATTTCAAAGGATGGCCAAAAGAACCCTCGACGTTTTGCTAGGTCAGACAGAAGTTCGTATTTGTCGATCCCTGCCAAGGCAATACTTCCATGCGAGTGGGATTATGCTCCGGTCTCCTTTCTACACGGTAGCAGCATTGCTTCCTCGGCTTCCTTAAAGGGACTCTTGATTCTTTCTAGTAGAAAGCTTCTTCAAATCTGGGAATGATCCAACTCAACAGTCAGACGGGACAACATCCACATATGATCTGCAGTTTTCGCAGAACGGCCAGACCTCGCCCGCTGAAGAAATCGCGTTAACGAACACGTCAATCTTGCTGTCACACACTGCACATTTAACGATCATCGAAACCAACTTGTTATCCTTTTTCAAGAAGGCTGAATCAACTCCCATCGTGCGTCAACCCTACTTAGTAGTCTTCACGGGCATGAGTGAGGTGCCGGCTCTGCTTGCCGATGATTTGGAAAGGGTTAGACCTCTTAGTTTCTGAATTGCCAATGCTGGGTCAACGCCCTTTGGGCAGACGAAACTGCACGAGCCTGCAAAGTGGCACCGCCATATGCCATGTTCATGATCTACGGCCTTTAGGCGCTGTATGGCACCTTCGTCTCTTGAATCAGCGACATAGCGGTAGGCTTGTCCGAGTGCCTGAGGGCCTAAGAACTTAGAATCGCTGGCCATAGTCGGACATGCGGCATTACAGAGGCCACATTTTATGCAGTACGAGAATTGAAGAAACCCATCGAGTTCACTATTGGTTTGATAATACTCTGATTTTGATGTTTCCTGTTCAGCGACATTCTGCCGTAAAAGGAATGGTGACACAGACTTGTGTTTCTCAAAGAAACCATGAAAGTCAGTTACTAGATCGCGCACGAGTGGGTAGTGGTCAAGTGGATCTACTTTGATTGTAGTTGCGGACATCTCGTTGACTTGGGTGTAGCACGCAAGCCTTGGAAGGCCGTTGATGAGCATTCCGCATGAGCCGCACGAGGCCATTCTACATGAGAAACGAATTGCAATAGAGTGATCGAAGCTTTCCTTTGCGTGAAGCAACGCTTCGAGAACGGTTAGTCCTGGTTCGTATGGTACATCAAATTCCTGATATGCTGGCCCTGTTTTAGTTGCGGGGTTCTCGCGTCGAACTCGCAGCTTGAATGTTTCTCCGACTCGCAACCAATCCATCTCTCAGTAGTGACGTTCGGTAGGCTGATAATTGGTAATCGTCACGGGCGCGTAGTCAAGTCGCGGCTCGTCAGCTTTGTAGTAAACTAAAGTATGTTTCAACCAATGTTCGTCGTCCCTTTTTGGGTAGTCAGTGCGTGAATGTGCGCCTCGAGATTCTGTTCGATTGAGGCCTCCGACCAAAATGATTTCTGATATTTCAAACATCGATTCCAGCTCGAGCACGTTGATGAAGTTGCTATTATATTCCCTCGCTTGATCATCAACATGCCTAAAGGCTCTTCTATGAAGCGCGCGTAACTCTCGCAAACCTTGCTCAAGTCCGGTTCCAGTTCGGTACACATATACGTACTTGTCCATGATCGTTTGGGCTTCGTTCCGGATTTCGTATGGGTTCTCGGAGCCACTTCCATGCAGAATTTCATCAAAGACTCGTTTTTCATCTTGTGCTACGGATTGAATGTCTAAACTTCTTGTTGGTTGGGCCATGACGTATTTTGCGGCACCTGCCCCGCTTTGTGCGCCAAACACAAGGCATTCGGCAGTCGAGTTTGCGCCGAGACGGTTAGCTCCGTTTATGCTGACGCAGGCCGCCTCGCCTGCAGCCCAAAGTCCAGCTATCGGCGTTTCCGCACTAATGTTTGTCTTGACACCGCCCATCGTGTAATGGCACACGGGACGTATTGGCAAAGGCTCGTTAATTGGATCGATCCCTTTGAACTTTAGCGCGATCTCCCTTATCCCGGAAAGCCTTTCGTTGATTTTTTCAGCACCTAAGTGACGAAGGTCGAGAAGTACATAATTCATCCCGCTTACAGAATCCTTCAACCCCCGCCCTTCCTGAATTTCGGTCATGATTGCTCTAGATACGACGTCACGTGAGGCCAGATCCAACTTCTGCGGTGCGTACCTCTTCATGAACCTCTCGCCATCCTTGTTGATCAGAACCGCTCCGTCTCCGCGTGCACCTTCGGTGATCAGGATACCTGATGGAATTAGTCCGGTCGGATGGAATTGCACGAACTCCATGTCCATTATCGGTGCACCAGCTCGGTAGGCTAATGATAGCCCATCTGGAGTTGAGGAGTAGCCGAAAGTGGCGAATCTGTACAATCTTCCGGCTCCGCCTGTAGCGATTATTCCTGCCTTGGCATTGAATGGGTGAAAGTCTCCGGTCTTCATATCAATCGTTGTCAACCCTCTGAACGTGCCATGGTCAACGATCAGTGACGTAACGAACCATTCTTGGAAGAACTGGATGTTATCGAACTTGCGGGTAGTGTCGTAAAGGGTTTGCATCTCGAAAAAACCAACTCGATCGGCTGCAAACGTTGCTCGTGGAAAATTGTAGCCCCCGAAGTTACGTTGTGCTATCCTGCCGTCTTCGGTTCTGGACCAGGGCATTCCCAAATGCTCAAGTTGGTATATCTCCGCGGGCATAGCACGAACGAAGAAGTCCACTGCGTCCTGGTCGGCGAGAAAATCGCTGCCCTTGATCGTGTCATAGATATGGGATTCGAACGTGTCACCCTTGTCCGGGTATAACACTGCGGCAGTGCCGCCTTCGGCAGAAACGGAATGGGACCTCATAGCTTGAACTTTTGTGATGACCGCGATACTGCTTTTGCTGTCGGACACACGTGCCGCCTCGATCGCGGCGCGGAGACCCGCGATTCCAGAACCGACAATAACAATGTCGAATGTCAGCGTTTCACTCACGCTACTCGACCCCTAACTTTCTTGTGTCGACGCATTCGCGATAGTCGATGCATATAAGTGTGAATGAGTACCGACTCAGGCTCGAGGCGCTACCGGAGACTCGCAAGTGATGCCGACTATCAGAAAAGAGACGATCACTCACCTGGCCGGTTTTGTAGTCGGGTTTGCGGTTCTCATCGGCTTCCTGTTTTACGTTGGAATCAATTCCTTAGTTACGACCCTGCTCAGCGTCAATCCTTTCGTCATAGTTCTAATGGTGGGGATTCAATTGTTGGGATATGGATTCTATACAACGGCGTGGTACCTCTTGATACTAGCCGCAGGTTACCGTATGCGTTACCTAACCTGCTTAGGAATAAGCCTCGCAAGCATTTTTCTAGTATACACTATGCCAAGCGGAGTCTTCCTTGAGGTGGCTAGGTGCATTCTCGGATCCAAGGAAACCGGCATGCAACTAGGTCAGTCAACTTCTACAGTTGTTCTTCATAGGATTCTGTACGTTTTTGGGTTCATAGCCACGACCGCATTCGCGCTGTTCGCCCTTCTTAGCGAGGGCATGACTTCATTCAGCCTACTCGAACTAGCTTCCATTCCCTTTGTTACAATAGCTGGGTTGGCCGTACTACTCTATTTCTCCTTTGATCCAAAGAAAATTGCACCAGTTCTAGACCGCTTCCTGAAGTTTGCCCGGCCCATCATCAGGCTGATCCAGAAAGAGGCAGTCATTGACGGCAAAGCCGATCAATTTCTAACCGAATACCACACAGGTTTCAGGAAGATGATATCATCAAAACGCAACATGTTACTATCATTTCTGGCGAGCTTGGGGGATTGGAATTGCTCAGTTGCAATACTCTGGATCGTTCTAATCTCACTAGATACAAACGCATCACTTTGGGTGGTTATGATAACAATCTCGATAGGCAGGATGATACAGATGACTCCTGTCGGGATTCCGGGAATGATTGGAGTCTACGAAACTGCCATAACTACTATTCTTGTGCTATTTGCCGTGCCGGTTTCGATCGCTGCGTCCGCAGCCATATTATCCCGAATCGTTACGGTCTGGTTAGAGTTGCCCATAACTGGGGTTGCAGCGTATCATTATGGCTTCAAGTTATTAGGCAAAGGAAAACTTCAAGCCTAAGCTTGCGCCGTAATTCCACACCGACAGCCCCACTCACAGTTCGTAACCAGACCGTGTTTGATCAATCACAATTGGAATGTGCGATCGCCCAAAACTAAACCCAGCGAAACCATCCCACAGAATCCGTTTGGGGATTCGGAGTGCTCAGGGAGAGTGGAGTTGCATGCCAGAGTTTTGTGAGAAATCGTGAGAGATTTTTGACCTTCCCTACGCGGCGAAAATGCCCTCCTCCACCACATACTTCCTCCGAGCCAAATCCATAAGGTTCCTTGTGAAAAATATTCCATAGATGGCCACGACGACAGCGAACAATAGTGAGACATAGGCGGCCGGACCAATAGCTCCCTTCGCCATGTTTGAGGTGATGTAATACATCATTCCGAACGGAGCTTGGAGGCCGTTAGGAGATACCTTCGGTGCAATGTCAGGCCAGAACTCGCCAATCGCCATACCCGCCCACGCACTGTTAATGGTGCTAGAGAGGCCTGTGATGAGGTATGGTAGGCTTGCTGGAAGGATCACACGTCTCATCCTAGCCCAGAAGGGTATCTCATGGTTTCGCACCACGTCGAGAAACTCTGACGGGATCGCCTGAACGCCTATCCAAAAATCAAAGAAGACGTAGTAGAAACAACTCAGAAAACCTAGAAGGAAAATGTAAACCTCCGTATAGAAGAATGGTAGTAAGCGCTCGAGGAACGGAATGGTTGCTATGAAGAGTAAGGGGAAGTAGGTCGGCGCGGGAAACGCTGCAAACGCCTGAATCGCAGGGAGGATAACGTCGCCTATCCTGTGATGCGTAGCGAGAAAGTACCCTGCGAAAATTGCTAAACCCAATGAGGCGAGGGTTATGACACTCACTCGAATGTAATCCGCCCCTACGTATTCGAGAAGTTGCGGCGTTTGGTACAGGAAACCGTACCATGTGGCAATGGGAACAGAAATTATCAGCTTCACGGATGAGTAGGCAAGATAGGCAAGGATAGCAGCGACAAGGACGATACATGCGTATTTCGCGATCTTTGCTTGATTAAAACGATCGCTCTGGATATGGTGATTGTGCCAGTGTGGTCTAATCCTCGATGCGTATCTCGAAAAAGGGAAGGGTTGACCTCGAAAGGTTTGATGTGCTCGCCATTTGTGCCAAGGGTAAGCGATGCGCCCCCGCCATCTACCCGCGTGGCGCTTGATGACGCCCGGAGTATCCACACCGTATTTGGCTACGGCCCACCTGCTTAGCCATGAGAGTGATAGTGTAACTATGATGACCGCGACGGCGATCGACACGAGGGAATAGAAAACGCCGGTATAATTCCCCTCCACTACGAACCGGGTAATTACGGTTCCGATCCCGAAGGTTGAGCAAACGCCGCCCTTGCACACGTTTGCTGTTACAGCTCCGGCGGTAAACACTTCGCTAACGGAAATATAGAAGAATGCGTCAGCGAAACTTGAGAAGATGTTTGAGGTTATTCTTGGGATGGAGTGAGGGATGAATAGGTATCTCATTCGTCTTAGGAATCCGAAGTTGTAGTTTTCCGAGACTTCAAGCAAGTGTTCGGGTACGGTTTTGAATGCTTGGTATACGCCAATCCAGACGTTCCATGCAACGGCATCGAAAACAAGAAAGTCCACAGCCGCTTCCACTCCTATCGCGCCAGGGATCGCGAGAACGAATGCGACCAGCACTAGGGGAAGGAAGCCTATGACGGGTATCGATTCGAGTACGTTGGTTAATGGAATGTATGCGTTTTCGAATCTTCTGCTCTTGATCGATGCATAGGCGAGCAACCATCCGGTTATGATTGAGAGAGCAATGAGTGCAAATATTCTGCCGATGGTCGCAAGCGTAGCCAGTGGAATGAGAATGTCAAGGTCCACTTATCAGACCCTTGCCGTCTTTAACGACAACTCGTCGTATAGCTGATCGATATAGTCTAGGAACCGAGAATCTCGCTCGGTCCTTGGTCTTGGTAGGTCGATTTTAATTTCGTCGACGATTGAGGCAGGTGATCCGTTCATCACGTAAACCCTGTCGGCGAGTTGCACGACTTCACGTAAGTTATGCGATACAAGGATTGCGGATTTGAGACTCGTCTCCGGATTGAAGACAAGTGAATAAATCTCTTTTCTCAAACCGTCAGCGGTTAATTCGTCTAGGTGGACGAATGGTTCATCCATCAACAGAACTGCAGGTGAGGCTGCTAGCGCTCTTGCGATGGCGACTCTCTGCCTCATCCCTCCGCTCATTTCTTTGGGGTAATCATTCTCGTCTGCCTTTAGGCCTACAAGTTCCAACATCTTCTTGGAGATTTGAACCGCTTCGTCATGGGGTGTTCTCTTGCAGATTAACGCGAGTTTGACGTTGTCTAAAGCCGTCATCCAAGGAAAGGTTGCAATGGATTGATGAATCAGTGAGATGGTGGAAGACGGACGCGTAACTTGTTTTCCGTCAAGCAATACGTGGCCAGTTGTCGGAGGAATAAGATAGGCCAGAGTTCGAAGCAGAGTTGATTTTCCAGTTCCCGTCGGCCCTATGATCGCGACGAGTTCGTCATTGAACACGGCTAAGTTGACGTTCTTGAAGATGAATTTGGTGCCGTACGCGAACCCTAGGTCCTCACAAGCCAATTCAGCTTGACCATGCTGTCCCGGAAGCGCGTTGATAACAGCGTTTGTTGTCACTGGGAGGACCGCCCACCTAGCCTCGGGCGCTGCGTAGACGATATACGTCTTTCCGATGGTATTCAGCCGAATTTAGGAAAGGGGAATGCTTGAGGCTTAAATGCATTTGATGGTGATCCATAAGAAATTCTACGATTCTGTTCATCACTCTTATATCAAACGGGATGCATGCCTCCCTCAGTGTTAATCTTGGCACTGGTAGGCTATGAGTGGCTGATTGTGCTAGGAATCTTACTGGTCGTGTTCTTATGGGGCCCACAGAAGCTGCCTGAACTGGCAAAGTCGATAGGGCTCGCCAAGAAGGAATTTGAAAAGGCAGCAAAGGAAGTATCGTCTCCTAGCAGTAGTACGTCAACCTCGCAGCCTGCTACAGATCCCTTGATTGTTGCAGCGAAGAATCTAGGCCTCAGCACCGAGGGCAAGACGAAAGAAGAGATCACAAGGGAGATAGCCAACAAGACCTCGCCTAAATGAAGCCGATTAGCCGGATTATTATGCTGCCTGGTTTTCCCGAAGTAGGAGGTATAACCTCCTTAGACGATGATTATCACGAATAAGGCGTTAATCAGAAAGGTTTTCTTTATCATAGGGCAATGCTGTGCGAGTTCTGGTTCGTGACCAGCTCACATGCAGGTCCATTCTACCTGTGGCGTGAATTTTGTCAGAGAAACAGGATGGCGATAAAGTAGGCACGATCTGGGAACACATCTCTGAACTGAGCGTCCGGTTAAGGGTTGTTTTCTATGCAGTCATAGTTTCCACCACGTTCTTCATGGTCTTCCCTGCAAACGCGTCGTTCCTTCGGAATCCTCTGGCGTTCTACGATCCTGTCATCGCGTTGGTGCTTAAACAGGTAGTCAAGGATGTTCTTCCGCCGCGCATTCAATTGATCGCCGGTGAGTTCACAGCGCCGTTAGAGATCTATATGATCGCCTCGTTAATCCTCGGAATCTCTGTTAGCTCACCAGTGATCGCATATGAGATCTACAGGTACGTTGCGCCTGCCCTGTATCCCCACGAGCAAAAGGCGATTTACCCGTTTCTGGCGGCGTTCACGATTCTGTTCGCAATCGGCGTCGTGTTCGGCTACAAGGTGCTCGCGCCATTCATACTCTGGGGCATGATTCCATTCTTCATACTTACCAGCTCCCTTCCAATCGTCAATGTCATGGACTTCTACAACCTTGTCTTCATCACAACTCTCGTCTCGGGCTTCAGTTTCACAATGCCGGCTTTCTTTGTCCTATTCGTCAAATTTGGCGTAATCAAAACGAGCTATGTAACTACAAGGAGACGATACATCTACGCAGCGTTATACATTATCTGTGCGATAGTCACACCTGACGGTGGGCCGCTCGCAGACATAGCCCTCTTCGTCCCGATGGCTGTTCTGCTGGAAGTCGCGGTGTTCCTCGGTAGGAGGTACGAGAGACAGCACGCTGGCGAATGGTTGCCATCTACGAGTGAAAAGCCGGTCTATGGTAAGTGTAGGTGGTGTGGAAACCTGCTTACCGAAGCGAACGTTTTCTGTCCTGCGTGTGGCAAATCAAGGATTTAGGAGTCTAACGCGCTTTGACTCGTTTTACGATCGGGGGCCGTGCCTTCCTTAGAACTCGGTAGCCGCAGAATGGGCATTTGATTTCTGGGGTCATAGCCAGTTGATCGGCGGTTAGGTGCTGACCGCAGCTTATGCACTCGTACATTATGCCTGTTGGCTGCTCGCTTGTTTCTTCAGACATCGATGTGAACCACGAAACCACCTGTTCCAGCTTGAATTAAACTTTTACAGATCAATTACGAGTGACGTTTCATGAAGTCCTCAATCGCATCGAACGCCTCGGACATCATTGATTCCTCGGGAAGGAAGACGGATCTGAAATGGTCGCTACCGTATACTGGGTCGAAGCCAGAACCGTGCACCACAAGTACACCCGTTTCTTCCAACAGTTCAGTTACGAACGCCTTATCGTCCTTCCATTTTGTTCCTTGTAGTTGAACCTTGGGAAAGAGGTAGAAGGCGCCTCGCGGTTTCGTCGCCGTCAACCCGGGTATCTCGGTTAATCGTTTCCACGCGAAGTCACGCCGGCGTTGTAAGGTTGAAACCATTTGCGTTATGTGTCCCTGAGGCCCCGTCAAGGCCGCTAATCCGCCAAATTGCGCGGGGGTGCTGGCGCAAAGACGGACCCGCGACATCTTCTGAATCGCATCCCAAACCTGCTTCAGTCTGCCGTTTGGATCCTGGGTGTAGATGTAACCCAACCGCAACCCCGTCATCAGGTAAGCCTTAGAGAAGCCGTTCAGGCAGAAGATTGGGACTTCTTTGGCGATCGAGGCCAGGGAGGTGAATTTGCTCTCGAAAACTATTCTGTCGTATATCTCGTCCGCGGCGACTGGAATGTTGTGTGCCGCCGCTATTTCCAGGATCCTTGACAGGTCTTTTTGTGTGTAGAGTGAGCCTGTTGGGTTGTTGGGGTTGATGACAACAATGAGACGTGTGCGCTCGGTGACCTTTTTTTCAAGATCGGATAGGTCTGGTGCCCAGTTGTTCTCTTCAATCGTCCTGTATGTGATTGGTTTCCCTTCGAAGAATTTCGCGTAGGTGATGTATGGTGAGTAGCATGGGCCGGGCATTAGCACCTCGTCACCCGCGTTTACCATAGCGCCCATCAAGAACATGATTGCTTCAGAGATGCCTTGGGTGATGACGACGTTGCCTGCTTCAATTTGGGCATGATTGACTTTGTTCTCCTTCTCCGCGACTGCCTCTCTGAGCTCCTTCAAGCCTTCAGAAGCCGAGTAATAATTTGCGCCAGTATCGATCGCTTTCTTCATTGCATCTTTAATGTGTGTGGGCGTGTCGAATCCATATTTGACCGGATCCCCGATGTTTAGGGGAATGATCCTCTTTCCTCTACGTCTCACTTCCTCAGCCTTGGAGATGACATCGCGAATAGCATATTCTACGCCCTCAGCCCGCGTCGAGGGCCTTATCGCTTCCTCCAGCATTTCTAGTCGACGTCGCTATCCCATCGGGTTATTATTAGCGTTCCTTATCGAGAACCAAAAGAGAGGAAAACGCTAGCTACGAACGCGGAGAATTCAATTGCAACATGAAGAAACTGGGCCGCGAAAACTGCCATTGACACTTATAATAACAATCTAGCAGTTGTTGTGAGTAGGTGGGTGTGGTAGAAGTGCAGCTTCGTGTATCGGCCGCACAACTGGCGCTCGGCCAACGAGACTACCGTATGGCCGTTGAAAATGCTGAGAAACTTGTGAAAACGGCTGGTGAACAGGGAGCAAAAATTGTCTGCTTTCCAGAACATTGGTTGCTCGAATACCGAGAACACGGACAACGAGCCCTCGATCAACTCTGCGACGCAGCCCGTGAAGCGAGAACCTTTGTGATTACCGGAGCAAACTACATGCCCGACGCGCCACCGAAGTCCACAGAGCTGCGTGTTCGAAGCGTCCTAATTGGCCCAGACGGCAACCGTATGGGTCAACAAGACAAAGTTCACCTCTATCAAAACGAAAAGAAAGTCGCCGAACCTGGTGAACATTACGATGTCTTTCAGACGACGCTTGGTAAAATTGGCATACTAATCTGCTACGACGCAATGTTCCCGGAAGCTGCCAGGACTCTCGCTTTGAAAGGAGCCGATCTCCTCTTCGTTCCTTCAAGAATTGGGGCTGCGGCGTTGGACCCCTGGATCCTGTACCTGAGAACGAGGTCGATGGAGAACCGCATCCCTATCGTAGCGCCGAACGTTTTCCGTCCGCCAAGATATATCGGAGGTAGCGTGGTAGTTGATCTAGATCGGCAAAGAGACACTAATGTAGTCTTGCCGAAAGTTGTGGCTTCAGCAAAATCGGGAGAGCAGTTGATTCTTGCCAACGTCGACGTTGAGCTGGCTAGAGAGCTGCGAAAGGAGAGGTTTCTTGACAGACGACCTACAGCCTATTTCGGGCATTAATGAATCAACGCGTAGATGAAGAGCGGTACACACGCTAGAGTTAGCGTGTTCAATAGTTTAACGACCACGTGCAGCGAGGACATGCAGTATCCTTGAGTGGTAGCCCAACGTGTCACCGATTACAGTGGCCGCATGGACCGTGAAGCCTTTGCCGCGAGGTTTCTGCGTAGAAGCAACCCATGTCACCATTCAGCAGTGAGGCGCAATCGCGTGGTTGTACACGCGATTACGTTCACGGAATGAAAGAAGTCACTTAGTTGGTCGCAGTAGGTCTGGTCTCTCTTTTCACTTTTTCTTCTGAAACGGCTTCCTGTTTGCTTCGTCGCAGTGCCCATGCTGCGACCGCGATTAGGAGGGCTGCGACGACTACTGGGATCCAACCGGTTCCGAGAGCTACAAGAATTGGTGCGATTAGCAGGGAGACAAGGTTGACGACTTTTACCATTGGGTTCAGTGCTGGTCCAGCTGTGTCCTTCAACGGGTCGCCGACCGTGTCGCCTACTACACTAGCCTTGTGGCGTTCGCTGCCTTTACCTGTATTCTCAGCAAGATTTCGGGGTTCGTCTTCAATGGTTTTCTTGGCGTTATCCCATGCTCCTCCCGCGTTGGCCATGAATACGGCGAGAAGCTGTCCTGAAACAATTATCCCGGCCAAGAACCCTCCTAACGCCTCCACGTGAAGTAGCAGACCCACGATGATGGGTATGGTGAGGGCTATGAGCGCTAGAGGAATTAGTTCCTTCTGGGCGGAGGTAGTCGATATGCCGACCACAGTTCGATAGTCAGGTTCAACCGTTCCCTCCATTACTCCTGGGACTCGGAACTGCCTTCGAACTTCTTCGACAATCAACTTAGCGGCACGTGACACGGCACGTATGCACAGAGAGCTGAACAGCCATGGCAATGCTCCACCGAGCAGTAACCCGATGAAAACATTGATTTCGGAGACGCTTATCGCCGTCAAGCCAGTAGCGGTGATATATGAGGCGAATAGTGAGACGGCAGCAATTACTGCTGAAGCGATCGCCACACCCTTCGTAATTGCCTTCGTAGTATTGCCGACAGCATCCAAGTCAGCCATTATTTGACGACCCTTGCGAGTATCCTCGTCGTCGAGGTCCTGCCATGCCATCTCCCCGATTCCATTTGCGTTATCGCTAATCGGACCGTAAGAGTCCATGGCCAGATTGTTTCCTGTCTGGCTAAGCATTCCAATGCCAATTATTGCGATGGCGTAGAGTGCGAAGACGCCGGTTGCAGGCGGGTAAAGCACCAATGCCAACACGAAGGCGATCACGATGAGGAAGAGCGCCCAGACTGAAGACTCGAAACCCGTCGCCAGACCCGACAGGATTGTGGTGGCGGGTCCCGCTCGTGTAGACTTCACAATATCCTCTACCGGCGCTTTGTTTGCTGCTGTGAAATAGGAGGTTAATGGATTGAAGCTTATAGCCAGACCGACTCCAATCGCGATCAGCGCGCCGAATCGCCAGTCATTCATGTAGAGAAACGCGACTACAAAGGCCCAGAAGATCGTGTTAATACTAGATGCCTCATAGGAGCGGAACATCGCATCCTCTGCATTCCGCGCTCGGATCGCTTTAATCGGAAACTTGGACCAAATCGGCACCATAAATGTCCCGAGTATAGATGAGATGACGCCAACCCCACGAATTATTAGTGGAAAGAGAAGCCACTTCAGACTGTGAGCAGGATCAGCGAACATTAACGCCAAACCAAGGATAAGGGCTGAGACGATTGTGACCTCGTAAGATTCGAAAATATCCGCAGCCATACCAGCGCAGTCGCCAACATTATCCCCAACCAGATCCGCGATTACGGCTGCATTGCGCGGATCATCTTCAGGAATGTCTTTTTCCACTTTACCTACGAGATCCGCGCCTACATCAGCTGCTTTCGTAAAGATGCCCCCACCAACTCTCATGAATAGGGCGAGCAGGGTACCTCCGAATCCGAAACCAAGCAGGGCGTCAGGTGAAGCGATTCCAAATATAATGAAGATCGATGTGCCGCCGAGTAAACCCAACCCGTCAGTCAACATTCCAGTGATTGTCCCAGCGTAGTACGCGATCGACAATGCCTCATTGAAGCTCCTGCGGGACGCAGCCGCAACTCGCACATTAGCTTGCACAGCTATCCGCATGCCAAACTGGCCAACAATCAGACTGAAGGACGCGCCCAAGACGAACGCGGCCATACGTCCTACTGCGACTGTCAGCTGGGCACCCTTACCGAATACCTGCACCGCCTCAGCGCTCGGCTTGACGACGTAAACACTGAAGAAGAGTAGAACTGCAAGTATACCTATGAATGGAAGGATTGATCGCAACTGTCGATCAAGATAGGCATCAGCACCAACGCGAATGGCGTTCCAGACTTCTTGCATCTTCTCTGTGCCCTTATCCTTCTTGAGCACCGTGCCCCTAAGCCACAAGGCGTAGAGGAGGCTGAGGATCGCTACGCCAACGATCGCCCACGGAGCCATGCCTTCAAAAGTTCCAAACTCTATCACAATGCAACGCTCCTTTCATCGATGAGGCTTGACATGGCACTTAATCGAACTCGCTTTTCGCGGCTGGCGGCAAACTCAGGTCACTGATTTAAGTATTGAGGAGCTTCAAGACTTTCTCTCAATCGGTGAAACAGTTGGCCAAGGCAGTCTCAATTATAGGATTGGATAAGATTCCACTTGTCAAACCTGGAGATGATGTCGCCCAACTAATCTTCGAGAAGGCGAAGGAGGAAGGCATTATCCTTGCGGACGGCGATTTGGTCGTCATCTCTCAGAAAATCGTATCCAAGGCTAACGGACTCTTGGTCGACACATCAGGAATCAAGCCCGGGCAGAAAGCTAAGGCCTTGGCAAAGCGGACCAAGAAAGACCCACGGGTCATTGAACTAATACTTCAGGACTCAACAGCCGTTCTGCGCGCTGACACACAGACCTTTGTTGTCCGTAGAAAAGACGGCTTAGTATGCCTGAACGCAGGCGTAGACAAATCCAACGTCGAAGGTCGATTCATCTACAGCCGCCTGCCCCCCAACTCCGACAGCGCAGCAGATGAAATTCTCACTCGACTCGAACGACTCTCCGGAAAAAGACTCGCGGTAATAATCGCTGACACTTACAGTCGCCCCCTCCGGGTCGGACAAGTTGAGTTCGCGATAGGGGTGGCTGGGATCGAACCGATCGTCGACTACCGGGGACTGGATGACATGTTCGGCTACAGTTTGAGGTACAAGTATGTTGCCATAGCAGACGAGGCTGCTGCTGCCGCTGAACTCGTCATGGGGCAAGGGAGAGAACGAACCCCCGTGGCTGTAATAAGAGGACTCGATAGAATGAAACGGAGTTCGGATAGAAACCTATCAAGAAAACTCATCCTGGGTAGACGGCTCGATCTATTCCGCTAAATAGCGTAAAATCAGCCGAATATCGATATTCAGAGAAACGTATCCGATTACCTCCTCATGGAGTTGTCAGAAAGGCATTTCTTGGCATGGTATCTCGCATGAGCCAAGTCGAATATTGCGATTCATCGGTCTGAAACCGAGGGGAGAGCTAACTGAAAAACCTCGAAATCCGGCGAGTTAGCAGGTCGTAAAAAGAGAAGAAAAATAGAGGAAACGAAGCTAAGTCCAGTCTGAGACTTAGCTAGCTGTAGGGCGCCTAGGTGATCCGTAGATATCCATACAGCCAGAGTGAGTATTGGCTTTCTAGGTTGCTTTGTTGTGGAGTGAATAGTACGGCGTATCCTGCTCCTGAAATTGTTGCCTGCCCTTGAAGTACGAGTGACCCTGGATGACTTCCGCCTACCTGCAAATTGAGCTGCAACAGGCCGGTCTGGTAATTGATTTGGCCCTGGCCTCCAACTACCGTGTAAAACACTGGACCGATTTGCAAAATACCGGTCATTTGGGTGAGCTGTATATCTCCACCGTTTAGGTTCGCCATCCCTATCAGGTAGATACTTGCGCTGGGTGAAGCACTTCCCATACTGTTTACCGTCGAGATCGCGCTGCCTCGGGCCATGATCGTTACCGATTGCGAGGTCGCGTGAACCAAAGCAGGCTGAATCGCGAGAATTGAAACAACTGCGAGCAGGACCACAAGCGTAAGCTTTCTGGTTTCCGTGTTCAAAGTAACATTTCCTCTTTTGCCGTGCTACATCCAGTTTACGAAAAGACCTCTGAACAGATACCTGTCAGAAAGTCTACTCACAGTTCGGCGTTCCTGACAAATTCCATGAAGAAGTCGAATTTACCTCCACCTTTCCTGCGGAATAAAGTATGGCAAAATCTCCGCCATGTATTACGACCACTTAAAACAGAAAAACCAGCAGCTAGTCCTTGTCAGCTCTATCCCTGGCCGCATACATCTTCTCAAGGAGCCGTAGGTTCGCAAGAATGGAGTCAGAGTAGCATTGATATTCCGCTCGAGCGAATTTTCCATGTGCCGCCACGCCGAATTGCGCATAGATTATCAAAAATGAGTCGGACCTATCTTCTTCTAGCGGCCTAGAAGCCGCGGCAGAACGGTCGCACACAGAAAACCCATAACTGCGGAATTAATGTTCTCGACCAAGGCGGTGAGGCTCAAAGACTCATGGCCAAGGACATTGAGAAACGCTTCAAATTACACCACGTCATCATGGACACCGTGAAGAGATTACTCGATCCCTAACCCGGTAGAGAAAGCCAAAAAAAAGTAAGAGTTAATGACGCAGACCTCTCTCGAAGACGGGCAAGTTCTAGGCGTATCAAGACATAGGTGCTAGGCCTCATGGCACAAAATCAACAAGTATGACTGAGCGGATTCATGCGCTGTTGGAGGAATATCGTGCTTGCTACGAGACTCGGGATCATTATGATAGCGTTGAATGGACAATAGGCTCGATATTCATAGCAGGAGCGCTTATGGAAGGTGGGTTTGTACTAGTAGTGCGCGTAACTAACCGCAACGTGGCTCGGGGGGTTCAGATCAGTTTCAAGAGTAAGGACAAATGGTGCGCAATAGTACTAACTAGAAACAGGGTGGAATAGTACGGCTAGTTTTTCCATAGCGAACGCATTTTTATTATTACCAATTTTGACTCTCATTATCCTCTACATCGTATCGAAACTAATGCGAAGAAATCCTAAACCACAACCTGCGACGTCAGCGCAGATTCCAGCTACGAGGAGCTTTATGGGCCGTAGCGTTCGCGTTTCTTGGCTTCTGACAGTATCCGTAAGTCTTCCTTGACTTTCTCAAGTTCCGTTTCAAGCTCCTGAATCTTCTCGCCCCGGGCAGGTGCGCTGTAACTCCACAACTTACTCAACTGCTTAGCATGCAACACCCTCCGGGGTAGGGGGAGGGGAGTATTTTTTGATGAGTAGGAAGCTGTTGAACGGTTACCTGAACCGTCTAGAAAGGAACCTTAAGTCGCTTGACGCGAGTATTGAGGACGTTCGCAAAACACCCAAAGGCGAGAAGCCTTCAGACAAACGCGCGAGACTGAAACTTCTCAGAGACCTTGTCGAACTCCAAAACTCAACATTGGTAGCCGTCAAAACTCACCTGCTGGGTAGGGATCAAACTGGCGCCACAAATGAGCCGGCTGATGTCTATGGTGACAATGACCAGGTCGAGTTTGAGCGCTATTTCAAGAATCAACTCTCGCCTTGGACAATAGATGATTTGAAACTGGAATGTGAGGATTGCGGTCTCAAGAACGAACACGTCTCGAACCATACATTCACGCATCCGTATCCGCGGGAGACCGAGTACTTCGACCTCTGCCCGAAATGTTACGATAAAAGAACCACTAAGTCAACTGGAGAAAGTGAGGGTGCGGATCCCGTTGCTGAACCCGCCTCAAAGGGTGACATAAACGCAATACTCCAGAGCGCTAGGCTGATAATTAGAACTCTCAAAGGTCTTCCCAAAGATGAGCGAATCGCTAAGTTAGAGGAATTTCTCGCCGACAAGCCTATGGTTGCCCCAGGAATGGAGCCGGCCTACGAAGCCTACAGAGACGTACTGCAGAAGGAACTTGACAACGCAAAGGCGGCTAGAGACCACACAGCAGAGCCTTGATCACTTCATAGACGACGCACGTTACTTCCTTTTCTCATTATTTGGAAGGTCTTTTGCCGAGTTCTCCGTCCAGCACGAAGAGTGCGCCTATGATATTGGACGTGGAGATCGAGAGTGCGTGCCTGAAATGGCTGGGTCGGCCGGGATACGATCTCCAGACGTTCGCGATCAGAAAGGGGCTGTCGCACATAGTCGGTGCGAAAGGAACCCTAGTGGACAAAGATCCCAACCATCCTATGCCAGAGGAAGAGAAGCGTAGAATCCTTGAACAACTCGACGGCCCGTGGGGCCTCCCTAAACTTATGGAAATAGGGTTCCCAGAATCGGAAATCAGAAGGATGGAAGAGGATTCGAAGGCAACAGCTGAAGCGCTAGAAAAGCTTAGAGAATCCCGGCAGACAATCAAGGATAAGTTTCGTTTGGGTAAATGAGAATTTGCATGGCTGCCTAATTTGGTGTTTGGTGTAGTGGGTACCATTATACCTCTTCATCCAAAGCTACTGAACGTGTGAATTGGATCAGCTCAATGGTTTAGGTAGCTTAGTTCTATTTCCCAACAATCTTTCGACAGTTCTGGCAATTAGGCCATGTGTTGATCAGCTTGACGTCTCAGGTAAGCGTTCAGAATTTCAGCTTGAACGATGAGCGAGATTAGTGCTACTCCAAATGTCATCGCAGTAATGACATCCTTTGTAATTGCTTTCTGGCAGCGAAAGCACAGACACGCGACACACATCGACATAGTTGTACTGAAGGGCAATTATGTGTGAACAAGTAGCTCCGTATAGTGCCTACTACCGCAGAAATGCCCGCTAGAACATCAGTAATACTCACATTGATGGGCAAAAAGTCCACTGAAAGTCAGAAAAGCACGTGGCGCAGCATACACGTACCGATAAATTCCTCCAAATAGCCAATGCACTTGCGGCTTCGGAAATCGACTTGGACCTTTGCAACATTATCGAAAAACTATCAGGGCTCTCCAAATAGAGGCATATCTTTCTTCTGGGGGGGTGCGACCACTTGGCCCTCTTACAGTTTCCTGGTGATGAACAACGTAGGCTAAGGCGGAGGCAAAGCGCTTTCAATTCGAGAAAGAGAGGATTTGCACGGGATAACTGAGAATAGGCGGTTAGCGTCATGCGAAAGGTCCGATGCCTTCCGTGATCTTGATTGCTTGGACGGGGCATTGGATTTCGCAGGCCCTGCAGAATATGCAGTCCTTCTCCCTGATCGGGTCCGCCTTCCATCGATCCAGAAGTGTCTTACCACTATCGTTGGGAATCTTCTTGTCGATCTTCTCCTGCTCCGCGGGGAAGTCCATCTTGTCGAACACGTTCGTGGGGCAGACTGAGATGCAGATTCCATCCGCGATGCAAAGGTCAAAATCCACCGCGACAGCGACACCGTGCACCCCATACTCCTTGCTAACACCCTCCTTCCATCTGACCTCATGCCCCTCATGGTCTTCCTTCTTAGGCCATTCATTCGGGAACGAAGCGTCATCAATTATCCGTCTCTCGGTCATCTAACACACCAAACAAAACGTGTACCGGTATAACGAATTAAGAAGATTTGCGCGTCACAACTGAGCCCGACAACGCCAGGCAAATCATTATGACGTTTGTCATGGGATTTCATTCAGGTATTAACGTAAGGCGAGGAAAGGCCGCTAGCAACAGTCCGCGAACAAGGCGAAGACCTCAGAAGGTCGCTGTACAGCGGTAGCTTCAGGTTTGCAGTGTCCCTATCCTTAGCCAATTCGTTCAAGGCTTCGGAAACCAATGACTTCAACTGACCAAAAGTAAGGTATCGTCTGACGGGACCGCTTATTAGCGGCTTGATCTCTTCATCATTTGTGAAGTTATCCAATCGATATTTGTAATGCTCCAAGACTCGCTTTAGAAGCTCCGCATTCCGGACAAGGTCTTCAATAGGCATGGACTAAAGTAGAGCCTGAATTAGAGATAAGGCATTCTAGCAATGGGAAAACTATCGTCTAAGCCCTAGCATAGTGTTTGAGTCTACAAAATTCTTCTTTTTTCTAGGTTTATGAAAAGTTGCATTACGCTATAACCTGTGGAGGACCAACAGCAATGTGATGAGAACGCTTGAGAAAGCTGACGCTCCGATTCTCTCAGGCATGCAAATCTACCACAACTACATACGACCCCACCAAGCATTGAAAGGCAAGACGCCAGCCGAAGTTGCAGGAATCAAGGTTCAAGGAGAAAACAAATGGTTAACTCTAATTCAAAACGCGAGCAAAGTGAAAATCTAGGAAGTCAAGCGTCCTTTCTGTCAGCCGCTTTCGTTACTTTCCCTTCGAAGCTATCTGACACAATGACAGCATCAGAAGTGATAGAGCGCGAGAAGGTTTTCACTAATGGAGTTCGTTTCAACTTCGTTCCTACATATAGCAGAGCAACTCCAACTCCTGAGCCTATGAGCCATCCGTACGGAGAAGCTACCAAAGTTACTGCACCACTGAATACAACTAGAGCTACGGCAATAGCAACCGCCTTCCAGTTAGTCGAGTCTACTTCATGCACATCTTCAAGTGGCAAATCTTGAGACGATCCTGAAGGTATCCGAGCCAAAGAGCTAATTTAAGCCTGTAGCCACACCGACTAAGGGTTTGAAGAACCAAAATGACCGTATCATCAGAGGTCGAATGTCCGAGTTGCAAGAAATGGTACTCTCCACAGGGCGGGTCTAGAGTTTGTCCATTTTGCGGGTTCAAGACCGAAGCATACGACCACATCGAGGTCAACGCCTTCGGTAAGTCAAGTGCTCGGGTAACGGAAGTAGAACTGAAAAGTAGTCATGTTAAGAAAAACGCCTTCTTCGACATTATTGTTGCGATTCTAACCGTAGGTGTTCCGTTAGCTTGTTACTTTGTCCTACCCATACTTGGCGTACTTCTAGGATTGTCTGCGGGGCTAGTCAACTATTGGCTAACTCCAAAAGCTAAGAAATGGTTCGTAGAAACGACTCACATTAGCTACAAGTAACCAAGTCCCGACATGTAACACTCGAAAATGAGTCCCTACAAGGTAACAAAACCTAGGAGAATGCTGTTCTAGGGTGAGTGTTGCATCATCGCGGCATTCCGGTTATCGACGCTGCTTTTCCTCTTCTTCTTCCAAAGACCGAGTTTTCTTTCGTCTTCGGGAGCCTTTGCGTCTGTAGACTTTGGCTTGTCTTTGTGCACTCATAGGCCACACCTCCACTAATTCGGGAGC
>Ga0181533_1002021_pt1 | contig 24649 bp, 14 predicted proteins | sample PEATcosm2014_Bin_45_FD_119772 | JGI IMG/M metagenome (GOLD analysis project Ga0181533, IMG submission 119772) | Peatland microbial communities from MTU Mesocosm Facility, Houghton, MI, USA - PEATcosm2014_Bin11_60_metaG | ecosystem: Environmental > Terrestrial > Soil > Wetlands > Peat | place...
ACCGTCACAATGAAGAAGAACGGCGCATGTTCCTCCTCGCACAGCTCTGCGGCACGCCATACGGTCTCGGGGGCGTCATCTCGTCCAGCACCGTTGGTGCCCCCGTCGAGCGAATTGAGCGACAGGGCAAAGACCACCTTTCCCCCGGTCGCCCTGACCGCTTGCCGGATGCCGTCCGTCTCCACAAGAAGCCGGCCGTTCGTGTTGACGAAGCTCCAGATACCAGCTTTGGCCGCGTATTCAAGCAGTTCATACGCATCCGGGCGCAGGAGGTGCTCGCCGCCGGAGAAGGCAATGGCCGCGTTCGAGGAAATCGCCGCCACTTCGTCGAGCACCAGGGTCTTGGCTTCTTCGGTGGTCATCTCCGCCGTATCGGCGCTGGATTCGCGCCTGGTCATGCAGTAGGTGCAGTGCAGATTGCACCGACGCGTCGTTTCAAAGTAACAGAGAAAAAAGTTATCGCTAACGCTCACGTTTGCGCCTCCGCCACGTATGGACCGCTCCGGCCCGAGAGATGGCTGACACGATGTCCGAGCCGGCCGATGCCGGCGGAGAGCGGCCATCGCCCGCTCACTTCAGAAGCTCGCGCCGAGCCGCGGCTAGAATCCGCTCGAACTCCCGGCTCAGGTCAGCGGGCAATGGCTCGACCTGGTGAGCAGCCAGGATCTCCTCTTTCCGCCGCCGGCAGCGGTCCTCCGTGCTGGGGGCCCCGGCATCTTTCCATGCCTGATAGTATTCGCGGTCGAGGATTCCCGGCGCCCACAGTTCCTTCCGGAAGTGCGCCGCCGTGTGCGGCTGATCAATGAATGTTCCGCCCGGACCGATCTCTTCGGTGATCTCCAGGCCCAGCGTATCGTCCGAGACCTCGAAGTCCCGCATCGCACTTTCCACATAGCCGATGACCTCGTTCTGCAACACGAGGATGTCGAGCAACGTAGCCTGATCCACGCCCGAGATGCCCATGTGGCCGAAGATGTCCGCCCCGGCCGCTGCGCCGAGCACAAGCGTGGCCGCCGATTCCATGCCCGCCTGCGCGTCCGGACGCTTGGAATCAGTCAGTCCCACGTTGATGTACACGGGCAGGCCGTAGTACTTGCCCATCTGCGTCATCGCCACACCGAAGATCGCCTGCTCGGGCCCGGAGAAGATCAATTGCGTCGTGCGCATGTCGAACGCATGGCAGATGCCGCCGTAGCAGACCGGCATCCCCGGCTTGACCAACTGCGTCAGGACGACCCCGGACAGGATTTCCGCGTTCTCCTGCGCCAGAGTGCCGGCGATGGTGGCGGGCGCGGAAACTCCCATCTGCGCCATCGGACCGATCGGCACCGGCAGATTCAGCCGCGCGGTCTCGTACAGGAGGTCCACGCCATTAAAGGGGAACCGCAACGGGCTGATCGGCTCAAGGAACGGATAGCACACGGGATACTGCGCGGCCTTCCGCTCGTCGCCGCGGAGCGCGATCAGGATTTCGTTGATGTAGCGGGCGGAGGCGCGGTCGTAGTACCAGAAAGTGACGGGCTTGGTGGTGTGCCGCAGCATCGTTACCAGCACCTCGACGCAGCGAACCGCGGGCGGGACGTCGTGCGGGTCGGCCATGGCCCCGGCGATGTTGATGTGGTCAAGCGCGTCGCAGACCCGGGCGGCGGTCGCCACGTCCGCGATAGCGGCATACCGTCGCTCGCCTCCAACGGTGTCCACCCAGGAGGCCTCGCCGGCGACAGCGTTGAAGTTGCGCTGTCCAAGACCGAAGACGGCCGTTCTCGACATGTCGCGGCCGTAGATCGTGAACTGCTTGCCGGCCTGCTTCACGCAGCGCATCACCAGTTCCTCGGGCAGGCGAACCCGCTGCGCGCGGCGGTCCACCGTCGCCCCCGCGGATTCCAAGCGGTTCAGCATGTCCGGGTGCGGCACGGCCACTCCCACGCGCGCCAGCAGGGCCATCGAGGCGCGGTGAATACGTTGAATCTGCTCCTCATTCAGCACCCGGCAGAACATGCGCTCCTCCTACTTTGGCTGGCGGAACCGCAGCACATACTTCGCGTGCAACAGGTCGGAAACTAAACCTTGCGAAGGTTCGTACAAGCCTTCGCAAGGTTGTAACCCAGAATTTGCCGTCTGGCCGTCCTCCAGATGATGGCCGGGCATCAAATGTCCTATTCTGACGCCTGAGGTCGGCCCCGTCAACACCCCCGGCGGTCTGTAGTCTTGAAGAGGGTGCCACGGCGCTGACCGCAGCTGAAGCGGAACCAATCAGCGCCCAGATCGGCGTTGGTGGAGGTGCGCAGGCCCCTGCGACACGAGGCTCTCGTAGAGGCTGCGGATGAAAAGGCCATCGCGATCAAACCACGCGTGCCGCTGCATCGCCCTTCCGTCACTCATATTTCTTTCTCATAAACCGCCACATCAACAAATGCTGTCTTTGCTGAACTCTGCGGCGCCCTCCGTGCAAGCACCGCTGTTTGCCGGAACCCAGCGCGCCGCAGTACCCGGTCCTTATCTGTCCAGCCGACATCAGCGTACGCTATGGAATGACCGCTCGGCGGCGCCGGCTGTGAAGCCAGCAGGTCACCCGCCCGATCCCAAAAATCGGGATGACAGAAGATATCTACCAAGCGCAACTCTGCCCAGATGGGGTGCCTCCCGTACGTGGCAAAGCCGACCGGCGCGCCGCTTTGCCTGCTTCGCAGAACGAATGCGCCCGGTTCTCTCCCTTCCACAGGAAGGCGGTCCTCGTAAAGCGCCTTCAAGATATGACCTTCCCCGGAACTGCGGCCGATGATGGCCAACCGAGCGCAACGAACCTGGGCCTGGAAGCCACCTGCGAACAAGGGGGCGAGAATAGGCCAGTGCGCCATAGCCAGCGGTTCTATTTCGGTAGCCGCTCTTGCAAACCAAGAGGCTTCAAACTCTTCACGCTTGCTGACGTAGTACTGCATGTACCCGCTCTTGTCCTCGATCCCCTGAAACCCATGGCAAGCATAGATGCGATATGCCGGAGACTGAAATCCCGTGCCGAGAAAGAGCGCGCGTCCGCGGCGCGCGCGAAAATGCTCCATCTGGAGTTCCATTAACTTGTTGCATGCCCCCTTGCGGCGATCCTCGCAACGGGTGAAAACGTGGCCCAATAGGCCGACGCCGTTCACCTCGCATGTCATGATGTTCGAGAAAGGAACGTCGTTACGATGCAGAACGTAGAAGAAGGTCTCTACGCCCGTTGGCCTGGTCAGGATTTCCGCGTTTCCCCAGTTCCATGGTTCGCCCTTATGCGCCAGGAATCCCTTGAGCCGATCCGCCCATGCGGCATCCGGCGCTGCGATGACCGCTGCTTCCACGCGTTCTCCGCTTTTCAAGACAACTGTTCCAAGGTTGTGCTGCATCGTGTTTTTCTCATTATCTCTCAGGGTCTCATGCCATCGTGACCTCCCGCGCGTCAGCCGGTATCATACTCCTTCGTTCAGCGGAATCAAGGGATCCGCAGGTCAGGAATGGCTGTTCGGCCTTTCCCCGTTGCTGACCGAACTACTGCCACAATCGTCTCGCAGGTTTCAGGTTCAGCTCGTGGTATAAGACCTCGGCAATATCAAGCTCCCCTGCCCTGCTTCGACAATTCTAACAAAAGCGGCGTCCACTTGCCTGATGGAACCTTTTCCAAGGCCGGGAGACATCCGAGGTACTGCTTGACAACGGCGATTCGACCGTATAATGTCATGTTGGAAAGCCGACTGCCCTTTGAAAAACCGTCCAATGGGAAATCCCGAGCGATGGATGGACTGATGATCGGGGCATACCTAATCAAGTGAGGCCAACCATGTCGAAGAAAATCGCAATCAGGTGGTTGAGCGAACCCGAGGAGCAGGACTATCCAGCAACGCTGTCGTACTTGTCCCTGATTTACGATACAAAGACAGCTACTACCTATGTGAATAAATTGAAACGCGCAGGCATGTCAGAATTCAAAGCAAAGGATATCTTCAGGGCGTCCGGCTTATCATTGCTCGGGATCAGCAATTCTCATGTCGCGAAGGATCAACGAAAAATACAGTCGGGGCGCAAGTTATCGCCTCTTCTACTGATAAGAGATTCAGCCAATGGAAAACTCATCATTGCAGACGGATATCATCGCTTATGCGCAGTCTACGCTACTGATGAAGACGCCGTAATTCCGTGTAGAATCGCGTAGCACCGTCTGTGGCGCCACAGTGCTGGCCTCGCGGGGCACGACTTAGAGAAACGAGGGCAACATGTTCTCAGCAAGCGAGGCGAACCGCCGTTACTTCCATGATGCCTACCGCACCGGCATCCATGGCTGGGAAGCGGAGAAGCCCTCTCCTTACGCCGTAGATTGCCTCAGGCGCATCAAGAAGATCGTTCCAGGCGGGAGACTGCTCGACATCGGCTGCGGGGAAGGGCGGCATTCGTTCGCAGCGAGGCAGATGGGTTTCCGGGTGACCGCCATGGACTTTGAGCCGCTGGCGCTCAAACGCGCCCATCGTTACGCCCGGCTGAAGAAGGTCTCAGGCGTTGTATTCCGGAAAGCCAGTATTCTCCATTTGCCATTTCCGGACTCCTCCTTTGATGTAGCTCTGGACTACGGCTGCCTGCATCATCAAAGGAAATCGGACTGGCCAGCGTACAAGGCCAACCTCCTCAGGGTGCTGAAGCCGGAGGGTTTCTACATCCTCACGGTCTTCAGTCCCAGGTTTCTCATGTTCCGGGGCAGTCGAAAGCCGTGGCGCCTGGCCCAGGGAGCGTACAGACGGAGCTTCCTTGCCGGCGAGATAACCGGCCTCTTCGGGCGACAGTTCGAGATCATGGACATGGCCGAAGAACGAGGAAACGGCGGCGGCTTTTGGCATGTCCTGATGAGACGACGGCCTGAAACTCGATAGGGGAAGCGCCTTGCCCAGCGCCATGGAACGTTCTTCAAAACCAGCAGACAGCCGAGAAATTGCTTGACAGCGGCGATCCGACCGTATAGCCTCACGTTCGAAAGCCAACTGCCCTTTGGAGGACGGTCAATAGGAGATCCCCTTCAAATACGGGAAGCGATATACGGCTGCCGCTAACCGCGATGGCGGGGCAGGTATCTGTTTCAGGAAATAGGGAATTCTTAAAATGAGTATCTTTTTTCAACGCCCGGCGCAAATGTTATTGCTGCCCGTCCTTCTCGCCGTTTCCCGCGTTGCCGCGCGCGCGGAGGAACCGCCCGACGCTGACCGCATCCGCGAAATCGCCGCGACGTTGCCGGAGCACGCTGTTGGTCCCGGCCAGCCGATCACCAACCGCGCCGCGTGGGAGACTTTCGCCGCCCGCCACCCGGAGTCGAACGACGTGATCCCGAACGCGGTGCGGCGCGCCGCTCAGCCGTTGCCCGAACAGCCGGATTCTCTGTTTCTGGAATTCTCCAAAAACGGCGACCGCGAGCGCTGGGGGAAAGTCGCCTATGACCGCCGCATACGGATTCAGGTTTTCACCCTTGCCGAGTGCCTTGAAAACAAAGGCCGTTTTCTGGCGCCGCTGGAGCAGACCGTCGCCGCGCTCTGCGACGAGCGGACGTGGGTTTTGCCCGCGCATGACGGAGAATTGAAAAATTTCCGCGGCGAGACGGTTGAAATTGACCTCGGATCGTCAGGTCTCGGCGTCGAACTGGCCACGGCCAGTTATCTGCTCGGCAACCGGCTGTCGGACGCGACGCGGAAGTTGATCCGCGAGAACCTGGAGCGCCGCATCTTCGCGCCGTATCGCGCCGCTGTGAAGGGCACCAACAGGGAATTCTGGTGGATGCGCGCCGGCAATAATTGGAATGCCGTCTGTCTCAACGCCGTCACCGGGACAGCGCTTGCGACGTTGGATTCGGCAGAGGAACGCGCGTGGTTCATCGCCGCCGCGGAGAAACTCATCGGCCACTACCTGGCCGGCGGTTTCACGCCTGACGGCTATTGCGTGGAAGGTCTGGATTATTGGAACTATGGTTTCACAAATTTCGTATTGCTGGCCGAGAACGTCCGCCAGGCCACCGGCGGCAAAGTTGATTTGCTGGCCAGGCCGCAGGTCGTGCAGCCGGCGTTGTTCGGTCTCCGCTCGGAAATTTTCGGCGGCGTCTACGTCACCATTGCGGACTGCGATCCCGGCGTGGAGCCGTCGGGCATCCTGATGAATTATCTATACCGGCGTTTGGGCTCGAACTTCGCGCGCTGGCGCGACGCAAAACTTACCGGCACGCTTTACGAACAGATGACGTGGGGATTTCTGCCGCCGGACCTGCCGCAGATTCATTCCGAGGAGGACCTCGGCGACATTCCCTGGCGAAGCTGGTTCCCCGACGGCGGTGTGCTGATTTGCCGCCCCGGAGCCGGCGCGAAAGTTCCGTTCGCCGTGGCCATCAAAGGCGGCAACAACGGCGTCAACCACGGGCACAACGACGTGGGCAGCTTCAGCGTCGTGGCCGGGAAGACGATGATCATCTGCGATCCGGGCGGTGAAGTTTACACCGCGCGCACGTTCAGCGCGCATCGCTACGACAGCAACGTGCTGAACTCCTTCGGCCACGCGGTGCCGGTGGTCGCTGGACAATTGCAGCGGGCGGGCGTCGAGGCGCGCGGCGTGGTGCTTGCCCAAATTTTCACCGAGGCCGCCGACACGCTCACGCTCGACTTCCGCTCGGCCTACGCGGTGGCGGATCTGCAGAAGCTTGAACGCACGTTTATTTTTCAACGGGGAGAATTGCCTTCGCTCGAAGTGCGCGACCAAATAAAACTTGCCTCGCCGGAAAATTTTGAATCCGCACTCATCACTTGGGGGACCATCCGCCATATCAGCGAGAACGAACTGGAAATCGCCGACGGCAAAGACGCTGTGCGCGTGACCATTGACACGCAGGGCCGCGCATTTGAGTTGAAGCAGGAAACGATTAACGAAAATGTGCACACCGAACGGAAGCCGGTGCGCCTCGGCATCGCGCTGGCCGCAAAGGTCTCCACGGCGACCGTCACGCTGCGGATTTCGCCGGTGACAAAATAATCTTCCGGCCCTAATTCACCTTTCTGACCGCCGGTTGATTCAGGAAAGTGACACGTTTGTGAACATCCATCGCGCCGTGATGATACTCAGCTGTATGGGGCTATGCTCAGGGCGTCTCCTGGCGCAGACGACCGATCAGGTTGCCGCAAGGAACAAAAACCTTGTCGTGAACGGGGACTTCGAGGCGGGAACCGAAGGCTGGGATGCGCTCTGGACACGGGACCTCGGGGCCGGCAAGGCCGCGCTGGACAGCAGGGAGCGACACAGCGGGGTACGGGCCATCCGCATTGAGCATACCGGTGACAAAGACTGGAGCCTGGCGCAAACTCTGCGACTTGACGTTGAGCCCGGCGAGATTTTCGAACTTTCTGCGTGGGTTCGCCTCCAAGGAAATGGAAATGCGACGCTGGGCGTTGTCACGCGCGACGCGAGCGGCCAGGTTCTAAGCTGGGACTACGGGGGACGGACGGGGCATGAAACGAAGGGCTGGCTTCCGCTCCGCACCCGCTTCATCATCCCCAATAGCGTCGCCTCGATCCAGTGCCGTCTCATCGGGTATGGCCCCGCCACCGTCTGGCTGGACGACGTTGTCCTGACGCGGCAGGGCAATTTGAGCATGCTCCGCAAGAAGGATCTGCCCGCCATACTGACCGTTCGAAACAACGTCCTCGACGTCACGCTCCACACGGCCGACGGCGCAATCGGGATTAATGACCGACGCGGGGGCCGTTATTGGGCGCAACGGGCTGACGAGAGTCCCCTGGTTGTCCTGGACGCGAAGGCGGCTGCCGGCGGCCTTGAGGTCCGCCTTCTCAACACGGCGACGATGCATGAGATAGCCGCAACGGTCCGACTGGATGAGAACCGGCCTGAATGTGTCGTCACGCTCAAGGCCGACGGCGAGATGGAAGGGCCGCTCCTCTGGCCGGTTCCATTCGCCTCCTCCAAGGGCCAGCTTCTGATCCTTCCCGTCAATGAGGGGATCAGTTACCCCGCCGACGATTCGTCCCTTCCATCTATGGAGTATTATCTCTACGGCGGACATGGCCTGTGCATGCCGTGGTACGGTGCGACGGACGGCGAGGCAGGCTGGATGGCCATCGTGGAAACGCCTGACGATGCGGCGGTGCGCATCGCGCGCCAGGACGGCCTGCTCGGGCTTGGTCAGGAATGGCAGCCGCAGAAAGGACAATTCGGCCCGGAGCGAGTCATCAGATATGTCCTCCTCGACGGTGGCGGTTACGTGGCCATGGCCAAGCGCTACCGTGAGTATGCAAAGAAGACGGGGCTGTTCAAGACGCTGGGCGAGAAGCGCTCGGCCCTCCCGGCAGTTGACCTCCTCGTCGGCGCCGTGAACGTTTGGTGCTGGGACACGGATGCCCCCGCGATTTGCCGTGACATGCAATCGCTCGGCATCCGGCGCATCCTTTGGAGCAATCAGTGTCCCCCCGACGATCTCAAGGCCCTGAACGACATGGGCGTCCTCACCAGCCGCTACGATATCTACCAGGACGCGATGAACCCTGAGAACTTCGCAAAACTCCGCTGGAACGATCCCGACTGGACCAGCGAGGCGTGGAAAAATGGCGACCTCCTGATCGGCAGGGACGGCGAGTGGGTTCGCGGGTGGGAGGTGGAGGCAAAGGATGGGCCAATGATCCCCTGTGGCGTCCTGTGCGACCGGCAGGCGCTGGCCTACGCAAAGAGGCGCATCCCGCCCGAACTGGCCACTCACCCCTACCGCTGCCGGTTTATTGACACGACCACCGCGAGCCCGTGGCGCGAATGCTACGACCCGAGGCACCCGATGACTCGCACCGAGAGCAAGCAATACAAGATGGAACTGTTGCGCTACGTCAGCGACGGGTGCGGCCTGGTCTGCGGCAGCGAGACTGGCCACGACGCGGCCGTCCCATACGTGCACTACTTCGAGGGCATGTTGAGTCTCGGCCCCTATCGCATCCCCGACTCGGGGCGGGACATGATGCGGGTCTGGGATGACGTGCCGGAGCAAGTCGCCAAATTTCAGACCGGCCACGTCTATCGCATCCCACTGTGGGAGCTTGTTTACCACGACTGCGTAGTGGCGCATTGGTATTGGGGGGACTACAACAATAAACTCCCGAAGCTATGGGACCGCCGCGATCTCTGGAACGCGCTATACGGCACGCCGCCGATGTTCATGTTCAGCCGAAAGAGCTGGGAGGCGAACCGCGACCGTTTTGCGCAGAGCTACAAGAGCGCAGCGCCGGTGGCGCGGGCGACGGGGTATGCCGAGATGCTTTCGCACGAGTGGCTGACGTCCGACCACGCCGTCCAGCGGACACGGTTCGCCAACGGCGTCGTCGTGACCGTTAACTTCGGCGGCACGCCGTACCGGTTGCCCGACGGCACGAATCTGCCGCCGCTGGGGCGCCATGTAGATGGGGTTGTCCAGGAGTGAATGGCGCAAGACGAACGGGCCGTTATCCGTCGTAGGCTGCCAAGTTCGACCCGCCGGAAAAAGCGCGCTCCCCCGTTTCAACGCGCACCGAAGCGCGCTCGTTCCTCGACCCGAATGATTCGAAAACGTGTTGACCCCCCTGCGCCAGCCCGGGATCGAGATGCTCATTGCGGTGCTTCAGCGGATGCCGCCGTATCAGCGGAATGCGGGCGGCGCAAAATCGGGGGCAGGATTGACACACGGCACGGGCTTTGGTAGGAACAGCCTAGGCGAGTTGCGCTGCGATGCAAGTCCGACCCGCCGGCGGTTTAAGAAAAGGACCCGGCACGACTGATGAGGCGATTGTTCCCATTGGCGGCGACGGGGTGCGTCCTGTTATGCGCAGTGCTCCAAGCCGCCGAGGTCGGTCCGACGGACGTCAAACTGCCCCCTGCGTTGCAGGCCGACGAGAGCGCTCTGAAGGACGTTGAGGCGCTCCTGCGCGTCGCGCCGAACCGCAATATGGGCTCGCCGAGTCGCGAAGTACTGGACAAGTACGTAGCCGAACGGTTCAAGGCCACCGGCTTCGGGTGCGGAACGATCACCTTCCCCACAGCCGCCTTCATCCCCGGCAAGGCCGAAATTCGCCTGCCTGACGGAACCAGCTTTCCTCTCCAAAGCCTGGCCCCGAACACGGCACACCCGGGCAACCTGGCAGGCGGCCAGTGGTCGGGAAACCTGGCGGACCTGGGCCTGGGCACCCAAAAGGACATCGAGTCCTCCTCCCCGATGAACGCGGCGGTCCTGCTCGACATGGACAGCCACCGGGCCTGGGTGACGGCGCTGGAACTCGGAGCGCAGGTGCTGATTTTTGTAGGCAGCGAGCGGGATAACAGCCGCCAGGCGGCCGAGAAACTTTACCTGGCCCCGCTTTCCGTTCCACGCTTCTACGTGGCAGCCGGCGACGGGGCGGCGCTCCGGAACGCGCTACAGGCACAGAAGCCGCTCCCCGTCCGCATCGTGCAGACTCAGCCGAACCGTTGGGCCAACGTCATGGCGGCGGACGACTGGGTCATCGTCCCCGGCGTTGGACAGGCCGATAAGGTCGTTCACATCCAGGCGTACAAGGACGCCGCCAGCATCGTGCCGGCAGCCACTCCCGGCGCGCAAAGCGCCTGCAACCTCGCCCTCTTTTTCCGCCTGCTCGACCACTACACCCGCAACAAGCCGCAGTGCACGCTCGTTTTCTCCGCCATCAGCGACCACTGTAACGCCATGCGCGGCGAGCAGTTCTTTCTCGGCTCGACCTACCCCGATGAGGGCGCGCTGGCGGACGAGTTGGAGCAGCGCGAGAAGGATCGGAAGGAAGCGGAGTTCTATGCCAAGGTTTACGCCGATACTTCCGCTGCACAGATCGGGCGGTTGAAGCAGGACTCGTCCATGGAGACGGGGCAGGCGCTGCAGTTGAAAACGCCGATCGTTGACGAGTTGAGCTATCAGCGGAACAAGACGAACCGCCGCATATCGCAGATTGCCGATCAACTTAAAGCCGGCCATCTGTCGAAGCCCGAGCGCGACGCTTTGGAGGCGGAAAAAGAAACCCTGTGCGGAAAGGACGGACAAGGAGGCCGGCTTGGCGATCTAGTTGCGATGATGGGCGTCTTCCAGAAATGGCGCAGCGGAGCGACCTTCGCGGCGCTGAGCGCCGAGCACCAGGCGCAACTGATCGCGGTGATGCACGCGTTGGAGCGGAAGTACCGGGAGCGGTCAGAGGACGCCCGCTCGCAACTGGACCAGATCGAGGTCAACGCGCGCCTGGGGCGTGCGCTGGCGGGCAAGACGACGCACCTGTACCTGAGTCTGGACCTGACCTTCGGCAACGACCGGTTGGGGTTCTTCTACCAGGGATCCGACATGCAAGACATTTGGGGGTTTTCCACCGAATGGTCTACGACGGTCGCGCCGCTGGCGCGTCTGTCGGTGGAAATGGCCTCCGGGATGCCCGGCGGGGACCTGCATTTCGCCGACACGATCCAGAACAGCGGCGGCGACTGGCGGAGCCATTTGGGGGACAAGTTCGCGATGGCCGCCTCGTGTGGGGCGGGGCTGGTCCTGCCGAGCGTGACGCTGACGACCGTCGGGGACACGCGTGATCTGTTGTTCACTCCGCGCGACACGCTCCAGAACCTTGACGCCGAGCGCGTGGGGACCATGCTGGACTTCGCGAAGCGGTTTCTGGTCGAGCTACTCGATCATCCGGAGTTTCCGCAGGCGACCCGGCCGCAGCGCGTCGAGAACTTCAACGTCCTCACGTACCGCTACAACCTGCGCCGGATGGACCCGTTCTCCGTGGAGATCCCGCATGAGCCGGTGCGCAACGCGGCGGTGATCGCCTATCCCGGCGAGCTCGTCCAGACGTTGCTGCCTGTTGAAGGCCAAGTGGCGATTTGCGAAATGGCGCTGACGGACCGGCAGGGCACGGCGTTATTCCGCGCGGCGCCCTGGCCTTTCGCCGTCGAGGCCTACGGCTTCTCTCCTGATTACGCGCAGATCAACGCAGCTATTGACGCCGGCGCGGGGCTGCGGCGCATGCCGCCGGCTATTGCCAATCCTGGGAGCGACTGGGTCTGGGACGACCATCTGGCGCTCCTTTTCGACTGCATCCAGACGGATTTGGTGGGGCTGAATAATCCCTCTACGCGCTCCCCTACGCAGCAGATCATTCTGCTCGACGCCGTTCAGGAATCCAGTCCCGAGCACTATGGCATCGCCGGAATCAAGGAAGACCGCACCAAGTTCGTCCCCATTCCCGGCGACGAAGGCATCGGCTGCGTCTTCACCGACGAGGGGATTCCGATCAAGGTCATCTCGTCGGACTTCCTGCTGATCAACTCGACGAGCGAGCGGCCGGACGGCGTGGGGTACCTGCCGGGCGACCCGCGCCTTCGGACGATCACTTACACGGCGGCAAAGGACATCCAGTCGCTCAACAGCGTGCGGTCCAAGCGGATAGAGAGCAAAGGCGTCAGCAGCCTTGCCGCCGATGAGCTGTACGCGCAGGCGGTGGACCTGGTCCAGAGGGCCGAGGCGCAACGCGCGGAGGGCCGGCAGGGAAGTTTCTTCAGCGCGTCCATCGAGGCGCTCAGCACGGCCTTGCGCTCCTATCTTATGGTCCGCACCACGACGATGGACCTCATCAAGGCCGTCGCGGTCTTTCTGGCGCTCGTGATCCCGTTCTGCCTGTTCCTGACGAAGTTAGTCACGCCGTGGACGGACATCCACGCGCAGATCGCTTCGTTCCTGGTCATCTTCGGCATCATGGCGCTGAGCCTGGCGCTGTTGCACCCCGCGTTCAGCCTGTCGCAGACGCCGATGATGGTGCTGCTGGCCTTCATCATGGTCGGGCTGGCCATCTTCGTCATGCTGATTCTCTATGCGCGGTTCGACGCGGGGCTGCAGAAACTGGTCGAGGAGGCGCAAGGCGTGGAGTCGTCGGAGAGCTCCCGCAAGATGCTGGCCGGGGTGGCCTTCTCGGTGGGGGTGAACAACATGCGGCGGCGGTTCATCCGCACGACGCTGACCGCCGCCACGATTGTGCTGGTGACCTTCACGATGTTGTCGGTCATCAGCGTCGGCCAGTCGCTCGTGCCCTACCGGCGCAAGACGGAGGCGAACGTGCCGTATAACGGCGTCCTGTTCGCCAAGCCGGGCATGGCGCCCATCTCGTCGAGCGCTGCGCTCAACGTCGTCGGACACTTCAAGCCCTATGGCACGGTGGTGCTGCGAACATGGACGCAGCGCCTGGATTCATACGGCGGCTATCTCCTTCAGCCGGTCACCGACCCGGCCAACCCCGGCAAAATCATCAGCGTTGACGCGGTAGTCGGAGTGCAGATGGCGGAGAACGGCTTCATCACGGCCATGCCGCTCGTGGCGGGCCGGTGGTTCAGCAGCGACAGCGCAGCGGAAATCGTTCTGTCGGCGGAGACCGCTTCTTACCTCGGCATTGCGAAGGCGCCGTTCGTCGAGCGGACGCTGGACTTGCGCAATCGCAAGGTCCGGCTGGTGGGGCTGCTGGACGATGCGAAGCTGGCGGCGATCGGCGACCTGGCGCGGCTGATGCTGCTGCCGCTGAAAAGCATCCCTGATCTCGTCACCCACACGGTGTCGGAGACGGGCGCAATGGTCGTGAGCGAGGAGGACGCAATGGCAGGACCGGCGCCGTCCGCGCAGTCGTTGCGTTCACAGGAGGTTGCGTTTGTGCCCGTGGACTTCGCGCGCGAACTGCCGGACACCTCCTATCGCTCCATTGCGCTGAAAACGCCGGACGCCGCTTCGGCCTGGGCAGCGGCGAACCACTTCGTTGACGCCACGGGTTTACTGACCTACGTGGCTATCCGCGAGCCGATCAGCACGCGCAACGGCGTCTCCCTCCAAGCCCACCAGTACTCCCTCGGGCCGCCGATCGGCACCACGATCGGCGGGGCCGGCAAGGTGATCATCCCCATCTGCCTGGCGGCGACCATCATTCTGAACACGATGCTCGGCACCGTGATGGAGCGGCGCAAGGAGATTGCCGTCTATAACAGTATCGGACTCAACCCAACGCACGTCTTCGTCTTTTTTGTGGCGGAGGCCGTGGTTTTCGGAATGATCGGCTCCGTGGCAGGATACCTGATCGGCCAGGGTCTGGCACAGGTGATTGTGCACTTCCATTGGCTGCCGGGCGTGAACCTGAACTACTCCTCGATGGCGGTGATGTTGGTCATCTTTGCGGCGATCGTGACCGTCGTGGTCTCGACGCTGTATCCGGCGTATATCGCCACGCGCGCGGCGGTGCCCTCGGGCCAACGCCGCTGGAAGCTCCCGCCGCCGGTCGGCGACGAGTTGCACTTGGACTTCCCTTTCAGTTACGGCGCGCAGCAGTTGCCGGGCGTACTGGCGTACCTGCAAGCGTTCATGGATCTGAACAGCGAGGCGTCCTCGGGCCGGTTCCTGACGCAGGACGCGCGGTTCGGGTTCGTGCATGACCTGGATGCCCGCAAGGTGCTGGCCATGACGTACAGTGTCACGCCCGTCCCCTTCGACCTGGGCGTCAACCAGCGGATGGAGGTCTACGGTTATTATCGGCCCCGGGTGCGGGCCTACGTGGTCGCCGTCGTGCTCACCCGGCTGAAAGGCGACAAGAACAGTTGGCTGACGGTGAACGAGCCGTTCCTGGAATCCTTGCGCGCGCGGTTGCTGAGCTGGCGCTCTCAATCGAGCGCCAACCAGGAGCAGTTCCGCAGGCAAGGCGAGGCGATGTTCGCCGAAGCTCATGAATTCCCCGTCCTGGAGAAGGTCGTCCGGTGAGTCCCGGCTTCGGAAAAGGCGACAAGGAGCTGGAAGAGTACCGGGACATTATACCCGTGCCGGACCAGTTCGAGGACGGGTTCAGCGGCAAGACGGTTCTCGGCGCGATCTTCCTGGGGCTCTTCATGCTGCCGGGGTCCATGTACCTGTCGCTCTTCATGGGCGGCGGTCTGGGGCCGGCGGCGCGGTGGGTGACCGTCATCCTCTTCTCGGAGGTCGCCCGCCGTTCGCTCAAGAGCCTCAAAGAGCAGGAAATCTTCATCCTCTTTTACATGACGGGCGTCGCTCTTTCCAGCCCGTTCCAGGGGCTGCTCTGGAATCAGTACCTGGCGCAGTCGCCGGAGGCGCAGGCGATGGGCGTGGCGGCGCTGATCCCCGCCTGGGTCACCCCCTCGGCCGAACAGATCCGGCAGACGGGCAACACCTTCTTCAGCCGCATTTGGCTGGCGCCTGTGTTGCTGATCGCCATCCAGTTGCTCATCTCGCGCGTGAACGGGTTTGGCCTCGGCTATGTCCTTTACCGGCTGACGGCGCATTACGAGAAGCTCCCTTTCCCCATGGCGCCGGTTTCCGCGCAGGGTGTGCTGGTGCTGGCCGAGGACAAGGAGAATCGCAACCGCTGGCGGCTCACGACGTTCGCCATCGGCGCCATGCTCGGCGCGCTCTTTGGGTTCATTTACGTCGGCATCCCGTCGCTGACCGGCTCGATCCTGGGCACACCGTACCAGTTGCTTCCGAACCCGTGGCTCGACCTGACCCTCGCGACGCAGAACGTCCTGCACGCCACGCCGGTCAACCTGGTCTTCGACCTGTCCATCGTGATCGTCGGCATGGTCCTGCCCTTCTGGGCGGTGGTCGGCGGGTTCATCGGCGTGGTTCTCACCTTCATCGCCAACCCGCTCTTGCAGCATTACGGCAGGCTGCCCACGTGGCAGTTGAACATGGGGCTGGTGGACACGATTTACAGCAACGAGATTGACTTTTACCTTTCTTTCGGCATCGGCTTGACCTTTGCGATATTCTTTATCAGCCTGGCCTCGGTCGCGGTCCCGCTGTTGCGGAAGATGGCGAGCGGCCGTCCGGCCCAGCCCGGCGCGGCCCGTCCGCCGTCGGCGCTGCGGGACGCGCTCCGGTACAACCGCCTGCGCGGCGACATCCCCATCTGGATTTCGCTGGCCATCTACGTCGTCTCGACCTTCGGCTACATCGCCCTGTGTGCCTGGTTGATTGAGGGCTTTCCGTGGGTCTTCTTCGTCATCTTCGCCTTTCTCTATACCCCGCTGATCAGCTATGTCTCGGCCAAGCTTGAGGGGCTGGTCGGCCAGGCTGTCTCGATCCCGCTCGTGCGCGAGTCGGCATTCATCCTCTCCGGCTACAAAGGCGTGGCGATCTGGTTCGCGCCGATCCCTTTGGTGGACTACGGACAGGGCTTGCAGTCGTTCCGGGTCGTCGAGTTGACCGGCACGAAGATGACGAGCCTGATCAAGACGGAACTGGTGACGATCCCCGTCGTGATCATCGCCAGTTTCCTCTTCTCGGAGTTCATCTGGCGGCTGGGGCCGATCCCGTCGGAGCAATACCCCTTCACGCAGGAAATGTGGCGGTTGTACGCGCTGAACAGTTGCCTGACGTACACGGCGACCATGAGTGGCGGCTCGAAGTTCCTCGACGCGCTGGTCCCGTCGTACGTCGCCATCGGATTGGGGTTCGGCCTGGTGACGTACATCGGCCTCTGGCTCTTGAGCCTGCCGACGCTGCTGATGTTCGGCCTTGTGCGCGGGATGGGCGCGATGACGCCCGGCCACGTCCTGCCGGAGTTCGTCGGCGCGCTGATCGGGCGTTATTTCTTCATGAAGAAGTTCGGCGTGACTCGATGGCGCCAGATGGCGCCGGTGGTTCTGGCGGGCTTCCTCTGCGGCATCGGCCTGATGGCGATGGCGGCCGTAGGCATCGCCCTGATCGCGAAGTCCATTTCATCGCTCTTATATTGATCTTGGGCCGGCATGACAGAGACACCGCCTTACAAACGAATTGACGCGGCGCAACTCGAGGAGATGCAGCAGTTGGAGCGGCCGACGCTGCGCATCCGCTGGTGGATCGTGCTGCCGTTGGCGATTCTTCTGGCCGCAGCCCAGGCGGCGCTGAACCTCCGCCTTGAGAACGGGGCCACGGGGGTCTTCCTCATCGCCACGCAGATCTCGATCATCGCCTTCGCCTTCCTGATCCTGTTGTCGCTCGTGCTGAACCCCCTGCTTCGGCTGACCGGCCTGATCGAGCCGTTCAACCGCGGCGAAATCATGACGCTCTTTGCGGCGCTCTGCGTCTCGGCCGGCATCAGTTCGTTCGGCCTGGTGGACCAGCTGGTGCCGCTGATCGCCACGCCGTTCAACTCGGACTACGCCACGCCGCAGAGCGGCTGGAATAAAGACGTGATCCCGTACCTGAACCGGGCCCTTTACATTACGGACATGGCGCGCATCAAGGAGTACCGGGAGGGCTTCCCCTCGGCGGAGGGGCTCTGGGGGAAGATCCCGTGGTCGTTGTGGATCAAGCCGGTGGGGCTGTGGATGATTTTCGTCTTCGCGGTCTATGGCGTTTTCTACGGGCTGGCGATGCTGCTGTACGACTCGTGGGCGCGGCGCGAAAAGCTGATCTTCCCCCTGGCGCGGCTTCCCGAGGACCTTCTGAACGACGAGAACGCCGCCTCCGGCACCCTTTCCTCCACGCTGCGCAGCGGCCTGTTCTGGATCGGTTTCCTCTTCGTCCTGCTGCTCCTGAGCTACAATGGCGTCTGCCAGGCGGAATTGGTCCGCGGCCTGAACCCGCTGACTTTGGGCATCAAGCAAGACCAGCTCAGGGAAATGCTGGCCCACTCCATCTTCAAGGGCATTGCGGACGAGGCGGAGTTCGGCTTCCGCTTCCTGATCATCTTCACGGCCATCGGGATCAGTTTCCTCGTCCCGCTGGAGATTTCCGCGAGCATCTGGATCTATTACCTGCTCGGCATGGGCATGTTCCTGGTGGCCTTCTGGACGGCCGCAGGGGCGACGATGACGTCCTTCCAGAGCAACTGGCTGTGGGAGAACCACTTCGTCTCCAGCCTGGGAGCGGGCGGACTGCTGACGTACTCCGCAGCGGCGCTCGTCAAGATGGTGGCCGAACGCGCCGGCGCCCTCCGGCAGGCGGCCGCCGCGCAAGGCCGAAGGCTGGGCGCCGCCGGCTGGGCGGTGAAGCTGCCGGCCAGCATGGGCTGGGGCGGATTGCTCTTCGTGGCGTCGAGCGCGGTGGCCCTCGGCTGGCTGGCGTGGTGCAAAGTGCCGTGGTACTGGGGGGCGGGCTTCATGGCGGTCATCGTGCTGGTCACCGTAGGGTTGATGCGCGTCGTGGCGGAGGGCGGCATTTACTGGTTCCACATCCACGTAGGCCCGTTCCATTTGACCCAGTCGTTCGGTGCAACGGCGGCGGTGTCGAAGGCCGTCCTGGCGCCGCTCATGCCGATTTATTCGGTGCTGTTCCTGGACATAAAGACGTTCATGGCCCCGGCGGTGATGAACAGCTTCAAGATGCAGGATGAGACGCGCGCCGCGCGGCGATGGTTCCACGCGATCGTGATTGCGGCGGTCCTGGCGACGGTCGTGGTCTCGTTCGTCGTCATTCTGTACGTCGTGTACGGCGTGGGCGCGAACCGCGCGGAAGAATGGTTCTTCACGGTCGGGCCGCAGAGTCTCTTCGACAACACCCAGTTGCTTGTCAGCGGCGGCGCTGCCGCCTCCGGACCGCACAACTGGATTTTCTACCTCCTCGGCGCCGGCTGGGTCCTGGTGAGCATCGGCCTGCGGCGCAGGTTCTTCTGGTGGCTGCACCCGATCGGCCTGGTGATGCTGGCCAACCCCCTGATCGCGCAGCTTTGGTTTTCCATCTTTCTCGGCTGGTGCTGCAAGAAGCTGGCGGTGAGGTACGGCGGGCGGCACATGTTCGCCAAGCTGCGCCCGGCGTTCATCGGGCTGATTTTCGGAGAGTTCGTGGCGGCTTTCACCTGGTCGCTCATCGCCGTGACGATGCACCTGAATAAGATCTCCATAGACATCAACAAGTACTATCCGTAGGACGGCCATCGCCATGGAAAGAAGCGCGTTGCGGGATGCGGAGCAGGCGGCGCTTCGCGCGGCGAGTCCGGTTACCGAGGATGTGTTCCACTTATGACCCGCACAAGCGCTGAAATCGTCGTGGACGTTCAGGACGTTCACCGGGAGTTTCGGCTCGGTGGCGAGATCGTCCGCGCGCTGCAGGGAATCACCCTGCAGGTCGGGCGCGGGGAGTTTGTCTCGATCATGGGGCCTTCCGGCTCGGGCAAGACGACGCTGTTCAACATGATCGGAGGGCTTGATGTGCCCACGCGCGGCAGCGTCACGCTCCTGGGCCACCCGCTGGGCGCGCTGCCCAGTCACATCGTCGCCCGCCTGCGCTGCCGCAAAATCGGCTACATTTTTCAGAGCTACAACCTCATTCCCGTCCTGACCGCGTTGGACAACGTGGCGTTGCCCTCGCTCCTCTTGGGCCGGCCGCAGGCCGAAGCGCGCAACCGCGCCGGCGCTCAGCTTGACCGCGTCGGCCTCGGCGACCGCCTCGACCACCGTCCCGACGAGCTTTCCGGCGGGCAGCAGCAGCGCGTCGCCATCGCCCGCGCCTTTGTCAACGAGCCGGCCGTCATCCTCGCCGACGAACCCACCGGGAACCTCGACCTCAAGACCGGCGAGGAGATCATCCGCATGCTCTCGGTCATGAGCAAGGAAGACAACGTAACGATCATCTCCACCACGCACGACCACAAAATGCTCTCTGTTTCGGACCGCGTCGTCTGGGTCGTCGGCGGCAGAATTGACCGAGTGGTCAACCGCGAGGACCTCCAGATTCAGGTCGGAAGCATCACATGACCGAGACCCCCCAGGAACTGATGGCGGCGCTGACGGCCGAGGGCGCGCACTTGCCGACGAAGACGCTCTTTCAGTTGGCATGGGCGGGTCTGCGCGTGCGCCTGGCGCGCTCGCTTGTGACGCTTCTCTCCGTCGTTCTCGCCATCGCCTACCTCAGCTACAGCGGCGTGAGCAACGACCTCGTCCAGCGCCTCGCGGCGAGCAAGTCGGACGAAATCTACACGCTGCTGCGCGCCACCGGGATCGACGTTGAAGCCACAGTCAAGGGCAACCCGCTCGACCGGTGGCTTGTTGCCATGGCGCTGCTCACCTGCACGGTCGGCATCGCCAACGCCATGCTCATGTCCGTCACCGAGCGCTTCCGCGAGATCGGCACGATGAAATGCCTCGGCGCGGAAAACGGCACCGTGGTCAAGCTGTTCCTCATCGAATCGGCCATGATCGGCGGCGCGGGGTCGCTCATGGGGATTCTGGTCGGCTTGCTCATCTGCGTGGTCGCCGGGGCCGCTCAGTTCGGCCGGTACGCCATCGAGTACCTGACGTTACGGTCCGTTATGACATACGTAGGATTCGCTTTCCTGGCAGGCGTTGTCCTGTGTCTGATCGGCGCGGGCTATCCGGCGCTCGTCGCATCCCGGATGCGCCCGGTCGAAGCCTTGCGGGTGGAGGAATAAATGGCCGCGCAAACCGCTGGCGCTCCGACGCCCGCCGCCCGGCCGCAGGGCCATGACCTCGTCGTCCGCGCCATTGACGTGATGAAGGACTTCGTCCGCGGCAAGGAAACTGTCCACGCACTGCGCGGCGTGAGCTTGGACATCTACCGCGGCGAGTACCTGGCGATCATGGGCCCCTCCGGTTCCGGCAAGAGCACCCTTTTCAACATGATCGGCGGCCTCGACAAGCCGACGAGCGGGATGGTGTTCCTGGACGACGTGGACATCGCGCAACTGGACGCATACGAACTGGCGTGGATGCGCTGCCGCAAGATCGGCTACATCTTCCAGGCCTACAACCTGCTCCCCACCTTGACGGCGCTGGAGAATGTGACGATGCCGATGCTCTTCGCGAATGTGGATGCCGACACCTCGCGCGACAAGGGCGCGGCGATCCTGCGCAGGGTCGGCCTCGCCGACCGCATCTTCCACCGCCCCGGCCGCATGTCCGGCGGCCAGCAGCAGCGCGTCGCCATCGCACGCGCCATGGCCAACGACCCCGCGATCGTCCTCGCCGACGAACCGACCGCCAACCTCGACCTCAAGACCGGCGAGGAGATCATCAACCTCCTCAAGAAGCTCAGCATGGAACTGAACGTGACCGTCATCTCCGCCACGCACGACCATAAGATGCTCAACCTCTGCGACCGAGTCGCCTGGATCCGCGACGGCGCCATCGAGCGCCTGGAAAAGCGCGCGGACCTCCAAATCACCGTCGGCAAGATTGACGGGCAGTAGGCGATTTCGGATGTTGGCTTGTCGGTTGGAGATTGAGAAACGAACACGGCGCGCGGCGCGCCGCAGAATCCGGAATCCTAAACCTGAAATCCCCCGACGGAGCCCTTTCATGACATCGGGCTGGTCGCCTTTTGCCTGGCAAGGCATTCAGATCGAGACGCCCCGCGCCTGGGAACTGGGATGCGTGGCCGGCGACCGGCGGAAGGGCTACTTCCGCCTGGATGACGCGGACATGCCGCGCGTCGAGGCGAAGTGGCAGTCGGGCGGTCCCCGCGAGTCCGTCCTTGCGGTGGCAGACCGCTACCTGAAAAAGGCCGGGCTGACCGGCGCCGCGGCCGAACAAAAAGTGGAACGCCATGTGCGCCTCGCGCCGCCGGCGGACATGGAGACGGAATTCTTCATCACGCGCGGCGACCCAAACGCTATGCACATGGCCGCGCGCTGCCGCGACTGCGGGCGCGTTGCGCTGCTGCGCGTCTTCTACCGCAGCGACGAACCGCTCCAGCCTGTCATGGCGCGCCTCTTCGGCTCGTACCGCGACCACGCGCGCAACGGGAAGACGCCGTGGTCGCTCTATGGCCTCCAGTTCGAAGTCCCGGAGGACCATGTCCTGCTCCGGCACAACATCCGCGCCGGGCGCGTCGAACTGGAGTTCGCGGGCAAGCGGGCCTGCGTTCTGGCCGCGCGGGTCGGCCTTGCGGAAACCGTCCTCAAGAAAACAAGCCTTCTCGACTGGCTGAAGAAGGATTCAACGGGCCGGCTCCCCGCCTGCCTGATGGCCTTTGCCGAAACGAAGCGCGGGAACCACGCCGCCATCGAAATCACCGGCTGCGAACGGTCCGTCGCGCGGAGAATGCTCGGCCGCCTGCGCGTTGCGCGCGGCCTGGCTTGGCATTGCGAGCCTTCGAACGCGCTTTATCTTGCCCGGTGGCTCGGAAGGGAAGAAAACGTTTCCGAATTTGCCGCATTCGCGGGATCATTTCACTGCCATGAGCCTTGAAAAGAAGCTCGGCGTTGCCGGCGTCATCATCCCCTGGCGGCTCCGTTATGGATGACGCCTTTCGTTGGAACCGTGCCGCGTCCTGACACGGCGTTCGGAAGGAAAACGATGCTCGCCTTTTGGAAAAAGAAAGGCCCGCAACTTACTCGCGAGGACTCGCTCGCCGCGGTCGTCGTCCCGAACCGCCAACTGCGCGTCGAGCGGAATGCCGAGGGCGTTGTCACGCTTTATGCGCCCTTCCATGCCGCCGCCTTCGTCGAGCGCATTGCCCGATGGCTCGGCGCGCCCGCGCGCGCCGGCGAGGCGAAGGTCGAGTTGGACGAAGTCGGCTCCTTCGTCTGGAACCTGTGCGACGGCCAGAGGAACGTCCGCGAGATGGTCGCCTGCCTCGCCGACAAGTATAAACTCAATCGCAAGGAAGCCGAAGCCTCCCTTACTGCATTCCTCCGCAGCCTGGCCGGACGCAACCTCGTTGCCATCGTCATCCTGAAGCGGGAGAAGCAGGAAAACGAAAGACGCTCAGGGTAGCGGTGGTGGAAAACTCGCCTGCGCCTCTCCTGCAAGTGCTGCGGCGGTGTTGCTCCAGGGCCGTCACCAACAGAAGAAACGGTACGGGTCGTCCCATGCCTCGACCTGATCCAGGTACAGGCCGTCGAGCCACCGCTGCTCCGGTTTGGCCGGCAACAGAGGACTGCCGAAGCGCGCCAGGAGCGGAGTGGAGCCGGCGACGCCCATGTCGGCCAGGAGGCGCGTCAGAAGAAAAGAGGCGCGCCGGTACGTGCGCCTGAGGTTGTATTGCTCGACGAACTGGAAGTAGTACGGTTTGGAGCCTTTCTCGAAGTCCGGGTTGGCGCAGAGGTTCTGCGGCGAAGCCTGGGCCTGGACTACCGGTCCTCCGGAGGGCCGCTTCGACGGGACGTAATCCCCTTCGTAAAGCCGGAACAGGTCGGCCCTGAAGCGGCCGCCGTCCTGCGCGCAACTGACGTACGCCTGCCAGCTCTCCGGGAAGGGCTTCTCGCATTTGAACGTTACGTGTAGGTCCGTCCATTCGTTCTCCGGGACGACGACGTCCGGACCTTTCACGGCCCGGTCCCAGGGGTTGCCGGCGCGCTCCACCGCCAGGTGCGCCGTGACCGGACCGCGTACGCCCTTGATCCAGACGGCAAACGTGTACGACTTGCCGACCTGCGGCGCCGCCGACAGGCGCTGGCCGAACTGCCCGCCGGCCTCCGTCGTCGTGCCCAGGGTCACCAGCGCACTCGGCTTCCCGTCCGCCGCCTCGCCGGCGTCCACCTGGAATGACGCCACCGCCCCTTCCGCGCGGGTGACTTCATACGGCGGGAGCTGGCAGAAGATGACGTTCATGTCCTGCCCCTTCGCCAGCACGCCGTCGCCGAACGGCTCGGCCCCCGCCGATACGAGAGGCAGCCGCCGCGCGCCGGAGTCCTTCACGTCCGCCGGCCCGACCCCCGCGAGAAGGGAACCCGCGCCGAACGGCTCGAAAAATGATGCGATGTGCTCCTGCCGGTCCGTGCGGATCGGCGTCGGCAGAAACGAATTCGCCTCCTGCCCGTCGAGCCCGAGGGCCAGCAGATTGCCGCCCGCCTTCAGGAACTCCGCGATGTCCGAGGCGTGCGGAGCGAGATCCTTTCCGCCGCCGCTCCCGACGATGAGCACCTGCCCGGGCGAGACTTTGCCTCCCTCATAGGGACCGAGGGCTATGCCGGCGCGCTCCAAATGCCGCTTCCCCGCCGGACCGCCGACGTAGAGCGCTTCCCGGCGAGGGGCCGGTTTCCAGTCAGAAGCGTACCGCAGGATATTCGCCGCCAGCGCTTCGGCGGCCGGGTCGCTCTCGGTGCGTCCGGTCACGTCCATCTGGCAGAAGAGGACCATCCCCTGGCCCTCGCGGTACTCCATCAGCGGGCTGTACTGCAGGCTGTAGCCTCCGTCCAGGATCGGCAGGAAGTCGCCACGGGCGGGCTTCTCGATCAGGACCGATGCGACGTTCCCGCGACAGCCGCATCGCCAGAGGTGCGGCACGTCAATCCCGCACCATTCGACCGTAGGGTCGCCGTACTGCGAGTCGGTCCGGTAGTTCATGCGCGGCGGCAGGAGAGTCGCCTCGCCGCGCCAGTCGTGAAGGTTCTCCGCGTCGAGTCCTGAAAGGAGCGGGTGGTCCGGCACGCGTTTGAAGACCTGCCTGAGCCCGTACTCCTCCGTGCGGAACCCGAGCCGCTTCTCCAGCGCCTCCGAGCTCTGCTCGAAGACGACCGCCCGCAGGCCGTCGCGCACGCGAGCGAGGTCAGGGGCAGGTCCGTCCACGGTCAGGGCGCTCTTGCCGATGACCAGGAGGTCGTATCCGCTGAGGTCGGCCTGCGCGTCCACCGGCTCGTACGGCGCGCCCATTGCGGCCAGCAGTTTTCCGGTCTCGTCCTTCGGGTCGAAGAGCGCTATCCTGGCGCGATGC
>Ga0181533_1002022_pt1 | contig 24649 bp, 20 predicted proteins | sample PEATcosm2014_Bin_45_FD_119772 | JGI IMG/M metagenome (GOLD analysis project Ga0181533, IMG submission 119772) | Peatland microbial communities from MTU Mesocosm Facility, Houghton, MI, USA - PEATcosm2014_Bin11_60_metaG | ecosystem: Environmental > Terrestrial > Soil > Wetlands > Peat | place...
AATTCGCGAACTCCTCTACAGCGCATTTTTTGTGACGGATCATACCACCCACTTTTACATACTGGCCGGTCCGGACTTCATCATGGGACCCGAGAGCCCCGCAGCCGAGAGAAATATCCTGGGCGTCATCGGCAAAGTGGGGGTGGAGCTGGGCAAGAAGGTAATTCAGACCCGCCAGCAAAACCATTGGGTCATCCAGACAATCGGCGGTCGCGGCATCCATCCTGTTTTCGGATTGCCGGGGGGCGTGAGCAAGGCCGTCTCCGAAGAGGACAGGGCAAAGATCGAGGAAATTGCCTTACAGGCGGTCGACTTCGGCAGAATGACCCTCAAAATCTTTGAGGATCTGGTGCTGAAGAACAAGGAATATCTGGACATGGTCCTGAGCGACGCCTATACTCACCGGACCTATTACATGGGCCTCGTCGATGAAAACAACAAGGTCAACTTCTACGACGGCAAAGTCAGGATCGTGGACCCCCAGGGAAAGGAGTTTGCGCGGTACGCGCCCCCGGAGTATTTGGAGCACCTGGCCGAGAGGGTTGAGCCGTGGACCTATCTGAAGTTTCCCTACCTGAAAAAGGTGGGGTGGAACGGCTTCACCGATGGGGAGAAGAGCGGTATCTATCGGGCAACCCCGCTGTCCCGCCTGAACGTGGCCGACGGCATGGCAACGCCTCTAGCCCAGGAAGAGTACGAGAAGATGTACGCAACCTTGGGGGGAAAACCGGTCCACCATACGCTGGCGACCCACTGGGCCAGATTGATCGAGCTGCTCTATGCCGCTGAGAGGATGCTAGAGTTGAGCAGGGACCCGGAGATCACAGATCCTCACATACGGAATATTCCGTCCGAAACGCCTGTCGAGGGGGTAGGTATCGTAGAGGCGCCCAGGGGCACCCTGACCCACCATTACGTAACCGATGAGAAGGGGCTCATCAAGAAATGCAATCTGATCGTCGGGACCACGAATAACTATGCCGCCATCTGCATGACGGTGAAAAAAGCCGCCCAGGGGGTTATTCGAAAGGGTAAAGAGATAACCGAGGGGCTGCTCAACCGGATCGAGCTTGCCTGGCGCGCCTATGATCCATGCATGGGCTGCGCAACCCACGCCCTGCCCGGAGAGATGCCGTTAGAGATAACGGTTTACGACGCGGACGGCACTGCCCTCGAAGTCGTAAACCGGCTTTGATTTTTAGGAGATATCGGTGAAGACCTTGATTTTGGGGATAGGGAATACAGTCCTCTGTGATGACGGAGTAGGCAATCGGGTGGCTGCAGAGGTGGGCAAGAGGGTCTCCGATCCCGGGATTACCGTTGCCGAGGCATGCCATGGGGGCCTGTTCCTTCTGGAGGCTTTTCTGGGATACGATCACGTCGTGCTGATTGACGCAATCCAGACCAGGGGCGGTATCCCGGGGGATATTTACGAGCTGAGCCCGGGAGACCTCCTTTCCGCGCGGCATCTTTCCTCTCCTCATCAGGTGGATTTCGCCACGGCCCTCGAACTGGGCAAGACCCTTGGGCTCCCTATGCCTTCGAGGATCGATATAGTCGCCATAGAGGCGGGAGATGTAACGAGCTTTCGCGACACGTGCACCCCGGACGTGGAGAAGGCGATACCCATCGCTGTTGAACTGGCATTGAAGAAGTGCCCGGCTCATCAAAATTATATAGGTGAGGGTTAATATGTTTGGCTGGAACGGAAAGATATTGAGAATCGATTTGACCCGGGGGACGAGCGGGGTAGAGGATATGCCGACCTACCTGATGCAGGAGTACGTCGGTGGCCGGGGCATGTGCACGAGGATCCTCTTTGACGAGATAGACCCTCGCATCGATGCCCTCAGCCCTGAAAACAAGCTCATTTTTGCCACAGGCCCCTTGACGGGCAGCGGTGCGCCGGCAGCGAGCCGCTTTATCGCTTCCGCCAAGTCCCCGCTCAGCAACTGCGTATCGAGTCCCTGCTGCGGCGGCTACTTCGGCGCCAACTTGAAGTATTCGGGCTACGACCTGGTTATCATTGAAGGCAGATCGCCTGAACCGGTCTATATAAGCATTCACAATGACCGGGTGGAGATCAACCCTGCAGGCCACCTCTGGGGGAAAGTCTCCTCTGAGACGGAAAAGATGATCCGGGCGGAGATGAAAGCACGGTATGACCTCGACGACTGGGCCCTCAATACCATGGGCATTGCCAATATAGGTCCCGCAGGGGAGAACCTGGTGAGATTCGCGTGCATCATGTCCGATGGCGGACGGGCCGCAGGACGCTCGGGCCTCGGAGCGGTCATGGGTTCGAAAAACCTCAAGGCCGTGACCGCACTAGGAACGGGACAGGTCAACATAGCCGATGTGGAGGGTTTCCGAAAGGCGGTCATGGATTTTTATAAGGAAGGCCGGGACAATGGCGAGCTTTATAAACGCCGAAGATACGGGACCTGGGGGCTCCCCGGCCGGGCCAATGCGAGCAAGACCCAGGCCGCGTTCAACTTCAAGGAGGGGTACTTTGAGGCATTTGTGAAGTATGAAGACCCTGAGGTTATTCGCGACCTGATCCGTGTCCGGGACGAGGCGTGTTTTTCCTGTCCCTTCGGCTGCAGCAAGCGGAGCCGCATAAAGAATGATCCCGAATACCCGTTGACGGCGAAAGGCCCGGAGCACGAGACCATGGCCCTCGTGGGATCGAATTGCGGTCTCGGAGACATGTTGGACATATGCCGGGCCAACTATCTCTGCAACGAGCTTGGCATGGACACGATCACAACCGGCGCCATGATCTCCTGTGCCATGGAGCTCTTTGAGGAAGGCCACCTGCCCGAAAAAGACATCGGCTACCCCCTGGGGTTCGGGAACACCAACATGTTCACACTGCTCAAACAAATAGCCCACAGGCAGGGCATCGGCGATCTCATGGCCCAGGGCGGCGTGATCTTTGGGGCGAAATACGGGCATCCTGAGCTGTTCATGGGCATAAAAGGTATGGGGATACCGGCCTGGCATCCGCAGGCACTTGATGCCTTGGGTCTCCAATACGCCACCTGCAACACGGGAGGCGCCCACACGAAGTCGACCATGCCCTTTTATGAAGGCCGAAAAGATCCTGCCCACTTCGTGGAATTTACAAAAAAGGACCAGGATTATCTTGCAACCGCCGATTCAGGCGTGCTTTGCTGGATTATCTATCATGGTCCCCTATGGGGAGAAAAATTGTCCGAGTGGCTTACCTATGTGACCGGTACTGCCTACACGGAGGAGGGGCTTCACCGGCTGGGAGAGAGAATCTGGAATCTTGAACGACTCTTCAATATGAGGGCCGGCATCACCGGGAAGGATGACACCCTGCCGCCGAGAATACTGAAGGAGCCTCGTGTGAAGAACCGGGTGGTCTGCCTCGATAAGCTGCTGCCTGAGTATTATCAGATGAGAGGCTGGGACCAGGACGGCGTACCGACCCGGGAGAAATTGCAGGAACTGGAATTGGAAAAGGAAGGGGCTGGGGTGATATGAAGAAGATCAAGATAGATCACAAAGCGTGTACGGGCTGCAAGCAGTGCGAAATCATCTGCTCTCTGGCGCACACAGGGGCCGTGAACCCCTGGCGGTCGCGCATCAGGGTCTTCGTCGGAGAAGAATTTTGTCTCCCTGTCATTGCAGGTCCCTATACCGAGGCCTCCTGTAATTCAAAAGGGACCCTGATGGTGGAAGGGGTAGAGGTGGATCAGTGCGTGGTGTGCCGGGCATCGTGTCCGGTGAAATCGGTGTACAAGGAACCCGACACGGACATTCCGCTGAAATGCGACTTCTGCGGCGACCCTCCCAATCCCCAGTGTGTTCAGTGGTGTGCCCCCAATGCCCTGACCCTGGTAGAGGATGCCTAGAAAAGGCGGAACTCGAATCGCGAATCGCGCACACAAAGGCACCCTGTGGAAAGTGACGAGTATCTGAAACCTACCTTCTTCATTGACTGTGATGCAGCCCTTGTCAAGGAGAAGGCCGGGGCGCTGACCGCCGGCATCGAGGAAGCGCGGGAAAAGGCGATCCGCATCTTTTATTTTGTCAGAGATGAGATCAGATACAACGTCTATTCACCGAGGCCGACCGATGCAGACTTCAAGGCAAGTCATGTCCTGGCGAGGGGAGAGGGCTATTGCGTGCAGAAGGCTGTGCTGCTCGTTGCATTAGCCCGTGCCGCGGGTATCCCTGCTCGACTCAGATTTGCAGAAATCCGTAGTCACCTCACCCCCCCGGCCCTCGTGGAGAAAAGAGGGAGCAACCTCTTCCCCTATCACGGGCTTACGGATCTCAGCATCAACGGCCGTTGGGTGAAGGCGACGCCCATCTATGACATCGGATACTGTGTAAAAGCGGGAGTTGGGCCCATTGAGTTTGACGGAGAAAGGGATGCCATGCTGCCGCTCCACACCCTGGACGGAAGGCTCAACGCCGAGTATATCCGGGACAGGGGTTTTTTTGAAGATCTCCCCATAGACGAAATACGAAGGACCTCCGTTTCTTGGAAATACATGACACCCTAAGACCCGGTCTCTTGCTCCTTGCCACGATGGACACCAAGGGGCCCGAGGCCCTTTATCTGAGGGACACGCTCAGGGGCCTTGGAGCGGCGCCTCTCCTCATGGACCTCTCCATGAGATACGGGGACCCGGCCCTGCACCCGGAGATTTCGGCGGGCGATGTGGCCGAAGCCGGCGGGGGCAGCCTGGACGTTGTGGCTGGTCGCAGGGAAATGGGTCCCAACATGGAGATCATGGCGGCCGGTGCCGCGAAGATCGCCCTGGGACTGGTAAAAGAAGGGAAGATCCGCGGTGTGATCGGCATCGGCGGCTATAGCGGCAGCTTCATGATTACGGCCGTCATGCAGGCCCTTTTTTTCGGGCTCCCCAAGCTCATGGTATCGTCTGCAGCCGCCCTGCCCGGCCTTTCCAACCAGTTTCTGAAAACGAGCGACATTATGCTCTTCCACTCCGTTGTCGAGATTTCCGGACTTTCCGGTCCCGTGAGGAACGTGCTCCGAAGGGCGGCCTACGCTCTCTACGCAATGATCCGGGGCCGTGCTGTCGATCCCGTCATCGACAGGGAGAGGTCGATCGCGATGACCACGTTGAGCACCTGTGAGAAGTGCGCCAGGTCCGTTCGGCTCGCCCTGGAGAAGCAAGGCTGCCAGGTGGTCGGATTTCATGCCGCCGGAATCGGTGATCGCGTCATGGAGGATATGATTGCCGACGGGTCGTTTCACGGGGTCATCGATCTCGCACCCGGAGGCGTGGGCGAACATCTCTACGGGTTCATGCGGGACGCCGGAGCACATCGTTTGGAATCAGCCGGCAAGGCGGGCATTCCCCAAATCATCTCGACCTGCGGCGTGAACCATATCACCCCATCCAGGTCGATGACCAGGCCGGAACATGGGGAGCGGAGAAAGTATGACCTGGACGGCTTTCGGACCTGGATCCGCATGACCCCCAAGGAACTACGGGAGGTCGCAGAGGTCTTTGCATGGAAATTGAACAAATCGGCGGGCCGGGTAAAGGTCGTTATTCCCCTGAGGGGATGGTCCGCGGTTGACTCGCCGGGCAGCCCTACGTATGACCCTATGGAAGATGCCATATTCGTGAGGGGACTGAGAAACAGATTGAAGAAGGATATCGAGATTATCGAGGTGGATGCCAATATGGAGGACCCTGAATTCGCGCGCGCCGTGATAAGCGCTGCGCGTTGTGTATTCTAAAGCCTTTTGCAAACATATAAACTGTCTCGGAATAGTACGGTGGCGTCTACCCCTCACCTCAGAGTGTCATGATGCTTATCGGGGGTTCAAAGAACACTTTGTGGTGCCAAGAACTTCTTTGGTGTACTTAGATCGTTGGAATTGTTGAACTATTTTTTAGCTACTGTTAAAGATCAGCCAAGGTATGCCTGCTTGATAAGCTCCGTCTTAAATTGCGCGATGTCGCCCTCCATGACGACCTTGCCGATCTGCAGTGCGTAGCCGAAGTGAGCGGTCCGGAGGACCAGGGAGATGCTTTGCTCTACGAGGAGAACGGAGACCCCCTTGTTGTTGATGTTCTTGATCACGGGGGCAAGCTCCCGCACCATTCTGGGAGATAGTCCCAGGGAAGGTTCATCCATGAGAAGCACCCTCGGTCCGGCCATAAGGCCGCGACCGATGGCGAGCATCTCCTGTTCCCCCCCGCTCAGGGTGCCTGCCTTTTGACGGCGCCTCTGACGGAGCACGGGGAAGTGCTCGAAGACCTCATCCATATCCTTCTTTATGCCATCCTTGTCTTTCCGCAGACTGGCGCCGAGTTCGAGATTCGTCAGGACGGTGAGATAGGGGAAAAGCTGTCTCCCTTCAGGAACGTGGACCAGGCCCCTTTTCACGATATCGGAAGGATCCGTCCCGTCTATGCGCGTGCCGTCAAGGAGGATTTCCCCGGACTGCAACGGCACCAATCCTGAAACAGCTCTCAGGAGGGTAGTTTTCCCCGCTCCGTTCGCGCCGACTATGCTCACGACCGACCCCTCGGGCACCTCGAGGGACACGTCGTTTATCGCCACCGCTTTCCCGTGTTGGACCGTAATCCCTCTAACGCTCAGCATCGTCTTCAACTCCGAAGTAAGCTTCCACGACTTGCGCGTTCTCCCGTATTTCTTGAACTGTGCCTTCACATATTTTTTGGCCGAAGTTTATCACGACTACCCGGTCAACGATATCCATGATCTGCATGTTGTGCTCTACCAGCATGATGGTGATTCCCTGTCGTCTGGTCTTGTCGATGGCCTTCATGGCAAGATCTATTTCATCTCGGTTCATCCCGCCGATAGGCTCGTCAAGGAGCAGCATCTTTGGCCTGATGGCCAGGGCTCTGGCGATGCCAAGCATCTTGAGATATCCGTGGGGCAGATTCTTCGCAAAGTCGTCCTTCACCTTATCCAACCCCACGAGCTCCAAGACTGCTAACGCCTGTTCCGCTATCTGAGCTTCATTGCGACGGTAGATGGAAGAATTGAAATAGGCGCCCCATAAGCTGGATTTTGGGTGGAGGAAAAAAGAAGCTATGACGTTCTGCAAGACGGTAAAGTCAGAGAAGAAGGGATTCAGCTGAAAGGTCCGGCCTATTCCCAGCCTTGCGATGACATGCGGTTTCATGCCGGTGATGTCCCTTCCGCCGAAACCTATTCTTCCGGCGGTGGGACGGAGAAAGCCGGTAATCAGATTGAATACGGTAGTCTTGCCCGCCCCGTTTGGACCGATCAGACCGAGTATTTCACCTTCTCGGACGTACATGTCGAGTTCAGCAATGGCTGCAAGGCCGCCGAAGTATTTTATCAGTCCGTTAATTTCAAGGAGCACGCTTGCACCACCTTCCGAATCGAAGCTTCCTCATCAAGGATTTAGCCGGCTGATACAGGCCGACAAGCCCCTGCGGTATCAGGAAGATAACCAGTATCAGCACACCGGCGTATACATAGGGCGTGAACTCCTTGAGGCCGCGAAAAAGCTCGGGGATTAAGACGAGAACGGCAGCCCCGACGACAGGTCCGGCAAAGCTTCCAATGCCTCCCACAACCATATATACCATTAGGTTGATGCTGGCCAGCACGTCAAAAGTATTCTGGGACAATACGATGATGTAGTGGGCGTATGCCGCGCCGGCAAGGCCGACTACGAAACAGCCGACAGCGAGGGCAAGTACCCTGTATCCCGACTCATTGATGCCGACACTCGATGCGATGGCATACGACTGGGCGACAGCTTTCAGACTCATGCCGATACGGCAAGACTCAAACCGGTGAAGCGCCAGGAGACTCACCACCGTCAAGGCAAGAAAGAAAAAATAGTAGGGCACCTTCGAGTCAAGAAAGAGAGGTGGAATACCGGTGAGGCCATAGAAGCCGCCGGTATATCCGCTCAGGAGTGTATAGATGGCGATCAGCCCGATCCCGAAGAAGAAACTCACCATGGAAAAGTAGATCGTCCTCAGTCTCGTGAAAGGATAGCCGACGACGATGGCAACCGCCATGGCGGTCAAACCGCCCATAGGCATGGTGACCCAGGGCGTCCAGCCCAACTCCTTCGCGAGGATGGCCGAGGTGTAGGCTCCGATGCCCATGAAACCCGCGTGGCCGAGCGATATTTGACCGGAAACTGCTATCGTCCGCAGGCTGCTCGCGGCGATGACGTAGGCGTACACGAGGATAAAGAGGTGCAGTAAGTAAGGCGATTTCACGACCGCCGGGACAAGAGCCAGGATGGCTACGAGACAGGCGCATGCGACAGTTTTAGACACATATCTCCCTTTCATAAGCCAGATTACGCTCCTTCCCGGCCAAACAACCCTTGAGGCTTGAAAAGCAGAAGGATGATGATGATGCCGAGACCGACCGCTTGAGTGACTGCGCCGCCCGCAAGAAGGGGCAGTACGGCATCCAGGGTGCCGATGATCAATCCCCCTGCCAGTATTCCACCCACGCTCCCTATGCCGCTCAGGACGACCACTTCGATCGCCTTTATCAGCATGTTCCCGCCCATAAACGGCTTGAGATCGAAAAGGGCGCCCATGAACGACCCGGCCACGGCCGCCAGGGCGCAGCTCATGGCGACGGCGAGCGCGGAAACACGGCGAATACGGATTCCCTGTAAAATGGCACCTTCCGGGTTTTGAGCGACGGCGAGCATTTGCTTGCCGGTCTTGGTCTTTCCTATGAAGAGCGTAAGGACCGCCAGCAAGACTCCTCCAACAATGAGTGTTGCCATTCGTTCCACGCTTACCGAAATGGCGCCGGATTTCAGAATGCCGTGGGCAAAGGAAGGGATGGTCCTCGTCCCGGCGCCGGCGAACCAGTTGGCGGTGGTCTCCAGGATCAGGATAAGGGCGATGGACATGATGATAATGCGGTTCGGATCGCCGAAGAAAGGGCGGAAACAGAACCGCTCCAGGAACAACCCGAGCAGTCCCAGCAGCACTGCGGCGAGCAACAGAGACAGCCATTGATTCAGCCCGCACTGGACGGCCAGATAATAGCAGACATAACCGCCAAGCATGTAGAGTGCGCCGTGGGCGAAGTTCAAGATGTTGTTTATGCTAAGCACGAGAGCAAAACCCAGCGACATCAGTATATATATCGACGACAACATCAAGGCATCGATTGCTGCCCCTACTACTCCCGCCATGGCGCCTCCTTTTCCTTGCCCCTGTGCCTACCCGACGCCCGGAACGCACCAAGGACAGGCTACGTCCGGGCATCGGGGGGAATGACGCTGCAGTTTAGGGCGTCATTATGACATTCATCCACTTCAGATGCTTCACCTGACCGTTGACTAACCCTGCAATCGGATCGGGAAGGCATACGGAGTGATTGATGCCGTAGGTTTTCTGTCCGCACATCCGTCCTGTCCCCGTGCTGCCGACGATCTTATCCATTTTTTCCCATTTGTTCTTCACGTCGGTTGGGTCAAGGCTCTGCGCGGCCTCGATCGCTTGGGCCAGTATGTAGATGTTATCGAACCCCTTGTGCGTGAACATTATTTCCTCATGACCATACTTTGCCTTGGTCCTGCGAAACACTTCTTCCATCAAAGGCGGGTTGGTGCGCTCGCCGGGGGTAACGCTGTGCAAAAAGAAATTGGTTGACGCCTCCGGGCCGGCAACCTTGAGGATGGCGTCAGCCGCCGCGTAGTTGGTCTGGAATATGAGCTTTGTGTAACCGGACTGTCTGGCTGTCTTGAGGATCGAACCCTGCATTGAAGGCCACCCGTTCCCCATGAATATGGCATCAGGGTTCCGACCCATAGCCTTTTTCGCTATGGGGGTAAAATCGACCGCGTCCATGGCAAAGGTGATGGCGTCGCCCGACACCGTCATCCCCCGGGCTTTGGCCATCTGGATAACCATGGGAAAGAGAATAGCGGCAGACCCATCCTCGGGGAGGATAACCGCGATCGTCTTGACCTCCGGGCGGGCCTGAGCCACATACTCCAACATACTGGCCATGCCTTCGACAGTAGCGTTTGTCGTCACAAACTGGTAAGGGGTAGTTGGCCCGTATTCCTGCGGAGTGGCGCAATTGTAGTTCGTGGCAAAAAGTACCTTGGCCGGTCCGAGGACGCTGTTAGCCGCTATAATGGTAAACGGCATAACCCCTCCGGCGACGAATTTCACCTTATGGTCGAACAATAGTTTCGTCGCGGCATTTGCCGCGCCTTCAGCAGTGCATTTGTGGTCCTCCATGACGAGCTTGATAAGGTATTTCTGCCCCTTTATGGTGATCCCACCCTTGTCATTGATATAATCGGCGCCCAATTGATACCCCTGCGCGGTGATCCGTTCCGCAGGGGATGCAAAGCCCGTCAGACCGGCAAGGCACCCAATAGTCAAAATTTGCGGTTGGGTTTTTTCCGCGCCTGCCGCCACAAGAGGAACAGACATTACCAAGAGAACCAGAAATAACGATAGGCCACCGACTGACAATAGAACCCTTTTCCTTTTCATTGTCATCCTCCTTTTTTTTACGAGTCATGCTACAGCCCTTCGCTCCCCTACCATTCTGTCCCGATTACTCGAATAGTGAATCGGTCATTAATCCTTTATCCTCTCCATAATGGCATTCAACAGCTCGACAGGCGTATCCAGGCTCACCTCGGATGGCGTCGAGAGAAAGAAACAGCATCCGGCTTCCGCAACGTAAGCGATGATAGACTCGAGGGATGCGGTATTTGCAGGCGAGTCGGGATAAGGGCAGGCGACACCGGCGCAGACGGAATACTGCTCCATATACGATGAGAGAGATTTCAATGGGACATCAAAGGCCCGAGGCCCGCCGAAGAAGACCGCGTCCGCTCCGAGTGTGAAGTACTTCTCCAGCTCTGAAACATCGTAACTATGGAAAGCCATTATGGCAGGCACATCAAAGTACTGCGCGACATTCCACAAGGTCTGATAGCGGGATTTCAGCCACGCTGCGCCTTCGTTGCTGATCCCCTCCCAATTTTCCTCTATCAGCCATATGCCGTTCACCCTCTGGTTACAGTAGGTCTTCAGAAGGTCGAGTACGACCTTCTCGACGAGATGGAAGATCTCCCTTAATCCTTGGCGGTGTTCCTCTCTCAGATCGAACGCGTCTCCAAGCATCCTTTGAGCCAGTGTGACGGGGCTGTTCAGGACCCCTATTACCGGATTGTCATGCCCGACCGTGTCACATAGTTGAGCTGTAGCATCGAAAATCACCGAAGCAAGGGCCATTGCGGAAGGGGAATGCGCAGCCCCGTCAATCACAGCAGCAGGCCTTTCCGTCAATTGAAGACGGCTTGTTACCTCGTGCGGTGCCTGTTCCAGGGCTCGCCCCAGAAGTTCCACCTCCAGGCGAGGATCGTAATTGCTTATGATGCCGTCGTAACCGAAAAGCTCTTGGGCGGTTGCCAGGCTTCTTGAGAGGCTGGTTGCGTTCGACAACATCTCCTCCACCGCAACCCCGCTGATTCTCGAGGCATAACGATACACCAGAGGTACAAAGAGCGGCCGCTGCAAATCCTTTCTCTCGAAAAGGTCCTTCCACAACCGTTTTGAAGATTTCTGTTTTCCTGGCGTGCCCATAAAAACACCCCCTTGCCCGTTTTGTTCAACGGGTAAGAATGTTGGCCGTGCAAGTCCTTCCATCTGCGTCTTTGTCGCCGCCCATGCATTGTGCCATAAATACTTTGGCTCCCGGTATCTGGCGGTTTCCGGCTTCTCCTCTAAGATGACGCACTCCTTCGACGATCTGGGCCACTCCGGTCGCACCCACGGGATGTCCCTTGGAAAGAAGACCGCCTGACGGGTTTACCGGGATCTTTCCGCCGAGGCAGGTGGCACCCGATTCCACAAAAGGTCCCCCTTCGCCGGTAGGGCACAGCCCCATCGCCTCGCAATGGAGGATCTCGGCGATGGTGAAGGCATCGTGGCACTCCGCGCCATCGAGATCTTCGGGACCCACGCTCGCCTGCTCGTAGGCAGCCTTGCACGTCCGGTAATCCGTCTCCCAGGGAACCAGGTCTATGGGATTCTCGTAACTCCCGGTCTGGAGGACCGACGCAGCCAGACGGATGGGGTGAGACGTATAGCGTCTTGCTTTTCCGGCCGCGCAGAGAATCACTGCGGCGGCGCCATCCGCATTGGGGCAACAGCTCAGCCGCGTGAGAGGATCCGCAATCATGGGGGAATTAAGGACATCGTCCACCGTGATAGGGTCTCTGAACTGGGCAAGTGGGTTAAGACTTGCGTGGTAGCGGTTCTTGACCGCTACCTGGGCGAGCTGGGCAGGAGTCGTCCCGTACTGCGCCATATGCCGTACAGCCCTCATGGCAAAGCTTGCGGGCGTGACAAGTCCCTCCAGAATATCGAGCTCCGTATTGCCCCCGCTCAGCAATCCAAAATTGGGTACCACCATCTTTTCGACGCCTAATACGATAGCCGTATCGTACAATCCCGACGCTATGCCTGTCCACGCGAGGTAGACCGCAGAAGAACCGGAAGTGCACGCGTTTTCCAGGTTGACTATGGGTATGCGGTTGATTCCCGCCTGCCAGAATATAGTCTGCCCCGCGGTGACCGCCCCGAAGAGAGTGCCCGCCAGGGCATAAGAGCAGAACCCAGCCCCAAGTTCCGAAGGTTTAATGCCCGCATCTTTCAATGCCTCAAGGACAGGTGCGGTCCCGAGGTCCATAAAAGACGTACCCACATGTTTTCCGAAGCGCGTGATTGCCACGCCGATAATATCGACCTTCCTCATTCCCTCTTCCCTCATCCTTTGGGCGTAAAGAAATAACGGGTGCACGGCAGCCCGTCGTTTCCTACGCCAATAACTTCAACGCGCAAGGTCACCGGCACACCGATAGCCAGTTGATCGAGCCTTTCAGAATCTAGAAGGCTGATGATGCGCAACCGATCCGCATCAAGGTCCACGTAGCCGATTGCATAGGACTGGGGCAGGCCGAAGGGCGCTCTTGTTCGCACCACGCTAAATGAATAGATGGAGCCCTCATCTGAAAGCTCCGCTATTTCGACGGGTCCCTGACACATGGGACAGACGGTTGGTTTGGGAAAATACTTACGGTCGCACTCGGGACAATGGCCTCCGATAAGCTTCGGGGGCGGACCAAGGTCAAATATTCCCTCCATAACCGGCTTCACCACGTCGTTCATCAGCAGCCTCCTCTCAGAGCCGGGTTTCGGTCTTGAGCATTCCGTGAAATAACAGGTCCACTATGTTGTCGGCAATTTCCTCGGGGGAGAGCCTCCCTTTCTCCTTATACCAGCGGAAGAACCAGTTGATGATGCCGAAGATGCTGAAAGAGAGGACCGTACGATCGACATCCCTCATCTGGTTCTTGACGGCAAGCTCTTTCAAGGATTTCATATAGAGCGCATGGATCTGACGCTGCAAGTCCTTTATTGCCTCTTTTCTCTTTCCCGTAAGCCAGTAGTTTTCCTCTACGACGATCTTCGATAGCATGAGGTTCTTGATCACGTGGACAGCCGTCTGCAGCAAGATCATTTCTCGCAATCGTTCCTTGGGATCCTTCACACGTCCGTCAATCTCCTTGAGGGCGGCAAGAAGGTCTTGCGAGGCATCCGAGATGATCTGGAAGAGAACCTCCTCCTTGTCCTTGAAATGGTAATAGAGGGCAGCGTTGCTTACCCCAGCCTTGGTCCCTATCTCGCGAATGGACGTATTCCAGTAACCTTTCTTATAGATGAGTTTGGTCGCCGCCGTAAGAAGCGCGGTCCGCGTCTTGTTGACCATTAGGTCTCCTGTTTGTCTCCTCGAATCTATCGCAATCTGCGAAGCCTCGCAGCATGTGTGCCCCTCGGCCGGCGTTATGGCTTGAGCAGCACCTTCATGCACAGCTCCTTGTGGCCTTCAAAGAGATCGTAGGCCTCCGTCACCTTGTCCAGTGGGAACACGTTGGTCGCCAGAGGTGCAAGATCGACCCGTTTCGTCTCCACCAGACCCATGAGTTCCCTCATGCGGGAGAGGTTTCCCAGTCCCATGCTAATCTTGATGCCATAAAAGCAGAGCTGCTGAAGGGGGAACTCGACCGGTCCCGGAAAGAGACCGACCACCGAGACGGTCCCGCCCCTTCTTACGGTGCTGAGCGCCGCAAGGAAGCTCTGCGGGCTTCCGATTGCCTCTATGACCACGTCCGCACCTTCTCCCCCCGTCATCTCCCGTACAGCCTCGGGGACTGACACTGTCCTCGCATCAATGGTTTCCGCGCCGAATGCTCGGGCGAGGGTGAGTCGATTCTCAAGCATGTCAGCGGCGAGCACCCGTTTCGGTCCGAATTGCCAGGCAGAAATGACTGCCCCCAGACCAATCGGTCCGCACCCGTAAACTACGACTGTATCGCCGACTTTGATATGTCCATCATAGGCCGCGCTGAAACCCGTGCCGAAGACATCACCCACGAAAACGGCCTGCTCGTCCGGTACGCCATCCGGGATAGGGCAGAGGCAGTTGTCGCCGTAAACTACCCTTATGAAATCTGCCTGGGCTCCTCCAAGACCACGGCCAAAAATCTCGCCGCCTCCCCAAACGCCGCCGTTGGCGCAATGCTGGAATTCGCCCCGCCGGCATGGAATACAGGTGCCGCACCACGTAGCCGGTGTGGCAGCAACCCGGTCTCCGGATTTGAATCGGGTCACCCCGGAGCCTACCTCCTCTACGACACCGACAAACTCATGCCCCATAATGGTTCCGGGACCTACCCCGGGGAGCATGCCATGAATGGCGTGGAGGTCAGAGCCGCAAATGGCGGCAGCTGTAACCCTCACGATAAGATCCCCCGGCGCCTTGATTTGAGGTTTCGGTACATCTTCCAGAGCCAGTTTGTTGCCCGCCTGCAATACGACTGCCTTCACGGCTCCTCCTTCACTTCCGAATTATGTGTCGTTATGCCGTTTTCTACCGGCTTTGCTCACCGATTCAGTTTGTAACCCGCCTTCTCCCTGTCCCACGTGTCCTGGGTCACCCCCTGATCGCGCAGCAGGTTCTTCTGGACCCTCTGGGTGGCCGTCTTCGGCATGGCTTCCATGAACCTCACATAACGGGGGATCATGAAGTAGGCCATTCTCTCCTGACAGTAGGCCATCAGTTCTTCGGGGCTCAAAGTCTTGTTCGGCTTGAGCGTGATGACGATCATCAGTTCGTCTTCGCCCAGGTCCGACTTGACCGCCACCGCGGCCGACTCGAGAACGGATGGGTGAGAATTAATCCCCTTTTCCACTTCGTAGGAGGAGATGTTCTCTCCACGGCGCCGTAAGGCGTCCTTTTTCCGATCGACAAAATGAAAATAGCCGTTCTCGTCGTAGTAGAGGTAGTCGCCCGTATGGAACCAGAGGTCCTGCCACGCTTCTACCGTCTTCTCCGGCATTTTGTAGTATTCGAGGAATATGCAGTAGGGCCTGAGGGGACGGATAAGCAGTTCACCGGGCGTATTGGGGCCCAACTCTACGCCATGATCGTCAACGATCTTGGCTGCATAGTCCTTTCTCAGCTTCCCACACGTGCCGGGCATCCGCTCGACGACGGTATTCTGCAGAGGGCCGCCTATTTCGCTCATGCCATACCCCTCGATGAGAGTCACGCCGAAGCGTTTCTCAAAGGCATCGAGAAGGTCCATCGGCGCTCCCGCGCCCACCATGACCCTGAGCGGATTGTCGGGATCATCCGGTTTCGAATCTGCCTTGTACAGGATGGGAAGTATGCCTCCTATATAGTTGAACTCGGTACACCCGTATCTCCGTATATCACTCCAGAAGCGGCCGGCCGAAAATTTCTCGCACAGCACTGTCCTGGCGCCGCTGAAAAGGGCGGCCGTCATGGACAGGAACTGGGCATTCCCGTGAAAAAGGGGCAGGGCATTGTAGAGGCAATCATTTTCGGTATAGCCTCCCATCTCTGAGAGGCACTCACCCATGAAGACAGGGTGATTCTGGGGCAGCAGGGAACCCTTCGACGGGCCCGTGGTGCCCGACGTGAACAGAATGGCAAAAGGATCGGACCACTCCACCTCCGCCTGCGTATACGCACCGTCATTATTCACAAGATCGAGCCAGTCGACCACGGGTCTCTGGAGGGTCGGCATTCCCGCTGTCGTGCCGTCCAATACGATCACCCTCTCGACGCCGGGGGCATCGGGCAGCACCATCTGCAGCCGTTCTGCATACTTAGAGCCCACTACGACCATGCGGGTATCCGACTGGTTCAGCATGTAGGCAAGAATATCACCCTTGTGAGCCGTATTGAGGGGCACCTGGATGGCCCCAAGCTTCGAGAGACCGAACACCAGAAAAAGGAACTCAGGACAGTTATCGAGTATAATGGCAATCTTGTCCCTTTTGGCGATCCCTAATTTCTGGAGGCCTGCAGCAGTACAGCCGGCCATGGCGTTGATCTCTTTGAAACTGTACTCCCTGTCATTGTAAATCAGGAAGGTGCGTTCCCCATACTTGGCTGCCTGGCGCTCCAGAAGAGCGTGGAACACGCGCTCTTCTGAAAAACCCTTCACTTCCGCACTCATTGTATCTCCTCCCGGCCTACCGGCTTTTACCGCCCCTTCGCGAGACCCTCTGAAGGATGAGGATACGTGCCGTAATGCTTCAGTATCTCCTCGGGGGGCCTCTTCTTTGACCATTCCTTTTCGAACTCATCATAGGCGATCCCGAGGCGCAGTCTTTCGGCCCTCGCCTCATCGCGCGCCTTTTGCGTTGCCTCTCTATCGAGGCGGAATGTCTTCTCGTCGTAGACGACTTTGTAGACGTTCTTTGCCTGCCACGGAGTTGCGGCATCAATCTTCACGTCGTGGACGACAAGCTCAGGATCCCTTTCCAGGACATCTCCGTATCCCGCGCCTCCGCCCCTCGATATGGATAGGACATCTCCTTCCTCGTAGCCGCCGAAGAGCATTCCCACCGGACATAGTTCGTTGACGCCTTCAAGAGGCTTGCTCGTTTCGAACTCCAAGAGGGTTGAGGGGACGGCGTCACTGCCTCGGGCCCACATCTCTTTTACCTTGGACCCCCGTACCGTATGGATAGCAGGGGTGGGGGCTGCGTACCCTCCGAACAGACCCGTGGTGGAAGGGAACTTAGAACCGTAACCGGCCGCACCGACGAAGACCAGTGGAACCCCGTGCACCATCAAAGCATATCCCACACCGTTGCCTCCCCGGTATTTCCCCATGCCGTGGTTCTGAAAATGATTCCTGAAGAGGTAGACGAAGGGTTTGTCGACTTCCGTCGTCTCCACATCGCTGCAATCGCTCATGGTGGCAAAAAAGGAACCCGATACATCGACGCCGTCCATGTCACAACGCCCTCCACTTGCAGTGGCGTTCATCTCGGGGGCGACATCAGCAATAGGCTCCCCCCACTGATTGAAACCACCGTACATAAACATCCCAAAGCCAACGTACCAAGGGGCGCCTGCGTGGGCAGCGTCGCAATTGTAGATCAGTTTTGCGCCGAGATGAAAAAAGGCCTCGCCAAAGGCCGTCTGCGTGAGAGGGGCCTGGGCGGTGGGCATGTCCCCGGATGCGTTGACGATGGCATCCTCCGGAAATTTCCACTCGAGCACTTCCAAGAGGGCGTTGTTTGCCGGTAAATCGTGAAATTGCCATCCGCAAAGATAAACCATGGCAAGAGCGATGATACCCTGAAAGTAGGTGTTCATGGGTAGATCGCGGAGCGCCGGAGAGGTGTCGCTCAGGTTCAACTTCATGGTATCGCCCTTCTTTTCAAGTTCCACGCTGATCTTGAGAAGGCACGGTTGAGGACCCACGGAATCCATGAAAACCTCGTGGCGAAAGACACCGTTGGGAAGCTCGGCAACCTTCTTCTTTGCTGCCTTCGCCGTCTCCAACAAGATCTTTCGAAGGCCTCCGATCAAGAGGTCAACACCTATCTTTTCAACGAGATCGACTATCCGGCGCTGGGCAATCCGGCATGCCGCCAGCCTTGCCTTCAGATCTAGAATAAAAGTGCGAGGATCCCTACCCGCGTTGGCGAACATCGACACGATATCCTCGCGGAGGGTGTAGTTCTCGCCGATCTTCAAGGGAGGCACAAGAAAGCCCTCGTCGTACCTGGAACGGGAGGAATTGGGGGCGCCGCCGGGCTCCGTGGAGCCGTTCTCGCCCGTGTGCACGATGGCGCCGGTAAAGCAGATGAGCTTGCCTTGGTAAAAGACAGGGACCGCAATCCCCATATCGGCGCCGTGCGCGCCGCCATAGAAGGAATCATTCCAGAAGAACGAGTCTCCTTCGCGGACCCCCACGGAGGGTTCATTCGTCCAATGTTTGACGATATACTTTACCGGTATCTCGGCAAGGGCCGCATGAAAATAGATGGCCGTCGCGCAGACCGCCAGGTCACCCTGGGTCGTGAAGATGCCGAAAGCCACATCCCCCCACCGCATGCCTGCACTGGCGCCCAGTTTTTGCGTCGTTTCCTTGCCCTCGAAAGCGATCATATTCATCTTGTGGCTGAATATCTCAAGATCGGTCGGGTCTATGTGTTCCATGGCCCGGGCCTCCTCGGGCGTGACCGGCTCAGGCCTCAACCTCTGCACTACTTCGTAGTCCCTGCCGTATGTAACCCCGTTCATGCTTCCTCCTTCACCTATTCCAAGATTCCCTGGCCATAGGGGTCTATGGTGAATTTCCAGCCCGGATTGATCACACAGGTGGTGTCTTTTGCTTCAATCACCGCCGGCCCTAACACAACGTTCCCCGGCAGTAGAGCCTCAAAGGCGTAGATTTTGGCGTCAACGAAGCCTCCCGCATCAACGAAATAGACCTGCTTCACTCCTTTGAGTGCGGCAGTGGTAGGGATCTCGCCCGCGGATTCACGACGGACCATCTCCAGGTGCCGTATCGGGACAATGGCCTTCAAGAAGAAGTTCTCCACATTGATGCCGCCCTGAGGGAAAGCCGCCTCCGGAGAATAGACCTTTGCATAGGTCTCGGCAAAACGGTTGCAGATATCCTTCACGTCCTGGACGGACTTGATCTCCAGGTGGGGTGACTCCAGTTTCGTATAGTTGTATTGCATGCCGTACCGCATCTCCAGCTCGAGGATGAATCGGACGTCGGACTCGGTGAAGCCCTCCATCTTCAGATCGCGGAGGGCCAAGTCCTTCAACTCCCTCACCACGCTGTTGAAGGCCTCATAATCTTCGGTATAGGATTGCGTCGAGTACTGAAAAAGTTTCAAGGCCCGTGTTCTGTCGAAGACCTGCATGATATCGATGGTGGAGGCGCCGAAGGCGCCGAAAACCGGTGAGAAGGGCGACATGACGACCTGCTTCACTTCGAGATAAGGGACGATGTCGAGGGCGTGACAGGGACCTGCTCCTCCACAGGCAAAGAGGACGAATTCGCGAGGGTCGTAGCCTTTGAGAACCACCTCGTTAAAGACTTCCTGTCCCATCCTGGCATCGATAAGACGCCGTATCCTTACTGCCGCATCCAGGACATCGATGCCGAGAGGATCGGCCACCTTTTCGCGGATCGCCTCCTCCGCAAGCCCTCTTTTGAGTCGTATCTTACCGCCGAGATAGTTATCAGGATTTATGTAGCCGAGTATGAGGTCCGCGTCCGTAACGGTCGGCTCCGTCCCGCCCTGGTCATAGCAGGCAGGCCCCGGCATAGACCCGGCTGATTGGGGACCGACCTCGAGTCTATTTCCGAAAAGCGTATTCACCCACGCGATTGAACCTCCTCCGGCCCCGATCGATTTTACTTCAATGGCGGGGATGTTTGTTCTCCAGCGGTCGATAACGGGAATGAAATCGTACGTCTTAACTTGGCCGTCCGAGACGATCCCGATATCGTAGGAGGTACCTCCCATGTCAGTGAAGATGATATTGCCCATATTGTAAAGCTGTCCCAGGTAACGGCTGCCGTAAAGACCGGAAACCGGCCCCGCGTTATACGTCAGCACGGCCCGCGTCCGCGTCACTTTCTTCATCCCGCCCGTATTCTGCACCAGCATCAACGGCCGTTTGTAGCCATTATCCTTCAACTCCCAGATAAGCCGCGTCAACTCATCTCCCATGACGCTGTGGATGTAGGCATTCACGATGGTAGTGGTGAAGCGGGTGTATTCACCCATCTTTGGTGAGATACTGTGGGAGAGAAAGACGGGCATTGACCCGAGGTAGTCTTCCGGGTACTCCTCCTCGATGATCTGTCTCACCATCATCTCATGGAGGGGATTGTAACAGGACCAGAGAAGACAAGTGACATAACCCATGGCGCCCTTCTCCACGAGGTATTGGAGCTTCTCCAGCACGTCCTCACGCGTGAGCGGCATGATCACCTTGCCGAAGGAGTCGACGCGCTCACGGAGTCCCACGATCATGTCCCTCGGGATGAGGGGCTCGGGCTTCCTGATGCGGGCAAGGTCCTTGGTATCATGACCGGAGAGACCGTCCGCCCAGGAACGGGCGCGGCCGATGGCAATGGTATCCTCAAAGCCCGCGGTGGTGATGAGGCCGAGCTTAGGGCCTGTACGCTCGATCAGGGCGTTCGTGCCGAGGGTGGTGCAGTAGTGAATCGCCTCACATTCGTTGAGGAATTTTTTGAGCGGCACGTTGAAACCCTTGGCCAGCTCCTTCAACCCTCTCAAAAAGCCGACCGACAGATCGTAGTGGGTCGTCGGGGATTTGGCGATGTTTACCTGACCGCCATGGCGCGCCGCAAAAAAATCGGTAAACGTCCCGCCGATATCGACGTCAACGGTGTAGCCCATTTCCCGCCTCCTTAAGATTTTGCATGTCGCTGCTTCAGGGAATCGATGTCGAGCTCTATGTCATGGGTGATGGGATGACCGGGCGGCAGATACTGGTTTTCTACCATCAGCCCGCACTGGGGACAGTAGAATTCGATGATCCGGCACCAATCCGGGTCAGGGGCATAGGTAAAGGGGGAACCTTTGGCCAAAGGCTCGTGAACCTCGTCCGGCATCCTCTCTCTTACGAGGCAGCCCTTCTTATAGCTTTCCTTGGCGGCCACTATCTCGCGACCGCAGCGATTACAGCACCACATCTCTTTATCGAGGTCCAGATCGAGCGCTTCTGTGATCCTGATCTTCACGGCGTCACCTCCTCGAAAATCCCGTTAGCGTACGCGTCAACCGTATAGATCCAACCTTCCCGGACCGCGTAGGTCGTATCGGCAGCCTCGACAATTGCCGGGCCCGCGACGACATTGCCCGGTATCAGTTTTTGCCTGTCGTAGAGGGACGTCGTGACCATTCCGGTTTCGCTCCAACACACCTGGCGCGTTCCCTTCAACGCCGGTGTGGGGTCTTGCGGCCCCAGGTCTTGTTTCACCGTCTCGTAGTGGGGGATGGCGGCGGTGGCATGGAGGAATGTGACCGGAGAGAAGACCTGGGACGCCTCGGAGAGCTTGAGGGCCTGGCTCTGAAAGGCATCGGAGAGCTTACCGAGCCAGTCGACTCCCTTGATGATAACCCTGCCTTCAGGCACATCATCCCCGCGGCTGAGCAGGAATTCGACTATGTAAGAAACCTGGGATTCGCTGACCCCTTCGCCCCTCATGTCCCGGGCCGCCTCTGCATGCATCTCATTGACCACCTGGTCAATGCCCGCGCCGGTGGTCATCTTTCCGTCTTTTTTAATCCAGTGTCCGAGACGTCTCGAATAGATGTGCCAGACATCCATGCCTGATAGGGAGCAGGCAGAGAAAACGGATGCGAATTGGGGTGCGATGATCTTTCTGATGCCCGCATATGACGCAATCCCGCAGCAATGAGCAGGGCCGGCGCCTCCGTAAATTACGAGAACCGGCTTGAACTCGGAGTGTACAGAGTCGATCACCGCCTTCAGTTCGGAAGCCATGTAACTGTCAACCTTATCCCTTATCGCCAGGGCGGCGTCGAGGACACCTTTGTTGAGCTGAGAAGCCACCTTCCCGTCGATCGCCTGGAAGGCCTTCTCGGAGTCGAGTTTCATCCTGCCTCCCAGATAGTAGGCCGGATCTATGCAACCGAGGACGACGTCGGCATCGGTCACGGTGGCATTGGCGCCGCCCAGACCGAAGCAAGCAGGCCCTGGGAGCGCCCCCGCCGATTGAGGGCCCACGTGGAGCTCCCCCTTTCGCACAGCGGCAATGGAGCCTCCCCCTGATCCGATTGCTTTCAGGGCCACCATGGGTGTGCTAAGGTTAAGGCCTTCAATGTTGGGTTTCAGGGTGAAGTTAGGCTGTCCGTTGCGGACGAGACCGATGTCAAAAGAGGTGCCTCCCATGTCGCCGGAGACGAGCCCCGAAATATTGTAGAGCCGGCCAAGGGCCGCCACACCCATTAGTCCCGCTGCCGGGCCGGAATTGTAGGTATTGATTGCCTTGGTTTTTGCCACCCGAGCAACCCCGCCGGTTGCATGGACGATCAGAAGGGGGCGACTATAGAAACTTTTGCGCAGGTCCTCGCCTGCCTTATAAAGGAACTTCACGAGGCGGGCGTGGATATACGCATTTACCACCGCCGTGTTAATGCGCTCCTGCTCCCCTGGAAAATTGGTCACGTCGGAGGCGAGAAAGGTAGGGACGGAACCGAGATAGTCCCGGGGATACTCCTCTTTGATCCATGAGCGGACCTGACGCTCATGGCCCGGATTATGAACCGAGTTCTTTAGGCAGACGACAAGACAACGAGCTCCTTTGTCGAGCAACTGCTGGGACAGGCTCAACACCTGTTCACGGTCCAGCTCGTCTGTCACATTTCCGTCCTCGCCTATCGCGCCTTTGAGGGGGCGAACCATCTCTCCATAAACGAGGGGAGACTCCTCCTCCTCATTGACCACCTCAAGGCCCTCTTCCTGACCTTGACTCACGAGCAAGCCGATTTTCGTGCCGTTCCGCTCAATGAGCGTGTTCGTGCCGATGGTTGTCGAGAAACGGATGACATCGGTATTTGCCAGAAGATCGTCCACTCCCACGTGGAAAAGCTCTGCCCCCGCCTTGATGCATTCCATGAAGCAGACGGTAAGGTCGTGGGGCGTGGTGGAGACTTTGACGGTCTTAACCTGGCTGTCCCCCACAAAGAACCCGTCAGTAAACGTTCCTCCCGTGTCGATGTCGATCGTATACTTCATCTGTGCCTCCTGGCTGCTTTCAGGGAATATAACTGAATCACGTTCCATAGAGCCCTACTTCATAATCCATTCTATTCATCATCTATAGAAGAACCAGCCACGGCAAGTCACTGATCTCATAGTAATATCGTGTAACTATGAGTCATACAGTAAACTTATCGACTGCTCAATAACTTACCGGTCGCTTAATTACCTACTCTATCCAATGTCGATATTGATGTCAAGAAAAAAATTCTGAAGAAGGTAACCCGCCAGTTACGGGGGGTCGGGGGAATGAGGGCGCCGCTGAGAGATCACTTCTTTTCTTTCACTTCGTACATGCCGCCCGGGGGCCTCGGGGTCACTCTTTAGAGGCCATCAGCCGCGTCCCAAGACTCTATTTAACATCCACTATTACGATGTGAAAGAGAACTGTGCAAGAAGAAAAACAAAAACGGGAGAACATAGGGGTCTGCCATTGACATGGAACATACCCCCTTCCTGCTCAAAAATACTCTCATTTCCATATGTTGGAGGGATCACCTTGTCCCTCCCAGTCCCGCAGCGGCCGGTCGCTCGTGATGAGGATGGATTACCTGAGGTGCCGCTCCGTGACGAGCTCGTAGAAGTCCTCCGCCTGGATGGGCGTCAACGCCGTCAGCCCGAAGTCATCGATAATAAGAAGGCCAGGTCTCACATTTTAATGTCGCGAGATTGCAGAACTTTTTTTTGGCCAAATTTCACAAGCCGCGCTATTTTGATTTGGGCAACAGGCCGTTGCAATCACAACTTTTTCTCCTAGCAGGGACACCATAAATGGAAAAGTCACATTCTAAAGAAAATAACCGGAGATGGCAGGGGTAACTGGTTTTTTGCGTCCTCCCTTCACCATCTCCGCTCCCGCCGTAACTGGGGTGAGCGGTAGGGAGGTTGCTTCATTCTGTACATTCTCATTCACCGCACCAGTGTCTCAGCCTTTCCGACTTGCCACCTCCTTGTCTTCCATTATCAGAGAAATGCCGCAAGACTACAACAACTATTTCCGGCTTTCCGTTGGAAAGAGGGTTTTCATGGGCACCAGGAGAGAAACCCTTTTTCAGGAAGAAACTGCCCAACAGCTCCCCGCCGCCTATCGTCATTTTTTCAAAAAAACCGCCGAGGTTGCTCTTTTTCAGTCCTGGTTGTCACCCCTCCTTGTCAGTCCTGGTTGTCACCCCTCCTTGTCATTTTGACAGGAGAGGAGGAAACAGGGACAATATGATGAGACCGGGCTGTCAATTTTGATAGGCTGGAGAGATGACATAGCCCGGCCCGTTTGAGCCGGTTTCGGGAGACCCCAGAGGCCGCGTCGCTCTTTGACAATTGAACCTCGACAGCCGCATCCGGCGGCGGCGTTGCTCCGCTGTCGCGACCAGCCGCTACGCGGTGTCACCGGCTGCACCGGAGCGCCTTGCCCGTATCACCCTCACCCCGCCCCTCTCCCCTCAAG
>Ga0181533_1002025_pt1 | contig 24638 bp, 17 predicted proteins | sample PEATcosm2014_Bin_45_FD_119772 | JGI IMG/M metagenome (GOLD analysis project Ga0181533, IMG submission 119772) | Peatland microbial communities from MTU Mesocosm Facility, Houghton, MI, USA - PEATcosm2014_Bin11_60_metaG | ecosystem: Environmental > Terrestrial > Soil > Wetlands > Peat | place...
CCTCGACGACGACGGGGTCCTCACCCCTACGATGAGGAATTACAACTTGCGTTGGGTAACATTCTTACGTTGCAAGACGATTAGCCGAAAGTAACATTCTTAAATTGCTTGACAGGGGGTGCGATCTTCGATGATTTCAGCGCCCCTGGCGCAGACACCCGATTTGAAGCTGTGAAAGAATAAACAATCTCACGCAAAGACGCCAAGGCGCAAAGACTCGCAAAGAAGAACTGCTTTGTTTCCTTTGCGCCTTATTCGACTTTGGGCCTTTGCGTGAAATGCTTTTGCTCTTCCCGGGATTTTTCACAGCTTCAACGCCCTGGATTCCGGGAGCGGTCACAGCCTAATACCTATAAGGGGGCGCTCAGTGTAGGGCCGAGCGGCGCTCGGCCTCCCGCGAGGTCGCACCGCGCGGCGGAGCCGCACAGGTCCGCGCTTGCTTCCCCCACGGCCGCCGACGCCGGGCGGGCACAAGACCCGCCCCTACGACCTGTCGGCAGAGCCGAAACTTGAGGAGTTTCACGATGGTCAGTTGCCAGGGGGCGTCTCACCGAGGCAGCCTGGCGGAGGCTTTGTGTCGATTCGTTGCAAATAGAATGTCTCGTCGTGTTTGGTGGTAGTCAAGAAGAGCCGCGGGTAGCACAGACATTGCTTTTCACGTCTGCGACCCTACTTGTTAGGTCGTTTTCAGACCGACGGCCCGCGCTAACTTTTTCTGCCGCTCGTCGAAGGTCCAGAAGCGTTCGGCCCTCAACTCAAGCGCCGAAGCGACGTGCAAAGTATCGAGAGTCCGCAAGCCCAGGTTGGCTCCGTGACGGCGGGCCAGTTGGGCGCAAACGTCGAAGCTGATTCCGGCAGAGCGACTTCCACCCACAAGCTGCTCTCCCGGTGCTGCTGAAACCGCTCATATGACTGATCGGCTTCGGTTCGGGATGCCACCCGCCTGAAGACCTGCTGTTCGACGGCGTGGGTCCATTCGGCCACGTGAAAGGGAGTCAGCCACACGACCGGACTGGAAGCCATTCGACCCTCAGCCTCTGGTGAGTGCACGTCCGGGATGTAGAGGGAAACGAAAAAACTCGTGTCGGCGTAAGTGCTCAATAGCGTGATCGCTCCCGCTCCTCGATCAGCAAATCTGCTCCCGGCAGGATGCGGTCCCCAAAAATCTCCCGGCGCATGGCGGCGAAATCGGGATACACGCGGGGTTTTGTTGGCGCGGCAACTGGAACAATGCGGGCGATGACCGTGTCCCGCTCCCGCAGTTCCACGGTCTTGCCGGCGCGCAGCCAAGCCTTCAGCCGCCGCGTGTCTCGGAGTTGGCGAATGCTTACGCTAGGCATGATGGGATCGTGACACATTTTGTGTCACGTTGTAATTGGCTGTCAGGAATTACGCTTTGGCGTTCCGGAGTTGGCGGCTTCAGTTCACAGCCAACCATTGCAGACTCTGCCCCGCACAGTGACTACGCAAGAGAGCGGGGACCCTCCCTGATGCGTTAGGGCGCGACGGAAGTTCGATGGGACTTCACAAGTTGCTCGGCGCGTTCAACATCAGCCTGCGCGATTCTTCGGGCGAGAGCCAATTCGAATGACAGGCCGGTAGCGGAGGCTTGTTCCTTGAGCTTATCGAGGTCCTTCCCAATTTGCACGATATCTACGTAGGACATTACTCCAGCGTATTCGTTGCGCAGGTCCGTGGTCCTGCCCTTGAATGTTTGAACAAGAAGATCCGCCACCGCCAAAGCTCGAGTCTTCTTCTGTGCGGCGGAAACCGCAGAGATATCCGCGAGAACTTGCCCTCTAAAACCCTCAACCAATTTGCCCAGGTCGATGAATTTGTAGTCAGCGAATTTGATCGTAAAACTTTGCAAGATGCCGATGGCGCCCAAGACGGTCAGGAGGATGACGGCCACGTCCGCATAGGGGAAACCCAGACCATTTATTGCCGATCCTGCTGCCTTCTTTAGAACTCCAAGGGCCACAGTGCTCAGGAGGGAAAAAACAATCCAAAAAACCCAGAAGGAAAACGTGGAAAGAGTCGCGCGAAAGGATTTCACGGTTGGGTATACATCAAAGAGCAGGTAAAAAAAAGCCACGACCCAAACACCGCAAATCGCCGGTAGTTGTTCCCCCATGTTTGGCCGTCTCCAGGGGCTTCTGCGTGCTCCTAGATCAAACCTAACCCGTTATAAAATAATCTCTAAGTTTAAATCCCATATCACTCAAGTAGTAATATCCATCAAGCCCGGAACCCTGCGAGTTGATGATCCCGCAACTCCTTAAGTTCTCCAGCACCTTGGAAAGTCCGTCTGGGTCTTCGCTGAGATTCTTAGCGATCTCCCATCCAGAAGCCGTATTATTTCCCGCTACCATGAATTGAAATACGCCTTTGCTTTTCGAATCCTTTTCGAGAAGCTGCAAGGCTGATTTGAAACTTTCATTGGAGAACGCCATACTGGGATCCCCCTTTCGCAGCCTGGCCGGAAGCGAAAACAACACTCTCTGGGCAGGCCTCCTCTTTACCAAGCATATTATACAGCGAAGCGTTTCGTCTCGAGCCACAAAGTTGAAAAACTCCAGGGGAGCAAATTCATAAATCGAGCTCCGCCCACGCTTCCCGTAATGCTCCAGCAATCTTTTGCCGGTCAGCCCGCAGGGTTTGAGGGAAGGACCGCAGAGACAAAAGAGTTGCTAGGCGGTAGATTAACCACGGCCCGAATCCCGATCTTTAAGGTTGTGCTGGGCGCCAGTCCCCCTTATTAATCCAAAATCTAAAATTCTACGACCTTAGGAGCGAACGGTACCGCAATTCCGGGCGCACGGGGAATTCGTGGGCGAATTTTTGGATCTTCTCAAAGATCCCGTCGACATCCAGGCCGTACTTGGCATGCAGCAGATTGGGCGCACCGTGGGGGATGATGCGATCGGGAACGGCGATGCGCAGAATGCTGGCGGGAATTTTCTTGTCCTGCAATAGGGTGGCGACCGCCGAGCCAAACCCTCCGGCTTCGGTGCCTTCCTCCGCCGTCACCAGAAAGTGCTTTTCCGCCGCCAGGCAGCAGATTAATTCTTCGTCCAAGGGTTTAACGAACCGCGCATTGATGACGGTGGCATGAATGCCCAGGGCCTCCAGTCTTGCCGCCGCTTCCAGGCAGGGATAGACCATGGACCCGAGCGCCAGGATGCCGATGTCGGAGCCCTCGCGCAGAATCTCGGCTTTGCCAATCTCCAGAGCCTTCAATTCCGGGTCCATGTCGACGCCCATGCCGTTGCCGCGCGGGAAGCGTAGGGCGGCGGGCCCGTTGAGATTGATCGCGGTGTAGAGCATGTGGCGCAATTCGTTTTCATCCTTGGGGGCCATCACTACAATGCCTGGCAGGACGGGAAGATAGACCAGGTCGTAGAGCCCGTGGTGCGTGGGGCCGTCAGCGCCCACCAAGCCGCCGCGGTCGAGAACAAAGGTCACCGGAGCGCGCATCAAGCAGGTGTCGTGCATCACCTGGTCAAAGGCGCGTTGCAAAAAGGTGGAATAGATCGCCACCACCGGCCGCATGCCTTCGCAAGCCAGCCCGGTAGCGAAGGTGACGGCATGCTGCTCGGCGATTCCCACGTCGTAGAAGCGCTCGGGGAAGCGTTTAGAGAATTCGTCCAGGCCCGTGCCTTCTCCCATGGCAGCGGTAATGGCCACCACGCGCGGATCTTTCTCCGCGATCTGGCAGATGGCCTTGCCGAACACTGCGGTGTAGCTCGGCGCCACCGCCGGCCCCTTGTGGAAAGCGCCCGTGGAGAAGTCAAAGGGAGTCACACCGTGATATTTCACCGGGAGCTGCTCGGCGTGCCCGTAACCCTTGCCCTTTTGGGTCACGATGTGAATCATGACCGGCCCGGGGCGCTTTTTGGCCTTGGCAAGCACGTCCAACAGTTCTTCCAGATTGTGACCGTTGATGGGCCCGACGTATTCAAAACCCAGCTCCTCAAATACCAGCCCCGGAATCAACATGCTCTTGGCGGTTTCCACCAGGTCCTGAGAGAGTTTCAGCAGCCGGGGGCCCAGGCGCGGGACGGAGCGGATCATCTTTTCCACTTCTTCCCGCAAGCGGTTGTAAGCCTGCCCGTGAACGATGCGGTTCAGGTAGCCCGCAAACGCACCGACATTGGGAGAGATCGACATCTTGTTGTCGTTAAGGATGACCAGCACCTTTTTCTTCAGCGTCCCGAGGTTGTTGATGCCTTCCAGCGTCAAGCCCGTGGTCAGTCCGGCGTCTCCCACAATGGCCACCACGTGAAAGTCCTCGCCCTTCAGATCCCGAGCCACCGCCATGCCCAACGCCCCGGAAATCGCGGTTCCGGCGTGAGCGACGTTGAAGGTGTCGTAAGGGCTCTCATCACGAACCGGGAAGCCGGAGATTCCCCCGTACTGGCGAATAGTAGGGAAGCGGTCGCGGCGGCCGGTGAGAATCTTGTGGCCGTAAGCTTGATGGCCGACGTCCCAAACGATCTTGTCGCGCGGCGTGTCAAACAGGTAATGGAGCGCGATGGTCAGCTCTACTGCGCCCAGACTGGAGGCCAGGTGGCCGCCAATCTTCGCGATCACGGAGACCATGTAATCGCGCAGTTCCTCGGCGACGATGGGGAGATCCTCTCGGGGAACTTTCTTCAGATCAGCGGGGGAATCAATATGGTTTAGATACCGGTATTCCATCAGCACCTCTATTGCTTACTGCCTTCTGCCTACTATGTAATGTGCAATGCCTTGCAGAATCTGGGCTCGCGCGCCGTAGGGTTGCAGAACCTCGCAGGCCTCCTCCACCAGGCGGGAAGCGATTCGCTGGGAGGCCTCGATGCCATGAAGCGCGGGGTAAGTGGCCTTGTGCTGTTGTTCGTCCTTGCCAATGGTTTTGCCCAATTCGGCTTGGGATCCGAGCACATCGAGCAGATCATCGGCAATTTGAAATGCCAAGCCGATCTTTTCTCCGTAAGCCGTAACGCGGGCCAGATCGTCCTGGTTGGCCGGGGTTAAAATCGCGCCGGAGCGCAGTGTTGCCCTGATGAAAGCGCCGGTCTTGGCGGAATGGATATATTCCAGCCGCGCGGGGTCACCCGTGCTGTCCGTCGTTTCCAGATCAACGACCTGTCCTCCCACCATCCCTCTTATTGTCCCGATGGCACGGGCGAGTTCATGAATGACTTGCAGAGTGCGATCCGCCGCCCCATCGCCGGCGCCGGCGATGGCTTCAAAGGCCAGCGTCAGCAAAGCGTCGCCGGCAAGAATAGCGGTGGCCTCGCCGAAAACCACGTGGGAAGTGGGCTTGCCGCGCCGCAGGTTGTCGTTGTCGAGAGCCGGCAAATCGTCGTGAATCAATGAGTACGTGTGGATTAACTCGAGCGCGCTCCCCACCCGAAGCAAGAGCTTTTCATCACCGCTGAATAGACGCCCCGCTTCCAGACACAAGGTGGGGCGAAGGCGCTTTCCCCCCGCAAACACGGAATAACGCATCGCCTTATGAATGCTCGGCGGATACTCCTCGGCGGGCGGAAGGATACGCTCCAGTTCCGCATCCACCAACGCGCGGCTCTGCTCGAGATGCTGGCGAATTGTTTCCGGTGATAAGACGTTCATTGGTGTTTGCCGTTGTGGAGCAGGAGTCAGGAGCCAGGAGTCAGGAGTCGGAATGAAACCGCCTCTGTAATCGATGGACAGATGATAGGATGCTGATTTTTGAAACTGTCTGCCACAGGTTATATCCCTATCCCACCCGATTCTGACTCCTGGCTCCTGACTCCCTTTATCTCTCCCCCGCCTCCGTCTCGTTCGGGGCGAAGGGCTCGGCCAATACTTTTCCCCCCGCCTTCTTGGTCAAGATCTCCACTCGCCCCTCGGCCTCTTCCAACTGCTTGTGGCAGAACTCGGAAAGCTTCATGCCTTCCTCATAAAGCACCAAGGCCTTGTCGAGCGGAAGATCCGTGTCCTCCAATTCCTGTACGATGGCGTCGAGGCGCGCCAGGTTTTTTTCGAAAGGCTCCGGCTTGTCACTCTTCGCGGACTGGGACATGGCTGTGTCCTTTCCAGTCATCAGTCTTCAGTTGTCAGTTTCCAGTTACCGGTAGACACGCTACCTCTGGTTTCTCACTGAAAACTGAGGACTGACAACTCCATAATCAGCCTGCTGGAATTCTATCACGGTTGCTGGGTGGAAGTGGCCGTCCGGCTGGCGCCGAGCGCCTGCGCCACTTCCACCGCCAGGGCGTAACGACCGAAGGGCGCAGCGATTTGCACACCCTGAACCAGGGAACGGATTTCCCGCAACGTTTCCTGCGCGATCTTTAGTCCCTCCTGCCGGGCGCGCTCGCCGGAATCAGCCGCGCGCATGCGCTCCATCACCGCCGGCGGAACGGAAATCCCCGGCACTTCGTTGTTCATGAACTCGGCGTTGCGGAAACTGGTGAGGGGCCAAATTCCGGCGATGACGGGAAGGTGCTCGGCAAAGCTTCGCGCCCGCTCCAGGAACTTCACCAGTGGCTCCACCTGGAAGACGGGCTGAGTCACCGCGAAATCCGCGCCCGCCTCCACCTTGTGCTGAAAGCGGCGAAGCTCCTCTTCCCGGTTCAGCGCATAAGGATTGATGCTGGCGCCCACCAGGTAAGCCGTTTGCACGCCGAGCGGGTTGGCCCCCACATCCAGGCCCCGATTCAAATTGCTCAGGAGGTTCACCAAGCCGATGGCATCCACTTCCGACGCGTCGCTTTCCAGCACCGTCGAGTACTGGGGAGTGTCGCGCGTCAACGCCAAAACATTGCGCACCCCCAGGGCGTGCGCCCCCAGCAGGTCGGATTGGATGGTCAGCACGTTGCGGTCGCGCGAGCTGTAGTGGAGTAAAACCTCGATGCCGGCGCGTTGCTGAAGCAGGGCCGCCAGGGTCAAGGCGCTCATGCGGGCGGTGGCGCCCGATCCATCGGGAATATTAACCGCGTCAATACCGTGCTCAAGCAGGTATTGCGCTCCCTCCACTTCCTTGGTGGCATCGCATCCCTTGGGAGGGACCACTTCCACCAGGAGGGGAAACTCCTGCCGCGCCAACTTCCCCGCCAAGCGCGAGCGAGTGGCCACGGGGACCGGCGGCAAGGTGTGGCCGGGCCGCGCCATGACTTCCACTGACGCGCGCGCCCGCTGCGGGCTCAAGGAGCGCACGGCGGTTTTGATAGCTTTGATGTGCTCAGGAGTTGTGCCGCAGCATCCCCCCACCAGGCGCGCGCCCGTTTGAATGAATCGTCGCGCGTAGCTCGCCATGTATTCCGGCGAGCAGAGATAGAGGTTGCGGCCCTCCACGGTGCGCGGCATTCCCGCGTTGGGCTGCGCGGAAAGCCTTTTCTCCGTCACCGCCGCAATGCGCTCCAGCGTTTCCTGCACGGCCGCGGGGCCAACGCTGCAATTGACGCCGATCAGGTCCGCACCCCACTCATCGAGCGCCCGCGCAAAATCTTCCGGCAGCGTACCGGTCGGAGTGCTGCCATCGGCCTGAACGGTCATCTGCACGATGACCGGAAATTGGCCTACCTCCCGCGCGGCCCGCAGCGCCTGGTGCGCCTCGTTCAAATCCATCATCGTCTCGACGATAATCAGATCGACGCCGCCTTCCACCAGCGCCGTAATCTGCTCGCGAAACGCCGCTCGTGCCTCTTCCAGGGAGGTAAGGCCCAGCGGCTCCAGACGAACCCCCAGCGGACCGACCGCGCCCGCCACGTAGAGGTCATCGCCGGCAACTTCCCGCGCCAAGCGTGCGCCCGCCAGGTTGAATTCGCGCACCTTTTCGCCCAGACCGAATTTTTGCAGGCGAAATTTGTTAGCCCCGAAGGTGTTTGTCTCGATCACCTCCGCCCCAGCCTTGACGTACGCCAAGTGGACCTCTTTGACGAGCTGCGGCATCGCCGCATTCAGCTCGTCATAGCAGCGGTTCAGGGAGATGCCTTTCGAGTACAGCATCGTCCCCATGGCCCCGTCACACACCACGGGCCGCTTATCGATTCTCCCCAGAAAAGGTTCGCGCATCCCTAAAGTAGTCTAGCATAACTGTTTGGGAGCGGGACGGAACGTGATGAGGCTTCGAACTTCCGGGCCTCCTTCGCAGGTCGCCGTCAAACTGGTAAACGCCCCCGGCAGCGGCCTCCAAATCCACCTGCCGGCCTGCGTAGAGGATGCGCACGGGCCTGGCTGCATTGGCTCGCAAAGTTGCTCTGAGCAGCTTGCCGCCCCGCCAGGTCAGGTCCACCTCGAGACCACCTCGCGCCCGGAGTCCGGTAACCTTGCCGTCCGGCAACGCCGACGGCAACGCGGGAAGCAGGCGGACTACGGCAGCTTCTCCAGCCTGGGCCGGCGTCAGGCTGAGCGGCGTCGCCGCCGGGTCATTGCTCTGCAACAGCATCTCCGCAATGCCGGCCGTAGCCCCGAAGTTGCCATCGATCTGGAACGGAGGATGGGCGTCGAACAGATTCGGGTAGAGACCGGCGTGATCTTCCGTTCCCTCCCGCGCCGGATGAATGAGCAGTTGGAGGATACGCCAGGCGTGATCTCCGTCGAGCAGGCGCGCCCACAGGTTGACCTTCCATCCCATTGACCATCCCGTCGCGGCGTCGCCACGAAATTCCAGCGATTTTTTTGCCGCCGCGAACAAGTCGGGAGTGCCGGACGGCGTGATTTCTCCGCCGGGGTAAAGTCCCCAGAGATGCGAAACGTGGCGATGGGTGTTCTTCGGATCGTCCTTGTCCTCGAGCCATTCCTGCAACTGCCCGTATCGTCCGATCTGGTTCGGCGCAATGCGCCCGCGCTCGTCCATAAGCTGTTGCCGCAGGTCCGCATCGACGTCCAGAATCCGGCTGGCGGCAATCACCGCGCCGAACAGCCCGCGCACAATCTGGTGATCCATCGTCGGACCCATCACCAGGCCGCCCTGCTCGGGGGAATTGCTGGGTCCGCTGATCAGCCATCCTCTTCGCGGATCTTCGACAAGGGCATCCAGAAAGAAAAGCGCGGACCCTTTCATGACGGGGTAGGCCGTGGCCCGCAGAAACTCCTGGTTCCCGCCAAACAGGTAATGCTCCCAGAGATGCTGGGACAGCCATGCGCCTCCGCTTTGCCAGATGCCATGGTTGGAGGCATTGATGGGCGCGGTTCCTCGCCAGAGGTCGAAGTTGTGGTGCAGCACCCAGCCGCGCGCGCCGTAGTGTTCGCGTGCCGTGTCCGCGCCGGAAATCGCCAGATCCTCGAGTGCTGCGAACAGAGGCAGATGACACTCGGCGAGGTTGGTGACTTCCGCCGGCCAGTAGTTCATCTCCGTGTTGATGTTGCAGGTGTATTTGCTGCCCCAGGGCGGTTGATTCGAATCGTTCCAAAGCCCTTGCAGCGTCGCCGGCTGCCCGCCGCTGCGGCTGGAAGCAATTAACAGATAGCGGCCGTATTGGAAAAGAAGCGCCACCAATTGCGGGTCACCGCGAGTTGCAAAATCGCGGATGCGTTCGTCGGTCGGCTGCGCGGCGGAAGGCGTGCTGCCGAGATCGAGTGTCACGCGCGTGAAGAGCTTACGGTAATCGGCCTCGTGCGCGGCACGCAGGCTTTGCCAGGTCTGACCCGTAAGGGCCGCAAACGCTGCGTCGTTGCGCGTTTCCGGATCGCCGGATACGTCCCGGAAGCTCTGGAAGTTGGTCGCCGCCATGAGAATCAGGACGGCGGAATCCGCGCCGTTGACGACAATGCGATCACACTCGAGTTTTCGTTCGCCCCCCTGCGCGAGCACCTGCAAGCGTACTCCAAAACGGATGGCCGAATCGGCGACGCCGCCCGCCATGGACAACTCGCCGCCCGGACGCCCGGAGATGGATGCGCCCGCATGTGCGGATTGCAGAGTCGCCGAGAACGTGAGCTTCCCCGGACGCGAGGCCGACAGCCGGATGACGATGGCCTGCGCCGGCCAGCTCGCCAGCGCTTCCCGGCGGTACTCGATGCCATCGATAGTGAAACGAGTCGTCGCCACGGCGGTCTCGAGATCGAGTTCGCGCCGGTACCCGGAGACGCCCTGCTCCGGTACATCCGGGAATTCGAGCAGCAGATCGCCCAGTGCCTGATATTCGCTCTCGGTCAGGGGCACGCTCATGAACTCGCGCATGGCGAGCGCTTCCGCTTCCGCTTGTTTGCCTTCCCACAGGAGCTTGCGCAGCGTGCCGAGATACTGCACGGCGCCGACGTGCGCATAGCTGTGCGGACTGCCCCGCCACACCGTGCCTTCGTTGAATTGAATCCGCTCGCGGTGTGTGCCCCCGAAGACCATCGCGCCCAGCCGTCCGTTCCCCAGGGGAAGCGCCTCCACCCAGGCGCTCGCCGGCTGCCGGTACCACAGCGACAGTGGGTGGCTCGATTGGGTTTCGACGCCCAGGGCGGAAGCCGCGAGCGCCGAGACGAACACAACGGACAGAACCTGTTTGTGCATTTGAATGCCCCTGCGGCCCTCCCCCGGTCCTACCCTTTTGCTGTTCAGCGCCTCTGCGTCTCCGCCGTAAGACGATGACCTTCAGCTCTCCAACGCCTTCCGGCAATACGCATAGCACTTCTTGACCTCGGTGATGGTGTCGAGGCCCTGATAATACTTGTTGTATTCGTATTCGATGTTGGCAGGAATCTTCCAACGATTATCACGCAATAGCCGCAGCACTTCCACGATGGGCGTGTCGCCTTGGCCGAAAGGATAATCCTTTCCGTGATCCTTCTTCCGGTCCTTGATGTGCAGCGTCACGATCCTGGCGTGGTGCTCGCGAAGAAAAGCGACGGGGTCCTGATTCGCGGCGGTGAAGTGGCCGATGTCGAGATTGATCCGGGCGTAGGGCGATGTTCCCTTCAGCGCGCGTTCAAAACTTTCCGCGGTTGAGAACTCTTCCGGATCGGAGGTCACGTCGTGGTTGTGGTAGCCCACCGTGATTTTGTATTTCTGGGCGTACTTATCAATGCGCGGGACCATATGGATTTTCGTGGAAGTCGTCATGCAATCCAAGCCCAGCGCCTGGGTCATTAGAAAACCTCGCTCGATCATCTCATCGGTTAATTCCGGGCGGAAAATGTACCCATTCGCGGAAAGGCTAATACCCGCATCATCGAACTTCTTGCGAGCTTCTTTGAAGAAGCTCATCGGCGCATCGAGCCGCCACTGGTTGACGTCCGGCCCGTGAGTGTACGGCTTCGAGAAATGAATTTCCGTGAGTTCACACTCACCCAACCCCACCGCACGGAAAGCCGCGATCATTTCATCCATAGGAAGGTCGCGGAAGGAGTAGGCTTGCGCCCCAATCTGCACCCCGCGAACCACAGAATTGATCTTCGTGACGCTCAAAAGTTCCCGGGCGGGGACCAGCGCACCGGCACATCCCGCCAGCAGCAACCTCCCTGCGTTACGTCTGGATATAAGAGCCATAAATCCTCCTCACAAAAGTTACCTTAAGGGTGGCAAGAGTATAGCAGTGATGTCGCGCGCCATCACCAGTGCGTCTTCGACGGGGTTCTGATAGTAGTCGTGACGAGTGTACAGCAACTGGAATCCTGCCGATGCGTAGAATGCCAGCGCCGGCTGGTTGGAGGCGCGCACTTCGAGGAAAAGCCGGCGCGCCCCGGATTCTTGCAGGGTGCGGATTCCAGCCTCCAGCAGCGCGCGGGCAATTCCCTTCCGCTGATGCGCGGGGTTGACGGCGATGTTGCGCAATTCCGCTTCATCCATCACTCGATGGAACACGACGAAACCCGCAACCGCCGGCAGATTCGCGGCTGCGAGTTCGGCGACAAGAACCGTCCCGCCGGGATCGCGAGCCAGATGGAGGTAATCCTCCAGCCGCCACTGCGCCGCTTGGGGACACTGCAACTGGATGGCATAAACGGCGGCAAGATCAGCATCCGCAAAGGGTCGAACCTTCATGGCACGCACTTGGGTGCTGGGGGCTGGGGACTAGGTGCTGGGGAAATTCAAAATTATGAATTACGAGTTATGAATTCCAGGTGTTGGTTGCAATTCATAATTCATAATTCCGAATTCATAATTCCCCCAGCCCCCAGCTCAGTCCTTCCACTTGATTTCCGCATCCGGGCGGCGAATGTAGTAAGCGTCCAGTTTCGCGTCCGGGCAAGGGCGGCTCGATTGCTCTTCCTTCCGGGCGATGCCGGCGATGGAGTCCACCAAGGCGCCTTCAACCTGCTGCCAATTCAGTGCAGCGGGCAGGCTCGCGCGCAAATCAACGGCGGCTTGGTCATGCGCGCGCACCAAGCACGTGGCACTCACGCCGCTGGTGAGTCGCTCTTCCATAAGTACTCGCAGCAATTCCGGCTTGAGCACCCAACCTCCGTCCGCTGGCTCATATTCCCGTCTCGTGGCGCTCGCGAGTTCTGAAAGTTTTCGGCGAAAGCTGCCCAGGAAAAACTCTCCCCGCCGCGCGTCCAGAATGGGGAAAAACCACTCCGGCCCCGCCAACCCGAGTCCCGAGCCCCGAGTCCCGAGTCCCTGCTTGTGCACCATGGCTTCCAGCACGGAAACGCCGCGCACCCGGCGGTCAAAAGCCTTGCCCCACGCGCGCGCCGCCGCCAAGCCAACTCGAATCCCGGTGAACGACCCCGGCCCGTTGGCGGCCGCGTAAAGATTTATCTCGCGGAGTTCCAAGTGCGCCTGCGCGAGGGCCTGTTCCACCATTTCGAACAGGGTAATGGAGTACCGATTCGCCGGCCCTTCGTTCGGAACCGACACCAAGCACTCCGCGTCTCGGAAGATTCCGACGCCTCCCTTTTCGCTGGTTGTGTCAAAAGCCAGAATCAGCATAATTATTCGAAGATGTCGTCCTTCCACAACTTTTGCGCGCCCAGCGATGTATAGAAACCCCACGTGGCGATGGCCGTGAGGCCTACCAGAATGGCCATCACATGGGCCGCATACCAATTCGAAAAGTCGAGCGAGTAGGGAAGGTTCAGCAGGACGTTCGCCGTGAAGGAGGCGGTCGCCAGGACGATGAGCCCGAAGCGTGACACGGCGCCTGCGGCCAGCGTGTAAACAATCAACCAGAATGGCCAAATGATCTGCGGGTGATCACTGCGGAGGGTATTCTGCACGGTAAAGATGGCAATGAAGCAGACCAGAGCCAGCCACCGGTTGCGCAATAGCACTCTCAACAGGAAGAGCAGGAAGAAGAACTGAAGAGTGCCGATGATGCTCTGGATGATCTTATCCAGCCATAAAGCAAGTATTTCCCGGCTTCCCAGCAGAAGTTCGGTCTGCGCAAGTTCAGGTGTAGCCCCCTCGCGTTTCAGGAAGAGAAACCCCACCCCCACCGTCAGCGACCAGAGTACACCCAGGAGAACGCCCCACAGGAGGTCCCTGCCCACCAGTGGATCACGCAGCCCGCCTCCCAGAAGGCGGCTCCAGGAGATGATTGCCTGTGGCCAGTGGCGTCGCACGTAGGGCTCGAGCGCAACATAAAGCATCCAAATCACGGTGGAGAGAAAAAGCGACTTGCTAACGGCCAGGAGGAAGTGCGCGAAGGTGTCGAGGGTGGGGATGAAGTGCTCCAGGCACACCCATAGCGTCATGTCGATCGCGAAGGCCGTACTGGCCAGACGGAAGGCGCCGCGCACGTCGCTCCTGCCCTTGGCGTAGTTTCGGCGAGCCACCAGCGCGCCCCCAGCCAGAAGCAGAATGGCCAAAATCACCTCGATGATCTGGCTGGCGTGCTGCCCCGGCGACAGATTCTCGTACGGGGTTCGATCGGTCGTGGTCCAGGGTCCAATCAAGTGAAAGAAGACAGGCTTGCCGCGCCAAGCGGCGGCTTCGATCCGCAGGGGGAAGTCGGTACCCGGCCAGGACCCCGTCCACGCGGCGCGCTCGTCAAAGGCTGCGAGCGACAGCCAGTTGGGCTCCGCCGTATGGAACTGGGCCGGATCGAGTCCCGCGGCCGCGAAGAGGGGCTTCCAATCTACCGGCTGCGCCCGGGGTAGATTGGGGTCCAACTCCTTCGGGATGGCTTGCAAGTAGCTGAGCCGGCCTTGAGCGTCAAGGATGATGTTGATCATCCCCGATTGCGTGGGGGGCGGGTCATCGAAAGTTATGACGTCAGGCCTCAGGAAGTAATTGTACCGGCCCTGGGCCAAGTACGCGGGGCTTTGCCGGTAGTAGTACACCAGTACCTGCGGACGCTGGGCGAGAACTCTTGGCCAGTCAGGCCGCGGTTTGAAGTGGCTATGCACGTAGCCGGTGAAATCCGTGTCGTAGCCAAACGCCGCGGCATGATCGACGGCTTGGGCGGAATATCCGAGCTTGTCGATGGTCTCGCGTGCCTTCTGGTTCAAAACCTCCGGCGGCAAGAGGCCATTCATGAGTTGGAGGCCGCTAACCTTCAGACCCATGAAGACCATGGCCGCCATTCCCAGAATCACCGCTGCCAGACTCATTACCGCCAAGCGAGGTTCGAGCCCGGTGGTTTCACCGGCGGCGGCCACCATCTGCGGTGACGGTGTCTCACCGGCCGCCAAGGCTGCCGCCAGAGGATCGCCACCCGGCAGCGCCGCCGCCACCGCCAGCGCGCCCGTGGGCCGCTTCAAAGGGTCAGCATCGAGACACCGCAGGATTACGCGCTCCACCGACGGGTCGAGATCCTTCACCCAGGTCGAAGGGGTACTGAGCGGCTGCTGGCTGCGCTGCTTCGTCAACTCCGCCAGGGTCTCGGCGGCAAAGGCGCGCTTGCCCGTGAAGATTTCGTAGAGCACCAAGCCGAGCGAGTAAATGTCGCTGAGCGCAGTCACTTCCTGCCCCGCCAGTTGCTCAGGCGCCATGTAAGCAGGCGTGCCGTTCCGCGCCTCCATGCCCTCGACGCGTTCGGCGAAGCTGGCCAAACCAAAATCGGTGACTACCACGCGCCCCCGGCCATCGAGCATGATGTTGGCGGGCTTCAAATCACGGTGGAGCACGCCTTCGCGGTGGGCGGCCGCTAGCGCGGCACAAAGTTGCCGTGCAATCTCCAGAGCCTTGTCGCCCACCAGACGGCCAATACGCCGCAGCAGCGAGGCCAGGTCTTCGCCGTCCACGTATTCCATGGAAAGAAAAGTCAAGCCGTCGACTTCGCCCACATCGTACACGCGACAAACGTTGGGGTGCGTCACGCGGCGCGCCACGCGGATTTCGTTGCGGAAGCGCTCCAGCGCGTCTTCGTCCCTGTCCACGGCTTCGGGCAGAAACTTCAACGCCACCGGTTGTTGCAAAATCAGGTCGTCGGCGCGATAGACCTCGCCCATGCCCCCCTTGCCGAGAACGGCTACAATCCGATAGCGTCCGGCCAGAAGATTCCCGGGCAGAAAGCGACCTTGACGGGAGACATTGGCGGAGTTGCTGGCGCTGGATGAGCCCCCGGAAGAACCCCGGGGCTTCGAGGAAGGTCGGTTGGCCGGCGTGGGCGATGGCGCGGGCGTGGCTATATCGGCGGTGACCAGAGGGCTCGAATCAAGCGGCGCTCCGCATGACATGCAAAATCGCGCCGTTTCCAGAACGCTTTCTCCACATGAAGCACACCTTTCCATTGGGTCTCTCCCGTTTCCTCTCAGCCCGCCTTGCGAATCGGTTGACGAAAATAATACCGCCTTACACGCTTGCCGACAACCACCTCCCGACCCGCCTGCAACTGCCAGATCATTTCAGAATTCTACGCGCAGGGCGTGCGTCACTCACCTCTACGATTACAACCACACCACTATGTTAGAATGGATATTTTGCAGCGAGACAAATTTGTAAACACGCACACCCCTATTCCCCAATGAAGCAAGCGGGATTGGGGGCTTGGTGTAAGGTGCTGGGGGCTAGGTCCTTGGAAATAGCAACCTGGCAGCTAGCACGACGCCCATGAGTGAAACCACGCGTGCCACATCCCGGCCCCTTGAGCTGACGGAGCTCCTGACCTTGGTGATCGAGGTCAGCGAGCAACTCAATTCCACGCTCGATCTCGATGAGTTGCTGGCCCGCATCGCGGAGATCGTCAAACGCGCCATTGACTACGAGGTCTTCGCCATTCTTCTCCTCAACGAGAAGACGCAGGAATTGCGTGTGCATTTCAGTCTCGGCCATCCCCAGGAACTGATCCGAAGCCTGCGGATCAAGGTGGGCGAGGGCATTGTGGGCCGGGCCGCGCAAACCCGGCGCCCGGTTCTGGTGAATGACGTCAAGAGCGATCCCGCCTACATCCCATCGCTGGCGGGAATCCGCTCCGAGATGGCGGTTCCTCTGATGTTTAAGGGCCGCTTGATCGGGGTCATTGACCTGGAAGCCCCGCAGCCGGACTTCTTCAACGACTCGCACGTCAGCCTGCTGGAGTTTCTGGCCGGCCCCATGGCCTTGGCGATTGAAAACGCGCGGCTGTACCGGCGCACCCTGCGCCAGGCGCGCACGCTTCAGTTGCTGAACGAAATCAGCCGGGAACTCACCTCGGTGCTGGTGTTGAACGAATTGCTGCGCAAAATCGGGACGCTCACCAAGCGGCTGGTGGATTACCACCGCTTTGGTATTCTGCTGGCCGACGACCAGACGCAAACCTTCAACGCCGTCATTTCCCTGAAGCAGGATGAGCGCATGCCCGAAAGGTCTACCGTAAGCTTTGGCCAGGGCATCGTGGGAGCGGCGGCGAGCCTGCGACAGCCCGTGGTGGTGCCGGACGTCAGCAAAGACGCGCGCTACATTTCGGTGAATCCGGAGACGCGCTCGGAGATGACAGTTCCGCTGATTTATCGCGACCGCGTGATTGGGGTGATCGATCTGGAAAGCCCGCACCTTAATTATTTCAACGACGAGCACGTGCGTATCTTTTCCACTCTCGCGCCGCAAATCGCCATCGCCATAGAGAACGCGCGCTTGTACGAGCGCGTGGCGCGCAGCGAAGCGCGGCTGGAGCAGGACCTGCGCCGCGCCCAGGAAATCCAGATGCACCTGATGCCGGGGATCGCGCCCAAAATTCCCGGCCTGGACGTGGCTTTGCGCTTTCAGCCCGCGCGCGAACTGGGGGGCGACCTTTATGAATTCCTCGCCTACGGGAGGGACCGGCAGGTGATTGTGGTGGGCGACGTCAGCGGCAAGGGTGCGCCCGCGGCGCTTTACGGCGCCATGGCCAGCGGCACGTTGCGCAGTCTCGCTCCGCTGAAGCTTCCGCCGCCGGACATGATGAAGCGCCTGAACATCATGTTCCTGGAGCGCAAGATTGAAGGCCACTTCATTACCCTGACCTACGCCGTGTGGGAGCCGCGTACCAAGAGCCTGACCCTGGCCAACGCCGGCATGCCACTTCCCATCCTGGTTCGCAAGGGGCAGTGCCGGGCGATTCGCGCCGAGGGCGTTCCCCTCGGTTTGCTGGAGCACACCGAGTATCAGCCCGTGACGGTGAATCTGGAAACGGGAGATTTGTTGGCGTTCTTTTCCGACGGCATCACCGAGGCCGACAACCCTCAGCAGGAAGAGTTCACCTCGCGGCGCCTGGAAAATATTCTGCGCCAGAACGCCACGAGGCCGCCCCAAGAAATCGTCAACCGGGTATTTGAAGAACTGCGCGACTTCGAAGCCGGGCGCCCTCAACGCGACGACCAAACGCTGGTCATCTTAAACGTGCGCTGAAAAAATAGGTTTCAGGCGCCAGAGGTCAGGTTTTGATTGTGGATAAAGGGCAAATGCCCGCTACAGACCGACACAGGGCAGCTTAGACCTAAAGAGACAAAATGTCATTATTGACCCAAGATTCCTTTCACTATCGCCAGGGCGAACTTTTCTGCGACGATTTGTCCCTGGCGTCGCTCGCCGAGCGTTTCGGCACGCCGGCTTACGTTTACAGCCAAAGCACGATTCTCCGTAACTATGAGCGGCTGCGCGGAACACTGGCGGGACTTCCGGGTTTGATTTGTTACTCGGTCAAAGCCAATTCCCACCTTCGCATTCTGAGCTTGCTGCGGCAGGCGGGCGCGGGTTTCGACGTGGTCTCAGGCGGAGAGTTGGCGCGCGCGCTGCGTGCCGGAGCCGCGCCCGGCGCCATCGTTTTTTCCGGAGTGGGGAAAACCCAGGATGAAATTGACGCCGGTTTGGCCGCCGGCATCTTGATGTTCAACGTGGAATCGGCGGGCGAACTCGCCCTGATTGAAAGTCGCGCCCGCGCCCTCGAAAAGGTTGGACGCATTTCCATCCGCGTCAATCCCGACGTGGAAGCGGACACGCACCCCTACATTTCCACCGGGCAGATGATCCACAAGTTTGGCGTGCCCAAGGATGAAGCCCCGGAGCTTTATCGCCACGCCGCGCGCTCGCCCCATTTGCAGGTGCAGGGAGTGGCGTGCCACATCGGCTCGCAGATTCTGGAGGTGGAACCTTTCTGGAAAGCGCTGGATGAAATTCTGAGCGTGGCGCGGCAACTGGCGGCGGAAGGCATTGCCGTGGAGGTGCTCGATTTGGGCGGCGGGTATGGAATTTCCTACGGCCCCGAGCCGCCTCTGGACGTGGAGCGGATGGCGCGCGGCCTGGAAGAGCGTCTGCGCGGGGCTTCGTTGCGGCTTATCATCGAGCCCGGACGCGCCCTGGTGGGCAACGCCGGCGCGCTCGTGATGCGCGTGCTCTATGTGAAGCGGAACCAGCGGAAGAATTTCGTGGTGGTGGACGCGGGCATGAATGATTTCATGCGGCCGGCCCTTTATGGGTCTTACCACCAGATTGTTCCCGCTCGGGAAGGCACGGCGGAGCGCTTGCAGGCGGACATTGTCGGACCGCTGTGCGAAAGCGGCGACTTCTTTGCTCGCGACCGTGACATGCCCGACGTCCAGCCCGGCGATCTGCTCGCGGTGCTGACCACCGGCGCTTACGGATTCGTCCTCTCCTCCAATTACAACACCCGTCCGCGCCCCCCCGAAGTCCTGGTGCACGGAGCGGAAGCGGAATTGATTCGCCCCCGCGAAACGGTGGAAGACCTTATGGCAGGAGAGAAGAAATAGTAAAGGGCAAACGGGGGACCGTGGCACGCTTAATGGAAGGCGAGAAGAGCAGGATTTAGCCTTTACCTTTTATCCTTTACACTTTTATTCATTCCGCCTTCTGCCCACGGCCTACGGCTAAGGATCTACCCGGAAACCAACCTCGCGTCGTGCGTCACTCTCCAGGATGGCGACTTTTCAGTCCGAATCCGCAAAACCCGGCGGAATCGTCTAAGCGGTCGCCTGGGCTCTAACGCGTCCGCCCCCGTAGGTTCTGCCGCCATTTCCAGTCTTCCTATCTTAATGCCACCAACGCAGCAAAGGCCCAGAACACTACCATGCCTCCCAGCCGGACGAGCGATTCGCCATAACTGTGGCGAGACGAGTTGTCGTTGTTCGCACCATTGCCCGCCGAGAACCACTTTTCAGCGATGTCCTCATAGCCCTTACCAGCACTGGGGCCTGAGGGTTGTGACGTTCCATGCCCGGATTCACTGCTTGAAGCACGCGGCCGCGATTGCATGTCCTGGGCTGAAGCGATGGGGATCAAATTCCGATCAAACTTTGCCTTCTGGCCTTGCGCGTCATTCTCCAACAGCAGGTTGGCTTCAAATGCCCATCTTGTAGGCGCCATCATGTCCGCGAGGTATCCCAAGGGCTGTCGGTCGCGCATGCCGGCCACCGTCACTAAGCTGCCGCCCAGCACAATCATGGGGAGCAGGGCCAAGGGAAGAGCGGCGATCGCCTGCTGGTTGGAGCGTGAAACCGATGAGATGCTGAGGCCGATTCCTGTGCCGACCAGGCACGTCACCCAGAGCGTAACCAGTTCCAACAGGAAACTCGCCTCCAACTGAAGACCGATGTATACGATTGACAGCATCAAGAGGCACTGAATCAGTCCCAGCGCCCCAAGCACCACGTACTTGGAACTGAAATAAGAAGTCAGCGAGAGGTTTAACAGGCGTTCGCGCCGATAGATGGCGCGCTCGCCCACTATCTCGCGGATGGCATTGTTACACCCAAACCAGACGGCGGCGACCGCCATCAGAAAGTGTGAGGTACCAATCTTCTTTCCGAACTCGAGAAAGTCAGCGTAGTTCCCTAGCCCCGAGGAGAGCACACGCTGCGAGAGCGCGACCAGCAAGCCGAAAACGATCGGCATCGCTACCGCGATACCCATCTGTGCGTGGTCGCGGATTTTCAGCTCGGTGAGGCGCTGGCTAAGCACTCCCAGTTGGCGCAGCCGGAACTTGCGCGGGCTCGGCAGCGTGGGCGAGGGCAGGTCTATGTCTTTCGTGGTGCGCTCCCCCACGTACTTCTGCTTCCAGGGCGAGCCCTCATACCGCCTGACCCATTCATCGACCGGTTTGGCCTTCAGGTCCTCCTCAATATCCTCCGGCTTCAGGACCTGGCGCTGTCCCTTGACGCCAGCCCCTTCCGCAAAGAACTGGAACGCATCCATGGCCGGGCCGAAGTAAACCAGCCGGCCAGACACGCGGGGCGAGTTCCTGGTCGGCGCGTGGTTGGATATCATCGCCAGCAAATTAAACTGGCTGTAAACATCCAGGCTGGGCTGGTGAATGGTGGTGATGATGGTTCGATTGTCCTCCGCCAGCTTCTTCAACTGCGTTACCACGGACTTCGCGTCTACCGCGCTCAGGCCGGAGGTCGGCTCATCGAGGAAAAGCACCATGGGGTCGGAGAGAAGCTCCATCGCCAGATTCACCCGCTTGCGCTGCCCGCCGCTGAGTGTCTTTTTCACCGCATCGCCAATCTCCTCGTGGATTTGATCGAGAAGTCCCACCGATTCCAGGACCTTGCGAATGCGTTGGTCAATCTGTTGATCGGTGGTGTCCGGGGGCAGGCGCAGCTTGGCCGTGTAGTAGAGAGCTTTGTAGACGGTCAGTTGGGCGTGCATGATGTCATCCTGTGGCACATAGCCGATCAGGGTGCGGAACATGTCGAAATTCTCGAGCAGGTCGAGATTGCGGTAGAGCACGCGGCCACGGCTGGGGCGAATGATTCCGTTCAGGGCACACATAAAGGTGGTCTTGCCGGCGCCGCTGGGACCCATCAGAGCCACCAAATCGCCCGGTTCAATGGTCAGTGAGACACTGCCGAGCAGTTCCCGCATGCCGCCGCCCTTCGTCGGCACATTAACCGCTAGATTGTCGGCCGTGACGTTCACCTCATTGTTCTTTGCAGGCCGCGACACCCCGCCGAGTTCGTTCAGCACGAATGTGTAGCTGCCAAAACTTATTTCGTCGCCAGCCTTTACAGGCACCTTGACGCGAGCTGCGGCGCGTCGACCATTCACGAAAGTGCCATTCGTCGAGTTGAGGTCTTCGATGAAAAACTGGCGACCCATCCGGTGCAATTGCGCGTGTCGGAACGACACCATGGGGTGCGGTACGTTGAACTCGGCCTTGGGATCGCGCCCGAAAATGGCGGTGTCGCCTCGCATCTTCGCGCCCGGGGGGCCATCATTGCGCGCCGGAGTTGGTCCGGTGGGAGCTATCTGTGCCAGGATCATGCTGATGGGAACCGCGGTGCGGCCGAGATACAGCGTGTCCGTGGGCTGCACCGGCACAAAGTCCGAACCGATTTGGTTTGAAAATGAGTTGAGGTAGGTGCCGTTGCTCGAATTCAGGTCGCGAACTCGCAAGCCCCCGCCGGGCAAAACCTCCAGCAACCCGTGGTGTGTCGAGATCGTAGGCTTGTCAAGCTTGTAGGTACAACTGGATGCACGCCCAATGGTGATCTGCCGCGGTTGGCCCATGCTGAACATTTTGGGCGACAGCTCGGCGGGAAAGGATTCAGTGAGCCTCTGGCCACAGTTCTTGCAGAACATGGCGCCGCTCTCTTCTGCTGTGCCGCATTGTCTGCACTTGAATACACTCATTAAGTGCCGTCGAGAACAAGAAAAAAGAGGCTAAATTCTGCATCGTTGAGGGGTGAACTCATCCCTCAAATTCAGATTACTGCTCAGACACTGCACCCTGCATCCGATGAGCGAGCAGCCTTGTCGATCACCAAGTCCCGGCCAGGAAATCAATCTCCCTAACGGTGAACGCACAGCGCTCGAGCACGGATTCCGTGTCCGAGGCCGCCCCGAGGGTTGCCGAAGCCCGAGTGAAAGTAGAGGGCATAAGCTCCGGTGGGACTAGACGGCGTTCCGCTCCATATCACTCCGCCGCTCAGCTTGATTCCTCCCTTGATGTGGTACGTATTGTTGTAGTCCTCGAATTTTTCGGACTTGGATAGGTCATGAATTGCGGCCAATTCGTCAATGGCGGCGAGCCGCCAATCGGAGTAGCCGCCCAAACTCAGATTCTGGCAGTAGCTCACCGCCTCGTTCCAGTTTACGTCGAACCCGTTATCCTTCTCGGTCCACATCAGCCCGGTTGATGGATCGGTCCACGCTTGGTGTGGGGGCTCTAGTTGGCGCTGTCGCTTGGCTGCCGCCTCCTCTTGCCGCAGCCTTTCGGCGTCCGCGGCCTCCCGCAGTCGCTTTCCCCGAACGGTCCCCAGTTCCACAGCCACGATCTCCTGCTGGGGCTTGGTCAGCTCAGCTACGCCTCGCCAATGGTCCAACTCATCCGGTGTCACCGCTTCGATGATGTGCTTGCCCAGTCCTACCGGGACCCTCACTGTCTGTCCTGCTTCCATCTGCCCCTTGGACTCGCCATCTAAACTCCAGTTACATGCGAGATCGGCAGTAACTAACAGTGCCGGCTCGCCGCGCGGCCTTTCTTCAACACTTGGGTTTGCCGGTTCCTTCGGAGGCGGGATTACTGACTCCTCAGGTGGGGAAACCGCCACCCACACTGATGAATCTGCGCTGCCGCCCGGTCCTTTGGCCGTCAATCGATAGTTCACCGACTCCGGCGGGGACAATGTTCTGGTGCCGTTAGCCTCCACCGTCCCAATTGGATCTATGCTGATGTCAGATGCGTTGTTGGTATTCCATGTTAATGTCACCGAATGTCCTGCTTTAATGACCTGCGGGTTAGCAGTGAGGGTTGCCGTCGGGGCGACCGCAGGCGCTGGCACATTCACACTGGTGAGAGTCGGTTGCTCCTCGCCGCTTGTCTGTTGCGTGGCTCGCGAGTTCCACAAAAGCAACACGCCGAGTCCGACTATCGCGCACAGCACGACTGCGGCCAGTATTAGTAGGGCAGTCTTGGGTGTCCCCTCGCGGTTATTAGGCCCCGCTTCTTTTCTGGCAGCTCCGTGTCGACTGCCGTGCTGGCGCTCAAGTTCTCGCGGATCCTCTCGCAATGTTTGCCCGTCTTGCTGTGTACTTGAAGTCGCTGCCCGTGTGGTCGTAGCCGAGGTCTTCGTTTCGAGTATGGTTGGCATGGAAGTCGAAGAAGGCACGTAGCGTCGGGTTTCCACTAGGTTCAACTCTTGGAGAAAAGCCAGTGCGCTGGCTGGCCGGTCATCAGGCTTCTTGGCAAGGAGCTTCAGCACCAGCGCATCCAGTCCCGGCATTTGGGCGAGTTCGGGCCGCGAGGCGCTCGGCGGCTTTGGCGACTCGTTCAGGTGCTGGTACATCCACCCCGCGTTGTTGTGAGCGTGGAAGGGTGTCTGGCCGGTCAACATCTCATACAGCGCGCCGCCCAGTGCATACAAATCGGTGCGGCCGTCCAAATCCTCGGCCTTTGTCCCTTGCCACTGCTCTGGCGAGGCATAGTTGGCGGTCAGCATCAATCCCCGTGTGCTCAACGTTGTCGAGCTTTCCTTCATCGCTACAATGCCGAAGTCCAGAATCTTCGGCACGTCGCGGCCCTGGGCGTCATGCGCCAGCAGAATGTTTTCCGGCTTGATGTCGCGGTGCACCATGCCCAGCGAATGAGCTGCCGCCAGCCCTTCGGCCACGCCGCGGGCAATGGCCAGGGCGCGCTCAACGGACAGTGGGCTCGGCGTAGAGGTCAGCAGTTGCCGCAGGCTCACCCCATCCACATAATCCATGGCGATAAACAGTTGGCCGTCCTCGGCTTGGTCAAAGTCATTAACATGGACGCAGTTGACGTGGTGCAGTTTGCTTGCGGCCTGCGCCTCTTGGCGGAAGCGCTTGACGAACTGGGAGTCCTCGACCAGGGCCGTGGACATCACCTTAAGCGCCCGCACTTCATCGAGCTTGATGTGCAAGGCCTTGTAAACGGTGCCCATACCACCCTTACCGATAATATTCAAAATGCGGTATCGGTCCCGGATGACCGTACCCGGTTCCCACGTCTTGATCTCGATGAGCACCGCCCCGTCCTTGGGGCACGTGCCCGTGTGATGGCTGGGATAATCGGTGTCGCACATCGGGCAGTGTTTCATTGCCGTTGGCCTCTCACCCGAGGAGTGGACTTGGAACCGCCCATTCTGCCGCACAGTTCTTTCCCATGTAAGCAAAACCGGCGCCACGAAATCCACGATTGAGGCACTCAGAGATTCGTTCGGCACGAACAAGCCGAAATCTTGTGCGAGCGCGGGCACCCTTAACAATTGGACTGAGACGGTGCTCAACCGGATTTGGAACGAAAAACGCTAGTGCTTTATCGGAAGCGCGCCGACGAGAAATCGGTCGGTCGGCGGGAGGGTGACAACGGCGCGCTTTCGATAAAGCCGTTTGAACGAGGCCGCGTCACGAC
>Ga0181533_1002029_pt1 | contig 24613 bp, 18 predicted proteins | sample PEATcosm2014_Bin_45_FD_119772 | JGI IMG/M metagenome (GOLD analysis project Ga0181533, IMG submission 119772) | Peatland microbial communities from MTU Mesocosm Facility, Houghton, MI, USA - PEATcosm2014_Bin11_60_metaG | ecosystem: Environmental > Terrestrial > Soil > Wetlands > Peat | place...
CTGCGCAGAACGTGGATTCCCGCTTTCGCATCGTGCGCCGTACGCGGCGCACTCTGGGGAATGACGATGAGGCAGCCTCAAAGAGTCATGCTGCCATGTTTTCAACAGAGCAAAATCAAATCAGCGCCCGTTTCGGGCGAGACCGTCGGCGTTGGCCGCGGCCTCGGCGCGCAGGGCCGGGCTGACCTTCTTCGCCGGGGCGGCGGCGACTTTTGAAAACTCGGCGCACGCCTCGGGGGAGCGGCCGGCCCGCTGGAGCGCCACGGCGAGGTTGAATCGCGTTTCATAATCCTCCGGATCCGCCTCCACCGCGATTGCCAGCGCCCTCGCGGCCTCGGCGGGCCGATTCAAAGCCGCCTCGGCGAGCCCCAGCTTCAGCGCCGCCATCGCGTTGCGGGGATCCAGGCTCAGCGCGCGCTGCGAAGCCTCGGCGCAGCCGGCGTAGTCCTTCATCTCTGCGTCTATCGCCGCAAGCGCCACCCACCCGTCAGGGCGGGTCGAGTCCTGATCGAGCGCCGTCAGGCACTCCGCGCGGGCGGCTTCGTACTCGCCCCGCGCCTGGAGCACCAGGGCCAGGTTATAATGGCCCGGCGCGTGGTTCGGGTACCCGCGGACGCATCCTTGAAGGACGTTCGAGGCATCTTCGAGCGTATGCCGCGCCTCCTCCTTGAGCCCGTCGCGGGAAAGCTCCAGGCTCCTGTTGTAGAGAGCGCTCCCGTAATTCGCCAGCACTCGCGCCCCGGGATGCGGATTGCAGTCGAGGGTCCATTCCCAAAGCGCGACGGAGTTGCGCCAAACGGCGGTCTGCGACCAGGTCAGCACGGCGAAAACCAGAATCCAGAGGCACGCCAGGCCGCGCGCGAGCATCCCGGGCCACTCCGCAGGGCCTTCTTTCCCGTGATCGAAACGCGAGATCAAGTCTCCGACCGCCAGCGCCGCACCCAGCGCGGGCAGATAGGCATACCGATCGGCCACCGAGGAAACGGCCAGGTAGCCGAACGGCGCCAGCCCCGAAATGGGCGCCCAACCCGCCACAAAGACGATCGCGCCCAGCCACCAGCGCCGTCCCAGCCAGGCGACGATCAGGACCGCAGCGCACAGGGCCGCGACGCGCACCGCCGCCTCCGGCATGCGCAGGCCGTGCTCGAGGCCGCGCGCATAGACCGGGCAGAGCGAAGCGGGCCAGGAGAGCTTCTCCAGGTAGAATGCCGCCGAATCCGCCGCGATCAGCAGCCTGGCCACAGCGCCGCCCGGGACTTTCACGCCGCCCTGCTCAGGCTGTTGAACCTTCAATGTCACGCAGGCGGTCAGCAGGCTCACGGCCAGGAAGAGCGCCAGCGGCGCCAGTTCGCGCCACTTCCGGCCGCCGATCAGCAGGTCGTATCCCGCCAGCGCCAGCGGGAACAGCACCACGCTCGGCTTGGCCAGGCATGCCAGCAGGAAAGCCAGCCCCGAGGCCCAGAACAGCAGCCGGCGCCGCCCGGCCGCGGAAACACCCGCTCTTCGCAGCTCCAGCGCTTCGGCGGGCGTAGATGAGTCAGCGGGCGGAGAAGAGCCCGCCGGCTGCTCGCGCCAGGCGATGTACAAGCGCCAGCAGGCCAGCGCGAGCATGCCGCTGAGCACGTCCTTCAGGCCGGTGATCCAGGCGACCGGCTCGACCTGGAGCGGCTGCAGCGCCCACCAGGCGCAGGCCAGCAGCGCCGCCCAGCGGCCCTTCAGGATGGATTTCAGAATCTGGTAGAACAGCACGGTGCTGACGAGGTGGCACGCCAGGTTCAGGGCGTGGTAGCCGAGCGGGGCGCTGCCCCACAAGTGATAACCGACCCAGAACAAGGCGTAAGTGACCGGGATGTAGAGGTGCCAGTAAGGCCGGGTCAGCAGCGGCAGCAGACCGTCGCGGACTCCAGCGTGGACGCAGGGATTGTTCGTGACATTGACATCGTCGTCCCAATTCGTGAAGCCGCCGCCGAGCGCGGGCAGGAAGGGAATCGCCACAATCGCGCACAGGCACAGCACGAGCCGGATATCGCGGTGCCGCTCAGCCAACGATAGGCCCCTTTCTACTACCGACAATTTAACTCTTCACTTTGCGACCCGAACCGGTATTGTCCCCAAAGCGGCCGCACTGTTCAAGCGATCCCCGGAAAGGAACAGAAGTATTGATACATACCTGTCCGCATACTCGTGGCGGGCGGTAATCATCTCATGCGCGAGAGGCAGCGCTGGGCGAGACTCGACTTTGGAAGGGCTCGATCGTCGGCCAGGTACTTTACATGCATAGCCTGAAGGCCCGCGCCTTCGGGAAAGGAAGTAAGAGGGAGAATCGCAGCGGCCACGTCGGAAACTGCCGCGCTTTCAGGCGACCCCTTCGATCGCCTCCGGGCCGATGGCGGCGCGGAGTTTCTCGAGGGCGCGCGCCTCGATCTGGCGCACGCGCTCGCGCGTCAGCCCGATGAGCTGTCCGACCTCCTCCAGCGTCTTCGCCGGCTGGCCCCGCGTGCCGTAGCGCGAGGCGATGATTGCCCGCTCGCGCTCGTTGAGATGGACGATGGCCCGGTCGAGGATCGCACGGATGTGCTCGGTCAATTCCGCGCGCTCGGACGAGGTCTCGCGCGCGTCGCCCGCCGCGTCGAGCCGGGCCTGCTGCCCGGTCACGAACGCCGACATGCGATAGTTCTCCTCCGGCACCACCCGCGCGAAATGCTTCGTCAGCGCCCAGGTCGCGTAGGTCGCAAAGCGCGCCTCGCGGCTGAAGTCGTAACACTCCACCGCGCGGATCAGGCACAGGTTCCCTTCGCTGGTCAGTTCGGAGAGGCCCGCCAGCGGGCCGATGTGACGCTTGGCGATGCTCACGACCAGCCGCAGGTTGCAGCGGATCAGGATCCGCCGGATCTGCTCGGCGGCCTCCTTCAACTCTTCGAAGCGCTCGAGCATCCCGGTCCGGTAGCCGGTCCGCCGGATCTTCTCCTGCAGCATCGCCGCGCGGTACTTGATGTAGTTGTACTTGCGGAAGAGCTCCTTCTCGCGTTCGCGGGAGAGGAGCGGGATGCCGTACAACTCCGCCAGGTAGGGCGGAGCGCCCTCCGGCGGCCCGGGCAGGTCCGGCGGCGGCTCCGGCGGATAAGTGAAAAGCTTTTCGTCGCCCAGGCAGGTTTCCTCCGCGTCCGGCGCGGCGAAGACGGGGTTCGGGACGTACTTCACGCGGAAGCTGAGCACCTTCTCCATCAGGGCGTGGTGGAGCGCGCGATAGACCGAGCCGGGCGCCCGGCTGAAGCGCCGGGCGATCTCCTGCACCGCGATGCCGCTTCGATACAGCCGCACCATCTCTTCGCAGCCCGGGCTCAGGCGGCCGTCGGCGTCTCCGGCCGGAGAGCGTTCCTGGCGCAGCAGGCGCCGGACGCTCGCGGCCGGCAGCCCCATGCCTTCGGCCAGGCGGCGGACGATCTCGGGCCGGGCGACATCCTGTCCGGCCAGTTCGTGCGCCTCGGCCAGGAGCGCGCGCCTCTGCTCTTCGGTGATGCGCTTGCCGCGTCGGGCCGAGCGCGAAGGCCGCAAGGCGAGGAACTTCTTGAGCGCCGCGCGCCGGACACCCCACGTTCGGCTGCGGTCCGGGAGCGCGTAGAAGCTGATCGGCAACCCGGCGCCGCCCCATCGCCAGACGGTGCTGGGCGAAACGCCGCACGCCGCCGCTGCGGCGCGCAGAGGCAACACGCCGTCGTCATCCGGGCCGTCCGTCCCGGCGACCTCCAACGGCGTCCGGCGGGTGAGGTCGCGCAGCACCCGGCTGAGACCGCAGCCAAGCGCGCGTCCGAAGAAGACAGCCGTGCCGTTCGAGTCGGGGTTGAACAGCGTGATGCGGTGGAAGATGTACTCGTAGGTGTACATGCGGTCGGGGAGGAGTTCGGGGATCAGCCTCTCCAGCCGTGCGAGGTGGGCGCAACGCAGGCGCGGCGGCGTGTAGAGAAGCTCCGCTGCAATTTCACGGAACTCAGCCTGATCCTTGGCCGCCATCCCGGCGCCCTCCGACGCTGGAGCGCCTGACCCACCTTCGACGCCGTACTGCATTGACCCGTAACTAATATTATCCCATGAACAACGCTCTGTCAATGAGGCGCCGGTTTTTCCGGCGGTTTTTCCGGGCTTTTTGCCGGGTTCGCGTTTTCCGCGACGACCGCAAAAGCGGCCATCAGCGCCGGAACGCTCTCGGCCGTGGCGCCCAGGTGCAGCCCGAGGTCCTCCGGGCTTCTGCGGAACGCGCCGATGAGGAGGTCTCTCTGGGCGAGGTAAAATGTATTTTCAGGCCGGTACTGCATGTTCATCAGGAAGAGCGCCGCGCTCCGAACCGGCGCCGGGTACTGCCTCGCCGGCCGCTGCAGCATGCTGGCGGCCTCGTAAGCGGCGGCCAGGCCGGAGGCGCCCGCGGCGGCGCCCTGCATGTCCGGGGGTATGCGCCCTTCCACGAATCCGCCGGCGTAATCGGCGAACGGGGCCTTCTCCGCCGTGATCTGCCTGGCCAGCAACACGTTCGCTATCTTGAGAACCGCCTGCGCGTGTTTCTCGTTGCGCGACACCCTGTAGTGCGCCGCCAGCGCCGTAGCAACGCGGCCCATCGCGATATCGTCCGTCAGGACACGCACATCGGGCGGAAAAGTCGCCAACATGTCCGCAATGAGCGCGGCCGCCTCGCGCCGCTCCTTCGTAGGCGCCACCTTCTGCAGCAGGTCCAGCGCCGTCAGCGCCTCCGCATACGTTACACCATTGGCGCTGAACGGTCCGGTCTTATCCTCCGCCCCTCTGGATGAGGCGTACAGCCTTCCGTCGGGCGCGACGCTTTCGCACAGGTACAGGCCCAGGCTGTTCATTCGGCCGTCCGCCGTCGGCGTCGCGTCGTCCAGAGCCCGGTAGCAGAGCGCCGTCAGCAGCAGCGCCGACGGCGCGATCTCTTCCTTGGCCGGGCGATTGGCCCGTTGGATGATCCCGTGTTGCAGGTCCGTCAGTTCGCTCGGCTCTTCGACCGACCGCCCGGCGCGGTCAGTCGCGTTCACCGACAGCCAGAACCGTCCCTTGTGGTCTTCGTTGGCGAACTCGGGGGCGTAGCAATATTGCACCGCGCGGTCGCAGGCGTCGGCGTAAACCTGATCGTGGGTGTGATGATACAGCAGGGCGAGCGCCACCGTCGCGCGCACATGGTCCGTCACGCCGTAGGTCGGCTCCGATCCCTCATCCGCCGGAAAATAATTCGGCAGGAATGAGCCGTCCGCCTGCTGCGCCTGCAGGAACCATCGCCCGGCGCGGAGCATCGCCCGCTCGATTTCCTGCGGGCTCGGCGGCGGCAGCAGCACGTTGCCGCGATAGAGCGGGAAAACCGGGCCGCCGGGCCACTTTTCCACAAAGCCGAGGGTTTGAATCTGCTCGACCGCTTCGGGCAGCGGCGGCTCTCTGGACTCCTGCGCGGCGTAGGCGGCCTTCACCATGTCGGCGGACCTTGCCGCTCCGAGAGTTCCCCAGTTCCGGAAGAGCGCGATCGGCGTGAAATAGTCCGTCCGCCCGCCCGCCGTATAAGCCAACCCCTGAATCCCGGGATCGAAGGCGACGATGAACCTGCGCCGGTCGAGCTCCGCAAGCGTTTTCCGCTCGACGACCACGTCCAATTCCACCACGTCCCAGCCCGAGAGGATTTTATCCGACTTCTTGGAGAGAAAGGTCCCCAACCGGTCGCCAGCCATCTCGGCCGCCTCGCTCAGGCTCGGTCCGATTGCCGTGCGCTGCACCGGCCGGCCGGCGGAGTAGAGCGTGACGATGAGCGGAGCCTGCGAAGGAGCGCGTAGGCTCGCGGGGACCTCCGCCGGCATCGCCTCCTTCATCGCGTGGCCGCGGACGATGGCGATCAGCGCCGCGGCCTCGGCGACGGTGACGGCCGGCTTGGCCGCTGGCTTCACCTCCGGCTGGCCGGCCGTGCTGGCGGCCGCGTTGGCCGGCGGTTCGATCTGGCCCCGCGCGGACGTCGGGAAAAACATCCCCGCCAGCAGCAAAGCCGCCGCCGCGTTCAAGGCCCGAAGCCCAGCATTCGCATTTTGCGGTTCTCCGCGATCCACAAGCCGCCTCCGGCGGTTACTCAGGCGCAGGAAAAGCCCCGCTTTTCAGACTATACTTGTCCGTCCGACGAAGTGCAAGGCACTATTTTCAGCGCCGTCCGCAGAGTGTAGAATGCCGGGTTGAACCGCCGGCGCATGATCCAGGCGGGTTTCACGCAAAGATTGGAGGAAGCAGCGATGGACCTGAAAAGAATGATCCGCACCGTGCCGCACTTTCCGAAGAAGGGGATCATGTTCCGCGACATCACGACGCTCATCCGGGATGGGGCGGCGCTGGATGAGTCGGCGACGCGCCTGGCGGAGCGATTCCGGGCGAAGAGGCCCGAGATCGTGCTCGGCGTCGAGTCGCGCGGGTTCATCATCGGCGCGGCGGTCGCGCTGAAGCTCGGCGTCGGCTTCGCGCCGGTCCGCAAGAAAGGCAAGCTGCCGGCGAAGACGATCCGCGCGGAGTACGCGCTTGAGTATGGGACCGATTGCATCGAGATGCACGCGGACGCGGTGGCGCGCGGCCAGCGCGTCCTGTTGATTGACGACCTTCTCGCCACCGGCGGCACTGCTGAAGCCGCCGCGCGCCTGGTCGAGCAGGCCGGCGGCCAAGTCGTCGGCTGCGGGTTCCTGATAGACCTCGCGTTCCTCAAAGGCGCAGAGAAGTTGAAAAAATACGACGTTTACTCGCTCATCCAGTACGACTCGGAATAGGAGAATCCGTCCGGCAAAGCCCGCCCGCGCCTTGAATCCGGCGCGAGGCCTGGTATATACTCGCGGCGCGCTTCAAGGCGCCGACTTCGTGAAAGGCGCTCCGATTTGTCGCGCGGCGCTGCGAGCCTTCGCAAGGTCGGAGGTTCTCAGGCGGGCAAGCCATCGGAGGTCCGCATGACAAAGAATTCCGGGCCGCCGGACGACGTTGCTCACGGCCCCGAGCACGCCGACAGGTTGCTCTCGGTCGTCATTCCCGTTTACAACGAGAAGGACTTCATCGCCCAGGTCGTCCGGCAGGTCCAGGCCACGCCGTACCGCAAGGAAATCATCATCGTGGACGACGCCTCGACCGATGGGACGCGCGAGGCGGTGGACCGACTCCAGAGCGATGAGGTGCGCGTCTTCCACCACGAGCGCAACCAGGGCAAGGGCGCGGCGCTGCGGACCGGCTTCGCGCAGACGAAGGGGGATATCGTCCTCATCCAGGACGCCGACCTGGAGTACAACCCGGCGGACTATCCGACGCTCTTGCAGCCGATCCTCGACGGCCGGGCCGACGCGGTGTTCGGATCGCGCTTCCTCGGCGGGCCGCATCGCGTGCTGCTCTTCTGGCATCGCGTGGGGAACGCGCTGCTGACGACGTTGAGCAACATGATGACGAACCTGGACCTGTCCGACATGGAGACCGGCTACAAGGTCTTCCGCGGCGACCTGGCCCGGAGCCTCCAGATCAAGAGCAACCGTTTCGCCGTGGAGCCGGAGATGACCGCGAAGCTGGCGCGGATGAAGGCGCGGATTTACGAAACCCCGATTTCCTACAGCGGCCGCGACTACGCCCAGGGCAAAAAGATCACCTGGCGCGACGGCTTCAGCGCGCTCTGGCACATCTTCAGGTTCCGGTTCTTCGATTGACGGCAAGAACTACGTCTTTGCCACGGATTTCACGGATTACGCGGATTACCGGCGGACAACGGATTTCGATTGAAGGCAACAACGAAATCCTTGCCACGGATTCCACGGATGGCCGCGGATTAACGAAAGAGACGATTCTGTGGCGATCAAGCACGAGGAGATCACCGGCCAGATCATCGGCGCGGCATTCAAGGTTCACGCTTACTTCGGCTTTGGGTTTCCGGAAAAGGTTTATGAGAACGCATTGGCCATCGAATTGCGAAAGAACGGCCTGAAAGTCGAGCAGCAAAAGCCTTTGACCGTAAGGTATCACGAGGCGTTAGTCGGCGAGTACGTCTGCGACTTGCTGGTGGAAGACAAGGTGCTGGTAGAGGTGAAATCGGTTACACGTCTGGTAGAAGCGCACCACGCGCAAATTGTTTGTTACTTGCGCGCCACGCGCTTGGAAGTCGGCCTATTGCTCAACTTCGGTCATTCCGTTGAGCATAAACGCAAAATCCTCGATCAACGATCGCCCGCATAGTTGTGCCTTCATCTTCATTCGTTGTCCGTTGTCGCCGGTAATCCGCGTAATCCGTGAAATCCGTGGCGAAAATGTCGTCGTTGCCGCTCTGCGGCGTTCAGGCCCGGGCTGCGGATTTGGGCTGCAGGTCGGCAATGACGTCGCGCAGGATCTGGTCGAGCCCGCGTTTCGGGCGATAGCCGATGGCTTGCTGGATTTTCGCCAGGTCCGGCACCCGGCGGCGCATGTCCTCGAACCCCTCGACGTACGCCTGCTCGTACGGGACCAGCGCGATCTCCGAGCGCCCCCCGGTGGCGGCTTTCACGCGCTGCGCCAGGTCGAGCATGGTGACTTCCTCCGTGCTGCCGACGTTGTAGATTTGCCCCCGCGCGGCCGGGAGCTGCATGAGCTTCGCCAGCGCCTCGACCACGTCGAGGACGTGCGCGAAGCAGCGCGTCTGTTTCCCGTCGCCGTACACCGTGATCGGCTCGCCCGCCAGCCCCTGCCGCACGAACCGCGGGACGACCATGCCGTATTGCCCGGTCTGCCGCGGGCCGACGGTGTTGAACAGGCGCGCGATCACCACCGGCAGCCGATACTCGTACCAGTGCGCCAGCGCCAGGAACTCGTCCAGCGCCTTCGCGCAGGCGTAGCTCCAGCGCCGCTGCGTGGTCGGCCCCATGACGCGGTCATCCTCCTCGCGGAACGGCAGCTTCTCGCTCTTGCCGTAGACTTCGGAGGTCGAGGTGATGAGCACCGGCTTGCGGTACCGCGCGCAGGTCCGCAGCACCGTATCCGTCCCCGAGACGATCGTCTCGATCGTGCGGACCGGCTGGTCAATGATGAGCCGGACGCCGACGGCGGAGGCCAGGTGCATCACGGCGTCGCACTGGCGCGCGCACTCGGTCACGAGGTCGGCGTTGTTGACGCTGCCGAGGATGAAGCGGAAGCGCCCGCCGGCGTCGAGCGCGGCGACGTTCTCATAGCGCCCGGTGCTCAGGTCGTCGAGCACCAGCACGTCGTCGCCCGCCGCGATGAGATGCTCGCACAGGTGCGAGCCGATGAATCCCGCGCCGCCGGTGATCAGGTGCCGCATCGGGTCCTCCGTCCGAAAACGATGGCCGCGCCAGGGCGCAAGAGCCTGCCCCCGGAATCCGTCAACGGGGGCCGCGGAGAAAGATGTTCAGGATCATACGCAGCCGGCCGCGCGTTTGCAACCGCGATGCCGCCGCGCGACCGACTGAAAGGGAGCCGTTATGAACGCGCCTGGGGGGCCGATTCCCGGTCGCGCGCGCCGCCGATCTCTTCAGGGGTCATCAGCGGCCGCAGCGTGACCTCGGTCCGGTGGCGCAGGGCGCGGACGAGGTGGAGGACGATCTCCTTTTCGAGGCGCTCTCGCTCGCCCGGTTCCGCGCTTTTCAACGGCACCTGGCCGGCCGCCATCGTCCCGTGGCCCCCCGCGCGCCCGAGCTTCCGCAGGATGCGCCCCAACACGACGCCTGCGTGCGCCCGATCCGGCATCGCCCTGAGCGAGACGTAGAGATTGCCTTGCCAGACTCCCGTGACGATGCACCAGCCCATCCGCTCGTGCTGCAGCAGCAGGTCGGCGACCAGGCTGACCGAGTCCGGGTGCGGAATGTCGCCCAGGTGGCAGCCGATGATGTTCCCATAGGTGAAGGCGCACAGCACCGCGCGCGCGAGCGTGGCGAAATAGCTGTGCATCAGCCGCGGGTGAAGGATGCGGCCGAGCATGCGCTTGTCCGCCAGACGGTAGAGCTGTACGTAGGCGCGCGTGTCCGCCTCGGCGCTTGGGCGGATAAGGTCCTGCGTCTCGGCGGAGATCGCGTAGCACATCGCAGCGGCCAGGTCCGCCGGCGGAGCGACGGATGCGGCGCGGAGATACTCGGCCAGGATCGTCGTGCAGGCGCCGTAGTCGGTCCGCACGTCGAGGAACCGCGCCTTGGTCTTCGGCCGCAGCGGATGGTGATCAATCACAATGTCCGGCGCGCGCCGCGGCGGGAACGAGTTGTTGCCTGCGCCCGGCTGCGTATCCAGCAGGGCGATCAGCGGCCACTGGCCCCAGTTCACGCGCGAGACCGGCAACAGGTTCAGCCGCAGTTCGCGGATCATCGCCCGGTTCTCGGCGCGCCCGGCGATCGGCTCGCAGCAGATGCGGCAGCGGATCCCGGCCTTCTCCTCGGCCAGCCGCTGCAGGGCGCACGCGCTCGCCAGCGCGTCGGGGTCCGGGTTGTCGTGAACCACCACCAGCAGCCGGCGCGATCTGTCGAGGACCTTCAGCAATCCGCCCACGTCCTGCGGCACGGTCCCCTCCTACGGAAAATCCGCTCCTGCGCCGCCTGAATCATACCCCATTTCCACGCTCGTTGCCAAGACTTGTGTTAAGACGCCGTTTCGGGTAAAAATAGAGTAGGCAGGTTGCCGATTGTCCGGGACCGTCGAGCCCCCCATTGGAAGAAGGAAGAATCATGGCCGAGAAGGAAATCATCAAAGTGGACGCCGACGAGTGCGTCGGTTGTGAGACGTGCGTGCCCGAGTGCCCCGCCGAAGCCATTTCAATGAGCGGCGATAAGGCCGTCATTGACCAGAAAAAATGCACGCAGTGCAAGACCTGCATCGAAGCTTGCCCTGTGGACGCGATCAAAGTCCAGCAGTAGCCGGGAGACCATGCCCGCCTCGGCCAGAGATCCGATCCGCCTGACGTTCGAGCCCGAAGGGCGGACGGTGTTCGTCCTGCCCGGAACGCTCCTGATCGAGGCGGCCGGCAAGGCCGGAATCGTCCTCGAGACGCCCTGCGGAGGGCGGGGCGTCTGCGGCAAGTGCCGCGTCGAGATCACCCGCAACGCGCCCGAGCCGTGCGAGGCGGACCGGCGCATGCTCACGAAGGCCGATATCGAGCGCGGCACGCGCCTGGCCTGCTCGGTCCACGTGACAAAGGAACTCTGCGTTCACGTGCCGCTCGCGACGCGCTTCTTCGAGCACAAGATCCTGACCGACGGCCGCGGCCGGGCGGTGGCGCTCCATCCGACGGTCACCAAGCGGCACGTGACGCTTCCGCCGCCGACGCTGAACGATCAGCGCGCGGACGCGGACCGCCTGCTCGGCGCGCTCGGCCGCGCGAAGGTGGATCTCGACCTCGGCGCGTTGAGGACCCTGCCGTCGGTCATCCGGAGCAGGGATTTCAGCGTCACGGCGGTCTCCGCCGAAGGACGGCTCGTCGCGCTGGAACCGGGCGACACGACCGCTCACAACTACGGCGTCGCGTTCGACATAGGCACGACGACGGTCGTCGGGTTCCTCATGGACCTCGTCAACGGCCGCGAACTGGCTGTTGCGGCGCGCACCAACCCGCAAATCCCGTTCGGCGACGACGTCGTCAGCCGCATCCGCTACGCCGCGACCGAGCCGAACGGCCTGCGCGAACTGCAGAAAAAAATCGTCGGCTGCCTCAACGACATCATCGCGGAATGCTGCAAGACATCCGGCGTCAGCCGCGAGCACCTCTACGAAGCCACCATCGTCGGCAACACTACGATGAGCCACCTCTTTCTCGGCGTGGACCCCCAGTTCATCGCTCAGGCGCCGTACGTCGCCGGGTTCCGGCGCCCGGTCAACCTCCTCGGCCGCGACGTCGGCCTCCGCATCCACCCGCACGGCCTGGTGCACGCCCTGCCGAACATCGCCGGGTTCGTCGGCTCCGACACGGTCGGCGTCATCCTCGCCGCCGGGATGCGTACCTCCGATGAGCGCGTCCTGGCGATTGACATCGGCACGAACGGCGAGCTGGTCGTCGGCAACAAGGACCGGCTGGTCAGTTGCTCGACCGCTGCCGGCCCCGCGTTCGAGGGCGCGCGCATCCGCTTCGGCATGCGCGCCGCCGACGGGGCCATTGACAAATTCATCATCAACCACGACGCGCAGTTCAACGTCATCGGCAACCTCCCGCCGCGCGGCCTCTGCGGCACCGCCCTGATTGACCTCGTCGCCGAGTTGCTCCGCGTGGGCGTGGTCGAGGCGAGCGGCCGGCTCCTGCCGCCCGACGAAATGCCCGCCTCCGTCCCCGACCCGATCCGGCGCCGTGTCGTCCGTGGCGAGAATGCGCTCGAATTCATCATCGCCCGGAAGGAAGAGACCGGCGCCGGCGGCGCGCTCTGCCTGACGCAGCGCGACATCCGCGAGCTGCAGCTGGCCAAGGGCGCCATCGCCGCCGGAGCGGCCATCCTGCTCAAGGAGTTCGGCATCGAGCCGAAGGACCTCGGCCACGTGCTGCTCGCCGGCGCATTCGGGAACTTCATCCGGCGCAGCATGGCCAGGCGCATCGGCCTGCTGCCGGACGTGCCGACCGACCGCATCCTCTACATCGGCAACGCCGCCGGCGCCGGCGCGCGCATGGCGCTGCAATCGCGCCGCTGCAAGGAAGAGGCCAACCGCATCTCCGATTGCACCGAGTACCTCGAACTCGCCGGCCGCGCCGACTTCCAGCAGGAATTCACCAACGCAATGATGTTCCCGGAGGCGTGAATCTCGTAATCGTAATCTTACTCGTAATCGTAATCGCCGTTTTCTAAAGGCGACGCACAGCGATTACGATTAGGATTACGAGTACGATTACGAGGACGGAAAAGAGGGGACGAAGATGGCAAGAAATGTTTCCGGCAAGGCGTTCAGTTGGAGGAGCCTGGTCCACTTCGATCCGGAGGACTCGGCTCGCTTCGGCCTGGGCATTCTCGAAGATTCCGGCGCTCGTTTCGCGCTGGCCGGCCGCATCGCGGTGTGGGTTTACGTGCCGCCTAACCGCCAAGTGAACACCAAGGACGTGGACTTTGCCGTGCCGCACGCTGACATGCCCGCCGTCCTCAAAGCGGCGCGGAAATCGGGGGTGCCTTTCCGTCGTCTCGAGATCGGCGGCATTGCGTTCCGGCAAAGGGGCGTCTTCCTGGACTTCATTGACCGCCATCCCGAGTTGAGCGACTTGTTCGCGGCCGCCGTCGCTGCAGCGCGGAAACGCGGTCCGAGGCTGCCACTCGGGGGCGGGCGCGTACCGGTCGTGCCGAAGGACTTTCTCATCGCCATGAAGGTCGCCACGATTCAGGAAAAGGATGACCGGGACGCCGAATCGCTCATCCTCTCCGTGCCGGACAAGGAGTACCCGAAACTCCGCTCGCTGGTGCGAAAGTATCTCGGCCCGGCCGGCGCGTTGCGGCTGGATGACCTCGCTCGTAAGGCCGGGCATCCGGGACCGGGGAAGAAGCCGTACTACGGCTAGGGTGTCGCCGCGAACAATCGTACTCGTCCGCGTCCTCGTCGTCGTCCTCGGCGGTTCAGAGTAGACGTTCGAGGACGAGGACGGCGACGAGGACGAGTACGATACAACTAGCCCGCAAGTGGGCGGGCAGAAGGTGGGCAATCGTGGGCAAGAAGAAAGCCGGGGCGCGCGACGCCGCGCAAGAGATCCAAAAGCTCCGCGAGACCATTCGCTACCATGACCGCAAGTACTACGTCGAGGATGCGCCGGAGATCTCCGACCATGAATACGACCTGCTGATTAAGGAGCTCGAAGATCTCGAGAAGAAGCATCCCGACCTCGTCACGCCCGATTCCCCGACGCAGCGCGTCGGCGGCGGGCCGCTGAAGGCCTTCGCCCAGGTCCGGCACGAAATCCCGATGACGAGCATCTCCAACACGTACTCGCACAAGGAGTTGGAAGAATTCGACGCCCGCGTGCGCAGGCTGCTGCCCGGCGAGGAAATCGAATATGTCGCCGAGTTGAAGATTGACGGCCTCGCGGTGGCGCTCATGTACGAGGGCGGCCGGTTCGTCCAGGGCGCGACGCGCGGCGACGGGACCGTCGGCGAGGACGTGACGGCGAACCTCAGAACGCTGCGCTCGATCCCCTCGCGCCTCGATGCCCTAGACCCGCCAGCCCGGCTGGAGGTCCGCGGGGAAGTCTACATGTCGTTCGAGTCTTTCCGGCGGTGCAACGAGGAGCGCGAGGAAGCGGGCGAGCCGCAGTTCGCCAACCCGCGCAACGCGGCGGCCGGATCGCTGAAGCTGCTCGATCCGCGCATCACGGCGACGCGCGGCCTGCGCTTCTTCGGATACGCCGTCGGAGTCCATGAAGGGATCGAGTTCCAGACGCAGTTCGAGTTGCTCGAGTCCCTCGCCAGGCTCGGCTTCCCAGTGAACCCGCACCGCAAGCTCTGCAAGTCCATCGGCGAGATCATCGCGCTCACGAAGGAGTGGGCGGGGCTGATGCACAAGATGAAGTATCAGCTCGACGGCATGGTGATCAAGGTGAACTCGCTTGACCGGCAGCGCCGCCTCGGCGCAACGAGCAAAGCGCCGCGCGGGATGGTGGCGTTCAAGTTCCAGCCCGAGGAGGCCGTGACGAAGCTGCTGCGGATTGACCTGCAGGTCGGCAAGACCGGCGTCCTGACGCCGGTGGCGCGGCTGGCGCCCGTGAAGCTCGCGGGCACGACCGTCCAGAACGCCACGCTGCACAACTTCGACGAGATCGCCCGCAAGGGCATCCGCGAAGGGGATGAAGTCGTCATCGAGAAGGCGGGCGAGATCATCCCGCAGGTGGTCAGCGTGAAGAAACACTCTCCGAGCGGCAAGCCTCCGCAGCCGCCGAAGAAGTGCCCGGTCTGCGGCGGGCCGGTGGAAAAAGACGCCGGCGGCGTCTATTATCGCTGTCAGTACCCGCTCTGCCCGGCGCAGGTCAAGCAGCGAATCCGCTACTTCGCCACGCGCGCCGCGATGGACATCGAGGGGCTTGGCCCGGCGCTCGTCGAACAACTCGTGGATGCCGGGCTCGTGAAGGACATCGCGGACCTGTACGCGCTGAAGCCGCAGCGTCTGGCGGAGCTCGAGCGAATGGGCGTCAAGTCGGCCGAGAATATCTGCCGCGAGATCGAGAAGAGCAAGGAGCGCGACCTAAACCGGCTGATCACCGCACTGGGCATCCGGCAGGTGGGGACGCACGCGGCCGGAGTCCTCGCGCGGCGCTTCGGCACGATGGAGAAGCTGGCGGCCTCCGGCGTCGAGGAATTGACGCTCATCCCCGAGGTCGGCGAAATCACCGCGAAGAACATCGCCGATTTCTTCGCGAGGGCCGAGACGAAAAAAGTCCTGAAGCGCCTCGCGGATGCCGGCGTCAATATGAAGTCGCTTGCCGAGCCGCCGCGCGGCGTCGGAACGCTCGCGGGCAAGACGCTCGTCGTCACCGGAACGCTGAAGAATTACTCGAGGCCGGAGATCGAGGAAAAGATCGCATCGCTCGGCGGCCGCGCCGCCTCGTCGGTCAGCAGGAAGACCGATTACCTCCTCGCGGGCGAATCGCCCGGCTCGAAGCTGGACAAGGCGCGGAAGCTGGGCGTGAAAGTCATCAGCGAGGAGGAGTTTGATAAGCTCGTGCGCTGACGCGTCGTGGACGAGAATCGTACTCGTCCTCGTCGTCGTCCTCGTCCTCGGCCGTTGACGTTTCGTTGCCTTGGACTTTCTGAAAGAGGATGCCGCAATGTCTGAACTGTTCGACCATGAACGTCTGGACGTTTACAAACTCGAACTGAGTTTTATCACATGGGTCGCCGCCCTCATCAGAGAAGTCAAGAAGACCTCTGACATGAGCGTGGCCGAGGTTTGCGACCAACTCGACAGGGCGAGTCTTTCCTCGCTCCTCAACACGGCCGAAGGGAATGGAAAGCGGCAGCGACGCGTGCGCGGACGGTACTTTGACGACGCGCGCGGCTCGGCGATGGAATCGGCGGCTTGCCTTGACGCCCTGGTCGCCAAGTGCATCATCAATGCAGAGCGCGCTCACGAAGGCAAGACGATGCTGCGGCGCATCGTAGAAATGTTAACGAGACTGGTTGAACTGTATTCCAATATTTCGCATGAAGACGAGGAAGCGTACGACACAACGGATAAAGCGACCACTGCCGAGGACGAGGACGACGACGAGGACGAGCACGATTTTACAGCCAGGAGCCGATGAATGGAAGAGATGATTCGCAAGGCGCTCGCCGGTGTGGCGGGCATGGACTACGCCGAGGCGCGCGTGCATCGCGGGCGCGGGACGAGCGTCAGTTACGTCGGCAAAGAGCTCGAGACGATCGGCCAGAGCACGGCGCTCGGCGGGTGCGTGCGCGTGCTCGTGAACGGCGCGTGGGGGTTCTGCTCGTTCAATGACGTCGCCGACATGCCGCGCTTCGTGCGGATGGCGCGCGACCAGGCCCGGCTGATCGGCGGCGGCAGCGCGCGCCTGGCGCCGGCGGCGCCGCAGTCCGGACATTTCGCCGCCGCGCCGCAGGAGGACCCGGCGAAGGTCTCGCTCGCCGAGAAGGAGGCGCTCTGCCGGCGCTACAACGATATCCTCCGCGCCGCCTCGCCGAAAATTCAGACCTCCTCCGCGCGTTACATGGATTCCGCCGGCTCGGTGATCTTCGTCAACTCCGAGGGCGCCGCGATCGAGCAGGAAGTGGCCTTCTGCGGCGTGTCGCTCAGCGCGATCGCCATGGAAGGCTCGAACGTCCAGACCGGCCGCTACGGCGTCGGCGACCTGCGCGGATTCCAGATCTGCCGCCATCTCGAGGGGCAATGCGAGGAGGCCGCGCGCCAGGCGGTGGATCTCCTGGCCGCGAAACCGGTCGAGGCCGGCAAATACACCGTCCTCTGCGACCCGCACCTCACCGGCGTGTTCGTGCACGAGGCGTTCGGCCACCTGAGCGAGGCGGATTTCATCTACGAGCACGACCGGCTCAAGGAGATGATGAAGCTCGGCCGCCGGTTCGGCGTCGAGCAACTCTCCATCGTGGACGACGCGACGATGCCCTCCGAGGCGGGCAGCTACCGCTTCGACAGCGAGGGCGTCCCGAGCCGCAAGACCTACCTGCTCCGCGAGGGAAGGCTCACCGGGCGGCTGCACTCGCGCGAGACCGCCGCGCTCATGGGCGAAGCGCCCACCGGCAACGCGCGCGCGATCAGCTACGGCCACGAGCCGATCGTCCGCATGAGCAACACCTACATGGAGCCGCGCGACTGCCCGTTCGAGCGCATGCTTGCCGAGACGCCCGACGGCCTCTACGCCAAGGGGTTCCTCGGCGGCCAGACCGACATGGAGATGTTCAGCTTCTCCTCCGAGGAGGCGTTCCGCGTCCGCAACGGCAAGCTCGCCGAGCGCGTGCGCGACGTGGTGCTGACCGGCAACGTGTTCTACACGCTCGAACACATTGACGCGATCGGAAATGACCTGAAGATGTACGGCGGGCTCGGCGGCTGCGGCAAGGGCGGACAGTCGCCGCTGCGCGTCGCCGACGGCGGGCCGCATATTCGCATTCGCGACGTGGTGATCGGGGGACAGTGAAAACGTCAGCTGTCAGCTATCAGCTGTCGGCTGTCAGCCAGGGAAAGGAACGCGCAATGCAGGACTTCAGGAAATTGGGCGTCTGGCAGAAGGCGCATCGTCTGGCGCTTGCAGTTTACAGGGACACGCGCGGCTTCCCGAAAGCCGAACTCTACGGAATGACCAGCCAACTTCGACGAGCGGCTGCGTCAGTGCCGACGAACATAGCGGAAGGGCGCGGCCGGCGATCCGACGGCGATTTCGTTCGCTTCCTGAGCATCGCAATGGGTTCCGCAAGCGAACTCGATTACTTGATACTCCTAAGCCGCGACCTGAACCTGATGAATGAGATGCCCGCCGACGCATTGGCCGGTTCAGCCACCGAGTTGAAGCGGATGCTCGCATCACTCATCAGAAAGGTCGAGGCTGATAACTGAAGGCGAACGGTTACTAGCTGAGAGCTGATAGCTGAGAGCTGTTAGCTTTCTAATAAAGGAGGCCAACTTGTCCGACAAGGCCGGCGAAATCGCTCAGAGAATTCTCGAACAGGCGCGAAAAAAAGCCGATGCCGCCGAAGTGCTCTATGACGAGGCGGAGAGCGCCGGCGTGCGGTTCCAGGACAACCAGCTCAAGGCGGTCTCCGGCAGCTCGTCGAGCGGCGTGGGCCTGCGCGTGATCCATCGCGGCCGGCTGGGCTTCTCCTGCACGAACGACCCGAACGGCGTGGACCAACTGGTCGCGAACGCGCTCGACAGCGCGGGGTTCGGCCAGGAGGCGCGATTTCAGTTCCCCGGCGCCGTGGCCGGCGCGGCGACGGTGAAGGTGTACGACGCCGCCGCGGCCGAGCTGCCGATGGAGCGCGCCGTGGAGATGATGAAGGGCGCGGTGGCGCGCGTGCTCGAATACTGCCCGGAGGCGCACTGCGGCGGAGGCGTCGGCCGCGAGTTCGGACGCAGCGTGCTCTGCAACTCGGCGGGACTTCACCACGAGGAGCCGTCCACCCATTTTGCGATGGGCGTCTCGGCCTTCCTCGTCCGCGGCGAGAGTTTCCTGTGGGTGGACGAAGGCGAGGACTCCTGCCGCTTCTCCGCCGACCTCATGCGCCACGCCGACAAGGTCGTCGAGTGGATGCGGCTGTCCGAGCGGGAGGTCAAGCTCGGCGCGGAGGAGATGCCGGTGCTGTTCACGCCGAACGCGCTGGATTTTCTGCTGGCCACCTTCGAGACGAACACGAACGGCAAGGCGGTGCAGAAGGGCGCCTCGGTCCTGGCGAAGCGGCTGGGCGAGCGCGTGCTCGACCCGCGTGTGACGCTTTGGGACGATCCGCTCGTGGACTATCGGCCTGGCTCAATGGCCGTGGACGACGAGGGCGTGCCCGCGCGGCGCAAGCCGATCTTCGAGAACGGCGTGCTGAAGGAATTCATCTACGACCTCCAGACCGCCGGCCACCAGGGCGCGCAGTCCACCGGCAACGGCGTGCGCGGCTACTCGAGCGCCCCGTCGCCCGGGAACGCCAACGTCCGGCTCGCCGGGGGTTCGAAGCCCCGCCGGGAAATCCTCTCGGGCCTCAAGCGCGGCCTGCTGATCGAGGCGGCGCTCGGCGCGGGACAGTCGAACGTCCTCGCCGGCGCGTTCTCCGTCAACGTCGAGCTGGGGTTCCTGGTCGAGAACGGCGAGATCGTCGGCCGGGTCAAGGACTGCATGCTCGCGGGCAACGCCTTCGACGCCTTCAACCACATCCGCGACCTTTCCGCCGAGACCGAATGGCACGGCTCGGCGGAACTGCCGTACGTCTGCTTTGACTCGCTCAGCGTGGCCGGCCGCGGCGGGTGAAATGGACACTGAACGCCATAGCGCATTCAAGGCCTTTCAACATGTGAACTCTCCCCAGCCGACTTCTTGAACTCGATTCCAAACCGCCGCCTCAGAACGACCTTTGAGGCGTCATAAACATCTTGTTGGCAGTCGGGAGGACAGAAAACGTGACCGTGCCACTTGTGCGTCGCGTAAAGAGAAGCCCAATAGTTCAGAGGGAAAGTCAGCTTTGTTAGACCGCCAGAAGCGGTCCGAACGAATATTTTGTCCGCCTCGCGCACAGGAGGGTCAGCGGGAAGATCAAGCCAGATATGATGGCTCGAGTGTGGCCTATCCGCCTCCTCCCAGATCTCCCGAGCTAGTTGCCGACGCTCATCGTAAGCAGAGGCGTCGCTTTGATTCAATTGGCGAAGTTGCTGATAGGCGCTAGGAGGACCTTGGACGGTATCATTGCTTATAGTTAAAGCGCGCACAAACAACCGTCTGTACAAGATGTCATGAATCATCCCGTGGAGTGGATTATCCGGCCTTCGACGGAGGGCTTCGCCGAAGAAGCGGTCATCAGTCATCCAAAGATAATCCGTTGCGCTTTCCAACTTACGTCCGCACATGCGTCTGGCACCATTCGCCCGTATGTACTCAATCACTCCCTGAAACATGCTCTCAGCAGCACGAACTTTCGGATGTTGGTAAACGACGGTGAATAGGTTAATCTTGTTGAAAAGGATCTGTTCAAGAGGAGTTGCACTTGATTGGTGAAGGGTCAAAATACGCGTCTTGCGCGCTGAGTCACGTTCAACTTTACAAGAGGACCACAGTCTTTCTAGGTCCATGCCAAGTGGCAGCCCACTGTAATGTGCGTCGCGAAATATGTAATCCAATTTATCAGCATCAAAGGGCCCATTTATGACCTGCGCACAGTAAAGGCGATCCTGTTGTCCTACTTCCGCATTTCCAAGAATCCACCTCGCGATTCTGTCAGGCATGAACTCTACATCATATTGTGCGCTCAACTCCTCCAAGTACTCTCGCACAGAGTTTGACTCTACAAGCAAGGATGCCAGCACTTCGTGGGCGTGACAAAGAGGATACGGGCCTTCCTGGGCAATCACCGCGGCCATGTCAGTGCAGCCCTGATAGACGTTCTCGCTTACGTGGCTGAAGCAGCCATGTCCGACATCATGGAAGAGTGCCGCAAGCCGCAGGTCATGTATGGTGTGATGGTCGAACGGTGCAGTGCCGGGCGGCTGGTACTGAGCGTTGACTGAGTCTACAAGCTTCTGCGTCTGGAGAATTACTCCAAGCGTATGCTCGAAGCGAGAATGTGTGCAACCAGGAAACACCAAGCATGCCAAAGAAGTCTGGCGAATCTGCCTCAGACGCTGGAGAAGCGGCAGGTCGAGGAGCGCAACCTCCCAAGGGTTAAGTCTTATGGTTCCCCACAGAGCATCGTGAACTATCTTGGATTGCTTTGGCAAGCGCGGCCTGTACTGTCGAGAACGAACGTACTCATCGGCGAAAGCTTCTACAGATCGTCGGACAGCTTGCAACGCATCTTGCCCCGTCAACCTTTATTCTCCGATCGGCGCTGTCATACGGTACTTACTGTCTCTCGGCCGCCTGACAGCCGGGTAAACTCCTCCGCAAGTCTACGAAGCTGTGCCTCATCAATGCCAGCCCCTCTAAGGCGCACAGCTGCAAATCGCTCATACGCTTCGTCTACAACTTGCTGCACGAAATAGAAACGTGGTTCATTATTCTGACGTTGAAGGAGGCCGGTTGCTTCTAGATTGGAGAAAGCCTGGTCGAGCGCAGCACTCTCTGTAAAACCGCCGGCAGATCGAAATCCGATTACTCTCAGTGTAGTCGGAAATCTCATTTTCAAGGTGTGAAAAGCATCTTGTAGACTCTGGCGGTCAGCGGTGAAACAGCGAGCTTCACCGATAGGTAGGTAGTGCAAGACACCAACGAGGACGTCGTCAGCCACTATGCCGCTCATGGCCACCCCTTTCTGAACCCTTTACTATGACTTGACGAGCGCAGGCCGGAAAATACACTGCAATTTCCCCGTTGTCAAGTCCGAATGCAAGAAAATCGCAGCCTTCCTCCCGCTTGGGCGCTAATTGAACGAGGCCCGGTCAAGCCTCCTTCGTCCTTGGCTCTACCGCCGACGATTCCGGCTGTTTTGCGCTTGGAACGGCCTCGGCGTCGAAGGCCAGTTTGCCGTCCTTGACGTTGACCGTCACGGTGGCCGCGCCGAGGAAAACGCCGCGCAGCAGGTCTTCGCTCAGCGGGTCCTCGATCTCGCGCTCGATCACGCGGCGCAGCGGCCGCGCGCCGAAGTCGGGGCTGTAGCCCTTCTCGATGAGGTACTCCGCCGCCGCCGGAGAGAGCCGCAGGTCCACGGATTTTTCCAGCGCGCGCGCGCGGACCATGTCGAACTCGTAGGTGACGATCGTGCGCAGGTCGTCCTTGGTCAGCGCGCGGAAGACGATCACGTCGTCGAGCCGGTTGAGGAACTCCGGCCGGAAGTGCTTCTCGATCTCCTCCATCAACTGCTTCTTCATGTTCTCGTACGTCTGCTCGTCGGTCGAGCGGCGGAAGCCCAGGCCGGACTGGTTCTTGATGACGTCCGCGCCGATGTTGCTCGTCATGACGAGGATCGTGTTGCGGAAGTCCACCTTGCGGCCGAACGAATCGGTCAGGCGGCCGTCCTCCATGATCTGGAGGAGCATGTTGAACACGTCGCTGTGGGCCTTCTCGATCTCGTCGAGCAGGACCACGCTGTACGGGCGGCGGCGGATTTTCTCGGTGAGTTGGCCGCCCTCCTCGTAGCCGACGTAGCCCGGCGGCGCGCCGACGAGCCGGCTGACGTTGTGCTTTTCCATATACTCGGACATGTCGATCTGGACGAGGGCGTCCTCCGCGCCGAACATGTATTTCGCCAGCGCGCGGGCGAGGAGGGTCTTGCCGACGCCGGTCGGGCCGAGGAAGATGAAGCAGCCGACCGGGCGGTTCGGGTTCTTCAGGCCGGCGCGCGAGCGGCGCACGGCGCGCGAGATGGCGTGGATCGCCTCGTGCTGGCTGACGACCATGTGGTGCAGCTCGTCTTCCATCTTGAGCAGCCGTTCCGCCTCGTGCGATTCCAGCCGCGTCAGCGGCACGCCGGTCATCCGGCTGACCACGTCGGCGACGACTTCCTCGTCCACGATCCCGTCGGTCTCCTGCATGGACTCGTGCCATTCCTTCTGCGTCTGCTCCATCTTCTTCTTGAGTTTCTCGGCCTTGTCGCGCAGGGACGCGGCGCGCTCGAAATCCTGGAGCGCGACCGCCTCGTCCTTCTCCTTGCTGAGCCGGTTGATCTCCGCCTCGAGCTCCTTCAGGTCCGGCGGCGCGGTCATCGAGCTGAGCCGCACGCGCGCGCCCGCCTCGTCAATCACGTCAATCGCCTTGTCGGGCAGGAACCGGCCGGTGATGTAGCGGTTGGCCAGCTCGACGGAGGACTCGATGGCGCCGTCGGTGATGCGGACGCGGTGGTGCGCCTCGTAACGGTCGCGCAGGCCCTTGAGGATCTCGATCGTCTCCGCCTTCGTCGCCGCGTCCACGATGATCGTCTGGAACCGGCGTTCGAGCGCGGCGTCCTTCTCGACATACTTGCGGTACTCGTCCAGCGTGGTCGCGCCGATGCACTGGATTTCGCCGCGCGAGAGCGCCGGCTTGAGGACGTTGCTGGCGTCAATGGCGCCTTCCGCGCCGCCGGCGCCGACGAGCGTGTGCAGCTCGTCAATGAACAGGATGATGTTCCGGGCGCGCCGGACCTCGCTGAGCACGGCCTTGATGCGCTCCTCGAACTGCCCGCGGTATTTCGTGCCCGCGACCATCAGCGCCAGGTCGAGCACGACGATCCGCCGGTCGCGCAGGAGCTCCGGCACGTTGTTGCTGACGATGGACTGGGCGAGCCCCTCGACGATGGCGGTCTTGCCGACGCCGGCCTCGCCGAGCAGGACCGGGTTGTTCTTCGTGCGGCGGCTGAGGACGGTCATCACGCGCTCGATTTCCTTCTGGCGGCCGATGACCGGGTCGAGCTTCTGCTCGCGCGCGAGCGCGGTCAGGTCTCGGCCGAACGAATCGAGCGCCGGCGTCTTCGACTTCGTCTTGTTGCGCGCGTCGGCGGCGGCCGGCTCGCCGGGCGCCTCGGCCTCGCGGCCCGCCTGGGCCTGGGCGTCGGCGCCGAGCAGCCCGAGCACTTCCTCGCGCACGTCCTCGAGCTTGACGCCGAGGTTCATCAGCACGTGCGCGGCCACCCCCTCGTTCTCCCGCAGCAGGCCGAGCAGGATGTGCTCCGTGCCGATGTAGTTGTGTCCGAGCGCGCGCGCTTCCTCGAGCGAGAACTCGATCACCTTCTTCGCGCGCGGCGTGAACGGCGGCTGCCCCTTGATCTGCACGTCCGAGCTGCTCTGCACCATCTTCTCGACCTCGAGGCGGATCTTCTTGATGTCCACGTCGAGGTTCCGGAGCACGTTCGCGGCGACGCCGCTGCCTTCCTTGATGAGGCCGAGCAGGATGTGCTCCGTGCCGATGTAGTCGTGGTTGAAACGCTGCGCCTCCTGGCGCGCATAGGCCATGACTTTTCGAGCGCGGTCGGTGAAACGGTCGTAGAGCATTCGGCTTCTCCTATCCCTGTCGAAGGCCGTGCGGGGGAACTCCCGGCGCGGCGAAGCATTTCCGCAGAAAATCGGCGCGCGCGGCGTCCCGCTCCTGCGCCTCCAGCGCGCGCCCTTCCATCTTCTGCAGGTGCGCGGGCCGGGTGAGGACGAACAGCTTGTGGATCGTCGGCGCGTCGAGGTCCTTGACGATGCCCAGGTTCACGCCGAGCCGGAGCTGGCTCAGCAGATGCAGCGCTTCCTCGGAGGAGATGACGCGCGCGTTGCGCAGGATGCCGTAGGCGCGCCAGATGCGGTCCTCGACCTGCCGCCGGTGCTCGGCAGACATCGCCTCGCGCACCTTCCGCTCGTAGCGGACGATCTGCGGGATGACGACGTTGAGGCTCTCGATGATTTCCTTCTCCGACCGGCCGAGCGTCTTCTGGTTCGAGATCTGGAAGAAGTCGCCGTGCGCCTGCGTGCCCTCGCCGTAGAGGCCGCGGACGATGAAGTCAATCTTGGCCGCGGCGGTGAAGACGCGCTGCAGCTCGCGCGTCATCGCCAGCGCCGGCAGGTGGAGCATCAC
>Ga0181533_1002031_pt1 | contig 24595 bp, 19 predicted proteins | sample PEATcosm2014_Bin_45_FD_119772 | JGI IMG/M metagenome (GOLD analysis project Ga0181533, IMG submission 119772) | Peatland microbial communities from MTU Mesocosm Facility, Houghton, MI, USA - PEATcosm2014_Bin11_60_metaG | ecosystem: Environmental > Terrestrial > Soil > Wetlands > Peat | place...
ATTCACCAAGCGCAAAAGCCTGCAGATTCGGAAATTCATAACTGCCGAGGAACGACCCGAACTGTACCGCGGCGTTCGGGTCCGCGCCGCCATCATTGTTGTCCGCATCCCAGGCGCGGCTAAAATCGAAACCGAATTGCAAGGTGTGCTTGCCAATCAAGTAGTCGACCCGGTCGGCGACAGACCATTGTCTTTCAAAAACCCTTCCTATGGAAAAAGGAGCGTTGCCCAGAATGAAAGCGGCCGGGCTGTCCAATATTATTGTGGGCGTGTTCGGATCCAGGCCGGTTGGCGTCGAGATCTGGTTGTCGTCCGAACTGCCCGCGTGGAATTCGTTCAGCAGTCTGGGGGAAAACGTGTGCGTCCAGCCAAAGCTGGCTACGAAGGTATGCACGTTGGCGTTCGCCAGTGTTTGCGTCCCATAGTTGCCCACTGTTGGGTCGGTGATGACGCCTCCGGGCGAGTTGAACCAGTTCGCATTGAAGCTGAGGAACAGGCCATCGCGAGAAGTGGGCTGATAGTCCAGCCGCGTCGTAAACACCAGATCGTTGCGCTTTCTTGCTTTGGTGCCGAGATTCGAGTTCAGAGCGTTCACAGTGTTCGACACTTGCTGGAGGTACACGGGATTGGTCGGGTTAGCCGCGACATCGGCGTCGTTGTCGCTGCCTGGCACCGGCAGGGGCCCGTTCGGCGGAGGCAGCGTTGTCCCGGCCGGAATTCCAAAATAGGCATTCAAAAAACTAGCTAAGTTCGCCGGCGTCGTCGCCAACGCCGTGTTGATTACGGGAATCGGATTGTTGCGCAGTTGCTGTTCATAATCCACAAAGAACCATAAACGGTTTCGTAGGATCGGCCCACCCAGCCCGGCGCCGAATTGCTGCAAGGCATCTTGCGGCTTAGGGTAGCCACTGGCTTTGGAGATGGCGTCCTCGGCTTCAAACGCGGAGTTGCGGTTGTAATAAAACGCATTACCATGGAACGCGCTGCTCCCTGATCGGGTCACCGTATTAACGAAGCCCGCACCACCCCCATAGACCGCCGAGTATGGACTAACGGCGACTTGAAACTCCTGGATCGCGTTCTCTCCGTATAGGTACGGGATGCGGTAACGGCCTACAATATCGGCGAAATAGTTGCTGGTCGCGTTGGTTCCGTCCACGGTGAAAAAATTGGAGCCATTTCCATTGGCGTATCCTGAGTCCTCTCCTCCCTGTTGTCCAGCAAGACTTACCAGGGCGGTGTCGCCATCGGGGCTGGTATTCGGTGTAAGCAACGTAAGGTCCGTGTAACGACGTCCGTTGAGCGGTAATTCGTCAATCAGCGACCGCTCCAGCACGCTGCTGGCGGAGGACTCCGTCGGCCGCAGCAGCGGCACCGTCCCAGTTACGGTAACCGCGTCCCCGCTGGCGCCCACTTGGAGCCTGATATCCTGCGAGGTGCTTTTTCCCACCTGCACTTGCACTTGACCCTGCACATCGCGAAAACCTTTGAGACTTGCCGTGATGGAATAGGGGCCCGGCGTGAGCACGGGAAACCCGTAAAGTCCCGTGTGATTCGTCTCGGCAGACTGTTTCACGCCGGTCTTCAGGTTTTGCAGGACAACCGACGCTCCCGGCACCACCGCCCCACTCTGGTCTGTGACCCGTCCGCTCAGCGCACCGGTCAAGACCACATTCTGAGCGGTCAGCGATAGGCAACTCGCCAACACGGCCAAAACGGTGCGTATCACCATGCGAAAGGCCATGGGAAGCTTTCTCTGGCATCGTCGGATCACGGATTCTCTCGTCAGCTTGATTCCTATCAACAATTGGCCGGCTTCCAGAAAAAACATCCTCGTGGAAACGTGGAAACCTTGCTTCGCATCTTGCAGCATGTCCTTCCCCTTACTTTGCGCAAGGGCATTTCACCGCCCTGATTTGCGACTCGCATGGAGCCAACCGAAATACTGGAACCGGGAGAATGTCACAGTAAAGCTAAACTCCAGTTTATCAGCGTCAGCTCAGGATCACTCCCTACACAGAGGGCTGGCGACGTGACGCCACCAGCCCCCTTCGCCGTGTTCGTAATACGCTTCTAATGCCGCCGGTCAATCGCGATCATCTACCGTCGGTTCCTTCTTCGCCTGTTGCACGCCGGCCCCAGGATAGGGCTTGTCATCTCCCATGATTCCCTTCCACAAAATCCGATTGAACAAATCGGCATTGTTGAGGTCGGGGTGTTTGAAATTAAAGTCCTTGGTCGCCTGCGCCCACCACGCACCGTTGTGGAGCGGTTTGACGGCGGCGGTAATCGGCCGGTTTCCGGGGTTGCTGCATTCCGGTACCAAGCTGGGGTCCACCGGAGGCTGGCACAGGATACCCGGAATGGGCGCGAGATAGGGTTGCAGGTTGGGTTGCATGGTGAACACGTCAGACATGGGTCTGGCGTTCGCGTCGTTGAGACCCAGATAATCGGCGCCCAGGATATCCTCGATGGTTCGTACCACGTTGGTGGAGTTGTAATTCGTGTGGATGACCGAACCGCTCCTCGTGTAAGGAGACACCACGAAAACCGTCGAGCGATGTGCATCCACATGATCCGGACCGTTCTGGGCATCGTCTTCCACCACGAATATCGCCGTGTCCTTCCAATAGGGGGAGTTGGACACCGCCTCAACAAGGCGGCCCAACGCGTAGTCGTTGCTGGCCATCTGCGAGAGCGGGTTTTCCAGCGTCGCCACGTTCGACGAGAAGTTGCCGAAATGGTCTTCCATGAAATCGACGATCTCGAAATTGGGTAGATTGCCATTTTTCACATACTCATCGAACTCTCGCTTCCACTCCTCATAGCGGTACTGATCGGGAGTGTTCAGATCCCAGCCACGATAGTAGAGATCCGTCTTGTCGAGGAGAGAGGGACGCACGGGCACCGCCTGCACGATCTTCTGCGCGAAAGCGTCGCGAACGATGGGGATGTAGAACGGGGAGCCCGCGTAAGGATCGACATAGTAATTCTCGTCGGCGTATAGGCCGTAGTGGCGAACTGTCTTGCCGGCCCGAAGCACGGTGTCCCAGATGTAGCCGCCGAGCGCATCAGGATCAAGGTCGTCCGCGCCTTCGGAGGCGGTGATGTCCTTCGTTCCAGGCTCGATGGATGAGCCGCCGGTCGGATCGAACAGGGTGGTGATGCGCACCGTGCTCGGACTTGGCGTTCCGCTAGTCTGGTTTGGCAACGCGATGCCGATGTTGCGCGGATTGCCGTTCCAGTCGAAGGGGATGTTGTAGTTTGCGTTGCCATAGCCGACGAGCACGTTCTTCACCGTGGCATCGTTAGCATGGCCCTGCGTATCCCAGTTCCAGCCGTCACCGCTTACGTCGCCGGCATCGTAGAAATTGTCCAGCAGAGCGAACTGTTCCGCGAGAAGGTGATGGTTGGGAGAGATTGGCCGCGGAAATTGCACGCGGTTCGGATCGCCATTGCCCTGCGGCAAGTCACCAAGTACCTGATCGTAGGTGCGGTTTTCCTTCTGGATGAAGATCACGTGTTTGATGTGGTCGTGCAGGAACCCCATCATGGGATCCGGGCCGCGATTCCAGAAGCCGTTGTTGGCATCAACCAGATCGGATAGATAGCCGAGGGTATAGTCGTTCGGCACGGGAATCGTCAGAAACCCCGCCTTCAGCAAGGGCAGGATGTATTCGTTCCGGGAGGTCGGATTCGCTGGCGGGCAAAGAAGATTCGAAAACTCTGTTGGTATGCCCTTGCCGGGGCAGTCCGCCCGGTATTCCAGGTTTGGGCCAGCATTGGATTTCATGTTCACCACGTACAACGTCTTCCCGTCGGCGCTGACCGTCACCGAACTCGGGTACCAGCCGGTGGGGATGCGGCCCAGCAACCGCTCGGAAGCGACATCGATGACAGCCACGGCGTTCTCACCGCCCAGCGTGGCGTAGAGACGGCGACCGTCTGGGCTGAGCGCCAGGGAGTTGGGGCTGGAACCCTTGTAATGGTAGCCGGGACGGGCCACGGAGATTCGGCACTCAACGTCATCCTTTCTGGTATCGATCACCTCAATCTCATCCAGATCTCCATTGGCGACATAGAGCCGATGCTGATCCGCGGACAGTACCATGCGATTCGGTTCGCCGCCAACATGGATCACATTGAACGGCCCCGAAGGGTTCACGGACAGCACTTGGCCATCACGCTGGCTACTCACATACGTCTTCACCGGCGCGCCCTGGGAATTCGACACCACCACTGGCCAATAAGGCATTTCGCCGATTGCCGTCGTCTGTCCGGGCGCGAAGAAGACTACTTCATTTAACACCGTGCGAGTTGACGTATTTATGATTGACAGTGAATCGTTTTGGTAGTTGGCCACGTACAGTGTCGAGCCATCCCGGCTGATCGCTAACCCGGCAGCGAGCGCACTGAACGGGATATACATATACTGCGCAATGGGACTGTTGTTGACCGGCGTGTTGTTGAACAGACCGCCAGTCGGATACTCCTGTATGGGCACGTTTGCTGGGGTGTTGTGCCCCAAGAGCACGAACGGAGCATCCGGCGCGTAGGTCCCGTCGGCACTGGCTCCCGTGGTGCTCGACTTGTATACGAAGACGCGGTCGTCAATGCCTCCGGCAACGTAGAATCGGCTGCCCGACGGATCCCACAGCAAGCCGTGATAGGTGTTGGGAATGTTGATCAGTTGCTTCTGCACGGGATGCGCGCCGCGGACGTCGAAAACGAACACCCACTCGGCATTCGGCGTGGTGGTTGTACTCGGGAGCCCCGTGATCGGGTCGAGCGCAGCCCACGTAATCGGTGTGCCGCTGGGGCCCTGCGTGTAAAAGCCTGTGTTATAGCCCGTGGTTAAGATCAGCAAGGCGGTGCCGTCCGGGCTGAGCGCCGTGGTCACCGCACCATTCGCGTCGGCAGAGCCGTCGGCGCGCAACCCGGTGGGCAGGCCTCGGAAAACGGAACCGGGCGCCGCAGTAGGGGTAATGTGGAAACCATCCGGTAGGAGGTTGCCGCCAACCGGTGCTGACTCCCGCATCTGACCACCTGCCAGTTGGGGTACTATCAGCCAAGGAAGGAATGCCAGCACAGCACAAAAGCAAAAGCTGATCTTTCGTCGCATATTTCCTCCATTCGATATTCAATCTTTAGTTTTTTTCGGCCTTGCGTAGCCAAGAACGAAGAAGCCTACGGAATCGGGAGCGAAGAGGATACTACGTTCCGCTTGTTACTCCCAGATAAAAGCGGGGTGGATTGTTTCTTGACGCCGCGGGGCGGCCAGCCTCAACTGACAAGACCAAGCTGAAGCCCGCCGGGCCTTGTGCCAACAGGCTCCGGCGGACTTCAGTTTTCACGTCGCGTTAGCTATTTCACAAGCGTCTAGTGGCTCCCAGAGCCCCCTGCCGGTTTCGGTGCTGATTCCTCGGACGCCTGGTTCGAGATTTGCTGTGAATTGGTGCTCCGGTAGTGCTGCAAGAGCTGTGCGCGGTTTTCCCGCAGGTCGAGCCCGCTGGGTGTCGACGGATACGGCTTGTCGCCCATCAGTCCCTTCCACACAATGCGGTTGTATTTTTGGGCGTCGAGATGGTCCTCCACCGAGAAGTCCATTCCCTCGGTGACTTTCGCCCAGTAGGCTGCATCGTGGGTGGAATAAAGGATGTGGTGTCCTGCCTGCATTGGGGGCAGGGGCAACGTCGTGCTGTAGAGATAGTCGGACGGAACGGCCGTAAAGGTCCACTTTGCCTGTTTGGTGTCGAACACATCGGCCATGGGCAGCGCCAATGAGTCGTTCAGGTTAGAGTGGCTGATTCCCAGAATGTCCTCAATCGTGCGGACGAAGCTCAGTGTGCTGTAGGAGGTGGAAACCACGGCACCATGCTTCACGTAGGGTCCAACAATGAAAGCAATACTGCGGTGCGCATCCACATGGTCGCCGCCATCCTGTGCATCGTCCTCGATCACGAAGACCAGCGTGTCATCCTTGTATCTGCTGTTGGCGATGGTCTGCGCGACCAGTCCCACGGCATAGTCGTCATCCGCTTCCTCGAGTTCGATGGTGTTCACTCCGGCAATCGCGGTGCTGAAGTTTCCGGTGTGGTCGTGGCACAGGCGAACCAAGGACAGATTTGGGAGTCCGCCGTTAGCGTAGTTGGTGTTGAACTCCCTCTGCCATTCCGTGAACCGGTAATAGTCTGGGAAGCTCTGATCGAATCCCCGAAAATAAGGATCCGTGTAGGGGAGCAGAACCGGGCTAGTGGCGTACGCTACTGTGGTGTTGGATGAGAAGGGATCTGTGAGCTCCGGAATGGAAAGCGCGGTATAGGGCGCCGGCAGATTGTAGCGCGCTTCGTCGATAAAGAATCCGTAGTTGCGAATGCTGAGTCCTGCCCGCAAGGCACCATCCCAAAGGAAGCCGGCGCCTTGCTGTCCCTCTGGCCCATCGGGCGCCGCCGTATCCGCCGTGCCCGGGAGCACATCAGGATCGTCGGGACTAAGCGGGTTGGCCGCGAGCCGTTGCGCCAGCGTGGGGTAGCCGACATTGACGTTGCGGTTGGTACCCTCGGAGTCGTAAGTCAAGCCTCGCCCCGCATACTCGACTGACGTTTGCCGCTCGACAACATCGGTCGCATGCGCGGAAGTAGACCACGGCCAGCCGTCCATGCTGACCTCACTGCTGTCGTAGAAGTTATCGAGGTCCACGAATTGGCTCGCAAGATTGTGCAGATTCGGCGTGACGGCGCTCCCGAATTGAGTGATTTCCGGGTCGCCATTGCCAACGGCCAGATCGCCCAGGATTTGGTCATAGGTGCGGTTTTCTTTGATGATGTAAATGACGTGGTGGATGTGGCTCCGCAGGAACGCCATCTTCGCCAGGTCGTCGCCGCCAAGCATCCGGCCAAAATGGTTGTTTTCTGCCACTTGTTGGGTCAGGCGCCCCAGTTCGGAGGGTTTGGGAGTCGGGAAGCTTTGCAGTCCCGCCTTGATCAGTTGCAAGTCATACTGATTGCTGGCGTTGCACTGCGTGGATTGCGCGGAGGTCAAACCATGGCAGTAGTCCGGGTTCGCTCCCGTCGGCGATTTGTAGTTCGCCACGTACATGAACTTGTCGTCGTGGCTGACGCTGACGGAACTGGGATACCAGCCCGTGGGGATCAGGCCGATGACGCTGCTCTGTTTCCGGGGGCCGAGTTGCACGACGGCCACATCGTTCATCGCGCCGTTCGTGACGTAAAGGGACTTTTCGTCGCTGGAAAGCGTAATGCTGTTGGTGTCGTTGCCCTTGAACTTTGCTCTCCATTCCGGGAGAAGTCCCTCCGGCGCAGTGACTGGAATGTTGTCCACTAACTGATTCGAACTCGTGTTGATGATGCCCACCGAGTCCGTAAGGTCCTGGGCCACATACAGAGTGGACTGGCTTGCGTTCAGGACCATCTTGTTCGGCTCTCCGGGCACCGGAATCCGCGTGATGACGGACGGTGATCCGAGAATATCGACGACATCAATTTCTCTGTCGCGGATGCTGGAAACGTAGGCGGTGTCGCTATCTTTGATGACGACCCAGAGCGGATATTCGCCGCCCGGGACCCCGGAATTTTCCGGGTTAATCTTGCCGGGGCGCAGGTCGAGTTCGTGCGTGAGGGTCCAGCCACTCGAGGACTTGGAGAGAATGCTGATGGAATCGTTGTAATAATTCGTCACGACCAGGGTGTTGCCGTCAGTTGTGATGGCGATTCCCGCGGCCTGCGGCGCCACCTCAAGGCCAACCCCGGCGGTGTGGCCGAGCGCGATCGGACTTTCTGTCTGCTCCGCCCACACTCCGTTTTGTCCCAGCGAATAAAGGTGGACATTGTCGCTGACGCCTCCCGCAACGTAAAACGCGGTGCCCGACGGGTCAAAGACGATACCGTTGTAAGTATTCGGAACCTGAATCACCTGCTCCTGGACGGGCAGGCCCTTAGAAATGTCATAGATAAACACGAATTGAGTCGAATCCCCCGGGATGACCAACCCTTCGTTCGTTCCCGAAGTGGCCTTCACTAGGTTGTAGCCGCTGGTCAGCACAAGCAGCGTCTTGCCATCCGGACTTACGACGCTCGTCACCGCTTGTCCAGCAAGGTAGAGAGGGTTGTCGCTGAGACCTGGATTCAGCGGCACGAAACTCGCACCGTAAGGAGCGAGCGGGGTGATCTGTTGTCCCGTATTGGGAAGTACCTGGCCATTGGCTTGCGAGGCCGTGGCGATCAGCGTGATCGCCAGCGCGCTCGCAACCAATGCGTGCTTCGTAAAGCTGTTTCGTTTCATGCACATCCTCCTAGTTTCCTTGGGTCATTCGGTCGCGGTTTCAGCCAGAGCCCGGGGACTTGCACTCACGGTCACATGTCCGATCAATCGGGAGGGGCCACAGAGAGCAACTGGGCGCCGAGCTACAGGGCTGAGGCAAGAAGTAAAACAGCTTCTGTTCAAGGCAGGATGACAGTGGAATGAATATTCTCGCGCCGGCGAGCTCAGCGCGAAAGGCGACCCGGCAGTTGTTCGGTCCCGCGACGCAATATAAAAGGGCGCCCCTTGTGGAGTTGGGTTTTGAGTGTTCAGCGCGAACCCCTCCAGAAAGGAGCATCCTGTATATGGATAGCGTGAAGTATCTCGGGATGGACGTTCACAAGGATGCTATCTCCATCGCCATGCTGGATTCCAGAGGCAAGCTGGTGATGGAATGCGCCATCGAAGCCAAGGCCAGTTCCATTCTTCAGTTTTTCCAAGGACTACGCGGAAGCCTGCACGTCACCTTTGAAGAAGGAAGTGGCGGAGTTGGGATTAGGGGGAGGAGATGCGGAGCGCCCCCGTGGTGATGGTTGGGATGTGGCGAACGGCGAAGGGTTCACAGAGGAGCGTGTCGCGCCAACGTACGTTCGGCGAAGCAAGTCCGCGGAATGAAAGAAGCGGAGTGATTGGGTTCGGTGAGACTGAGAATCCAGGGACGATTGCCATCGTCGAGGTGGGTGATTTCGATGCCGAGCTGGGCTTCGGCGAAGTCGGTCCAGCGAACAATGCCGCGCCCGGTCACCTTGCGCTGATCGGCTTGAAAATCGAGGAGCAGATCCACCGGGCCTTCGACGAGCTGAAGGGTGGAGTAAATGCAAAAACCGCCGCGTCCAAAAGCGATGAGGCCGCTGGTGAGAGCCGACGCGAGACTCTCAAAGTTAGCAAGGAGAACGGCATCGGCTTTATCAGCGGGAGGCAAGCGCCAAAGATCTTCGCGCGCGGTCAAGATTCGTGCAACAACGGATAGGAGTTGCTTGCGCTCGATGGGTTTGGACATCATGGCCTCGGCACCGAGTTCATAAGCTTCCCGAGGCTCGATGTCATAAAAGCCGGTGATAAACATCACGGAGGGCAGATAGGTGCTGGCGGATTTGATTTTCTGCAACATGGTGACGCCATCCATAACAGGCATATGGATGTCCGACACAACGACATCGATATGATTGTCCTGCACGAGGCTCAGAGCTTCCGCGCCATTCTCTGCGACGAGCACATTGCACCCTTCGCGGCGAAGCCACTCAGCCATGATTTCGAGCAAATCGGGTTCATCATCAACAACCAGGATTGAGGCATTCTTCAGCAGCATTTTCGGGCTCCTTTGAAAGGGGAAGGGGAAAAGAAAAACAAGTGTGGTTTTCACTTTCGCTGAGTTTGAGCTCTCCGCCGTGATCCTCAACAATGGCTCTGGACAAACTCAAACCCAGACCAGTTCCCTTGCTGACGGGCTTGGTGGTAAAAAATGGCTCCATGATGCGCGCGCGGAGTTCGGGAGGCACACCGGGCCCGCTATCAAGCACGGCGAAAATAACGGATTGCTCCTGGCCAGGGTCCATCTCACAAATGCTTTGCGATCCTGCCACGCCCACCTCAGGGGTTAAAACCCCTGAATTTTCCGGAGCTTTATGGCACGACTGCCCTTCGCTCCGCTCAGGGTAAAAAGCCGTGCCCTCCCGGGAACCATTTATGAGATGGCTTGTAGTGACCTCCAGGCGGACCCAGCGTTCGCCGGGGAGGTCGGCAACGGCGTCAAAGGCGTTCTGAAGGAGGTTGAGGAGAACCTGGGCAATCTGGACTTCGCGGCAAAAGACATGCAGGCGAGTGTCCACAATGGAGGTATCCAGCCGCACGGAATGGGCGCGGAAGCGCTCCTTGCACAACTCCAGGGCATGCTCGACAATCTCCGCGACGGAAGTCCGCTCCAACGGGTCGGCACTGCCTTCGCGCGCAATCAGGCGCAGGCTCGTCACAATCCTGCTGATGCGCTCCGCAGTCCGCTTGATACGGGTGCTGGCACTCTCCAATGCTTTCAGCGGCATTGTCCCTGATTCGGCCATTTCCAGCAGGTTGTTTGCGGAAGCATAGATGATTGCCAGTGGGTTGTTGATCTCGTGGGCTATGCCTCCGGCCATCATTCCCAGTGCCGAGAGGCGGTCAGAAGAAACAGCCCGGGCTCTGCTAAGTCCCAATTCTGCCTCGATTTCGGCTTCTTTCAGCGCCCGCCGCACGGCAGGGCAGAGGCGCTTGATTCCCTGTTTCCGAACGTAATCCGTCGCCCCACTCTTCATGCTCTCGACCGCAACATCCTCTCCCATCACTCCGCTGAGGAGAATGAAAGGAGTGCGCGGACAGAGTTGTTGGGCAATGCCAAGAGCGGAAATGCCGTCAAAACCGGGCAGGGCATAATCGGCCAGGATAATGTCCCACTTACTGTCCTGGAGGGAGCGGGTGAATTCCTCCCGGCTGGAAATAGACACGACATGGCATTCCATGCCCCCGTCCGCAAGGAACTGCCCCACAAGCTCGCGGTCGGCCAAGCTGTCTTCGAGATAGAGTATTTCAATCACGCGCGTCATGAAGTTACTTTTCAGGGCCCTTCCCCGCAGCGGCTTCAAGGGCGCCAACGACCTCCGCGGATCGCGGCGGCTGGTTGACTACTGCCCAGAATCTGCCCACGTCCTTGACGGCCTGGAAGAATGCTGGAAAATCCATGGGTTTAACCACGTAGGCATTGGCGCCCAACCCATAACATTCGTCGATGTCAGGTCCCTCTCCCGATGAAGTCATCATCACCACTGGAATCTGACTGAACTGCGGGTCGGCCTTGAGGAGCTTGAGCAAATCAATGCCGCTTACCTTGGGCATTTTGATGTCCAACAGGACGACCACCGGCAGCCCGGCAGGCCCGCCCTTGTGCAGGCTCTCGCGAAGATAGGCGAGGGCCTCGGCCCCGTCGTGCAGGACGACCACTCGGTTGGCCACATGGATGTCTTCCAAGGCGGCCAGCATCAGCTCAATGTCTTTGCTGCTGTCTTCAACTAGAAGAATAGGATTCAGCGCGTTCATTTCTTGCTCCAGTGCTTGGGCCGTTCGCCGGCAATGAAAAATAGAACGTCGCGCCCTGGTCGAGCTCGCCCTCGGCCCACACGCGGCCGCCATGGCGCTCCACCATACGACGCACAATGGCCAGTCCAATGCCGGTTCCTTCAAATTCGTCTTCGTGATGGAGTCTCTGAAAAACCTGGAAGAGCTTGCCGGAATACTGCATGTCGAAGCCGACGCCATTGTCGCGAACGGAGATTGCGATGTTTCCATCCGGCTCCCGGCGGCTGCGAATGAAGATATCTGCCTCGGCCCGTGTGCACGTGAATTTCAACGCGTTCCCCAGGAGATTTTCCAAAATTTGGCGGAGCATAAGCTGGTCTGCCGCGACCGACGGAAGATCATCCACATGCCAGCGCACCAGGCGATTCTGGGATTCCGGTTCCAGCTCCTGCAGCACTTTCTGTACCATCTGGTTCAGGTCTACCGGTTGCTTGTGAATCTCGCTCCGTCCCAAACGGGAAAACTGGAGGAGTTCATCAATCATCTGGCCCAGGCGCCGGCAGGCCTCCGTAGTGTTGTCAATGTAGTGCTGCGCGCTCGCATCCAACTGTGCGTAAACTCTCTTTTGCAGCAGGGCCAGGAAACCGTCAATGTGCCGGAGGGGCGCCCGCAGGTCATGGGAGACAGAATAAGCGAATGCCTCCAGTTCCTTGTTGGAGGCCGCCAGCTCCGCCGTTCTTGTTTTGACCCTTTGTTCCAGTTCTTCGTTTGACCGGAGGATACTTTGTGCAACCGCGGCCCGTTCGTTCTCCATCTGTTTGCGCTCGGTGATGTCGCGAGCGGAGGCGAAGACGCCCAGGACTCTCCCGTCGGTATCTTTGTAAAGAGACGCGTTGTAGAGCACATCGGTCAGGCGTCCCTCGGCATGCCGGATGGTCAGAGGATAGGCGGTGACAAAACCTTCCGAGAAAACACGTTGATAGCCCACACGGGCTTTTTCCGGTTCGGTGAAGTAATTGGCAAAGTCTGTGCCGATCAGTTTTTCGCGCGGAACGCCCGTTACTTTAACGGTGGCCTCATTGACGTCCGTTATTTTGCCTTCAGAACTAATCGTGACCAGCGGGTCCAGGCTGGCTTCGAGCAGGCTGCGGGCGTATCGGGAAGCCTGCTTCCGCTCGGTGATGTCGCGAGCCACCTTCAACGCTCCCACCAGGTTGCCCAAGGGGCCGAATATCGGCGAAGTGGCTACCGAGACGTCGATGTCTCGCCCATCCTTCCGTATTCGCACGGTGTCGTACGCCGGGATGGTTTCCCCCATTTTCAGACGCCCCAGAACGTCGGATTCCTCATCTTCCCTGCCTGGGGGGAGCAGGATGGACATCGGCTTTCCGATTGCTTCTTCCGCGGAATAGCCGAAGATTCGCTCCGCGCTTTGGTTCCAACTGGTAATGACGCCATCCAAGGTCTCGCCGATGATTGCGTCGCCCGATGAGTTCACAAGAGCGGCCAGATGAAACCTGAGGTCATCGCCGGTGTCGCGCTGGGTGATGTCCCGAATGAGGCTCAGAACTAGTTCTCCCTGTCCTGTCTCAAGCGGATTGAGCATAACGTCGATGAAGAACTCTCTGCCGTTCTTGTGTCTGCCGCGCAGTTCAAGCTCTGCGCCCATCGCCCGGCGTCGAGGGTCCTGGTGGTAGTGGCGGCGGTGCCCTACGTGCACCTTACGCAATCGTTCCAGAACCAGCATTTCGATTGGTTGGCCGCGTAGTTCATCCCGGCTGTACCCAAACAGCTTTTCCACTTGTGCGTTGACCCGAACGATGCAGCCTGTCTCGTCGGAAACCACAACGGCTTCCGAAACACACTCGAACAAAGCCTCAAACAGGCCGCGGCCGCATTCAAACGGCTCGGCGGTTTCTTTCTGCGCAGCTAAGCTAGAAGTCATGGAAAAGCAGGCGACTCACCAAAGATTGCACAACACGAACACAAGGTAGCTAGATCAGGGAAATGACCAAAGGAAGGGGAACTACTCAAACATTATCATGGTGCAGCACGATAAGCGTGTCAAGCCGAATGACGAAAGAGGTACGTCCCCGCAAGAACGAATGGCGCGGGGACTCGCGGTGAGGTACGGGGGCGGGGGACGGAGAGAATTGTGATTGGGCGATTGGCTGAGATTGTAAAAGCGGCGACCCTTCGAGACTCAGGGTAAACAAGGCGCCGCACTCCAAAGCAGGCCAGACGCATAGATTGGGAGGAGGTGGGACGCTGCGCTGAGGCTAGAGTTCGAGAGGCTTGAGGTGGGGCTGGGCGCTGCGATAGGTGCGGTAGGCGAGCCAGGCGATGGTGGCGAGCATGCCGAGCCAGCCGAGAAAGCGGAAGGTGTGGCCGATTTTCTGGTCGTAGAGGAGAAGGTTCCACTGGCCGAAAAGGAGCAGCCAATCGCTAGTTTCGGAGCCGACGAGAGGCAAGGAGTCCATGCGAGCGTCGGCCATGTAGGTGCCGACGTAGAGAAAATTTTCGAAGAACCAGAAGGAAGAAAAAGCGACGCCGTAGGGCTGGCGTTGGAAGAAGAAGTAGATGGCGCAGGCGGCGGGAACGATGAGCTCGAAGAGCGTGCCGCCAAGCAGCATGAGGGTGTTGCCGAAAAAGCTGAAGAGGGGATGGCCGGCTTCGTGAATCATGAGATTGACGAAATCAGGGAAAAGGAAATTGGGGGCATTGGCGTAGGCATAGAAGAGGAAGAGGACGTAGAGAACGAGCCAGGCGCCGGCGCCGAGGCGGGAGATGGGTTTCCATTCGCCGAAGTTTTCGTTGAGCCAGTCCATGACGAAAGAGTAGCAGTGGGGGGAGTGGGGTTGAAGTTATAAGTTATGCGTTGTCAGTTTTAAGTAAAGCGGAGAGAGATATCAGCGATCAGGAAGCGGTTGGGAGATTGCGGCAACCGGGTGCGGGGACGGAGAGGACGGAAGAAAGAGGAAGAGAAAAGATAACGCGCCCCTCGAAGCTCGGGGCAAGGAGGCGCAGAGTCCGCGGAGGAGACGCAGAGAAGAGAAAACCAGGAGGGACGAAAAGAGAGACCCAAGACCCACACACGAACCCTGTGTATCGGGCACCCACAAAAAACAAGACCCGGAGCATGCGGGTCAGGGGGAGTCGCGGTCGGAGTGGAGGGTGGGGGATTGATCGAGGGAGTCGGAGACGGCGGGGCCGGTGATTAGGCGGGCGCCGCGGCTGAAAGTGAAGTACTCGAAGCCCCATTGGATGAAGACGAGCACGCGGCTTTTGAATTCGACGATGTAGATGAGGTGGATGAAGAGCCAGACCAACCAGGCGGGAAAACCGGAAATGTGAATGCCGAGAATGTTGGCGACGGCGGCGGCGCGTCCGATGACGGCCATGTCGCCTTTGTTGAGGTAATGGAAGCGGGGCGGAGGAGTTTTGCCGGCTAAGCGCGCGGCGATGACTTTGGCGGCGAAACGGCCACCCTGAATGGCGACTTGGGCGACACCGGGAAGGGGCTGATCTTTTTCGTTTAGGGAGTGGGCAAGATCGCCGACGATGAAGATTTCGGGATGGCCGGGAACGGTGAGGTCGGGTTGGACTTTGATACGTCCGGTGCGATCGGTTTCGGCGTGGAGGCGCTCGGCAACTTTTTGGGCGAAAGGAGTGGAGGTGACACCGCCGGCCCAAAGAACGGTGCGCGCGGAGAGCGAGTCGTGGTGGTCGCCATGTTTGAAGGTTACGCCGTTGGGAGTGATGTCCGTGACCAAGACGCCTTTCATGACTTCTACCCCGAGGTGAGTGACCAGGGCTTCGGCTTTGGCGGAAAGATCTTCGGGGTAGGAGTTGAGGACGCGGTCGCCGCCTTCCATGAGGAGGATGCGGGCTTCTTCGGGATGAATGTGGCGGAAATCGTTGCGCAGAGTTTCGCGGGCGATTTCGGCGAGAGCGCCGGCGAGTTCGAGGCCTGTGGCGCCTGCACCAACGATGACGAAGGTGAGCCAGGCACGGGCTTCGGCGGGATCGGCGGAGCGTTCCGCGCGCTCGAAGGCGTAGAGCAGTTTGTGGCGGATGGCGGTGGCTTCTTCGAGGGATTTGAGGCTGGGAGCGGCTTCGCGCCAGGCGTCTTTGCCGTAATAGGAGGTTTGCAAGCCGGTGGAGATGATGAGGGTGTCGTAGTGATATTCGGCGGAGTCGCGGAGATGGACGCGTTTCTTGGCGGGGTCGATGTTCACCGCTTCGCCGAGAAGAACTTGGGTGTTTTTCTGGCGGCTGAGGACGGAGCGCAGGGGCGCAGCGATTTCGCCGGGAGAGAGGGAGCCGGTGGCGACTTGGTAGAGGAGCGCCTGGAATAGGTGAAAATTGCGCTTATCGATGAGGGTGATTTGGGCGTTGGCGCGTTTCAGGGTGCGGGCTGCGACCAGGCCGCCAAAACCGCCGCCGAGGATGACGATTTGAGGCTTATTGGGCATGGGGTTGTAGTCCCTATATGTTAGACGAAAATCGCTGGGGAAAAGGTGCAGAAGAATTTGGGTGGAGAAGAAGGAAAAAGAGAGAAAGAAGGAAAAGGACTTACGCAGAGGTCACAGAGAGCGCAGAGTACCCAGAGAAGAGAAGAATGAAGCAGATTGCTGTGGAGAGGGGCGGAGTTGGTAACATGGATGGGGCGGAGAAGAAGGTGGATGGGGAAAGGGGAACAGATGGCTGGAGGGATGGAGAAGCAGGAGGAGTTGGAGAGGAAGACGCTGCGGCTGTTGTGCTCGGTGCTGTTGAAACCGGTGACGCGGGTGGAGTTGGTGGGGTTGTTGGATGCGGAGTTATTTACCGAGGCGCTGCACCGCACGGTGTTTGAGGAGATCGCGGCGATCGGGCCGGTACCTTCGGCGAAGCTGCGGGAATTGCTGCCGGCGCGAATCACGAATCGTGGATTCCCGGACTTCGATTTGAAGGAATTTCTGGCGCCGGAGATGGCGTCGGAGGCGGAAATTGAGAAGCTGTATGAAAGCGTGCTGAAGATGATCGAAATGCGGCACGGCGAAACCGAATCCGCGGTGGAGAATTGACCGTGAACTGGAGCGCGCACCGGCTTTCCTGCCTGGTGGAAGCGTTGGGATTCGTCGCGTATGTGGGGTGGTACATCTGGCGAGGGCAAGCGCTGCTGCCTGCGACCTGGTGGGTGTTCGTGGTGTGGCTGGTGGCGAGTTTCTTGTTGCGGCGGGACACGCCGAAGACGATGGGATGGCGCGGGGATGATCTTTGGGCGGCTACGCGGAAGGCGTGGGTCTTTTTTGCGGGGGCGAGCGCGGCGGTTTGCGGTGCGGGATTGTTTCTGGGGATGCTGCAGCGATTGCCGACGCACTTGAGCGAGCCGCGGAAGTTCGTGGGGTATTTTGCGTTTTGCGTGTTGCAGCAGGTGGGGCTGAATTCGTTTCTGACGAACCGTTTGCTCGCGGCATTTGAGAAACCGGTGCCTGCGGCGCTGGCGGCGGGAGTTTTGTTCGCGGCGCTGCATTGGCCGAATCCGGTGCTGGTGCCGCTGACGTTTGCGGGCGGGGCGGCGATGGCGTGGCTGTTTGCGCGCGAACGGAATATTTTGCCGCTGGCGCTGGGGCAGGCGATTTTGGGAGCGCTGGTGTGGTGGGCGTTTCCGATGGCGTGGCACCATTCGATGCGGGTGGGGCCGGGATATTGGACGCTTGGGAAGTAGGGGGAGAGGTTGTACGGTCGGTGGGAGAATTATCGTTGGCCGGCGGCGTCTGCAACTGTGAAAACGGCGGCCCTTCGAAGCTCCCCTCGAAGATCGGGGCAAGCAGGGTAAACAAGCCGCCGCATTCCAAACTACTCAAGAGGCGGAGATTCTGCGGACATGGGGCGCAGGAGTCCTGCGCCCCTACGAGAGCTCACCGTGGTTGTGGGGCGCTCTGGGCGGGAGTTACCTTTGCTTCGGCTAACAGTTGGTCGAGTTGAGCGCGGAGAAAGAGATTGCCGTTGAGGACCACGGAATCTATCCTTTGGGTGTTGGAGATGTCGGCGAGGGGATCGGCATTCAGCAAGACGAGATTGGCGACGTAACCGGGCGCGACGCGGCCCCACGTTTTGGATAGGCCGAGGAGTTGGGCGGGATTTGCGGTGGCGGTTTCGAGGGCTTGCATTGGGGTGAGGCCTGCTTCGACAAATAATTTGAGTTCATCGTGCAGGCTGAAACCAGGGTAAGTGTAGGGGATCGTGATGTCCGTGCCCGCGAGGAAGCGCACGCCCAGCGCTTGCGCGCGAGGAATCTCCTCCAACATTTTTGCGTACTCGCGCTTTCTGGTGGCGATGTACTCTGGCGTGCGATATTTCGTGAGCATGCCGTTCTCTGGTTTCCACCATTGCAGTTCCTCCGCCGAGACATACTGCATGCGGGGGTCGGGCTGGACATTCAAATCATCGATGAAGGTGAGGGAGTGCTGGGTGACCAGCGTGGGAGTGAGGAAGGTATTGTTCTTTGCGAGGAGCCGGTAGGTTTCGTCGGCGCGCTGCTGGCTGAAGTGGTCCAGCATGGCGGTTTCGTCCCTGGCAATTTTTGCGGGAATGAGCGAGAACTTCTTTGTGCGGAGAGCTTCCTTGAAGGCCGATTGATCGAGGCGCAGCCGAATGTACTCGTCTTCGATCGTAGAACCGCCAGAAAGAACTACACCGTGCTCAATGGTGCGCTGGCCAGCGTTGGAGGCTTCCTTCACACTGATGGCGCTGGGAAGATGGCCTCCGAATGGGAGGCCGAGTTTTTTCGTTTCGTCAGCGATTGCGAAGTAGGATTCCCGGGACAGCCCATCGTAGACCTTGATGAAGTCGGCGCCTTGTTGCTTAAGGGAACGCACCATGGCGCGCGCCTCTTCCGCAGTGCTGACGGAGACAGTGAACTTCGGATTGGACCAGGAATCGGGCCCATCCACGATGGGGCCACTGGCCACAATCCTGGGACCGAGTTGTGTGCCTGAGGCAATCCCATCGCGCAGAGGGAAGACTTCTTTGGCGGGCCCACCCATGTTGCGGATCCCCAGGACACCGTTGGCCACGTACATCTTGAGATCACGGGAGACATCACGGAAGTGCGTGTGCATATCCCAAAGGCCGGGGATGACGAACTTGCAGGTGCCATCGATGACTTTGGCGGAGGGGGGTGGCTTGACGGCGTTTGTGCGGCCAACTGAAGCGATAGACCGGCCCTGGATGAGGATGGTCATGTCGTGCAAGGGGTGGGGGTCACCGGGATTGATGATGGTGACGTGGGTGATGGCAAGGTCGGAGGTTTGTGCGAGGAGGAGGCTCGGCGGCGCTGCCAGTGCGCTCAGGACAAAGAGAGAAAGCAATAAGGGACGAAATGGATGCGTGGGCATAGGGGAGTTAGACGCCAATGAGGAGCAATTTGTGCCGGGCACGGGAGAACCCGCGGGCCGGGGCGAGTTACTGGGACCAGACGCCGGGGATAGGGGTATGACAGTGGGGGCAATGCCCTGCCCTGAGGTGATTGGTGAGGACATCGTGCCAGGAGCGGCGGATGAGGAGAGCGTTGCACGAGGGGCAATAGGTGTTGGCGGCTTCGGAGAAGATGTTGCCTTCGTAGACGAAGTGGAGGCCGACTTCACGGGCGATTTCGCGGGCGCGATGGAGAGTGCGCGGGGCGGTGGGAGGGATGTCGCGGAGCTTGAAATCGGGATGGAAGGCGGTGAAGTGGAGCGGGACGTCGGGGCCGAGATGCGCGAGGATCCACTCGGCGAGCTTGCGGGTTTCGGCGGGATCGTCGTTGAGCGTGGGAATAATGAGATTGGTGAGCTCAAACCAGACTTGGGTTTCGTTTTTGAGCCAGGTAAGCATGTCGAGGACGGGCTGCAGATGGGTGAGGGTGAATTTGCCGTAGAAATTTTCGGTGAAGGCTTTGAGGTCGACGTTGGCGGCATCAATGTGGTCGTAGATGTCGTGGAAGGCTTCGCGGGTGATGTAGCCGTTGGTGACCATGACGGTTTTAAGGCCGTGGGGCTTGGCGGCTTTGCAGATGTTAATAACGTATTCGCCCCAGATGGTGGGTTCGTTGTAGGTGAAGGCGATGGAATCGCAGCCGTGTTGCAGGGCGAGGAGGGGAACTTGTTCGGGGGGAAGGTGCTTGGAGTTGACCTGGTCCTGATGGGATTTGGAGATGTCCCAATTCTGACAGAAGAAGCAGCCCATGTTGCAGCCGGCGGTGCCTATGCTGAAGACTTTCGTGCCGGGAAGGAAATGGCTGAGGGGCTTTTTCTCGATGGGATCGACCTGGAGAGCGGCGGGAGCGCCGTAGCCTAGGCTGAAGAGTTTGCCGCCCTGATTGACGCGAATGAAACAGAAGCCGGATTGGCCGGGGCCGATGTGACAGTGGCGAGGACAGAGGAAGCAGTGGACGCGGCCATCAGTGTCGAGATCCCACCAGAGGGCTTCGTGGAGGGAGGGGGATTTTTGGAGGACCTGCAGTTCGGTCATTGGCTGGGGCTCCTGGAGTAAGTATACGCCTGGGGTAGGAGATATGTTCGCCGCGGAGAGAAGAAAAGAAGAGGCTTACACAGAGGTCACAGAGAACGCGGAGAAGAGCGAGGGGATTAGTAGGCGCGGCGGCGCATTAGGCGACGGCGTTGGGCGGCCCAGTCGACGAAGCTGGCGAATTTGTCGCGGTATTTCCAAGAGAGATGGAGGAATTTCCGGGCGTCGAGGTGGGCGGCTTCTTGACCCAGGAAGGTCTCGAAGCGCCATTGGAGATAGGGGCTGTTCCAGGGCTGGAGGCGATAGCCCCTGGCGGCAATCCAGTAGTAGCGGAGCGTCTTCCACATGGATGCATTGTACCCGGCGCGGCGGTGAGGCCGCGTTAAAAGTTGGTAAAGATTAACACAAAAACAGAAGTAGTCAAGACGCAAAGCAGTGCTGCGCCCCTACAACCCCGTGAACGAGCGAACCCGACAGCAGGCGCGCGAAGTGAGCGTGCTTCAGGAACGGAGAGTGGAGAAGAATTCTGGTTTGGCGACGGGGTTTTCAACCGCAAAAGCGGCGGCGAGCCGCCGCACTCCAAATTAGCCGAGGGGGACGGAGAGATGTTCATGGACGAGGAGCCAGGAGGCGCCGCGTTTTTCCCAGATGCCGGTGTAGCGGAGTTGGAGATCGACTTCCTTGCCGTCCTTGGTTTTTTCGGAGAGATGCATGGGTACCGTGAGCCAGGCGATGTTGCCGTGGCGGGTCACCTTCAATTCTTTACCGGCGGTGAGGGAGATGCTGGCGGCGGTCTCGAGGAATTCCTTCTGGACGCCGGGGGCGTATTCCTTCCAGCCGTTGTAGGAGAAGGGCGCGACATCGTAAAAGACGAGGCCATCGTCCTTGGCATAAAACTTGGCGGCGTTGGCGACGTTGCCGGAGCTCCAGGCAGCACAATAGTTGTCAATCAACTTGCGGAAGGTGGCGTTGTCGGTGGCTTTTTGCTGCGCGCGGGCGCCCGCAAAGGTGAGCAAGCCGCCGAAAAAGGCGATTAAGACGTAGACGATCCAGTGATGGCGCGGTCCGTTCACACGCGGGCGAGAGGGCGGTTGCACCGACATTGCGAAATCTCCTGAAGAGGCCCGCCGGGCCACACGCGCCCGGGCAGGAGTTTTGTGTGTTCCTACGTTAGACAGAAAGAGGGGAGAATTCAAGGAAAGTTTTGTGAGGCGAAGGGGCGGGAGGGGGAAGGCTCTCGGAGAACAAGAAAGAAATGAGTTTTAACACAGTGCGGGAGAGCCCCGCAGCCAATTATGTGCGGACCATCTACCGGCAGGCATCACCACTGGGAGCGACATTTCTGCGCGGCTTGCCATGAATTTGAGGATTAGAAGTGCGAAGGGCACAGAGTTAAGAAAGAAAAAGACAACGCAGAAGACGCAGAGGTTCGCAGAGGGTAGCGGAACCCAAGACCCAGGCACACACTCCGTGCCTGGGCCACCCGGCACCCGGCCGCAAAGTTCCCTACCCTTCTTGAGCGTGGCCGGTGATGCGCTCCTGGCGGAGCCGATCCGCTAACGAGCGGACGCGGCCGGCGATTTCTTCCAGGATTTGTTGATAGACCTCAGGCTCGCCGCCGAAAGGATCCGCGACATCCCAGTCTTCGACTTTTTCGGAATGATCGAAGAGCGGGTCTTTGCGCCTGCCACTGAGATTGATGATCAGGTCGGCGTTGTCCCAGGCGTCGCGCAAGATGGGCTTGGAGGAAAGGCCTTCGGGGGAGTAGCCGTTGTTTTGAAGAGTCTGCTGAGTGGAAGGAGGGATGTAGCCGAGCGGGAAAAGACCGGCGCTGGAGGGATCGATGATGTCGGAGGCTTCGCGGAGAGCGATGGATTCGGCCATGGGGCTGCGGCAGGCGTTGCCGATGCAGACGAAGAGGACGCGGAATATTTTGGGGTAGGGCACGCGGGAATTGTAGCGTGGAATATTGGAGAACGGAGAGAGAAGAAAACAGAAAAGATAACGCAGAGGAAGAAAGAAAAGGTTTACACAGAGTTCACAGAGAAGAGGTAGAAGAGTCTAAGAGTTGAAAAGTTCAAAGCGCGGAGTGGTAGACCGAGATAAGAGTCATGCTTACGAGCAAGGTTATTTGCGGCGGGAGGATTTGATTGCGGGGGCGGAGTTGGAGATTAGGGAGAGGAAATGACGGTGGACGGTGGGGTCGTCGGTGAGTTCGGGGTGGAAGGTGGCGGCGAGGAGATGGTCTCTTTGGACTAGGGTGGGGGAGCCATCGAGTTTGGCGAGAACGGTGATGCCCGGAGCGACACTTTCGATGATGGGGCCGCGGATGAAAACCATTTCGAGAGGATCTTTTTTCAGCGTGCAGGGGCCGAAGAAAACGTCGCTGGCGAGTTGGCGGCCGTAGCCATTGCGGAGGATGGTCATGTCCAACAAGGCGAGTGAGGGTTGAGGAGGATTTATGACGGTTTTGGCGAGGAGGATCGCGCCGGCGCAGGTGCCGAAAATGGCGCGGCCCTCGGCAGCGAATTGGCGGATGGCGTCAAAGAGCCCTTCTTCCTGGAGGAATTGGAGTTGCGTGGTGCTTTCGCCGCCAGGGAGGATGAGGGCGTCAGATTTGTGGAGATCGGCGACGGTGCGGACCTCGAGGGTTTGCGCGCCGAGTGCTTGGAGAATGGCGGCGTGAGCGGCGAAGTCGCCTTGGATGGAAAGGATGCCGATGGTCATGGGGAGGTTTTCAGTTATCAGTTTTAAGTTTTCGGGTCGGAATGGCCGAGAAGAAGATCGGTCAGACAAACCCAAGACCCACCCTTAAACGCCGAGGGGGTGGGGCACCCAAATGCAAACGCAAGAGCCCGCCCTTTGCAAAAACCGCAAAGGGTAGGTCACACGGAAAAACTAAGACCGGCCCGCCTCGGAAGGCGTCCCCTACAATGGCAAACCCAAGACCCACACGCAAAACCGGCGTGTGGGGCACCCCGCAACCCAAGAGCACAGGCAGCAGCGTTCTTGCCACTACCAGCCACGGGTGCAGAGGAGGTCTTTTTCATCGAGTTGGCGGACGTCGATGCCGGGCATAGCTTCGCCTAGCTCTTCACTGGCTTCGAGGACGGCTTTGGCGTCTTCGAAGTGCGTGTTAGCTTTCACAATGGCTTTGGCGCGGGCTTCGGGATCGCTGCTTTTGAAAATGCCGGAGCCGACGAAAACGGCTTCAGCGCCGAGTTTGCGAACGAGCACGGCGTCGGCAGGTGTCGCGATGCCTCCGGCGGAAAAATTTGGAACGGGGAGCTTGCCGGTCTTGGCGATTTCGCGAATGAGGTCGAGAGGAGCGCCGAGTTCCTTGGCTTCCTTCATGATTTCATCGTCGCGGAGGGTGGTGAGGCGCTTCATCTCGCTGACGATGGCGCGCATGTGGCGGACGGCTTCGACAACGTTGCCGGAGCCGGCTTCGCCCTTGGTGCGGATCATGGCGGCGCCTTCGGCGATGCGGCGCACGGCTTCACCGAGATTGCGCGCACCACACACGAAGGGCACGCGAAAATCGTGCTTCCAGATGTGGTTTTCCTCGTCGGCAGGGGTGAGGACTTCGCTCTCGTCGATGAAGTCGACTTCGAGGGCCTGGAGAACTTCGGCTTCGGCGAAGTGGCCGATGCGGACCTTGGCCATGACGGGGATGCTGACGGTCTTCATGATTTCGCGGATGACCTTGATGGCGGCCATGCGGGCGACGCCGCCTTCCTTGCGGATGTCCGAAGGAACGCGTTCGAGGGCCATAACGGCGCAAGCGCCGGCTTTTTCCGCGATGCGGGCTTGTTCGGCGTTGGTGACGTCCATGATGACGCCGCCTTTGAGCATTTCGGCGAGGCCGACCTTGACGCGCCACTCGTTGGAGGCTTTGGCGCCGTTGTGGAGGGCGCTGCCGTTTGGTCTCTTGGTTGACATGAGTGCTTCTCCTCTCGGAATCCTGAAATCGAAAAATAAATTCTCTGCTGGCCGATCCGGCGATGCAGCAAAGCCAGCGAAACTTAAGAACAAGCCTCAGGCCTGAAGGCCTGAGCTACAGTGACCTATCAATCACGACAAAGCGGCCTTTGCCACGAGCCAGCAGATGGCCGTGGGCATCGCGAATCTCGGCGACACGGAAACGGTTGCGTTCGCGGGAATCTTCCTGCCAGCCTTCTGCGAAAATTTCCTGATCCACAGGGACGGGCTTGCGGTACTCGATGGACATTTCGGCGGTAACGGCGCGCTCGCCGGTCAATTTGGAGAGCTTGCCCATGGCCTCATCGAGGACGACGGCGATAATGCCACCGTGAGCGAAGCCAGCGCCGCCGGCGTAGTTGGGGCCGAGAATGAAGCGGCCGCGAGTGCGATGCTCATCGAGGTCCAATTCGAAGGGCAGTTTCATGCCTGCTTCATTGGCGGCACCACAACCGAAGCAGCGGTTGGAGGGTTGCGGATCGAGTTTGAGCACGTTGGGCATTTTATTTTTCGTCTAGACCAAGGCCACGTGCGCGCGTTCGGCGCGACGCGTGCCCCGCTGACGTTTGCGCATTTCGATGCGCAGAAGTTCGGCGAGGATGGCGATGCCGCGCGCGATCTGCTTTTCGTTGAGGCTGGCAAAGCCGAGGCGCAGGGTGTTGGGAAGCGGCGACTGCACGTAGAAATAGCGGCCGGGAGCAAACAGGACGCCGCGCTCCCGGGAGTGGATCATGAGTTCGCTGGCGTCAAAACCGGG
>Ga0181533_1002033_pt1 | contig 24572 bp, 20 predicted proteins | sample PEATcosm2014_Bin_45_FD_119772 | JGI IMG/M metagenome (GOLD analysis project Ga0181533, IMG submission 119772) | Peatland microbial communities from MTU Mesocosm Facility, Houghton, MI, USA - PEATcosm2014_Bin11_60_metaG | ecosystem: Environmental > Terrestrial > Soil > Wetlands > Peat | place...
AGATGGTGGTTTTGCCATGCCACATTATCTAGCGAAGCTTTGACGTGTTGCGAGTCATTTTGACATATAAGGCGCGGTTACCGCAGATGTGGGTTCCAGTACCCATTTGTCCGGTTTGCCGACTAATCAGGCCCTACTTTCGAGTTGCTCGTCAACCGACAAGAATCACGCACCTTGTCGAACACAAAGAACAGACGTCAATTCGCCTTTTCTGTTCCCGCCTGCACTCCGGGATGTGTGTAGCCTTCTGGAACCTCAAAGAATGCGGGATCGGGCTCTGTTCGTGTGATTTGAGCGACCGTCAACGTGGTTATTCCCTTGCGTGGATCGCTATGTTTGATCATCAAATTGATGCGGAGATCCTCCGAGTACCAATATTCGTCGGTAATGACGACCTCTTTGCCATTGTTCTCATCGGTGACGGTTTGGGTCTGTCGAATTCCGTGCGCAGGCACGCCTTCGATCTCGCGAATTCCCAGGTCTTCTTGCTTTGTGAATTCATTGGCAGGAGCATTGCCATCAGGGGCGGCAAAGCGGATCGAAGGTGGCTCCGCTGAAGGCGGATGATTTATGGTTGTTGTCCAGAAGGTTCGCTTCTGGACATCGATTTCGGTAGAGATGCGAGTCTGCGGATCGTATAAATGGATGTTCAGAAGTGCCGGCGTGTCGGTGCTGGAGACGGGTATGAGAGCCCTCAACTCGTTGTGAATGCGGCCCCGGGTATCGCGGGCAACCTCCCGAGTCGACTTGAACTGCGTGACGGAGCCATCCTTGCGAACGATGGTTCGCTCAATGTTGACGACGCCGCTGAACGGCGCGTTCGGAATGGGCGTCATAAAAAAGCTTTGCGCGGAAGCGCGGGGGAAGGGGATCGCGACGGCTAATAGAATACTGCAGGAAAGAGAGGTCAGAGATAAACGCGTGGGCATACGGAACCTCCAGCGACGTTTTTTCGAGCGACAGGATACTCCCAGTTGCGATGACCTAGCAAGACCCTAGAGCGAGGGGGTTTCGCATCCCACAGGCAAGCTCAACTTTCCGGGTCAAGTCCCGGTAAACGCACTAATCGTCCAAGTGGGTCCTGGTAGCCATTTGTCCGGCTTGCCGACGCACTAAGACATGGCCGGGCAGTTGCCGGTTTCAGCCACTGTTTGGATGGTAACCACCCTAGACAAAGCCTCCACGGCGTCATATTGTCTGGCTTTCCCCAATTGACCCCCGCAGTAGCAGGAGTCTCCTATGCAAGCCACCGTGAATCCAGTTACATTCCGGGGCGTCTATTGTCGTCATTGCGGACGCCCCATTCGTCTATCGGCCTCCATTCTGAAAAGGGAAAGTTTCATGAACCAGAGTCAGCCAAACTCCACCGAACACTGGCGTTCGAGGGTTTTTCCTCACCGGTGCCGAATGTGTGGTGCAGAATCCATTTACGCACTAAATCACATCGTCGAATTTGAGGATGAAAATCCTGCCTAAAATCAGCCTTGCCTCTGGCCAGAGAAACTGCAGTTTTTGAATGAGCTTCGATGTAGGCTTCGATCATGACGTACAAGGTCAAAACGACGCGAGGAGAAAAAGCAGCGTACTCGATTGCTATCCTTATTTTTCTGCTCAGCCTCTTTATAGCGTTGTGAAAGTTATTTGGGAAATAGGCGGTCCGACATGCGAGTTCAGTCCTTTTCACGAACATTCATCATTCGATGCTACGCATGCAAGCGTGAAGTTAAGATAAACACGCGGACGTGGGAGGAAGATCCGAAAAACCACGTGGTCGACTATTGGGGTGCCTGTCCTTACTGCGCAGCAGAGGTTTTTGAATGTACAGCTCAGCTTCCCCCAAAGAAGTGTCTTGCACCTACCAATAGCTGAGAGTGGCGTCTGAATCAGAGTTCTGTCTACTGTGCCATAACTGTCACAGAATGGCCTCAACCCCGGATTAACGCAGCGGAAACCGGACAACTAAGTCCCAGTACGAAGGTGTCGACCTGACAACTTGCCAGACCTCTTGTTGACGCGTGCAGCACACGGGGCTACTGTTCGCTCATGAAACCCGAAGTTCCTAAACTCACCTTGTTGAAACGTATTCTCGGTAGGGTCAGAGAACTGTTCAACAGGCCGACAGATGTACGTTACACGAGCGTTCCGATTTGGAGACCATGGCGGAGATTCTAACGCTGGCAAAATCGGCGCCGGACGTCCTAGGTCCTGGTAAACGCGCTTACCGGAGATGTTGGTCCCGGTACCTTTACGGCTACCCGCTCGTCATGACTGAGGTTAAGGGCCTCGGGTTCCAAGTCAAGCGGTCTCTCGGGAGGGCTGTGGCAGGAGGTTCGGCTGTTCGATCGGGTTGGTCAAATGCTGATCCGAGGGTTAATTATTCCAAATAACACCACTACTTCAATTTCCTCACGCCTGGTTACCCCAGAAGCGCACCAACTATATTTGAGGATTGGCTAAGCCTTTTGTTATGTGCGGGAAACGGCGCGCCAGGAAAAGATGAATATTACATTGCATTAAGTGAAACAATATTGCGTCCAAGCACATGTAGAGCCTAGCTAACTCATTGACTAGAAGCATGTTAACTTCAATACAGACCTAAAGGCAGGTGTCCTGATAACAGGTCGTTGTGTCCAATTCTGCATGAAATTATCGGGGAATCCGCCCCTCTCTTCTCATATTCCCGTCCGATTGAGTGGCGGATAGTGGTTCCAACATCTCTTGCTAATGCGTTCACCAGGCATGGGATTACTTCCGGGTGGCCCGTCCGTCCAGGATCGATGCCAAGCACGCAAGTCACTTCCTTCAAGTCGGCTCATGCTTATCCGGTTGTTTCAGCTAGAACCCGATATTTTGGGCGTCGTCGAACCCAGCACCACAACGGCTGGTAGCGACCTGAAAGGACCGGATATGCATGAGCCGACTTGTCTGTACCGATCCGCAGGTCACAATCCGGACTCCTTCCGGATGGCCGACCAATCAGGACTTAGCCTGTCGCTGGCGAGGCAGAACGCTTAATGAGACTGCGATTCGCAGCGAGCGGAAGCACGCAGCATCACATTGCCTGGTGATGCCGACCACAGACAAATCATTGTTTGAGTGCTAGGCGAAGCATCAAACCAAACCCCGTGCGAGCGGGGGACGGAAAACCACGGGTGTCTATTCAGTACTACCGGGACCATTAGTGGAATCCAGATCGGTTTCAGTCACAAGCGCAGACAATAGGCTCCCCCATGAAGCGCTTACTTAATCGGTCTGTTTTTCTTCCATAGGCGTTGTCACTGGCGACCAATCATCGGCCGTCTGCTGTACCGTGAGTTCCGGCCATCATAAGGAGGCCACGATGAAGCGCGCTTATTTTGCTCTGATCTTCACAATTCTCTTTGTCTTGATTAGTCCGGCTTTGCTGCGTGCGGCGCAATCAGCCGAATCGATAATGGCCGATTCATCTCTGAGGTCTACTGCGCCTTCTACTTTTCTCGTTGCTCCTTCGATACCTCTTGGCTATGCTCCATCGAGCGTGGCGACGGGGGATTTGAGGCGGAGTGGCAAGTTGGACCTGGTCACCGCAGACTATAATTCCGGGGGGATTACTGTATTTCTTGGAGACGGACAGGGTAACTTTGCCCCCGGAGTGAAGTATGACGCCGGGCCCCATCCGAGCGCTGTTCTAGTGGCTGACATTAACGGGGATGGAAGGCCAGACGTTCTGGTCTCCAACGAGTCTGCTGGCACGATCAGCGTGCTTCTCGGCAATGGCGATGGGACGCTGCGACCGCGGCAAAGTTACGCGGTCGGTTTTGATCCATCCTTCATCGCCACGGGCGACTTCAATGGAAATGGGAAAGTGGATGTGGCGGTGGCTGGAGAGTCCGGGAGTCTGCTTGCCATTTTGCTCAACGACGGCGATGGAAACCTCCAGAAGCCTGTTTTGCGCTCATTAAGCAAGACACCAACGGCACTTACAGTGGCAGACTTCAACAACGACGGCCACGCCGACCTTGCCCTGGCAAACGCGGATGGAACAGTAAGCATCCTGCTCGGCAAAGGCGCAGGTCTGTTTCGCTCGCTTCCAGACATCTCGGTCGCTTCCGGCTCACTCTCTTCTATCAATTCCGGAGATTTGAATAAGGATGGCAAGATCGATCTGGTCGTTACGCAACCAGGCCAGAAACTGGTGTCAGTCCTTATTGGGAGGGGTGATGGAACCTTTGTCTCCCCTGCGTCCTATCCGGTTGGGAACGAGCCTATCTCGACATTGGTGGCGGATGTCAATGGGGATGGCGTCCCCGCTCTGGTCGTCATCAACAAGAGCAGCAACACCTTCAGCATTCTGGTTGGAAACGGCGACGGTACGTTCAAGAGTTCGATTGACTTTGTGGCCGGCAATGCGCCTCTTGCCGCCGTGGCCGGCGACTTCTACGGAAATGGTCACGTCGATCTGGCCATCATCAACCATTCGTCGCAAACGGTGAGCGTCCCTCTCGGCAATGGGGACGGCACATTCAAGGCTGCCCGCTCTTATTCAGCAGGAGTGCAGCCGATTTCCATCGCTTCCGGAAACCTGAACGGGAGCAAGATTCCCGCACTGGTGGTTGCCAACTACTGCGGCTCCGACCTTACTTGCAGCACGGCCGGAAGCGTGGCGGTGTTCCTTGCGGACGATAAGGGAGTTTACCGGCTTTCCTCGACATACACTGTCGGCGCGGGCCCGGTATCCGTGGCGCTGGCCGACTTGAATGGCGACGGGAACCTGGATATCGTTGCGCTCAACCGGCTCGACAAGAGCGCCTCAGTCATGCTCGGCCTGGGGGATGGAACCTTCCGGATGCCGATGACGTTTTCATTGGCCGGTGCTCCGGTTGCGATTGCGGTGGGCGACTTGAACAAGGATGGGAAGCCCGACCTCGCAGTTCTGGAGGACTGCGGGTCCGCAAAGTGCTCCCAGGCGGGCAGTGTTGAGATCTTGATGGGCGCGGGAGACGGCAGTTTCCAAAGCGTGTCGAGCTACCCGGTGGGCTATTCTCCCGCCTCGGTGGCCGTGGGAGACATCAACGGAGACAAGAATCTCGACCTCGTCGTGGCGAATCGCTGCGGCAAAGATGCCTCCTGCCAGTCTCCCGGCACCGCGACTGTGTTGATTGGGGACGGAACAGGCAAGTTTACGCCGGGAACGGACATCGCTCTGGGGAACAGTCCCGCTTCAATCGCTCTGGGTAATCTGACCGGGTCTGGTCTGGATCTGGTGGTCTCGCGGTCCACCGACAATACGGTGGCGGTCCTGCACGGCAACGGAGATGGCACATTCCGAGCGGCGGTTCCGTATCCGGTAGGCAACAATCCGGGGCCGCTGGTGGTGGCCGACTTCAATGGGGACGGCAGAGCCGATGTGGCCGTCACCAATTTCAACGACGCAACCGTGAGCGTCCTGTACGGGCGCGGGGATGGCACGCTGCAGGCCGGCTCTGCCCTGGCGGTGGGAAGCAGCCCCACGGCGCTGACCGCGATCGGCAGCGCAACAATCGGGTATGCCAGCCTGGCCGTGGCCGACGGCGCCAGTTCCTCCGGGGTTGGGACGGAGTTCAAAGTGCTGCCTCAGGGCACCGGCACGACTCCTCTCACATCCTTCACGCTGACATCGGGAACAAACCCCTCGAGCGTGAACGAGCCAGTACTATTGACTGCAACCCTGGTGGGTGCGGCCGGCACACCGCCGGGAGAGAACGTCACATTCGACAGCAACGACACATCCATCCCCGACTGCACCACCACCACCATCGCCTACACCCAGGTCACAGTGACCGGTACGACAACTGCGACCTGCACTACGTCCTCGCTCACGGTCAATGCCGGCGGCGACAGCCTCACCGCCGAATTCGGCGGAGATTCTACCTACCTTAACGGGACTTCAAGCCCCGTCGTGGTGCAGACCGTGGTCCCGTTTGCCGCCACGATCAACGTCGGGACGACGCCAACGGCGGTAAACCAGCCGTTGACGATTACGGCCCAGCTTGCTGGCACGGGGATTGCGTTTACGCCGACGGCTCCGAGCGGGTCTTTCAACTTCATGGCTTCCATCGATGGGGCGCCCTTCGTCACGATCACCGGGTGCGGTGCAGTGAGTGTGAATGCCACCGGCGGGGCGAGCTGCCCATGGACGCCTCCGGCGGGAACAGCGGCCACGACGTATCCGATTTACGTGACCTACACGGCCGACCCAGCTTTCACGGTGGCTACCGCAGGCACGGCGACCCAGACCTACATTCCATTTGCCGCCACGATCACCGTGACGGGTCCGGTTACAACGCCGGTTGTGAACACGGCTGTGACCCTTAGCGCCCAGCTTGCCGGCACGGGGATTGCGTTTACGCCGACGGCTCCGGCGGGGAAGTTCGCCTTCACGGCCGGCGGGACCACGATTTGCAGCGCGGTGAGTGTGAATGCCACCGGCGGGGCGAGTTGCACAACGTCATCGCTGGTGGCTCCATCGGATGCGATTAAGGCGACCTACTCGGGCGACACTAACTTCACGGTGGCCGCTCCGGCCACGATGACCCAAACCGTCAACGCGCTTGCTGCCACGCTCGGCCTGTTGGCCTCGCCCGGAACCTCTGTGGCTGTCGGCAAGTCGGTCACCTTTACGGCCCAACTGTCCGGTGTTGCGCTCGCCCCGGTCGTACCCTCGGGCAAGGTAGCCTTCACGGCGAACGGGACCACGATCACCGGTTGCGGTGCTGTCGCGGTGAACGCCAGCGGTACGGCGACCTGCGCGACTTCATCGCTGGTCGCGCCAGCCGACGTCATCTCAGCGACTTATAGCGGCGATACGAATTTCACCGTTGCTAACCCGGCCACGATCACCGAGACCATTACCGTGACGTTGAGCCCAGGGCCGAACTTTGGACCGGTGAACGTCGGCACGGCGGCTCCGGTGCAGACACTCACTTATAACTTCTCAAGCGCGACGACCTTGTCGGCAGTCAACATACTGACGTTGGGCGCCTTAAGTCTGGATTACACAGACGGTGGCAGCAGCACTTGCACGGCGGGCACAGCTTATAGTGCCGGTCAGAGCTGCGTCGTGACGGTAGCGTTCACCCCTTTGGCGCCAGGATTGCGTTCCGGTGGAGTTACGCTGTTTGCGTCGGATAGCACTCTGCCCTTGATGACCTGGTCCCTGGACGGTGTTGGTCAGTCGAGCGCGGTCACGATCGACCCCGGCACGCAAACGACGATTGGTACGCTGAGCAACAATGGCCAGGCCTTCGGCTCAGCGGTTGACGGCGCCGGCAACGTGTATGTGGTGGATCATGCCAACAGCCTAGTGATTAAGCTGGCCCTGGCCGCAGGCACCTATACACAGAGCACGGTGGTCTCCTCTGGTCTTAGCAGCCCCACCGCCCTAGCATTGGACGGAGCAGGGAATCTGTACGTCTCCGACACAGGGAATCTCCGCGTGGTGATTGTGCCCAACGAAAATGGCACGCTGAACAGCGCGGATATGTCGGCTGTGAGCATTAGCGGGTTGGGTTCTCCGAGCGGGCTGGCTATCGATGGCGGCGGAAACCTTTACGTTGCCGATGCTAGCAATGGCGATGTGGTCGAGGTCCCGGCAGTCGGCGGAGCGCTCATCACGGTGGCCTCCGGCCTGATCAGTCCCCAAGCACTCGCAGTGGATGCCGGCGGCAATGTTTATGTCGCCGGTAACAATCAAGTGACCGAGTACCCATTCGGCGGCGGATCGGCAATCCCGATGGGGAGCGGATATGCCAACCCGGACGGTGTGGCTGTGGATGCATCCGGCGCGGTCTACGTGGCAGACTCGGGCAACTCCCGAATCGTGAGAGTGGCTCCGGGAGGCGCTTCGCAAGCAACCCTGGCGCTCACGGGCATCAGTAACCCGCGGAGCGTCGCGTTGGATGCCGCAGCCAACGTCTACGTCACCGTTGCCGGCAACGTCTACGAACTCAACCGGGCAACAGCGGCGCTCGCTTTTGCGAGCACGAACGTTGACTCAACCAGTGCTCCACAGACCTTGACGGTTTCCGACGCAGGCAACGCATCGCTCACGGTCTCGAATCTCGCCATTGCGGCGAACTTCACGCAAGTGCCCTCCGGCGGCACGGATTGCAGTTCCAGCACGCAACTGTCTCCGGCGGGGCAGTGCCTGGCTGCAATCGCGTTTGCCCCGACGATCAGCGGCCCATTAACCGGCACGCTTGCCTTGACCGACAACGCCTTGAATAACCTGACGAGCCAGCAGACAGTGCAGTTGTCCGGCACCGGCTTGCAAATTGCGCAGGCGATCACGTTCACCACCAACGCTCCATCGAGCGCCGCTTACAACAGCAGCTTCACGGTGGTGGCTACGGGTGGCGCAAGCTTGATCCCCGTGACCTTTACGAGTGCCGGAGTCTGTACCAACTCAGGCGCGACGTACACCATGACGAGCGGCACGGGAACGTGCTTCGTGATTGCAAACCAGGCGGGTGACGCCGAGTATGCGGCTGCACCGCAGGTCACGCAATCCACCTCGGCAAGTAAGGTTACGCCCGTTATCGTTTGGGCCACTCCTGCGGCCATCACCTATGGCACCGCGCTCAGCGGAACGCAGCTCAATGCCACGGCGAGCGTGGCAGGGACGTTTGCATACAGCCCGCTCGCAGGAACAGTGCTTGGAGCTGGCCTGGACATTCTCTCGGTGACCCTCACGCCAACCGATACGACGGATTACAATACAGTGACGGCGCAGGTGACGTTAAAAGTGAACCAGGCGACTCCGGTGATCGCGTGGAAACCAGCATCTATCCAACTTGGCTATTCGCTGGGCGCGGCGCAATTGGATGCCACGGCCAGCGTTCCGGGGACGTTCACCTACACTCCGCCTGCCGGAACGGCGATCATGGCGACGAGCCAGACGCTCTCCGTATTCTTTACTCCTAATGACACGACTGACTACACCACGGCCAGTATGTCCGTGCCGCTGACGGTGACGCCTGGGCCGCTGGCTAGCGTCTCGCCATCGAGCATTAACTTCGGTACGGTCTATCTAGGCACGATTACCATCAAGAATGTGACGGTGACCAATCTAGGGAACGCGCCCATGACGATCACTGATCCTCTACTTTCCATTGTGTCCGGAGGAGATTCCAATGAGTTTGTCATGGTCAATCTCTGCCCCAAGACCTTGGCAGCGGGAAAGAGTTGCACGATTGTCGTGACCTTCATCGCGGGGCCGCACTACAATCCTCAGACCGCCACGATTAACGTCATAGACAATGCTCCAGGCAGCCCGCAAACGGTCAACTTGACCGCGACGGTGATAAATCCTCAGGCCAATTTCCAACCTATGAGCCTGAACTTTGGGACCGAGCCAATAAACAGCAGTACAACGAAGACTGTGACCCTGACCAACACCGGTGCGACGGAATTGAATATCTCAAATATCGCAATCACCGGGACAAACGCTGCTGACTTCACGCAAGCCAGCGCATGCCCAAATTCTCTCGCGGGCGGTGGAAGTTGCACAATTTCTGTCACATTTACACCTGGCTCCAAGAACACGTTTGCTGCCGGCTTGACGGTTACCGACAACACGTTCTCGGGTAATCAGACGATACTTCTGACAGGTGCGGGGCACTGAGAGAAAAGTACGTCGAACTTTGCGAGGAGAGGCTCGGGCCGATGAGCGGGAAGATGCAAGCGCCGCACTATGTCTAACGATGGTCAAGGGTCCATCTTCCTCAATCAACCACGTCTCGTCCACACGTACTGACCGGACGCTAATTCCCCACGTCCTGCCCCTGTCGCGGTTTTCGGGGGATGAGGACAGCCGCCTAAGTCCCGATAAACGCGCTTGTGTCCATTAATGGAGTAGTTCCCGGATTGTCGGCTATTTGACCGTCTCCCTACCGGCGAACACTGGGGGCCAAGTGAGACCTGTGCTGCGTTCATAAACCACTTCCTTCTTGTACGCTCTAAAGCCTCGAATGGCTCCAACAGAATCAACCGACTACGGGTGCACTTCGGGACAGCCTTTTTGAACGTGAGGCCACGGTTCCGAGACTCACGCCCAGGCTCGCCGCAATCTCTCTCAGGGATGCCCCGCCATCGCGCAAGCGGGCAATCTGAGAAGCATCTATCTTCGTTCGCGGCCTGCCAATGCGGACCCCCTTGGCCTTGGCGTTTTTCATGCCTGCTTTGACTCTCTCGCGGATTAGCTCACGCTCAAATTCGGCCATCGCGCCAATGATGTTGAACATTAGCCTTCCGCTCGCGGTGCTCAGATCCAGGTTATCGCTCAGGGAAACGAAGGAGATATTCAGGGATTCAAACTCCGCGAGTGCATTCACCAGATGCCGTAAGGACCTGCCAAACCGGTCCAGCTTCCAAACGAGGACAATATCGAACTTTCTGCGCCTTGCGTCCGCCATCAGCCGGTTCAATTCAGGGCGCGAATCCTTGCTCCCACTCACTCCCTGGTCAATGTAATCGTCAAAAACCTGCCAGCCACGTGCCTCAGCGAATCGGTGTTGCTCGCGTGTCTGAAGGCTCACGTCCTGGCCGTGGTTGCTGGTGCTGACTCTGGCATAGACCGCTACTTTGCTGCTCATCGCTTGCCTGCCTTTGGTCTCGGGCCGGGATGCTGCTGGGCCTTCACCTTGCGGCCCTTGGCTATATCGGTCTCGCTCCAGCGCCAGAGCGTGCGCCCTCTACCCATCGGGATTGCCATAGAGGGACGAATCAATCCGAGAGCCAGCCAGCGATTAAGCGTCCTGAAAGATACGCCTATCTTTCTGGCGGCCTGTTGTGTGCTATAGGTCTTTTTCATATCATCCCGTCTTCTCTCCGGCCTCACTGGGCCATGAGTTCCACTTCCAAACGCATGAGGCAGTCCCTTACGTTATTGCGGCTCTCTTTGGCCAGTCGTGCCAGATCTGGTCCGTTTCCATTTCCGCCTTCCGCGTGCCACACGTCGTCGAGATAGGCCGCAATCTCTCCGTTCATCCCATAGGAACTGAATTCAATCACGCGACACCGAGACAGGAAACGCGGTTCAAGATTCCCAGTTTCGTTGCAAGTGAAAATGAAAACGGTGCTCGGCGGAAAAGCAGTCGCATCCAGCTTCGATAGCAGGGCTAATTGCGCGACAGGTGTCATCTTGTCTGCCTCGTCTACGAGCACAAGATGGAATCCACCCGCAAGTGGTACGAACCAGCAATCGTGACAAGCCTTGTCAATCGCTTCTGCGTTACATTTCTGGCTGGGGACGTGGTGCAATTCGGCCTTGATCTGATTGGCTAGGGCCAGGGCCATGCTGGTCTTTCCGACACCCGGAGGGCCGACAAAGAGCCATGCGGACTGGTATGGCGAGCCTGCAAACTTCGTTAGAATCTTCTTGGGCTTTTCCAAGCCGACAAAATCCGCAATCGTGCGTGGCCTGTACTTCTCTGCGAGAGACTGAGGAAAGGGGAGAGGAGGGGTGCTCATAGCGCACCCCCTTGGATGTAGTCGGCGGCCTTTTGTGCTTGAGACGCGGCTGATACCACCATGTGTGAATCACTCTTGAGCACGTCAATCCAAGACTTGAGATAGGCAGCAGAGTTAGAGAGTGTTTTGCGCTCAATCCCAGCGACACCGCAAAGCATCGCGGCACCCATTTCCGCAATTAACTCCTCTTTCGAGTAAGACTCAGAGCCGAACGTGTTCAGCTTGTCGATTCCGTCGCGTCCGACTCGCTTCGTGTGGCCTGTGCTGTGCGTTAGCTCATGGAATAGCGTGGAGTAGAACTCCTCGGCTGAATTGAAGGCACTCCGCGATGGCATCCCTACGGTGTCAGACGATGGCCTGTACCATGCCCGACCGTCTTGCTGCATCGCTGGCGGATTCGGCATCTGTCGAACGACGCGTTCGCATTCCTCGATTGGATTGACTACGGGCACAGCGTCGGGCACAGCAATCCCGTCGCATTGCTCGACATTGAACACGGTGTAATAACGCAGCAGGATAGACTTTCGTTCGATCGTGTCCCCCTCTGCGTCTTCGGTCTCTCGCGTGCCAATCTTCCAGAAGACAACTCTTGTGCCATGTTCTCCTTTGCGGACGTAGCCACCGCGCTCCGTGGCCTGCTTGTATGTCAGCCAATAGGGAGAGCCGTAGCCATTGCTGGCCAGTAGAAACACATTGATACCGCGATAGGCCCGTCTACTGACAAGGTTCTTGGGAATCTGGGTAGTCCACGGTCTGTGCCACGGTGCTGCGCCAGATTCCAATTGCCTGAGAATTTGCTCTGTGACGATTGAATAGACTGACGAGTGATGCTGTAGAATCGATTCAGCTTGCATGGGAGCCAACCCTCCTATGTGAGTTAGGCTCTGTCGGATGTTACAAGCATCTGGCAGGGCCGTTTTAGTTATGACATCATATATGCCATAATACTGAAACTTTGTCAAGCAAATTCGGCATGGCAACGAAAAATAAGCCAATCTTCAAGCGATTTGCGGAGGATTTTACGTTCATCTTGCAACTCGGCAGATGCCAGTAGTCAGCATGCTGGCGTCCAGAATCGACCCCCGGGGTATGCGTCCGATTGGCCGGTGGGCATTTGAAGGGGCCCCAACTGAACGCAATCCCTATTTTATAAAAATAGGAAAATGAGATAGCGCTCATTGAATAGTGCTATCTGTAGCCTTTCGCGTGGGGTTTTTGGCTCACCCCTTCAAGGGCCAGGCGGACGGTCCCATGGCTTTGCGCTCAATGCGCCCTATACGATCTTTCAGCAAGCTTGCCTTCGACCAACGCGACAGCTTCTTCCCGGGACCATAGTCTCTGGCCGACGCAAACGACATAAGGATTCGTCTCGTAATCCTCATCGATCTCGAATATGCGAGAGCCACATAGTGCCATATCACACTATCACATGTGGTATAACAGCAAAGGTTCTAACATCATTGTCACTTGCCGCGAACTGAGGCAGACGGTCTGGCTGCAGGCAAAAAAAGTCTGTCCAGGCGCAAATCGATCTCGAACACGACGAGAGCGAAAAGAAAGATTAAGCGCGAAGAATATGACCAGCCCCGAAGATCCCCGTCCCGGTGCTCCGATAGGAGGCTCGGAAGCGGCTAATGTGATTATCGCGCCCAGCATCCTCGAACAGTATCCGGATCTGAATGGGGCCCAGCGTGAGATTGTCGGCCATATAGATGGACCGCTGCTTGTGGTGGCAGGGCCGGGGTCTGGGAAAACTTACAGCATCGTACTTCGCGCGCTGAATCTGCTTTTTCTGAGCAAGGCGTCGCCAAGGGAGATTGTGCTCTGTACCTTCACAGAGAAGGCCGCTTTTGAGATGCGCGACCGACTGTCCGCCGCCGCACAGAAGGTCCGGTATCACGGTGATCTGTCGGAGCTGCGCGTCTCAACGATTCACGGGTTGTGCAATCAGATTCTTACACGCCACCGCCATCGAACGAACCTCGGGAATAACTATGAAACGCTCGACGAGCTAACCCAACTGCTGTTTATCTTCGAGCATTTCGACGAAATAATCGGGCCGCAAGAGGACGGACTTTATCTCCGGCGTTGGAAGACACGTTGGACGGCTATAGAAGGTGCACGCGGTTACTTCGATAAGATTACCGAGGAGTTGGTTGATGCGGAGCGCATGGGGAGTTCAACGGATGAGTTCCTGAAGCGGCTTGCTGCGTCGTACCGGGCCTACCAAGCTGCGCTCTTCGCGAGTAACCGCACCGACTTCGCACATCTACAAAGCATCGTCTACGGCCTTCTCCTGAACCCAGAGCACCGCGACGCGCTTGCGAGCAATATTCGCTATATGCTTGTCGACGAATATCAGGACACGAACTATGTCCAGGAGCAGCTCCTGCTTAAGCTCACTGAACAGACCGGCAATGTCTGCGTCGTTGGTGACGAGGACCAGAGTCTCTATCGGTTTCGTGGCGCGACCGTCCGGAACATCCTCGAGTTTCCGACTCGCTTCACAAAGTGCAGGATTATCAAGCTAACGACCAACTACCGCTCCCATCGCGACATCGTCGGACGGTATGACCACTGGATGGCTTCGGCGGACTGGTCTAACCCGGGCGGAGTGCCATTTCGGTTTGACAAAACCATCGAGCCTGATCCGAACGGACGGCATCCTGACTATCCCGCGGTCATCAGCATCTGGGGGCGAGATTCACGTGATGAGGCCGATCGCTTCGCAGACCTTGTGGAGTTTCTGAAGCGCGAATCGGTCATCGAGGACTACAGCCAGGTGGCCCTGCTGCTACATAGCGTCCGGGAAGAGCACAGTGGATCTTACCTCGCTGCGCTTCAGGCCCGCGGCATTCCGGCTTTCTGCCCCAGGGCCCGCGCGTATTTCGAGAACCACGAGATTCGTCTCATGGTCGCTTGTTTTGCCGTGCTCTTCGGGTGGCACGGGCAGAATCGAGGTGAGGTAGCGGGCGCCGTGGCGGAACTGGCGCGCTATGTCGATGAGGGTACCCTTCCAGGTCATAGAGACCGTCAACGAGAGCCGCGCCACCCGCGAGGCCAAGGCGCAAGGTGGGCTCTTCGACGTGTACGAGGGCAAGGAGGGAGACACATTCAAGGCGGGTTGGCGGAACAAGCTCATTTGGGGCGACAACTTGCTGGTGATGGGCTCGCTGCTAGAGAAGTTTGCCGGAAAGGTCGATCTCATTTACATCGATCCGCCGTTCGCGACGGGTGCAGACTTTTCCTTTGAGACAGAGTTCGGGGATGGAGAGATGTCGATTCAGAAGGAACAATCAATCATAGAGGAGAAGGCTTATCGCGATACGTGGGGAGCAAGAGGGGAGCGTTACCCGCAGTGGCTTCTTGAACGCTTGACGTTACTCAGGGATCTTCTATCGGCCAAGGGCAGCATGTACGTACACGTGGATTGGCATGTTAGCCACCTCGCGAGGTGCCTATTGGACGAGGTCTTCGGCGCCGACCGTTTTCGAAACGAGATCGCATGGTGTTACTCGCAAGGAGGCCGTCCCCAAGACGCATACCCAAACAAGCACGACACCATCCTGTTCTACTCCAAGGGAGAGCAAATAACATTTAGACGGGATGATATTCGAATTCCCTTTGAGCTGTTATCTGAGAAGTCGTCAACGTCATTTACAAAGACGGATGAACGCGGTCGTCGTTACAAGGAGATTTATGGACCGGGTAAGAAGAAACTGTACCGATATTACGAGGACGAAGGAAAGGTCCCTTACGACTGGTGGACCGATATTCCAAAGATGACGGGCCGGACTGCAGCATCTAAAGAGGGTGAATACCTGGGTTTTCCCACCCAGAAGCCAAAGAAGCTGTTGGAAAGGATCGTAAAGGCGTCATCGAATCCCGGTGACCTAGTTGTCGATGTTTTTTGTGGCTCCGGCACGACATTGGCTGTTGCGGAGGAGTTGCAAAGAAGATGGATCGGGTGCGACCTTGGCCGCTGGGCGATCCACGTTACCCGAAAACGACTTCTCGGCATCGAGAACTGCAAGCCGTTCGAGGTGCTGAATCTCGGCAAGTACGAACGCCAGTACTGGCAAGGCGTGACCTTCGGTGAGGCAAAAGACAAGCCCCTGACCGAGCGAGCCCTCTACGAGTACCTCGCCTTCATTCTAAAGCTATATGGTGCGCAGCCGGTGGCAGGCCTGACGCACATCCATGGCAAGAAGAGCAAGGCGATGGTGCACATCGGAGCGGTGGACGCACCGGTGACGATCGGTGAGGTCGATGCTGCGGTGGACGAGTGCGCCAAGCTCAAGCAGGGAGACCTGCACGTTCTCGGCTGGGAGTGGGAGATGGGACTGTATGACCTCATGGTTGATGCCGCCAAGAAGAAGGGTGTGAAACTGTTACTTTTGCAGATCCCGCACGAAGTGATGGAGCAGCAAGCTGCCACCAAGGGTGATGTGCGTTTCTTCGAGCTGGCCTATTTGGAAGCGGAGATCAAGAAGCCGAAGAAGCTAACTGCACAGGTGGCACTCAAGGACTTCGTCATACCTAACACGGAGCTTATTCCCGAGGAAGTACGCAGCAAAGTGAAGAAATGGTCGGACTACATCGACTACTGGGCTGTGGACTGGGACTTCCAAAACGATACGTTTCTACAAGGCTGGGTGGCCTTCCGCACGCGCAAGGAGCGCAAGCTGCCACTCGCCTCCAACTCGCACACCTACGAGAAGGCAGGCAAGCACCGCATCCTGGTAAAAGTGATCGACATTTTTGGCAACGACACCTCGCAGGCGTTCGACGTTGTGGTGAATTAGCTATGGCAAAAGCACTCATTAACTACGATAAGGACCTTCCTGAGATTCCCGGACGACGACCGTGGGAGAAGCCGACTTCGTTCTTGGTAAAGGACGAGAAGGCTGCGACCGGCTGGCGGGAGGACAGGTCGGGGCGACGCCCGAGCCACCTACTGCTAGTTCCGAAGATCCGCGAGGCCGTGGACACATGGCGAGAACAGTGCTACCCAGGATCGTCGGATGTTACCCGGCGCCTCTTCGAGTACTGGTTCGACGAAGACCACGAAGTGGCGGGCTTCCCGGTGCCGTTCCGATACTACTTCTGCCAGCGGGAGGCCATCGAGATTCTGGTCTGGCTTGTCGAGATCGCGGGCGTGCACGATGCGCAGAAGCTGATCAAGTCTTTTGCGGAGGTCTATAGGAAGGACCTCTACTCAGAAAACATCGTCTTTCAGACCACGATGGACGGCCGACGGCAGATCCGTCGCTATGTACCAGAACTGGAGGGTGAAGGGGTGCAGGACTTGCCACCGGAGGACTTGCGTCGCTTCGCATTCAAGATGGCGACGGGTTCGGGGAAGACTTGGGTTATCGCGATGGCGGTGGTCTGGTCGTACTTTCACAAGACGCGCGTGGCCGGGTCGGAGCTGTCCACCAACTTTCTGATCGTCGCGCCGAACGTCATCGTCTACCAACGGCTGGCGAAGGATTTTGGTAGCAACCGAGTTTTCCACGAGCTTCCTTTGGTTCCACCCGAATGGCGGCCGTTCGAGCCGAAAACGATCCTACGCGGCGAAGCTACGGAGCCGGACGCTTCCGGGAACCTATTTCTCACCAACATCCACCAGCTCTACGAGTCGCGCGACCAGGAATGGACTCCGCAGAACGCGGTCGACGCGATCCTTGGCAGGAAGCCCGCCATGGATCTGGCGGCCAGCCAGCGCTCGATGCTGGAGCGCGTCAAGTCGCTCAAAGACCTCGTTGTCCTCAATGACGAGGCGCACCACGTCCACGACGAGGACCTCGCCTGGAGCCAGTCGCTGCTCGCGATCCATAGGGTGCTTCCGAAGGGCCTTGGCCTGTGGCTCGACTTCTCCGCGACGCCGAAGGACCAGAACGGGATGTACTTTCCCTGGACGGTCTGCGATTACCCGCTCGCACAGGCGGTGGAGGATCGTATCGTCAAGGCGCCGTTGATCGTCACTAAGGAGGACGATCCCAAGCAGCCGAAGGAGGACCCCGAGCACATCACCAAGGAAAACGTTGCAGAGAAGTACGGTTATTGGCTGCGGGCCGCCGTTCAGCGATGGAAGGATCACTGGAGCGTGTACACGAAGCTCAGCAGGAAGCCAGTGCTTTTCATCATGGCGGAAAAGAACGTCTATGCCGACGCGCTGGGCGAGTACCTCTGGAAGACCAAGGAGTTCGGCATCAAAGAGTCCGAGGTACGGGTGATCCATACAGACACTACTGGTGAGATTACGAAGGCCAGCCTCGACGAAGCTCGCGAATTGGTCCGCGACATCGACGATCCAGACAACAAGATCAAAGCAATTGTTAGCGTCATGATGCTGCGCGAGGGCTGGGACGTGCGCAACGTGACTGTGGTTCTCGGCCTGCGACCGTTCACGGCGAAGGCTGAAATCCTGCCCGAACAGGTAATCGGCCGCGGTCTCCGTCTGATGACGCAGATAAGCCCAGACCGAACGCAGACTCTGGAGGTACTGGGCACTCGCAATTTGCTAAACGTGCTGCGCACCCAACTAGAAGCAGAAGGCGTAGGCGTTACTACTACCAAGAGCGACCCACCGAAGCCGGTCATCATTGAGCCCGTAAAGGAGCGCATGGCTCACGACATCGGCATCCCCCTCACCAAACCGCGGCTTGTGCACGACATACGCAAGCTCTCGGATTTAAACGTTGCAACTTTGGACGCAATTTTCGAACAGGAGGACTTGGCGGAGGTCTATCGGGTCAACCTGAAGTTGGAGTTCGTCACCACGGAAACTGAGGTGCACCATGCCGAGATCGGCGCGGGAGACCTCCCGACACCGCAGGCTTTACTTGGGTCTATTACCAACAAGGTGATTGACCGCGCCAAACTTTCCAATCGCTTCGCCGAGCTATACCCGTCAGTCAGGGATTATGTAGCCACGCGCTGCTTCGGCCGGACAGTTGAACTGGAGAGCGATGCGGTCCGTTCGCACCTCTCGCGGATTGAGATCCAGGAGAGCGTTGCCAAATATCTCGCGCGCAAAATCGCGGAGCTGACCATTGACCGCCGTGCCATCGAGTTCGAACAAGCCGACTTCAAGCTTTCGCAGACCAAACCGTTCAGCTGGCGGCGCAACCTGCCGCCGCTAGTAGCGAAGAAGACGGTGTTCAACTACGTCGCGACTTATAACGACTTCGAGCGACGGTTTGCCGAGTTTCTCGACAAGAATGCATCTGATGTGCTCCGTTTCGCGGCGCTCGGAACCACCGAGCAGGGTGAGTCCGGAACGCAATTCCGTGTGGATTACCTCAAGCCGAGTGGTGCAGTCGGCTTTTATCACCCTGACTGGGTAGTCGTGCAGAAGGCCGAAAAGGGCGAGGTCAACTGGATAGTAGAGACGAAAGGCCGTGTCTGGGAGGGTACGACAGCGAAGGACGATGCGATCCAAGAGTGGTGCGAGCGAATCTCTGAGGAGACCGGGAGAATTTGGCGGTACCTACGAGTCAACCAGACAAACTTCGAATCGCGCAAACCAACGGCTCTAAGTCAACTCGATGAGGGTGTGCAGTAAATACACGCCGCACTAAACTTGTTCAATACCGGTGCTCGGGACAATATCGCGAAGGCGATAGGGGCAATTTGAGCAACGATCCTTCGAAGATAGGCCTGGGAGACCAGAACGCGATTCTTGCGTCCGCAAACCTTTATTTATCAATAAGCTGCAAGGGGGTTTTCGTCACATCCGGGATGGCAAGGAGTTTTCGTTCTCTGTACAGTCGTTGGCGTTTAGCGTGTCCCATCTTCTGTGCTCTAGCTGTCCGATATTTCCTCGGTCGTCCGCCCTTCTTACTATGTGTTTTCACTTGAACGGGATAGAGGCCAGCAAACTCATCGTCGGAGAGCTCGCTCAACAACCTGAGGTAAAGTGCGGCATCTTCGCCTTCGAGGAATCCCCAATAGTTCTTTTTCTCGATCAACTGCTTGAGTGCTGTACCGGCGAGCGCAGTGTTGTGCACGATTCGGGACTTTTCCGATCTATGGTCACGAATGTGCCCGAGACTGCTAGGAACGATTTGTTCCCAGAGTTTTATTACTGCGCCGTCGGGCATCGAGCCCGACACTTCAACCGGCACTTCTACGACTGGCGTACTCATTGCTTAATTTCTCCTTATATGAATGCGGAAACTTTGCGCCGATCCTGGCGGGTACTGAAAGTTGGAAACCACGAGGCGGGAGAGTTTCTGTTCTTAACTTCTATTATAAATCAAAGAACGGACGAGCCAAAACATGCTGCGGGTAAGCAGGTTGCAATCGCGTGGTCTGGCGTAATCAACGTGAGCGGAAATCAACCGGACGGATAAACTCGTAAGTGAGCAGCTACTAAAACGAGGGAAAATGCTTGGCAATTAAGGTCCTGTAATCTGCTGGGATTTGCTTCTCAACATCGCTCGCCTTCGCTCTTGGCGAGACTCAGGCTCGCTGAGTTTTGATTCATCATAACAGCTGCTTTCTTCTAAAATCCTGAGTACATCCAGCGTAGCGGAGGCTCACAGCCGGAGCGGAGCGTGTTTATTGGACTAAACATTCTGTTCCGGGGGGCCTTAAGAGTACATCAGTCGGATTGTAAGCATCTAAGTCGTTGACATTGCTGGAGTAAGAGACTCTGAACCAGCTCTCCGGCAACCAGTTAATTGGATGCCTGGCGACCGATAGCTAGCAGTAACCGGCTCCCTCCTAGCTGGTTAACTGGCTGCCTGACGGCTGGTTATTATCCCGAGCATCATCCTTGAATACCTCTGCAGTCAGCTCGATGAAGTACCGGTTCGCCGTCCGGGCACGGTCTGAATGCTTGATGAGGACGCCTCGCTCCTCAAGTCCCTTGATCCTCTTTTTGATGGTCGCTTCGGAAAGACCGGTATTCTCGTCAAGCTGCTTGCGAACTGGAACCTTTGCCCACCCCTGGCGATCTGAGTGGAGACAGATGGCAATCAGAATCAGCTTCTCTTCGGAGTCGAGAGTAGTGGAACGAAGCACGATTTGCTTGATCATCGTTAATTGCCGTCTTTTTCTCATTGGCGGTTGTCTCCTTTGTCCTGGCTCATTCTGGCCTGATCTCACTCCCAAATTAGGAGTGGAACTCCCCAGCGATCCTTGACTTCACTTTCCCTGGTGCTTGAAAGAAAAGAGCGTCCTCTGCGGTGCAGACGCTCTCTCAAGTTGTCTGATTCACACTTGGCGGTCTTCGAGAAAGTCCTCCAAGATACCGAAGGTACTCTGGACCGTAGCAATTTGCGCGGGCGGAACGATTTTGACAGCACCGCACCGGCGGACGACCTCAAGATAGGCTTGGAGCAAATCTTTTCGCTGTCTTGCGAGTTGCTCCGCGGTGAGTGGTTTTGCTGGCTTCTTCACAGCACCCGAAGTAATGAGTTCATCATCCTCCGAGAGGCACCCTGCGAAGCGATTGCAGGTGCTCTTGACGAACGCAGCCTGAATTCCGACCTTGGGTGCCTTGGTTCGCGCCGCAGCTTGCTTGATCTGCTGCACGAGGCCGGGTGCCCAAAGAGCGGCTTCGTTCGACGGCTTTGAACGAATGCCCCTGAGCAGTTCCGGGATTTGCTGATCGTTGCGCACTGCATCGATCACCTTCTGCTTGTTAGGCAGAAGCTTCGCTTTGAGCATCGCGTTAATCACCGCTTCCGGGAAGAGAGCAACGGCCTGCCGGTAGCGATCAAGGTAGTTGTAACCTGACGTTTTCGCCAAGCCGATGTTGTCACTCAGGTTTTCCATAAACTGAGTGAACTGACCGGAGCCATTTTTTCCATATGCGTTGCTGATTGCGTCGAGCCGCTTCCCGACTTCCCAGGGGAAGAGAGAAACATTGCTGCTATGACTCTCAACGAACTGCTTGAGGTCATTTGTTATTTGTTCGACCTGAGACACGGTGGTAGCCGAGTCTCGGGCCGAACTGTCTTTACTGTGATTTGTCATGTTCTTTCTCCTTTGTTCCTGCGCTTGGGCTTTGATCGTGCTAACCCTGTTGCAGGCAACCTCGTTGTAACTTCAAATCTGTTTTCGCTGGGACCACACTGGCATCAATGAGTGCCTGAAGATCTGTCCGTCGCAGAAAGACACGTCCACCCAGCTTCACGAACGGCACCCGCCGCTGAAGCACCCACGCTCGAATCGTGGAAACCTTCAACCGCAGAAGCGCAGCGGTTTCAGGAATAGTGAGCAACTCGGTTTGGCTAAGATCAACCATCAGCAACCTCGCGATTTTCACTTGACATCGGACCGATTCATATGCTTTACTATGGTAGATGATAAGAGATAAAGCTGCTTGAGTCAATAGAAATGTAGAGGTCAAGCATGGTAAAACAAGGCACTCCGTCAAAGACATCAAGCTCCCATTTCCAAATAACGGGCAGGGTCTCACTTGCCGGGCTGTTTCGACCAGAGACTACCAACATTGAGAACGGCCATATTATTGGAACGTATTCTTTGGGTGAGATACTTGAGTCCAAATGGAAAGAAATGCCCCATGTAGCACTCGCAAATCTTCCAACATACAACGATCACGGGGAGCCGAGCACAAAGCCTGATTCGGGATTGCGAATAGACCCGAAGTCGGTTGATTGGTTCGTTAGAACTTATGGCGGGTTTCGTGGGGCTTACAGTGGCGAAGAATTTATCTTCGACCAAGATATTGCGGAGGTCGCAAAACTACAGAATACCTTGCGCAGGGCATGGTCGTTCCCTCCGGAGCTGGGCACAGCCGAACCCATGATGGGCGTGCAAGAGGAAATCGGGTGGGACCTGGTTGATGAGCACTCCTTTGCCCTTTCAATCTTCCCCGGATACCGATATGACACTCTTTTGCTCTCAACCGATGACTTGTGGAAGTTCATTTCTTATTTGTTTTTGCGCGACTATTCTGCTCGCAAGATCGGCGTTTGTGAAAATCCGGGTTGCCCTGCCCCTTATTTCTTGAAGGGTCGTAAAGACCAAAAATACTGCGAATTGGGTCCCTGCACGGAATATGCCCATCGTCAATATGCACTCAAATGGTGGCGCGAGAAGGGTGAAAGAAGGCGAGCCAGGAAGCGGAAGTCTCCAGGGAGGACAAAGCGATGATTTACAGACGCGGCTGCGATAACAAGGGACCGAACAGCACATGCAGCAAATGCGGAGAACGCGGCTCATGTGGAGTTTACTGGTACAAATTCATGTGGAATGGTCAGCTAGTGCGCGAATCAACGAAGCAGGGCAACGATAAGGTAGCGCGACAGATGGAGGCGGCACACCGCACATCATTGGCAAAGGGTGAGGTGGGAATCCGTGAGAAAAAGCCGTCCCCCATTCTTGCTGAGTTCATCGAACTTCGATTTGAACCGTGGGCGAAGGCGACGTTCGAGAAATCCTCGCCTAAAACTTGGCTCGACTGGTATCGAGTGGGATTACGCGCCCTGAAAGCCTATAAACCGCTTGCGAACTGCAGGCTCGAAGAAATCACAGGTGAAAAGATAGCGGACTTCGCCGCGCATAGGCAGACGAACGGATTGCAGGTTAGCAGCATTAATAGTTCGCTGCGGGTTCTTCGTCGCGTACTGAAGCTTGCGGTCGAATGGGGAGCATTGGGTTCCAACCCGAGGGTAAAGCTGTTGCCCGGGGAAAAGCATCGAGAGCGAGTAGTCACTCCGGAAGAAGAGGCCAAGTACCTTGCCGTAGCCCCCGAGCCGCTCGCATCTGTGGCAGCAATTCTGTGCGACACAGGGCTTCGGCCAGAAGAGTGTTTCCGGCTTCGCTGGGAAGCAATCACCTGGCTGAACGGGAGACACGGAACACTGCTTGTTACTCACGGCAAGACAGCTTCTGCACATCGAGTTCTCCCAATGACTCCGCGAGTGAGGAACATCCTAGAAACCCGTTGGAAGAGTGCCGGGGAGCCTTTGGAAGGATGGGTCTGGGCTGCGCCTACAAGAAGTGGCCATATGGAATCTTCGAGCCTCAAGAGGCAGCACAAACAGGTATTCCAGATCCTGGCGGTGCAAGCCCAAAAGAACAACCAGAAACCGTTCCGTAGATTTGTACTCTATTCCTTGCGACACACTTTCCTGACCCGCTTGGGCGAGTCAGGCTGCGATGCATGGACACTCGCCAGAATTGCTGGACACAGCGACATAAGGATTTCTGCTCGATACGTACACCCATCAGAGGACGCGGTGTTCACTGCGATGGCACGGTTGGGTGGGCACAAAATTGGGCACAGTGAAAATCAAGCGGATTCTAGTGCAGTGCCACAAATCCAGCTAACGCATTAGAGACAAAAGAGAAAGTTGGTGGACGTGAGGGGATTCGAACCCCTGACCCCCTGCTTGCAAAGCAGGTGCTCTCCCAGCTGAGCTACACGCCCACAGTGGCAACTATCTTTGATTTTACAGTATTGGCAGCGGTCCGAAAACTCCGAAAGCGGACCTCCTGCTCTCCCTCTCTTGAGGGGCCGTGAACTTCGCGTGCCTCTTCTTGCCCTTTTCGCTTCGGTAAGGTGCGAGATAAGCGGGCTGTTTTACACGATCCTGGGCGCCGGCAACGGGATGATATACTTTCCGTTGTAGCCTTTCTCCTTGAGCTTGGGGATCAACTCGTCTGCGATGTGCAAGGAGAGGAGCAAGGCATATTCAGGCTGATCTTTGTAAAGGTGCGACTCCTCCAGCACAGGGATAAGTGTTCCGGGCATGTACTTGCCGATCTTGAGCGAACCTCTGATTTCGAAACGCAGTCGTCAGCCGAATCGGTTTAGTAGTTAAGGCCCGTGATGCGGATCGCGACGTCGGGGCAAGGAACCAGGGGGGAGGCAAGAGACGAAGCGAGCATGAGAAGTCAAATCCCACGCCCATGAAAACCACAGGCGTACGCCACCCGCTGCGTAGTTTTACATACGGGACTTGACATAATGGTTACTATACACGTAGGCTCGGGGCGTGGAGCTCGAAGCTTCCCTCTCGTGGCTGGCGTTGACGCTGACCCCGGGCATCGCGGCCCGGCTGTCTGCGCGATTGCTGCGCGAATACGGGTCGCCGGAAGCC